>Ga0187893_10000120_pt1:0-77500 | contig 174897 bp, 168 predicted proteins | sample MA1701074metaG_FD_139574 | JGI IMG/M metagenome (GOLD analysis project Ga0187893, IMG submission 139574) | White microbial mat communities from a basaltic lava cave in the Kipuka Kanohina Cave System on the Island of Hawaii, USA - MA170107-4 metaG ...
CCGTGGTTCGACAACGCCCGCCGCCTACGCGACCTCGTGACCGAACTCGAGACTCTCACCACACGCACCGTCGAGCACGCCGAAGAGTGGGGGAGCTAAACGCCGCCCAGAAGTGCGGAAAGCGAGGTGGAACGCCTGGCTAGGTCCGTATGCTGCCTGCGGGTGCCGCATCATCTGTGTGGTACGAGAAGGGCGATTGGGATGTTCGCCCGGAGCGGATCGCGGAGACTAGGCAGGCGACAGCGTGGTGGATGTCCTGGGGCGTGGTGAACCGGCCGAGGCTAAGCCGAAGGGTGCTCCGTGCGTCGGTACGGTTGAAGCCGATCGCGGTCAGGACGTGGGAGGGCTCGGTCTGGCCGGTGTGACAGGCCGAGCCGCTGGAGATGGCCAGGTCCGGGAGCGCCGCGATCAGATCGGAGCTGTCCATGCCAGGGATGGTGAGACTGAGGTTGCCGGGTAGCCGGTGCTCGAGGTTGCCGTTGACCCTCGCGTGTGGCAGTTCGCGAGCGAGGAGCAGTCGGAGGCGCTCTCGAAGATCGAAGATGCGCTGGGCGTCTTGGGCTCGCTGTGTGGTCAGGAGGTGGGCTGCGTACCCGAGGCCGACGATGCCTGGGACATTGAGCGTGCCGGCTCGCAAGCCCCGCTCCTGACCTCCACCTTCGACTTGGGGCTCGATCTGCACCCCATGGCGGACATAGAGCGCACCGACGCCTTTGGGGCCGTAGATCTTGTGCCCGGAGATGGACGCGAGGTCCACGCCCAGACGATCTACGGAGAAGCGCAACGTGCCAATGCTTTGGGCGGCATCGGTGTGAAGCAGGATGCCACGGCCGCGTAGGATGTTCGCGATCTCCTCTAATGGCTGGACCGTGCCGATCTCGTTGTTCGCGTGCATGACCGATACCAGCGAGGTGCGAGGGGTGAGGGCGCGCTCGATGCGCGCTGGATCGACGCGGCCATCTGGCTCCACAGGGACACGGGTAACGGTGACCCCACCTCGTGTGAGTCGGTCACAGGTGGCTAATACCGACTTGTGCTCGATAGCCGTAGTGACGACGTGATCGCCGGGTTGACAGACCGCCGTCGTCGCGCCGACGAGCGCGAGGTGGTTGCTCTCGGTGGCGCCAGCGGTGAAGAGAATTTCGGATTGGCGCCTCGCCCCGAGGAGGGTTTGCACCTGCTGGCGGGCGACACAAACGGCTTCGGCTGCCTGCCGTCCCTGTTTGTGGGGGCTGGAGGGATTGCCGTACATCTCGGTGAGATACGGCAGCATCGCCCCGAGCACACGACGGTCTAGCGGCGTGGTGGCTTGGTTGTCCAAGTATGTCACTGTGGTACGCATTTGTCCGCTACCGACGATGGTCGGCGCCGATGCCGTACTTGGAGGCGCCGTCGATGACGTCCCAATAGACGGTCTGACCGCATCCGAGGTCGGACAGGGAGGTCGCGAGGCACGTCCAGTCCCGGTTGCGCTTGGCCGAGGCGATGATGAAGGCGTCCTCGAACCAGGAGCGCACCCGGCGGACAACGGTGAGTGTCGGGTCGCAGGTGGGTGGCCATGACTCGACCGCGATCCTCGAGCCGGCAGGCGCAAGGTTGTCGTCGAGGAGCTCATAGGCGACCAGCCGCTCCAGGCGTCGTCGTCGCCGAGTGTGCTCAGCAGTCGGCGCCAGGTCCCTTCTGATCTTCAGGTCGCCCCACGAAGGCGTGTCGTACTGGGACCAGTCGACTCCCTCGACGACGGCCGTGACTTGGGGCGAGATTCCGCCTCTCGTGAGATCGCCGACGTCGTAACCAGGTCCGAGAGCCTCGACGACAAACCGGCCGGGTTGGCCACGGGCGGGCCGTTCCATGCGCAATAAGACCGACAATCGGTTGGTAAGCCGGTTTGTCGGCTCGAGCAGGAGAACCGCGCGTCCGGCCTGTTGTAAGGCGGTGGCGCGAGGCTCGAGATCGTTCAGCGGAAAACTGTTACCGCCCCGGTAGTACTGGCGAGTCTCCACCCCGCCATCGGATCGCAGCATGAGCCGGGTCACTCCGGCGGAGGCCGCCAGACGTTTGATCGCTATGCACAGCTCCTCTGTCGACCAGTGAGGTTGGACGAGGCAGGCATTGAGCACCGGGAGGCCGAGCTGGCGCAGCAGGCACATCGTCGACCACTTTGGCCAACGGCGGTCGCCCGCGGCACGGATGAGCTGATCGCTTGTCATTCCGTGCAACAGCGGGGCCAGTCGAGTCGTCGTCACGGCACCTCGAACTCCCCGCGAAGCCGGTGGAGCGTGTCCTGCTGGACGTCAGAGAACGGATAGTCCCGCCAGTCGTAAAAGGCACTTCGACCATGAAGCCGCGCGCAAACCCGCCGGATGAACTGGCGGGCGAATCCAGCGGCTGGCCAGACGAGATGCTCCCCTGGACGGGGCGAGAGGTAAACGTAGGCGCCTCCCTCGACCGTGTGAAGGTCGGACAGCGCCGGCAGGGACAGGCCGTCACCGCCTGTCGCCTCGTAGGCGGCACCGACCGCACTGGCATTCGGGACAGGAACCAGATGCAGATGAGCGTGCGCGCAGCATCCCGCACCCAGGTCGCATCCGCGAGCCCCGTGCTCGGCAACGACCGTGGGTCCGAAGACCTGCTCGACGCGAGCACGCATGTCCTCCGTGGCGCGCTCCACTTCGCGTAGCTCTCGCTGAGGCAGCTCCGCGACGGCATCGACGTGCTCGGACGGCATGAACAGGCAGTAGCCGGGCGTGAAGCAGCCAACGGTAGGCAGCAACAGCCAATCACCTCGCGTAGTAATCACGCGATCGCTGCCTCCCCGGCCGGCGAACTCGCTGCAGAACAGGCACTCCATGGCCGTCACCGGGTGAGGGGGTCGAACTCGTCGGCGAGCCTGCTCCCCAGATGAGCGCGCTGTCCATAGAACGGATGCGCCGAAGCGATGCCACGAGTGGACCCCTCCATCGCACAGATCATCATCCGGGCGGCTGGCATCCCATACTGGAGGCGTAACGGCGCCGGCCCCGCGTTGAAAAGCTCCAGCGTTGCGTAGCCTTCCCAGCCGGGCAGGACCAGCGGGCTGGACAAATGGGTCATCAAGCCGACGCGGGCGAGGTGACTCAACGTGCCGATCACCCCACACACGCTTCGGCCGAGACGCAGCGGCTCGCTGATCCGGCAAAGGACCAGTCGCGCGGGCTCCAACGTGAACGTCGTCCAGTCGTGGATCGCCGTCTGGTAAAGCGCATCGATACTCGCTTGGTCTGCCAAGTCGACCGGGGTGGCGGGTGGCGCCGCCAGCGGCTGCAATGGCGCTCCGAGTCTCAGCAACAGCCCATCGCCTCTGAACTCGCCCGCCCAGTCCATCTCGCCTCCATCGATCAGGGCGGCGATCGCGTGGACGGTAAGCATGTCCTCACCTCGTTCTGGTGGCGGCAAACTCGCCCTATACATAATCTCAAGAAGACTTGGGGACCGCTAGGTTTTCTATAGAATATCTACAGATCGTCTGGAGGAGAAGTGCGATCCCGTGCAGGTGGAGTGCACGCGAGAGCATCTCTCGAACTTGCTGGCTATTGCGCAAGGGGGTGATGTGTGTCATCACCGAGGCCACCACGCCTGCCTCCTCTCGGGAAGGTGGCGGAGCTGATCGCCTGTGATCCGGCACTTCTCGACGTCACGCTCGACCAGCTGCGAACACTGCTCGTGGTGCGAGAGACCGGCTCGGCGCGGCGCGCAGCTCGCAGCTTGGGGCGGGAGCAGTCGAGCGTGCAAAAGCAACTGGACACCCTCAATCAAAGCTTCCAACGACTCTGCGGTGAGCTGTTGGTGGTCAAGCAGGGGCGGGGGCGGGACGTCCTGTTCACCCCCACTGGCCAGGCCGTAGTGAACCTTGCCCGTTCCACGCTCACCGAGTGGCTCAACGGTGTCAGTGACTGTCGCCGCAGGCTCGGTGGGATGCTGACTGTCGGGACGACCGAGTTCACGCTCGGGTTCCTTGGACGCATCTGGGATCGCGTGGCCGACGAACTCGCCAGCCGCGAGGTCGAACTGCGGGTCCTTCACGTGCGAACGAAAGACTTCTGGGCCAAACTCGACAGCAAGCAAGTAGATCTGCTCTGCGGGGGGTTCGCATCCATCGCCGGTCGCACCGACCTTCCTGACACCTACGACTTCATCGAGTGGCACCGCGACGGGCTAGCGCTCCTGACGAACCTCCCATTACGAGAGTTGCCCACTCCGACGATTGGAGTAGAGCGCCTACAGACCCTGCCGCTGGTCATCCCGACCGGCGGGGTGATCGTCGACTTCTTGCAGCGCTGGTATGGACCGGACTACCGCAACCGTCTCCACATCGCCGCGGACATCGATGACATCTATTACGGGCTGGCGCTGCTGCGCTCCCGCCTGACATACGGCTGCATGGTCCTCTCACGCGCGATCGGTGAAGCCGTGCTCGACGGCAAGCTGCCCGGCAGCCCCGGCTTCCGGCTTATCGACTTCGCGGATGACTTCCACCCCATGCTGGAGCTGGTCAGCGGTGTGTTCGCCCGCAAGGGTGAGCGCGACCAATACGAACTGACCCACCCCCTCAACGTCATGTGGGAGGCGTTTCGCCAGGAGGCCGAGTCGGGCCAGTTCCCGTCGTTGTAGGCCCAACCTGAAGGCATCAGGCCGGCCTGATGAAAAGAGCCTGACAGGCCGCTGGCACAGGCGAAAGCACACACTGATCCGGTGCCAGGACGAGCAGGGCTCTCCTGGCCAGGGCGGCGATCTCTTCTACGGAGACGCCCCGTTGGAATGTACCCCTTGCCTCATGAGACCAGTACCCATCGTGGTGCCGAGCCCAACTCGCCGACTCGGCGCGATGATCGACATCTCCCGGCGAGCGGGTGACCACCAATAGTCGCCCCCCCGGGCGCACGAACTGCGCCGCATGTTTCAAGGCCTTGATGCGCTCCCAAGGATTCGGAAGCACGTTGAGCACGAACACATTGGTCACTAAATCGAAAAGGCGGTCAGGCTCTTGCTGCCGACCAAACGCAGGATGCGGGTCCCAGCCATCGGCCTCCAACCCACAGTCCCGGTAGAAACGCACATCGGCACCGAGACCGCAACCATGGTCGAGCACCGAGCCGATCTCCATCTTGGGAACCAGCACATCTGCGACAAGACGGGCGAACGGCGAGGGTTGGCTGCGGGTCATCGCAGTCTTGTGCGGATGATATTCCGTCCCCTTGCCACTCACGCTGGCAGCGGCACGAACCTCGAGAAGATCAAACAAGCGCTCTTGCCGCGTCGTAGTCTCTCGCGTCACCGGCAGGTCGATGAGCACAGCGGAATGGTCGGTGAACCTGGCTGCCCCGACTCCGACAGAGTGGTCGTAGGCCACGTGTAAGAACGGGTGTAAATAATCGGAAACGAGCGCAAGGTCACAGCGGAACTCAGAGAGCCTGCCACGCACCATGCGACTGAACGTGTACTGCGTCGGCGCTAGTCCGGCGGTGCAGTCGACGAGACCGGTCCGAGCCAACAGCTCGACGAAAGGAGCTCGATCGACGTCAGTGGTAAAGACGCTGGGCACACCGTCATACCGGCCGTCATCGGGGCGGGGAGCGAGATTGAAGTCACCGACGAGCAGGACAGGTCGGTCGTCCTCGGCCTCGACGAGCTGACGTAGCCGCACGAGTTGGGCCGCCCGGTTGTCCCGGGTGTAGGCGTCGAGATAGATGTTGAAGACCACCAACCAGTCCAGCTCGATCCGCTGTACGGCACTTTCTAATCGGCATGCCTCCGGCATGATCCAACCTTCGGCGATCCACGCGAATAGCCCACCGTCACCGCCTATTGCCTGAAATCCTTCGAGCGGGATCGGTTGACGATCGACGGGTTTCCAAGGCTCCTGGGCTACCAGGACATTGACGCGGTGATTTCGCAACCAGGCTGTCAAGCGGGCGCGAGCCGCAAGATTACCTAGCCGCTTGTTAAGGTTGATCGAGGCCAGCCGGACCGGTTGTCCTCGGCGCCCAGTCACTTAAGACGCCGCCCCCAACGCTGTTCGGTTACCATGCCACACGATCCGATCGCGGAATCCGCCACGCTTGGCGGCTTTTCCTGCCCGCAGCTCCTCCAGCTGCGCCGCGTCCACACCTAAGTCAGCACCGAGTGTATGCACCACCTCGAGTATGTCAGCCAGTTCTTCCGGATCCTCTGAGGCCAAAAATTCGTCTACCTCCTCTTGTAGCTTGTCGCGCAGCAATTTGTGATACTCATCGGGCTCGGCTCGCCGTATCTCCGGCACCTCACCGCGGGACTGGATGATCTGCGGAATTCCGTCACGGACGAGTTTTCCGCCGCTCTTGTCAGTACGGTCGAGCACACTGACCTCCCTCACCACGCATGTGCCTGAAGCGGCCGAGTTCTCGCTGGCCGCATCGAGGTTCGCAGCTTGCCGTGAACTTCACTCACGTCCCTGTATGGCCGCTTCATGCCGCCACGAGAACCTTGGGCGTAGGCCGTTAGGACTAGCCTTGTCCGTGCGACCGAGGGGATCGAGGGCGATGGGCCACCCGGAACGCGGGCGTCCCTGGTCGTTGCCCCAAATATCGGCGTCGTGGTTGATGGCCAGCACACAGTCGGCTCATCGCCGACGCGCTCACCAATAGGCGGACACCGCGCCATCGGGCAGCACCTCTTCGCGCCACCGCAAAGTGGCACCGCGGTTGGCAGTTTCGGGGCGTAGCGGCGCCGAGTTTCTCGGGCCAGGACGGCGTGGCCGCCGCCTGCGTCTACGGAGGGATCTGGCGATGGGTCCCCGAGGTCGGCGACCTTGCCGCCGACCTCGGGACCGGCGCACATCCGGTGCACACGAGAACGAAAAACGGTCGCTACTGCTGAGAACTACTGCGAAGTGTTTCAGCAGCTCAGGGGCAGCTTGCGGCAATTCTCGCAGCCCGCGGGCACCCCCTGTTCTTCCTTGGCACGGAAGAGGTCAGAGGTTCAAATCCTCTATCGCCCACGGTAACCAGCAGGTCGGCGGGCCAATGGCTACGATCGCCGGGGCACACGCTCAAGGTGGCGCAAGCGCTGAGGCGGGTAGAGTAAGGGGTAATCCTTCTCTGCGCGCAGTCTGGCGTACCTGGACCCCTTCTCGAGGAGCGTGACTTGGCGGACATTGAGATCGGCATTGGCAAGAGTGGCCGGCGGGCCTATGGGTTTGACGACATCGCGATCGTGCCGTCCCGGCGGACTCGGGACCCGCATGACGTCGACATCTCGTGGCAGCTGGATGCCTACGAGTTCCGCCTCCCGCTGCTTGGCGCGGCGATGGACGGTGTCACCTCGCCCGCGATGGTCATCGAGCTGGCGCGGTTGGGTGGGCTCGGAGTGCTGAACCTCGAGGGGCTGTGGACGCGGTATGAGGATCCCGAGCCGCTGCTCGCCGAGATCGCCTCGCTGGATCCGGCGGTGGCGACCGGGCGGATGCAGGAGATCTATGAGCGCCCCGTCAACGAGGACCTGATCGGGCAGCGGATCGGGGAGCTGAAGGTCGCGGGGATCACGACCGCGGCAAGCTTGACGCCGCAGAAGGTCGAGCGGTGGCACAAGCTCGCGCTCGACGCGGGTCTCGACATCCTGGTCATCCAGGGCACGGTCGTGTCCGCCGAGCATGTCTCCACCCGGTCCGAGCCACTCAACCTCAAGGACTTCATCGCCCGCTACGACATCCCGGTCGTTGTGGGGGGATGCGCGAGCTACGCGAGTGGGTTGCATCTGATGCGCACGGGCGCGGCCGGTGTCCTCGTCGGTGTCGGCCCTGGTAACGCGTGTACGACGCGCGGGGTCCTGGGCATCGGGGTGCCCCAGGCGACCGCCATCGCGGACGTCGCGGGGGCCCGTCGCCGGCATCTCGAGGAGACCGGTCGATACGTGCAGCTCATCGCCGACGGCGGGATGCGGACCGGCGGCGACGTGGCGAAGGCGATCGCCTGCGGCGCCGACGCCGTCATGCTGGGCTCGCCCCTCGCCCGCGCGACCGAGGCGCCCGGGCGCGGCTATCACTGGGGTATGGCCACCTTCCATCCGGAGCTGCCCCGCGGCGCGCGTGTCCAGGTCGGCCAGATCGGCTCGCTGGAGGAGATCCTTCTGGGTCCCGCCGTCGAGAACGACGGTACGCGCAACCTATTCGGCGCGTTGAAGACCTCGATGGCGACCTGCGGCTACGCGACGATCAAGGAGTTCCAGCGCGCCGAGGTCATGGTCGCCCCATCGCTGCAGACCGAGGGAAAGACCTACCAGCTCTCGCAGGGCGTCGGGATGGGCCGCTAGCCACCGATCGCGTGAGGAATGCGAGCGCTGGCGGACTGCCGGGGCTCGCACCTTTCCTCCGCATGCGGAGGAAAGCGGCATGCGTGGACCGGCGGCACCGATTGAGATCGCAAGTTTCCTCTGTATTCGGAGGAATCTTGCAGTTGAGGCGTGGGAGGGGAGCCCGCAACCAGGCGCTCAGGGTCTGGGAGCGGCTCGGGGCGCGGCGATGTGCTCGCCAGGCTGCCAAAAGGAGGGAACTCCTCCCCCGTAACGCGCGAGACCAGGCCGAACACCAGGTCGCTGGCCGCGGGGACCAGCAGCAAGGCGAGCACGACGGCGAACAGCGCCGCGAGGATCGTGGTGGGTCGAGCAGGTCCGAAGCGCTGGCGCCGGTGCCTTCGAGCGCGAGGACCGGGGAACGCCGGCCCCGAAGCGGCGGGGGCAACCGGCTCGGGGCCGGCGTCCGGCTGGGAGTTGATCTCAACGCCATGGAGGCCGTGCAGCAACGGGCCGGGATCGAGGCCGAGGAACTCGGCATAGCGGCGAACGTGCCCGAGCGAGTCGACGCGCTCATCCTCAAGCAGACTGAGCTCGCCCACAGGGACACACAGCGCATTCGCGGCCTGGTCAAGGGTCAGGCCGCGCTCAAGGCGAGCGTTCCGCAGGGCTAACCCCGGTGCAGTTTCGATCAGCACTGGGGCGAGAGTACTCAATACGCACATCCAAACCAATTACCCCGTGCGGGAACGCCGTGCGACTTTCCTTCGGCCCGAGCCTCGGGGGACGTTGCATCGCTCACGGGGCCTTCCGCGCCGCGAGCGCAGCCATCCCCCCTTGCGGTCACGCCGCGTGGAGTGGGCGGCGGGCAGCATCGGTGCCAGCGCGTTCACGATGGCGATGGTCACCTCGGCGTCGGGCTCGGCGGCGCAGACGGGTAGGCCGGAGTTCAGCGCTCGGGTGACGTCGGGATCGAAGGGGACGGACGCCCTGAACGGACCGATAACCTCGATGAGGTCGGCGCCACATAGCCCGGTTCCTGCGAGCTCCTTGTTGAGGACGACGGTGCGGTCGTTAGGGTTGTAGCCGAGCTGATCGAGCGTCCGCAGGAACGACTGGAGGCTCGTGACGCCGGGCAGGTCGATCTGTGTCACCGCGACGACGTGGTCTGCGTGGTCCAGCGCGGTGAGCGTCGTCTCGCCGAGCCCCGCCGGTGTGTCGAGCACGACGATGTCCGCCTGCGTCTGGAGCACCTCGAACAACATCGTGAGGTGCTCCGGTCGGATCGCGTCCCACGCGGGGTCCCGCGGAGCAGGCAATACGGAGAAGCCGCCTGGCGCCTCATACAGGCTCGTCGGCAGTGCCTCGGCGGCGTGGTCGATGTCGTGGGGCTGGCCGAGCTCGTCGAAGAGCACATGGTGGATCGTCTGGGTCGGGCGCAGGCGCAATGCTGGAGCGACCTCCCCGAACTGAAGGTCGAGGTCGACGAGGACGACCCGGCCGGCGCCGCGCTCGCTGAGCAGGTACGCCAGGTTGATCGCGAGCGTCGTCTTTCCCGACCCCCCGGTCGGCCCGCTGACGGCGTACATCATCGCGCGGTGCCCCCGCGGCTCCCTCGGCGGGGAGGGCCACACCCGGCTGCGTCGAGAATGCGCCGCTCGGATCGTCCCCGCGATCGCCGCGCGCAGGGCCCCGATCGCCACGGGCAGCCGCACCAGCTCGTCAGGCCAGGTGGGGCCGAACTCGTCGAGGTCGGTGGGCTCAGGCCCGTCGACCGTCACCAGCAACCCTACGTCCGGTCGCGCCTCGCATACGTCCGCCAGCCGCCGCAGCGCCGGCTGCGACCCCTGGGTTGGGCCCGCCACGATCGCATCCCAAGGCCCGTCACCGTCGACAACCTCCCGCAGTTGACCATCCTGCGCCAGCTGCACGACCTCGCACGGGTGCTGGTCGTCCATCGCGAGCCGTACCGCGTCGACCAGATGGGGGCCACCATCCACGACGAGGATGCGATGCGTGCTCATGCTGCCTCCTGGTTGCTCCCATGGGAGGCCGGGACCCTACTCTTTCGTATGTCATGACCCCTTTTAGGCGAAAATGACTAGTCGAAGGAGGGAGTGATCGGTAGGGTTGACGTGCGAAACTGAAGGTGCGCCGTACTGGGGCGAAGGGCTAGTTAGGGCCTAGCGTGAGGCATTGGATACGCTCAGTAGTGTCGCAAGTGTCAGCTAACCTGGCAATCCGGGCGTAGGCCACGCCTTCAGGGGATCGACGATCTCAACTCCATCCCTCGCCAGCGTGCAGGCAGCGCGCGAGACCACGCAGTATGTGCAGCCAATATCAACAGTGAACGTGAGGGGGCACCACCTTGACCGACCATCTGATCGCGCCGCATGGCGGAGCGCTTGTCGACTTGTTGGTTGACGCTGAGCGTGCGGCGCAGCTTAAGGCGGCTTCTTTGGAGTGGCCGTCGTGGGACCTGACGCCACGGCAGCTATGCGACCTGGAGCTGTTGTGCAATGGCGGGTTCTCGCCGCTGCGGGGGTTCTTGGGCCAGGCCGACTACGAGTCAGTGTGTGAGCGGATGCGGCTGGCCGACGGCACGTTGTGGCCGATCCCGATCACTCTGGACGTCGGTGAGGCGGTTGCCCAGAGCCTGGAGCCGGGGAGCATGCTGGCGTTGCGTGACCCCGAGGGCGTCATGCTCGCGGCCTTGCACGTCCAGGAGCGGTACTGCCCCGACCGCAAGGCTGAGGCGCAGGCCGTGTTCGGCACCACCGACCCGGTCCACCCAGGCGTTGCATACCTGCTGGGGCGGACCAACCCGTGGTATGTCGCCGGCCGCATCGAGGGGCTGTCCCTGCCGGTCCATTACGACTACCGCCGCCTGCGGCGCACCCCGGCGGACCTGCGCGCGGAGTTCGCCGCGTTGGGTTGGCGGCGCGTGGTCGCGTTCCAGACGCGCAACCCGATGCACCGGGCGCATCATCAGCTGACCTTGCGGGCGGCCAAGGACGTCGGCGCCAACCTGTTGATCCACCCGTCGGTAGGGATGACCAAGCCTGGCGATGTGGATCACTACACCCGGGTCCGCTGCTATCAGGCGCTGCTGGCGCACTATCCGCGGAACACGGCGATGCTGTCGTTGTTGCCGTTGGCGATGCGGATGGGCGGCCCCCGTGAGGCGGTGTGGCACGCGATCATCCGCCGCAACTACGGGTGCACGCACCTGATCGTCGGGCGTGACCACGCGGGGCCGGGCTCGGACGCGTCTGGCCAGCCGTTCTATCGCCCGTATGACGCGCAAGAGCTGCTCGCCAAGCACTCCGGCGAGCTGGGCGTCGAGATGGTGCCGTTCCGGATGATGGTCTATCTGCCTGACCGCGACGCCTACGTTGCCGACGACGAGGTTCCCGAAGGCGCGCGGGTGTTGTCGATCTCGGGCACCGAGCTGCGCGCCCGGCTGGCTGAGGGCCGCGACCTTCCCGAGTGGTTCACCTATCCGGAGGTCGCCGAGCAGCTGCGCCACACCTACCCGCCGCGGGCCCGGCAGGGGTTCACGATCTTCTTCACTGGGCTGTCGGGGTCGGGCAAGTCCACGATCGCCAACGTCCTGCTCGTGAAGATGTTGGAGATGGGCAGCCGCCCGGTGACACTGCTGGACGGGGATCTGGTGCGCAAGCATCTGTCGTCCGAGCTGGGGTTCTCCAAGGAGCACCGCGACATCAACATCCGCCGGATCGGATGGGTGGCGTCGGAGATCACCAAGAACGGTGGTATCGCGCTGTGCGCGCCGATCGCGCCGTATCAGGCCACCCGCCGGGACGTGCGTGAGCAGATCTCGTCGGGTGGCGGGTTCGTGCTCGTGTACGTCGCGACGCCGCTACAGGTGTGTGAGCAGCGCGACCGCAAGGGGCTGTACGCCAAGGCCCGCCAGGGGCTGATCCCAGAGTTCACCGGTATCTCGGACCCCTATGAGGAGCCGGTCGACGCCGAGCTGGTCATCGACACCACCGGGCTGACCCCTGAAGAGGCCGCACAAGAGATCATTCTCTACCTCGAGCAACAGGGCTACATCGCCGCGAACGGAACCTAACGGAGGTCTTTGTGGAGGATCCGCGCGGTATACCGCGCGGATCCTCCACAGTTCAGGCGTCCCGGATCGCGCTCACGACCGGCACCGCGAGAAGTAGCAGGCTGGCGAGCAGCAGCGCGCCGGTGCCGAGGCGGAGATCCCACGGCGCGAGACCACCGAACGTCTGCACGGCGCTGACCAGCACGATGCCGAGGTAGCCCGCGCAGGCGGCTCGCACGAGCCGCTGTTGCCGCCGGCCGGGCAGCGTGGTGAACGAGAGCAGCCACGCGAGACCTGGCAAGACTTGGATCCCGTGCATCCCGGCGGCGTGCGGGACCTTGAGGCTGCCCGCCTCTCCGAACGTCATGACCGGCGGCCGGCCCGCGTCGACCGCGGCGATCCCCACGCCGATCATCAGCACGCCGACGGCCATCGCGAAGATCAGCGCGACGAGCCCGCCTCGTATCCCCGAGGCCATGCTCGGCGGCGCGTCGATCCGCGCGAACGCGAGCACGGTGAGCACGGCGATCACCACCACCGTCACCGCGATCGCGGCCGCCGCCGCCATGAACAGCGTCTCGTCCAGCGGCGAGCGCATGTTGAAGTGCGACAGCCTTCCACGGGCCCGCTGGACGGTGACCCACAGCACCTCCAGCGTGTTCGCCACGGCCAGCGGGCCGAACAGAAGCCACCCGACCCATCGTGGCATCGGCAGGTACGTGCCGATCCACGCCACAGTCATGGTGGTCAGCCCGAAGGACAGCCCGAACGAGAACGGCTTGCGCCACGCCACCGGCCCGACCCATGGCCCCCCGAGCACGACGAACCCGACCAGGTGGAGTAGCCCCAGAACCATCAACGCCGCGCCGGTCACATAGCAGAGGCGCTGGTACGGCTTGGCCTCCCGCCAAAACCCACGCACCGATGCGCCCATCGCTTCCCGCCTATCCGTCCCCGCCACGGGTTCCAGTATCTCAGGCGCTCACGTGCTCGGACCAGGCTTTCAGGCGCTCGACCACCTCGAATGTCAACCCGACGGCGGGATCGATCGCCACGAGACCGGCCCGACCCATGGCGGTCGCCGACGAACGCTTGGACGGCGGGCAGCTTCTCGCTTGGGTCGAAGGGCACGGGCGGGAAGGCAATGGTCGGGAACCGTGCCAAACCGAGCACGGGGACGATGAGCCGGTTGGCCTCCTCACCCCAGCCGGTCGCCAGACAAGGTCGAACCTGTGGCGTAACCCGCGGAGCCACACGCCATGAGCCGGTGACAGCCGTACCGGCTCCTCGCCGGGGAAGAAGTCGTGCTCACCGTAGTCCTCGGGGCACGCCGGGGCCGCGAACGGGTTCAGCACCCCGTCGACGTCGACGAGCAGCAGCGGTCTCCCCATGCGCGCCATGATGCCGGCGTCGCGGTACGGTGCCCGCGTGGACGCCATCGAGACGAGCGACTTCGACACGGTGCTGGTACTCGACTTCGGGGCGCAGTACGCGCAGGTGATCGCGCGGCGCGTTCGCGAGGCCCATGTGTACTCGGAGATCGTGCCGCACGACATCACGCCGGCGCAGGTACGGGCCCGGCGACCGGTGGCGCTGATCCTGTCAGGTGGCCCGGCGTCGGTCTACGCGCCGGGCGCGCCAGCGGTCGACCCCGGGCTCTTCGAGCTGGGTGTGCCGATGCTCGGCATCTGCTACGGCCAGCAGCTCATGGCGCAGGCCCTGGGAGGTGAGGTCGCGCGCACGGGCGCGAGCGAGTACGGCCGCACGACGATGGAGACCGACCCGACGAGCCTGCTCCTGCGCGATCAGCCCTCAACGCAGACCGTATGGATGAGCCACCGCGACACGGTCGTGCGCCCGCCCGACGGGTTCCGCGTCGCCGGCTCGACGTCGCAGACGCCCGCGGCGGCGTTCGAGGATCCCGATCGCGGCCTGTTCGGCGTGCAATATCACCCGGAGGTCAGCCACACGCCGTACGGGCATGAGGTGCTGAAGGCCTTCCTGTCAGCGGCCGGCGCGCGGCCCACCTGGACGGCCTACTCGGTGATCGAGCGCAGCGTCGAGGCGATCCGGGATCAGTGCGGGACGGCCACCGTCCTCTGCGGCCTGTCGGGTGGCGTCGACTCGGCGGTCGCGGCGGCGCTCGTGCACCGCGCCGTTGGGGACCAGCTCGTCTGCGTGTTCGTCGACCACGGCCTGCTCCGCCATGGAGAGGCCGAGCAGGTGGAAGAGGCGTTCGGCAGGCACTCGTCGGCCCGCCTGGTCACGGTGAAGGCGGCCGACCGCTTCTTGGAGAAGCTCGCGGGCGTGACCGACCCCGAGGCGAAGCGCAAGATCATCGGGACCGAGTTCATCCGCGTGTTCGAGGACGCGGCGCGTGAGCACGCGGGCGACGCGAGGTTCCTGGTCCAGGGCACGCTCTACCCGGACGTGATCGAGTCCGGTTATGGCAGCTCGGCGGTCATCAAGAGCCACCACAACGTCGGCGGCTTGCCGCCCGACCTCGGGTTCGAGCTGGTCGAGCCGTTGCGCTGGCTGTTCAAGGACGAGGTCCGCCGCGTCGGCTCGGAGCTGGGGCTGCCCGAGGAGATTGTCTGGCGGCAGCCGTTCCCCGGACCGGGCTTGGCCGTCCGGGTCATCGGTGAGGTCACGGCCGAGCGCCTGCGGCTCGTTCGCGCCGCCGACCGGATCCTCCTAGAGGAGCTCCGCCGGGCGGAGCGCGCGGAGCGTGGGCCCCAGATCTGGCAGGCCTTCGCCGTCCTCCCCACGATTCGCAGCGTCGGTGTGCAAGGCGACGAGCGGACCTACGGCCATCCCGTCATCCTCCGCGCCGTCACCAGCGAAGACGCCATGACCGCCGACTTCGCGCGGATCGACTGGGACGTCCTGGAGCGGATCGCCGGCCGCATCGTCGGGGAGGTGGCCGGCGTCAACCGCGTCGCCTACGACATCACCTCAAAACCGCCCGGCACCATCGAGTGGGAGTAGGCCCCTCGCGGTTCCCCGAACTCCGACTTCGGGGCGTATGCCCCCCTACCTCGGAGTTGGGGGCGCCGCCGCCGGACCGGTGGTCTCAGGTGGCGGCTCGATCGGCGCGACCGGGGGGCTTGCCGGTGCGTGACCGGTCAGGCGGCGGCCGCGCGTCGCCAGCTGGTCGAACTCGTCACGGAGCGTGCCCGGCAGGTTCTCGCGCAACTCGCGGGCGGCATGACGCGCGCGGCCGGGAAGCTCCTTCGAGACGCCTCGGACATACCCGGCGAGGACGTCGCCGGCGCCAATGGCGGCGTATCCCGCCTGGGTGAGCACTGCCCGGGGACCGTTCTTGCGGTCGGTCATCGTGGATCTCCTTGTTGCTGTCTCTCGTTAATACTACGACCGACTTTTGCAAGCGTCGCCGTGGATCGTGCCTTCGACCGTTCCGAAGCCGATCCGAGGGGCGCCCGGCCGGGAGCACCAGCCTGTAATGGCCACGCGGTCGCCGTCCTCCAGAAAGGCCCGCCGCTCACCGCTTGGCAGGCGCAACGGGCGCTCGCCATTCCAGGTCGCTTCGAGAAGGCTGCCCGCCGACCCAGGGGACGGGCCTGACACGGTCCCCGAGGCGTAGAGGTCACCGGCGCGGACCCGCGCGCCGTTGCTCGTCACGTGAGCCAGCTGTTGCGCCGCTGACCAGTAAAGATGGCGGAGGTTCGTACGGCAGAGGCTCACCGGCGCCAGGCCGGAGACGCGCATCCGCGCCGTAGACAGCGTCGCCTCGAGCTCCAGGTCGATCGCGCGGTCACCGGTCACGGCAAGGTAGTCGAGCGGCGGGGGGTCCTGGGCAGGTCCTGGGCAACGGTAGGGCGCGAGCGCCTGGAGCGGCACGACCCACGGGGAGATCGACGTGGCGAACGACTTGCCGAGGAAGGGCCCGAGCGGCCGGTACTCCCAGGCCTGGATGTCCCGGGCGCTCCAGTCGTTCACGAGCACCAGGCCGAAGATGTGCTCCTCTGCCTGGTCCACGGCGATCGGCGTGCCGCCCCGCGGGCCCGGTCCCGTGACGAACCCGACCTCGACCTCGAGATCGAGCTTTCGGGTCGGCCCGAACTCCCCCGGCCCGAGCTGGCCATGAGGGCGGCGGATGACCGTGCCGCTGGGCACGACGGTGCCCGCGCGCCCGTGGTAGCCAACCGGTAGGTGACGCCAGTTGGGCTGCAGTGGCTCGGCGTCAGGCCGGAGGATGCGCCCCACAGTGGTGGCGTGCTCTCGTGACGAGTAGAAGTCGACGTAGTCGGCGACGGCGAAGGGGCAGTGGAGCGTCACCGCTGCCTGAGGCACGAGCGACCGCTGGACGAGGCCCGGGCGGTCGCGGATCTCCCGGTTTGGCTCGGTCAGCAGCGTGGTCAGCCTCGCCCTCAGCGCCGCCCACGCGGGCGCGCCACGCTCCAGAAGCGGGTTCAGGCAGCCAGCGCTGAGCAATGCGGTGGAGCCCTCGACCGCACCCTCGAGCAGGCCCTCGGCGGCGAGGGCGGCAAGGTCCAGGACCTGGGCGCCGATGGCGACACCGACCCGCGGCTGCTGGCCAGCACGGGCGAAGATCCCGTACGGGAGGTTGGCGAGCGGGAAGTCGCTGCCAGGCGGGACCGGTGGCCACGCGTGAGCCGTGTGGAATAGATAGTGTTCTGGAGGCACCTTGGGCACTATCATTGCCTCGTGGATGTCAAGAAGATCCTCATCGTGGTCGTCTGCGTGTTCGCTATTTACTTCGTATTCAGCCAGCCACAAGATGCCGCGGTGATCGTCCGGGACACTGGGGAGCTCGCGTTCGACGTCATCCGCAACGGGGCGGAATCCCTGCGCGAATTCGCGAACACGCTGATCACATCGTGAAACCAAACGACAGATATCTGATCCCAGGCGAGGGCGTCGAGCTGGCGACCCGGTTCCACTGGGCCGTGCTGCTCGGCCCCGCGTCCCTCTTGGCGGCTGTGACCTTCATCGTGTTCTTGATCAGCCCCGTGGGGGAACCCACGCGCGTGAGCAACCTCCTGTGGCTGCTGATCCTACCGGTCTTGGGGTACTTCCTGTGGAGGCTCGCCGAGTGGGCCGTCGACGAGGTCGTGGTGACGAACACACGAGTCTTCGTCGTATCCGGGCTGTTCGTTAGGAAAGTCGCGATGATGCCACTGGCCCGGATCACGGACCTCACCTACGAGCGTTCGGTCACGGGCCTGCTGCTCGGCTTTGGGAAGCTGATCCTCGAATCCGCGGGTCAAGACCAGGCCCTCACCAACGTCGACCATCTCCCTAAGCCCGACCTCTACTATGAGACGGTCACCCGCCTGTCGCTGCCCACCAGAGCCCCTCAAAACCCGCTCCCGCCCAAGGAGTACTGGGACGAGCTGCTGGAGGCGACCCGCGACGCGCGCCGCTACCCCGGCAACGGATCAAGGTAGACGCCAGCCTTCGCCTAGACTCGGCCGATGCCACCAGCAGAGATCGATCTCATCGAGGGCTTGAACGACCAGCAATGCGCCGCAGTCCTGCATGAGGGCGGGCCGCTGCTGGTCGTCGCAGGGGCAGGGTCTGGCAAGACGCGGGTGCTGACGCACCGGATCGCGCACCTCATCCACCACCGCGACGTATCGCCGTACGACATCTTGGCCATCACGTTCACCAATAAGGCCGCGGACGAGATGCGCGAGCGGGTGGGGAGGCTCGTCGGGGACCGGTTCGTGGGGCTGTCGAGAGGGGATGACGGCAGCATCCAGGTGCGCCGCTGGGGCGGGATGTGGGTGGCCACCTTTCACTCCGCATGCGCGCGGCTGCTGCGGCGCGAGGCGGAGCGCCTTGGCTACGACCCGCGCTTTACGATCTACGACTCGGCGGACTCCACGCGGTTGGTCGGGCTCTGCATCGCCGACCTCAACATCGACCCGAAGAAGGTCACACCGCGCGGCGCCGCCTCCGCGATCTCGCGCGCCAAGAACGAGCTGATCGACTTCGACACCTTCGCGTTGCGGGCCGGCAGCGAGGACGGGAACTGGTACGACCGCCAGGTCGCCGAGATCTACAAGGCGTACCAGGGGCGCCTGCACCGGGCGAGCGCGTTCGACTTCGACGACCTCCTCGTCAAGACGGTCGAGCTGTTCCTGCTGTTCGACGACGTCTTGGAGAGCTGGCGCAACGTGTTCCGCCACGTGCTGGTCGACGAGTGGCAAGACACGAACCATGCCCAGTACGAGCTGGTGCGCCTGCTCGCGGCCGAGCATCGCAACCTCTGCGTGGTGGGTGACAGCGACCAGTGCCTGCCCGCCGGCACCCTGGTGCGCACGACGGGCGGCGAGGTGCCGATCGAGGCCGTGAGCGCCGGCGACGAGGTGCTCGGGACGATCGGGAAGGCCGGGTTGCACCCCGGCCGGGTCACCGCGGTGATGCCCGGGCGGTACGCCGGGCCCGTCTGGACGATCCGCGCGGGTGGCCGGCTGCTCCGGGGGACGCCGCACCACATCGTGCCCGCCCGAGCTCGGGCGAGGCCGGGATCTTGGGCGGTCTTCCTCGACTGGTCCGGGGGGCAGGCGCGGATCGGCGTCTGTGAGGGCTTGCCGCCAGGCGAGCGGGTCTGGCTCCTGCGCTCGTGCGACACCGAGGAGGCGGCCATGCTGTGGGAGGCGTGCCTCGCGGCGACGTACCCGCTGGACACCGCCCATGGCCCCGACGCGTCGACAGCGTCGAGGTCCTCCTCCCCAGCTCCTGCTGGGGGCCCCAAGGAGCTGATGCGCGACTTCTGCCTCCATCCCGATTACCCGCTCTCTGGCGGATCGGGGGCAACACTAGAGATGTTCGGCCAGGATGGGGCGCACCGGGTGGGGCAGTTGACCTTCACGGACTACCGCGACGCGGTGTCCGCCGCTCGGGCCGCGGGGGTTGCGGTGCGCCGGACGGCCTTGATCGACGGTCGGGTGTGGGACCTGCTGCCGCTGTCCCACCTCCATCCGGGGATGGAGGTCTTGATCGACTCCGACGGCAGCCTGCGCGCGTGCGACGTCGACACCGTCGAGCAGTCCGACTACGACGGCCCCGTCTACGACCTCGAGGTCGACCCGACGCACACGTACCTCGCGAGCGGGATGCTCGTCCATAACAGCATCTACCGGTTCCGGGGCGCGGACATCCGGAACATCCTGGACTTCGAGAAGGACTTCCCGGACGCCACGCGGGTCACGCTCGACCGCAACTACCGGTCGACCCAGACGATCTTGGACGCCGCGAACGCCGTGATCTCCCACAACACCCAGCGGCTCCCGAAAGACCTGTGGACCGATGAGGGACCCGGCGCCCCGGTCGTCCGGTACCAGGGGGACAACGAGCACGACGAGGCCGCCTTCGTCGCCGAGGAGGTCGACCGGCTCGGCGACCGGCACGGCGTCCGGCCCGGCGACTGCGCGGTGTTCTACCGCACCAACGCGCAGTCGCGCGTGTTCGAGGAGGTGCTGGTCCGGCTGGGGATGGCCTACCAGATCATCGGAGGGACCCGCTTCTACGAGCGCGCCGAGGTCAAAGACCTGCTCGCCTACCTCCGCGCGCTCGTCAACCCCGCCGACGACGTGTCGGTCAAGCGCATCGTCAACGTCCCCCGGCGCGGGATCGGCTCCCGGACAGAGGCGGCGCTCGACCTGTTCGCTGGCCGCCAAGGGTGCACCTTCCTAGAGGCCTGCCGCCGGGTCGCGGAGATCCCCACGCTCTCCGGTCGGGCGGCGGGAGCGGTGACCGGCTTCGTCGCCCTGCTCGACGGGCTGCGCGCCACGATCGACGAGGCCGAGCTGTCGCTCCGTGAGATCGTCGAGCTGGTCTGGGCCCGCACCAGCTACCTTGAGGAGCTGGAGGCCGAGCGCACCGTCGAGGCCCTGGGCCGCGTCGAGAACGTCAAGGAGCTCGCGAGCGTCGCCGAGGAGTTCGCGACCCGCCAACCGGACGCGACCCTCCCCGAGCTTCTCGAGTCGATCGCGCTGGTCAGCGAGCAGGACGATCTGGAAAGTGAAACCTCCCGCCTCACCCTGATGACGATGCACAACGCGAAAGGGCTCGAGTTCCCCGTCGTGTTCATCGCGGGCATGGAAGACTCGATCTTCCCCCATCATCGGGCACTCGGCGACCCGGACGAGATGGAGGAAGAGCGCCGGCTCTGCTACGTCGCGATGACCCGCGCCCGGTCGCGCCTGTACCTCACCAGCGCCTGGCATCGCACGCTGTTCGGCGGCACGAACGCCAACCCTCCGTCGCGCTTCCTGCGCGAGCTCCCCTCCGAGCTGATCGAGGATCGCTCGATCGAGCGTGGCGGGCCGAGCCGCCGGAGCTTGGCCCGCGCGGGCGCGAGGTCACAGTACCGCCCCGCGTCACGCCAGGACTCCGACGACGAGGGTGACGAGCTCGGCGTCGGCGACCGGATCCTTCACCCTCGGTTCGGCCCGGGCCAGATCTTGGAGCTGGCTGGCAAACCCGGCAGCGAGGAGGCGATCATCAGGTTCGACGAGTCCGGCACCAAACGCCTCGCGCTCGCCTACGCGCCTTTGGTGAGGATGTAACCGAATGGAAGAAACCGCAGCATCACCCGCGCCCCCCGCGCTCCCCGACTACGGGATCGACGCTCCCGGCGTCGTGCGCACCCTGTTCTTCACCGGCCTCGTGTTGGTGGTCCTCGCCTTCACGACCCGCCAGCAGCTCGGCGGGTTCGCGCTGCCCGTGGAGATCGTCGGCGCGATCATGCTCGCCGAGGCAGGGCTGATGATCCGCACGAGCCGGGTCACGAAGCGGCAAGAGTGGGAGACGATCCTCGACGAGATGACGCTACGCGGCGACGAGCGCGCGCTCGACGTGGGCTGCGGCACCGGGCTTGTCTCCGTCCTCGCCGCGCATCGCCTCGAGCAGGGTCGGGTCACCGGCATCGACATCTGGCAGAAGAAGGACCAGACGGGACACAGCCCGAAGGTCGCGAAGCGCAACGTGACCGTGGAAGGGGTCGCCGCCCGCGTAACGATCCGCGACGGCGACGCGCGTGAGCTCCCGTTCCGGGACGCGTCCTTCGACATCGTCCTGTCCAGCCTGGTGTTGCACAACATCCACTCCCGCGCCGACCGAGCCCGATCCGTCGACGAGATGGCGCGCGTCTTGCGCCCCGGCGGGCGCCTCGCCATCCTCGACTCCGGCCGCACCCAGGAGTACGCCGCCCGCCTCCGCGCCGCCGGCCTCCAGGACGTCACCCGCTCGAAGCGCAACTGGGGACTGTTCCCACCCGCCCGCTTGGTGACGGCGTCCAAAGCTTAGGTGTGTCGACTTGGGTCCGGAATCCGGACCCAAGTCGACACAGTCAGGCCGGTTTGAGGATGCGCTCGATGTCGACGCCCATCGCTTGGAGCCGGGGGACGACGTTGCCGTAGCCGCGCTCGACGAAGTCGGCGCCTCCAAGCTCGGTACAGCCCTTCGCGACGACCGCGGCGATGATGTAGGCCAGGCCGGCACGCAGGTCGGGGACCGTGATCTTGCCCACGGCCTGGAGGGGAGACGGTCCCTGGATGATCGCGCTGTGAGGCCATGCCGAGGCGTTGAAGCGGCAGGGTCCGCCCCCGAGGCAGGTGTCGTAGACCTGTGTCGTCGCGCCCAGATCGTCGAGCACGGAGAGGTAGCCGAGGCGGTTCTCGTAGACGGTCTCGTGCAAGACCGACACGCCGTCGGCCTGGGTGAGCACGACCGCGAACGGCTGCTGCCAGTCGGTCGAGAAGCCCGGGAAGACGTCGGTCTCCATCGCGCACGGGCGCAGGCGCTCCCTGCGAAAGAACCGGATGGTGTCGGGTCCCTCCAGCTCGATGCCGCCGCCGGCCTTTGCGAAGTAGGAGAGGAAGTTGCCCAGGCTGTCCAAGCGCGCGCCGTCGACGATGATCTCGCCGTCGGAGGCGGCCGCCAGGCATGCCCATGACGCTGCCTCGATGCGGTCGCCGAGCACCTCCATCCGCGTCCCGCGCAGGTGCTCGACGCCCTCGATCACGATCTCGCGCCCCGGCTTGGTGAAGATGATCGCGCCCATGCCGCGGAGCATCGTGATCAGCTCCATGATCTCCGGCTCGGTCGCGGCATTGCGGATGACGCTGCGGCCCAGCGCACGCGACCCCAGGTAGAGGCACGTCTCGGTCGCGCCGACGCTGGGGTAGGGGAGGCAGATCTCGGTCCCGCGCAGCGCGCCGACACGCTGGGCCACGTACCCGACCTCGGACTGCTCGACGCGCGCGCCGAACGCCTCCAACGCGCGGATGTGGAAGTCCACGCCTCGCTTGCCGATCATGCACCCGCCGACGAGCGGCACCGCTACCCGGTCGAAACGGTGCAGCAACGCGCCGAGCAGCAGGATCGGGATCCGGTTGCTGCCAGAGTGAGGCAGGGGGACCTCTGAGGCGGCGAGCCCGCGGGGATCGATAAGCATCACGTCGTCGCCCTGGTCGACAACGACGCCAACCGCTCGGAGCATCAGCGCCGTGATGTCGACGTCGCCGATCGGGGGGACGTTCGTGAGCGTCGTGGGGCTGTCCCCCAACAGCGCCGCGACCATCGCCTTTGTGACGAAGTTCTTCGCGCCGAGCGCGGTGATGCGCCCACGCACCGGGTCACCACCGTGGATCTCGTAGACGATCTCGCTCGTCACCCAAGCTTCCTTTCGGCGTCGGGTCCGCAGAGCGCAGCCTACCCGGGCCCCGGCCGAACCTGTCCCACACCGATCGGCCAGGCCGGCGCCGGGCCGGCCGGCCTTTTCCCGCACTGTGCAGAAAATAGCCTCACAACCCGCCCGGTTCGCCGGGTCCGCGCCCTCCAGCGAGCCTTATGGCCAGGGTTCGGCACGCATGCGTGCCGAACCCTGGCCACAGGATGGATCCTGGCCACAAGCATGGTTTGCCCGACTCTCATCATCCGGGGTGACGGCGCCAGCCGGCATGAACTGCTGTGCAGAGTTAAGCCGGAATACCGGCCTTATCCTGCACAGTGCGGGAAGCGGCGTCAGCAGGCAGCTTGGGCAGCTCCGGGGCGGGCGGGGAGCTGCTCGCGTATCGTCGGGTTGACGTAGAGCGTGCCGTCGAAGACGCGTACGGGAACCCGCTGGAGTGAGCCGCCTGAGCCAGGGCCAAGCTGTCGCCCGTCCAATCCCCACACCGCGCCCTCGGGCGACTCGACGTGGCCGGAGCGGGCGCAGTAGGCGACGGTGACAGGCGGGGCGGCGAAGGCCCTCACGTCACCCGCCGCCCGGACGATCAGCGCGCCGTGCCGCAGGCCCGGCGCCGCGAGGACGCCCGCGCCGCCAAGCTCGACCGCCGTGAGGCGGCCGGCGGCGACCCATGGTGGGGGCGGCGGTGAGACCCAGGCTCGCAAGAAGAGGGCGCCAGCGATCGCGATGACGACCGCGGCGGCGAGGGCGGCGATCGGCCATCCCAGGCTCATCCGCTCACGCAGCACGATCTTTCTCGCCCTCTTCGACGCCCGCGGAGGGAGATAGCCTGTCGGCCCGTACTCGGGTTCGGTCTGCGAATCCATCTCGAGCGGCCATTCTCGCAGGCTTCGCGCTCCCAACCATGGGTACGGTCAGCACCGAGGGTGCAACTGCGCTCGCGTCGCAAGGCGCGGTGAGCGCGCATAGCCGCCAGGCTATGTAAGCGAGGCGCAACGTAGCGAGGCGAGATGCAGGTGCAGCCGAATGCGGCCGTACCCATGGGCGGGGGCACATGGCTATGCTCCGCGTTCGACCTCACCGATTGACCGATAGCACTGGAGGAGACGCGACGATGCCCATCCGGGTGCTCATCGCGAAGCCTGGCTTGGACGGTCACGATCGGGGGGCGAAGATCGTCGCCCGCGCCCTACGCGACGGGGGCATCGAGGTCGTGTACACAGGGTTACACCAGACCCCAGAGCAGATCGTCGAGGCGGCATTGCAAGAGGATGTCCAAGCGGTCGGTCTCTCGATCCACTCGGGAGCCCATATGACGCTGTTTCCCAAGGTCGTACGCCTGCTCCAAGAGCGTGACGCCAGCGACGTCATCGTCTTTGGCGGTGGGATCGTCCCGCGGGAGGACATCACCGCCCTCGCGGAGATGGGGGTGGCCGCGATCTTCACGCCCGGCGCCCGCACGACCGACATTGTCGATTGGGTCAAAGAGCACGTGGCACCGCGGGACTAGGGGATGTCAATGGACCTGATGGAGTACCAAGGCAAGCAGCTCTACCGGCGCTTGGGTATCCCTACGACGCCGGAAGGCCGCATTGCCGCCACTCCGGACGAGGCGGAGCGGGCCGCGCGCGAGGCCGGGGGGCCCGTCGTCGTGAAGGCGCAGGTCCTGACCGGCGGTCGTGGGAAAGCGGGGGGTGTGAAGCTCGCGAGCGATCCCGTCCGCGCACGCGAGGCCGCCGAGCGGATCCTCGGCTTGGACATCAAGGGGCACGCCGTGGAGCAGGTGCTCATCGAGCCCGCGAGTGCTATCGCGGAGGAGTACTACCTGTCGATCCTCCACGACCGGGTGAGCAAGGGGTACAAGGTCATCTGCTCCGTCGAGGGTGGCGTAGACATCGAGGAGGTCAATCGCAGCCGTCCGGAGCGGGTCTGCAAGCGCGACATCGACCCCACGAAGGGCCTCGACGACGCCACGGCTACTCAGATCGTGACCCAGGCGGGCTTCGCCGAGGAGATCCGGCCCGATGTCGCCGCGTTCATCCTGGGCCTGTACTCGGGGTTCGTCGCATGCGACGCGACGCTGTTCGAGGTCAACCCGCTGGTGCTCACACAGGATAGCCAGATCGTCGCGTTGGACGCGAAGGTCTCGATCGACGACAACGCGCTGTTCAGGCAACCTGACCTCGCGGGCATGAATCGCCGCGGCTCGGGTGACTCGCTGGAGGCGAGAGCGAAGGCGCAAGGCTTGCAGTACGTCAAGCTTGAGGGGGACGTGGGTGTCCTCGGCAACGGCGCCGGCTTGGTGATGGCGACGCTCGACGTGGTCGCGCAGGCGGGCGGCCGCCCGGCGAACTTCCTCGACGTCGGCGGTGGGGCGGACGCGGGCAAGATGGCCGCCTCGCTCGCGCTGGTGCTGTCCGACAAGCGGGTGCGGTCCGTGCTCGTGAACATCTTCGGCGGTATCACCCGCGGGGACCTGGTCGCCGAGGGCGTGCTCGGCGCGCTCGGCAAGCTCGGTGACCTCCCCCAGAAGCTCGTGGTGAGGCTGGACGGCACGAACGCCGACCAGGGCCGCCGCATCCTCCGCGAGGCCGCCCACCCGAGCATCGTCCCCGCCGAGAAGATGCTCGACGCCGCCCGGCAGGCCGTCGCCTTCGCCAAGGAGTCCCAATGAGCGTGTTCGTCGACGAACAGACCCGCGTCGTCGTGCAGGGCATCGGCCGGCAAGGGACGTTCCACGCCCGCCGCAACCAGCAGTACGGCACGCAGGTCGTGGCTGGCGCACACCCGACCAAGGGGGGGACCACCTGGGAGGAGCTCGGCGTGCCGGTGTACACGAGCGTCGCCGAGGCGATCCAGCGTGAGGGGGCGAACACCTCGATGGTGATGGTGCCCGCACCCTTCGCGAAGAGCGCGATCTTGGAGGCCTACGAGGCGGGCATCCAGACCATCGTGTGTATCACCGAGGGTGTCCCGGTTCACGACATGGCCGAGGTCTACAACACCCTGTACCCTCGCCGGCCCGGCGGCGGCTTTCAGAAAGAAGCCCGGCCCGTCCTGATTGGCCCGAACTGCCCCGGCCTGATCTCGCCAGGTAAGGCCAACGTGGGCATCATCCCCGGCGAGATCACGAAGCCGGGCGCCGTCGGGCTCGTCTCGCGGTCGGGCACGCTGACCTACCAGATCATGCACGAGCTGCACATGGCCGGGGTCGGGATCTCCACCTGCGTCGGGATCGGCGGCGACCCGATCGTCGGCTCCGACTTTCTCGACGTCATCCCCAAGATGGTCGCCGACCCCGAGACGCAAGGGATCGTGTTCGTCGGCGAGATCGGCGGCACCGAGGAGCAGCGTGTCGGCCGCTGGATCGCCGACCACGCCCCCGACACCCCGGTCGCCGCCTACGTCGCCGGTTTCACCGCACCCCCCGGCAAGCAGATGGGCCACGCTGGTGCCATCGTGAGGGAGGGCGGCGACGGCGAGACCGCCGCCGACAAGAAAGCCGCCCTGGAAGCGCTCGGCATCGCCGTCGGCACCAACCCCACCGAGACCGCCGAGCTGATGATCCAGCGACTCGCCCCCTGAAGCCCCTTATGGCCAGGGTTCGGCACGCATGCGTGCCGAACCCTGGCCATTAGACCTCTCGGCGAAGTGGCAGGCGGAGGGGTGGCCGTGGTCGAAGCGGTCGATCAGGGCGGGATCCTCCCGAGCGCAGAGGTCTTGGGCCTTCCCGCAACGGGTGCGGAACCGGCAGCCCGAGGGCGGGTGTGCCGGGTGGGGGACGTCGCCTTCCAAGAGGAGGCGGTGGCGTCGGGCCTTCGCGTCGGGATCGGCGATCGGGACCGCGGAGAGCAACGCCTGCGTGTAGGGGTGGGTCGGCCGGTCGTAGATATCCTGCTCGCTCCCGATCTCGGCGATCCGGCCGAGGTACATGACGGCGACCCGGTCCGAGATATGCCGCACCACGGACAGGTCGTGAGCGATGAAGAGGTAGGCGAGCCCGAACTCGTCTTGGAGCTCCTCGAGCAGGTTGATGACCTGAGCCTGCACCGAAACGTCGAGCGCCGACACCGGCTCGTCGCAGATGATGACCTCGGGCTCCAAGGCGAGCGCCCGCGCGATGCCGGCGCGCTGCCGCTGGCCGCCGGAGAACTGGTGCGGGTAGCGGTTGCGGTCGTCCGGGCTCAGCCCCACGCGCTTGAGCAGGTCTGCGAGCCGGTCCGCCCGCTCGTTCTTTGGCACGAGGTCGGAGTGGATCTCCCACGCCTCCCCGACGATGCCGCCGATCGTCATCCGCGGGTTGAGCGACGCGTACGGGTCCTGGAAGACGATCTGGATCTCACGGCGCAGGGCGCGCAGCTCGCGGCGGCCCAGGGTGAAGATGTCCCTCCCCTTGTAGATCGCCGTCCCGGCGGTCGGCTCCTCCAGCCTGAGCAGCGTGCGGGCGAGTGTCGACTTGCCGCAGCCAGACTCGCCGACGAGCCCCAGGGTCTCGCCGCGGTGCAGGTCGAAGCTGACGCCGTCCACGGCCTTGACGGCGCCCATCTGGCGCCGGAACACGGTCCCCCGCGTCAGCGGGAAGTGCTTGACGAGGCCCTCGACCCGTAGCAGCGGCTCGGGGTTATCCGCCATGCAGGACGTCCTTCCAGAAGTGGCAGGCGCTCTCTCGATCGCCTGGAACCCGGTCGAGAGGCGGCTCTTCCTGGAGGCACACGTCTTGGCGGTACGAGCAGCGGGGGTGGAACGGGCACCCCGGCGGGATCCGCATCAGGTCCGGCGGGGCGCCACGGATCGGGGTCAGCTGGCCGCTGCGCTGGTCCATCCGGGGAGTCGAGGCCATCAGCCCCTGGGTGTAGGGATGGGCGGGGTGGTGGTAGAGATCGCGCACCGGGCCGGTCTCGACGATACGGCCGGCGTACATGACCGCGACGCGGTCCGCGACCTCGGCGACGACCCCGAGGTCGTGGGTGATGAGGATGAGGCCCATGCCCGTCTCCTGCTGGAGCTGGGCAAGCAGCTCCAGCACCTGGGCTTGGACGGTCACGTCGAGCGCGGTCGTGGGCTCGTCGGCCACCAGGATGTCCGGGTCGAGCGCGAGTGCCATCGCGATCATGACCCGTTGCCGCATGCCTCCCGAGAACTGGTGGGGGTAGTCACCGACCCGCTCGCTCGCGCCGGGGATGCGTACGCGGTCCATCAGCTCGATGGCTTTCCGCCGCGCCTCTCGCCGCGAGGTGCCACGGTGGACCCGGTACATCTCGCCGATCTGCCATCCCACGGAGAACACGGGGTTCAGCGCGGTGAGCGCGTCCTGGAAGACCATCGCGATCCGCTCGCCACGCACCGCCCGGCGCTGGTGCTCGTCCATCTGGAGCAGGTCCTGACCGCGGTACCGGCAGCTGCCTCGGGTCACGAAGCCGGGCGGGCTGTCGATGATGCCCATCAACGCCTGGGCGCTCACGCTCTTGCCCGAGCCAGACTCGCCGAGGATCGCGAGCGTCTCGCCCTCGTCCAGCGTGTAGCTGATCCCGTTCACGGCGTTCACGACGCCGCGCCGGGTCCGGAACTCGACATGCAGGTCGTCGACCTCCAACAGGTGGCCCGCTGAGAGCGTCACGGCCGGAATCCTAGACTCGGCCACTAGTCGGTGCTCGTGGGGTCCAGGGCGTCTCGCAGGGCATCTCCCACCAGGTTGAAGCTCAGCACCGCGACAAAGATCGCGGTGCCAGGGACGAGCAACAGCTGAGGGTCAGTCTGGAGATGCGGCTGCGCCGCGTGCAGCATCGCTCCCCACTCGGCGCCGGGCGGTTGCATGCCCAGGCCGAGGAAGTTCAGCCCGGCGATGCCGAGGATGATGGCGCCGACGTCGAGCGACGCGAGCACGATCATCGGGCCGATGGTGTTGCACAGGATGTGCCGACCCATGATCCGCCGTGGAGGCGCGCCCAGCGCCACAGCCGCCTGCACATACTCCTCCTGGCGGCACGACATCACCATGCCCCGGAGGATGCGGGCATATCCAGCCCAGCCCACAACCGCCAGCGCGAGCACCACGTTCAGGAGATTCGGGCCCAGCGTCCCGGCGATGGCCACCGCCAAGAGCAGGCTGGGAAACGCGAGCAGCAGGTCGGCAAGCCGCATGAGGCAGGCGTCTACCCAGCCGCCGTAGTAGCCGGCCGACAGCCCGACGACGACCGCGACCGCGATCGTCAGCGCGAGCACCAGCCCGGCGCTGAACAGCGTCGCGCGCCCACCGTAGAGCAGGCGGCTGAGCATGTCCCGTCCCAGATGGTCGGCACCCAGCGGGAACCGCTCCGACGGCGGGCTGAAGGCATGCTCTAGCTGCTGCGCGGCCGGGTCGTGTGGCGCCAGCAGCGGCGCCGCCACCGCCGCGCACAGCGCCAGCGCGACAATCCCTACCGCCACCGCGGTGACCGGGTCGCGAAGCAGCAAGGACAACAGGCGCGGGCGCGCGGGGTCGTGACCCTCAAGCATGGCGCAATCGCGGGTCGATCCAGTGGTAGAGCAGGTCGACGGCGAAGTTCGCCACGACGAACACCAGCGCCGTGTACAGGACGGCCCCTTGGATAACCGGGTAGTCGCGCACGAAGATCGCATCGACCGCGTACTTGCCGACACCCTCGCGGCTGAAGATGGTCTCGACCATCACGGCGCCTCCCAACAGGTGGCCGCTGGCCAGGCCGGTCGCAGTGACGACCGGCAGCGCCGCGTTGCGCAACCCGTGCCAGACGGTGACGCGAGTGGCGGACAACCCCTTCACGCTCGCCGTGCGAACGAACGGCTGGCGCAGGGTCTCCAGCATGCTCGCCCGTGTCAGCCGCATGATCTGAGCGGTGATCCCGGCGGCCAGGGCCGCTGTCGGCAGGATCAGATGTCGCGCGGTGCCAGAGCCGAACGCCGGCAGCAGCTTCAGCCTGGCCGCGAACACGAGGATCAGCAGAAGCCCGAGCAGGTAGGTGGGCACGCTCGCCCCGAGCAGCGCGAGCACGCGGCTGACCGCGTCCCACCATGACCTGGGCCGCACCGCCGCGAAGACTCCGAAGGGCATGCCGACCCCCAAGCCCACGGCGAGGCTGGTCCCCGCGAGGATCAGCGTCGCCGGCATCCGCGCCGCGATCTCGGCCGCGACCGGCTGTCCCGAGCGGTAGGAGACGCCGAGGTCGCCCAGGACGGCGCCTCCCAGCCAGCGCAGGTAGCGGACGGGTGCGGGATCGTTCAGGCCCAGCTCCGCGCGCAGGGCGCCGACCGCCTCGGCGGACGGCTCCGTGCCCGGCTGTTGCAGGTGCAGCAGCGAGTAAGCCGGATCGCCGGGAGCGAGCGCCGTCAGCGTGAAGGACACGGCCGAGATGCCGAGCATCACGCCAACCAACGACACGAAGCGCCGCGCTGTGTAGGTCACCACCGCGCGTTCTAGCCGCGCGCGATCTCGCTGTTCATGAAGTATAGAAAGTAGGGATGGGGGTCCTCGAACCCGGTGACGCCCGCTGAGACGCCGTAGACGTAGCGCGGATAGACAAGCGGGATGATGGCGACGTCCTCTAAGAGTTGCTGGTCGATCTCGCAGGCCAGCGCTCGACGCTCGGCGCGAGCGCTCAACGCTCGCAGCCGCTCGATGCTCGCGTCCACGGACGGGTTGGTATAGCCGCCTCGGTTGGCGTCGCCGCCGGTCGCGAAGAACTGCGACAGCGAGCCGAACGGGTCCCCCGTCGCCGCCATGTTGTTGAAGTACATCGCGCCGTCCCACGGCTCGGTCGCGAGCGCGCCGTTGATGTCCTCGACGCTCTGGATCTCGACCTGGACGCCGATCGGCTGCAGGCTCGCCTGGATGATCTCGGCCATCGGGGTCAGCGCGGGGCGCTGCGGGTAGGACAGCATTATGAGGGTGAGCGGCTGCCCGTCCCGCTCCAAGACCCCATCGCCGTCGCGATCCTCGTAGCCGGCCTCCGACAGCAGCCGCTGAGCCGCCTCGGGATCATTGACATACGGCTTCGAGATTTCCGGGCAGTCCAGTACCGCCGGCGGAAGGTTGCCCACCGCCGCCTCGGCCTGGCCACGGAACACCGATCGGACGAGCGCCTCGCCCGAGGGCGCGGCCTGGGCCAGCGCCTGCCGGACCCGCAGGTCGTCCCACGGTTCCTTGGTTTGGTTCAGATAGATGAACATCGTGGACACTGATGCCGCGGCGACGGCACGGAGGGTCGGATCGCCCTCGATCTGTGTCACGCTCTCCGGCGAGATGTCGAACGCGAGGTCGATCTGGCCGCTCTGCAGCGCTAAGAAACGTGCGCTCGCGTCGGCCTGTACATTCACCTCCAGGCGCTCGGTCTTGGGCTGCTCACCCCAGTACCCCTCGTAGCGCACGGCCACCAAGCGGTTGTCCAGCTCGAACTCCTCCACGGTGAACATGCCGGTCGCGACTGGCTTGCTTGCGAATGCGTCGCCTTGCGCCCGCGCCGCCGCGGCGCTCACGATCGCGGTGGACGGGTCGGTGAGCAGGCCAGGAAAGTTGGGGCTCGGCGTGGCCGTCGTGACCACCAGCGTGAGCGGATCCTCGACCGTGATGTCGGCCACGTCGAGCAGCGCGGACGCCGCCTCCGATTCAGCGATCGCCCGCTGCAGAGAGGCCTTGACCGCCTCGGCGTCCACGGCCGAGCCGTCGTGGAACGTCACGCCCTCACGGAGCGTGATCGCCCATACGGAGTCAGACCGCGCTCGAATGTCTTCCGCCAGCCAGGGCTCGGGCGCCAGGTCGGGGTCGAGACGCATGAGGGTCTCGACGAGACCGAACTGGAGGGCGTTGAAGCCGCCTCCGGCGACCGGGTCGGGCAGGCTGCTGAAGAAGGGCGCGCCGACCCGCAGCACCCCGGCGGATGATGGTTCTTGGGCCGTGGCGCTGCCCGCGCAGGCGGCCGAGAGCATGGACAATACGAACAGCAGCACACAAGCGCGGCGAGGACGCGACATACCAGATCACCCTTTGCCCGTGACAAATCCCGTCAGTCACCGGCCCGCTGGCCCGCGGGTCGCCGGGCGCCTTGAACGCGGAAGGGGCGATCAGGCGTGCGACGAGGGGCGGATAGACGTCACTCCGGCCGCAGAGGGTGCACTCCCATGATCCGACCCGCGTAGTGCCGGTGTCAAGCAGCGCCTAATCACTCGATCTCGGCTCGGAGGCGGGAGCAGACCGTCTCGTAGCCCTCAGGGTCGGTGCGCTGGAGGTCATGGAGGTCTGCGATCAGCCGGTCGACCCGTCCGAGCGTGACCGCCGTGGTGTCCTCTTTGCCCGTGACCCGCTCGACTCGGCCGACGAGGTCGGAGAGCTGGTCCAGCGCTGCCTGCTCCGCCCGAGTCAGCCCGTCTCGGTCGAGCCGGCTGGTAACGACCTCGAGCGCCTCGATGATCCAGCCGAGCTGGCGCCCGTAGCTGGCGACCTCTTCGATGATGCGCCGCTCCATCTCAGGATCGCCTGAGTTCTGCGCGTTGATGGTGATGAAGCCAAGCTGCTGGTTGGCCGAGCGCAGCCAGATGGCCCACGGGTTGATCGTCTGGCTGACATCGCCCGACAGCGGAAAGAAGGCGTCCATCGCCGCAGGATAGATTGGTCAGCGCTGTCTCACGCTTGTGAGCAGCAGTCCGATAGGAGGAAAGCTGTGAGCGACAGCGGACCTTGGGGGGGCGCGCGCTTTCGGACTGGCTCCCAGAGGTTGTCGCGGACGTGGTACGGGCTTTCGATCCGCTCGAGATCGTGCTGTTCGGCTCGGTCGCCAGGGGTGAAGAGACACCAGATAGCGATATCGACCTGTTGGTGGTGTTGGCCCGGGTCGCGCCGCACGAGAAGGCGAACCTAATGGGCGAGGTTCGAGCTGCCATCCATGCCCCTGTGCCCGTCGACGTCTTCGTCACCGATCCCGCGGAGATCTCCCGGCGCGCTCACCTCACCGGCTCGATCTTGTACCCCGCGCTGCGTGAAGGCGTCGTCCTGTATGAGCGCGCAGCCTGACTCCCCGCTGGCCGACGCCAGTCAGTGGCTGGAGCGTGCCCGTGACGATCTCCTCAGCGCCCACACCCTCCTCGAGCATCAAGAGAGTGGCTGGAGCGTGGTTGCGTTCCTCGCTCAACAGTGCGCGGAGAAGGCGCTGAAGGCTGTGCTGGTAAGCCGGCAGCAGCCCGTACCCAAGACACATGACCTCGTCCTCCTGGCCTCTCGCGCCACTCTGAAGGAATCCGAACTCCGCTCATACGACGTGAAGCGGCTCAACCCGTGGGCCGTCGGGGGTCGCTGTCCCGGTGACATCCCGGAGGCCACCAAGGAACAAGCCGCCGAATTGCACGCCGCGGCCAAGCGCGTTCTCCTCGCCTGCCAACAGGTGGTCTCCCGTGCGGACGAGACTGTGGGCGGCTCAGGGAACGCCGCTGATCCGAGCTCTTGACATTTCTGTCGGACGCGAATTAGATCGCCTGGTGGACCAGACCGCCGCCGTCCCGTCGCTTGGCGCCCATGTGCATGTCCCGGCTGGCATGTACCGGCTCGGGGAGCCGGGCGAGGAGCGGGCCGTCGACCTGCCTTCTGTGGCGATCGGGCGGTGGCCGGTGGTGAACGCGTACTTCAGGCGGTTCGTCGAGGTTACCGGGCTGCCCGTGACGCCGGTCTTGGCGGGTAAGCTGCGGGACCCCGGGCTCGCCGACCATCCGGTGACCGACGTGACCTTCACGGACGCGCAGGCGTTCTGCGCCTGGGCGTCCGGCGAGCTTGGGGCCCCCAGCAGGAGCTGGGGATCTGGGCCTGGACGCTGTCGACGCGTCCGGGCGCGAGCTCGCCTGCCGACCGGCGACGAGTGGGAGGCCGCGGCCCGGGGCACGGACGGCAGAGCATGGCCGTGGGGTGACGTCTTCGAGCCCGGATGCTGCGCGAGCGCGGAGTCGGGCCTCGGTTGGACCTCGCCGGTCACCGCGTATCCGGACGGCGCGAGCCCGTCGGGCGCGCAGGACATGGCCGGCAACGTATGGGAGTGGGTGCTCGATCGCACCGAGGAGGGTTCGTGGCGGTCGTGCAGGGGACGCTCGTTCCTGGACCACGCCTGGGGTGTCCGCGTGACGCGGTCGCTGCCGGCGGATCCGCGGCGGCCGACCCGTACCACCGGGTTCCGTCTACTCATCGAGATCGAGGAGGGCTGCTGTGACACCCAGTAGGCAGGAGGTGCTCGAAGCGCTCGGCGACGTCTTCGACCCCTGTTGCGAGGATCGTGGCATCAGCATCGTCGACATGGGCGTCGTCGAGGACGTCCACGTCGATGGGGCGAACGTGCGGGTCGACCTCGTGCTGACCACGGGGTGGTGCCCCTTCGTGGCGAACATGTCGACGGCCATCCCGGACCGGCTCCGCCGTCTCGACGGCGTCGACGACGTCGATGTGCAGGTCGTATGGGACCCTGTGTGGACTCCGGAGCGCCTGTCCTCCTCGGCGCGCGAAAAACTGCAGCTCCCGCTCGCGGAGCTGCTGCCGTACCGCGAGCGCCGCCTCGCGGAGGCTCGATCAGCGGACTCACAAGGAGGGTAACGCGATGGCGACTGTTGAGGAGCTCAAGGAATCGATGTGGTGGACGCGAAGAAGGCGGAGCTCGGTATCGCCTAGCCCGCTCTTTGTGGAGGATCCGCGCGGTATACCGCGCGGATCCTCCACACATCAGCGGCCCCGCTGCCAGACGAAGGCCTCGATGCCGTCGAGGACGCGCTGGAGGCCGAACTCGAACGCGCCGAGCGCGTAGCGCAGGTTGTAGTTCGCGCCGTCCTCGGGCCCGTCGAACGCGCCCGTCGCCTGGACGCTGGCCGCGGTCGGGTAGCGGCTCGCGTCGAAGTAGCGCTCCAATAGTGGGCCGCGGGCGGCCCACCACTCGTCGTCGGTGACACCGGTCCGCGTCGCCGCGCCCGCCGCCTCGACCGCGTTCTGGGCGGCGCCGCGGACGTACCCGTAGACGAGGCCGACCGCGGCGACCATCTCGCTCCCATCTAGGCCCAGCCCGTCGATCGCCCGGAGGGTGGAGTCGTACAGTCCTAGCTCGTTGGGCCCGAGGAGTGCCCGGGCTCCAGAGATCCGCAACGTCCATGGGTGGCGGTGGTAGAGCGCCCAGTAGTCTCGCATGCGCTGCTCCAACGTGGCCCGCCAGCCCCGGTCTGAGATGTCGGCTTCGGTGATCTCGCCCAGGACCGTGTCCAGCATCACGTCGAGGAGCTCGGCCTTGCCGGGCACGTAGGTGTACAGCGACATCGTGCCGACCTCGAGCTGCTCGGCGACCCTGCGCATGGACAGTCCCGTGAGCCCCTCGGCGTCGGCGATCTCAATCGCCGCGCGCACGATCTGCTCGACGTCGAGACCCGGCTTCGGCCCACGCGCGCGGCTCTTCCGCGTTCCCCAGAGCAGCTCCATGCTGCGCGCCGGGTCACCGCGTCCGCTGTACTCGGTCATTCTTGAAACTCCGTATGATGTACGCTACAGTGATCTTCGTACAGCGTATCGAGATCAAGCGGGGTGGGCTCATGGGCATAGGGAGCTTCGCGGTCGTCGCCGAAGGGCTACGCAAGCGGTACGGCGAGACCAACGCGCTCGACGGGTTCGACATCACCGTGGCCACGGGCACGGTGTGCGGGCTGCTCGGGCCCAACGGAGCGGGCAAGACCACGGCCGTGCGGATCCTGACCACCTTGCTGCGGCTCGACGCCGGGCGCGCCGAGGTCGCGGGGTTCGACGTCACCCGCCAGCCCGCGCAGGTGCGCGGCCGGATCGGGTTGCTCGGGCAGCAGTCCGCGGTGGACGAGGTCCTCAGCGGCCAGCAGAACCTGGTGATGTTCGGGCGGCTCTTTCACCTCAGCCGGGGGGTGGCCCGGTGCCGGGCAGGTGAGCTGCTCGAGCAGTTCGGGCTGGCTGACGCGGCCGGTAAACCGGTCAAGCAGTACTCCGGCGGGATGCGCCGCCGGCTGGACCTGGCGGCGAGCCTGATCTTGGCGCCGCGGGTCCTGTTCTTGGACGAGCCGACCACCGGGCTCGATCCGCGCGGACGCAACGAGGTATGGGAGTCCGTCCGCTCGCTCGTCGCGGGGGGGACCACGGTGCTGCTCACCACGCAGTACCTCGACGAGGCCGACCAGCTCGCCGACGAGATCTGCGTGATCGACACCGGGCGCGTCATCGCCGACGGCACCCCGGACCAGCTCAAGGCCAGGATTGGATCCGACCGGATCGACGTGGTCCTGCACAACCGGGACGACCTGGCATCCGCCGCTGCCGTCATCGGCCGCGTGGCCGGCGCGGATGCCGAGCTCGAGCCAGACGCCCGGCGGGTCAGCGCGCCCGTCCGGGACCGGATGGCTGCGCTGGCCGAGATGGTGCGGGCACTGGACTCCGCTGGGCTGCCGGTTGAGGACGTCGCGCTGCGCCGGCCCACCCTGGACGAGGTGTTCCTCCACCTCACCGGGCACCACGCCGAGAAGACAGAGGTGGCGGTATGACCATCGTCGCTCCGGCGATGCCGAGAACGCTGTGGGAGCGGGTGCGCTGGGCCGTCTCCGATGCATGGACGATCACGCAGCGCGACGTGGCGCACTGGGGGCGCGAGCCGATCGGCGTCGCCTTCACCCTGCTGTTCCCCATCATGATGGTCCTGATGTTCGGCTACCTGTTCGGCGGCGCGATCTCGGTACCAGGAGGCGGGAACTACCTCGATTTCCTCCTGCCAGGCATGTTCGCCATGACCATGATGTTCGGCGTCGAGGCGACGATGGTCGCCGTCAACACCGCTGCGGCGAAAGGGGTGACCGACCGGTTCCGCTCGATGCCAATGGCCCCGTCTGCCGTCGTCGTCGGGCGTAGCGCGGCGGACCTGCTCTACTCCGCGCTCAGCTTGGCCGCGTTGGTCGCCTGCGGGCTCCTGATCGGGTGGCGGTGGCACAACGGCGCGGGCGCGGCGATGACCGCGTTGGGGCTGCTGTTGCTCCTGCGGTTCGCGATGCTATGGATCGGTATCTACCTGGGGCTGTGCGTCCGGAGCCCGGATGCGATCGCGGTCGTCCAGACCCTGGTGTTCCCAATCGGTTTCGTGTCGAGCGCGCTCGTGGCACCCGAGACGATGCCGGGTTGGCTCGGGGCGATCGCCGAATGGAACCCAATGTCCTCGACGGTCGTCGCGATCCGCGACCTGTTCGGCAATCCTGGCTCAGGCGGTACCTCGTGGGTCGCGGAGAACGCCTTTCTGATGGCCATCGTGTGGCCGCTGCTGATCGTCGCGATCTTCTTCCCACTCTCGGTCCGCCGTTACCAGCGGCTTAGCCGCTGACCCGCCTGCCGCTCACCTCTACCCCGACATCGAGCAGCTGGGTCGCGGCGTCGGCGAGGAACAGCGCGGCCTCATGTGCCTCCTGCAGCTCCGCCTGCTGGGCGAGGTGGAGCAAGCGGTCGGCGAGGTGCTGGATGCCCTCTCCCGCCACACCCTTGTAATATCGGTCCTGGTCGATCGAGTTCGTCTCCATGCGCATGTCCTTCCCCTCGCCGCCTCGCGCAACCGCCAAACGCGGCGAATGGCATGATGGCCGCATCCTGAGGGCGCCGACCAAGCGATACGCGCGCGAGAACGGAGTACGCGGGACATGTTCACCGGCATCGTGGAAGAGATTGGCACCGTACTCGGCGTCGAGCACCACGGGGGAAGCGCGACGCTGGCCATCGATTGCGCCGTGGTGGTCGAGCACGCCTGTGCCGGTGACTCGATCAGCGTGAACGGCTGCTGCGTCACCGTGACGGGCCTGCCCGCCGGGGGCGGGTTCACGGCAGACCTCATGGGCGAGACCCTCGCTCGCACCGCGCTGGGGGCGCTCCAGCCGGGCGACCGCGCGAACCTTGAGCGATCACTTCGTGCCGACGGCCGGCTCGGAGGCCACCTCGTCCAAGGCCACGTCGACGGCGTCGGCGAGGTCCTCGAGATCGACCCGAAGCGGGACTGGACGGTGATGACCTTCTCGCTGCCGCCCTCCCTGTCCCGCTACGTCGTCGAGAAGGGCTCGATCGCGGTCGACGGCACGTCGCTGACCGTGATGGGGATCGGCGACGCCGAGCGGCCCACCTTCACCGTCGGCTTGATCCCCCACACACTCGCGGTCACCATCTTCGGCACCCGCGCGGTCGGCGACCGCGTCAACCTCGAGGTCGACATCGTCGCGAAATACGTCGAGCGCCTCGTGTCCGGCGGAACGCCATCACCCTACGGCTAGCCTGTAGAGGTCACCAGGACCGGGCCGGTGGTAACCTCTCGTAAGTACGCAGCGGAGAGGAGCGAGCGATGCTTGTGGTTCAGGTGGCCGGTCACGATTTTGAGCTAGACCCAGTCGTGATCGAGAACGCGCTCGCTGATGTCGATCCCGAACCGATCAAAGAGCACTATGTCGTTTCCGCCGGACGGCGGTACCCGCCTAAGCAGGTGCTCGCGGAGGCGACCGGGTTGGATCGGGCGGATTTCACCACACACCAGGCGCGCTCGATCCTGCGCCGACTGGGTTTCGGAGTCCATCGCCGCAGCAACTCTCGGCCAATCGCAGATGTTCCCGCGACTAGGTCAGGACCGCATGGTGGAGCAGAAGCGGCGGCCCTCCAGCCATATCAAGGACGGTGGATCGCCCAGGACGGGCTCGAGGTGCTATTCGACGCCGACTCGCCTGAGGCGGTGCTGCACTGGTTGCGGCGACATGGGCTGCGAGCGCGGGTCTGGCGGGTGCCCGGCGCTCCCGTGGAGGTCGGCTCAAGCTTCTCGACCCCGTGATCGTCCCCTATACAGAACTGCCAGACACGGCGGAGAGTTGGCCTCGGCCACTGCTCGATGTCCTCGTCGCCGACATGGCGGACGTCTTGGTTCCTTGCCTCGTGGATAGTGGAGCGCTCCACACGTTGCTTCCTCGCTGGGTGGCCGAGGCTGGTGGCATTGACATCGCGGGCGCTGAGACCCGCGCGCTCGCCGTGGCGGCGACCGGCACGAAGGCGGCGCTCGTCACCACTCGCCTCACCGCGGCCGGACACACGTGGGAGGCTGAGGTCGGCTTCTGCCATCCCTGGCCATACGCCTGGGGTCTACTCGGTCAGCTGTCCTTCTTCCGCTACTTCACCGTCACCTTCCGCGCCGTCGACTTCTCCTTCGAGCTCGTCCCGGTTGGGTAACATCTTAAAGGGCCACGGCGCTGCTGCCCCCGTCTTCCGCACATGCGTTTCGTTCGGGATGGCACGTGGGCCGTGGAGCCACGGCTGGTGCAGCGTGATGGCTCGACCGTCCCTGCGGTCGTTGGCCTCGCCCACGATCCCGACGATCGCGCCGTAAGCGGGTGACCAGAGCCCACCCGCTGAAGCCGAGCTCGACATGGTAGCGGGACTCGGCGGCCAAGACGGACCCGGCCGCTCGCCAGCTTGACACCGACGACGCCGTCCGCCGAGTTGCCGATTGGGTCGTGGCCCGCGAACCCGAACGCCCACCACCGCCGCCGACCACGTCCGCTGGTCTCGGGCAACGCAACCACGCCGGGACAACACCAGCGGTGACCGGCTCAGCCAGCTCGAGCACGCAAGATCCTCCGCTGGTTTGGTGATCCGGATATACGTGACGTGGCGTCGGGCCCGAACGCATCCTCGGCCATCGGGAAATGCAACCCAAATGGCCGACCGAACCCCGACGACATGAGCGCAGGTCAGGACACAGCGCTCCTCGATGACCACAGCTGCGCCCGAGGGGAGGTGATCATCCTGCCGGGCGGGGGCGCTTGTCGTAGCGGCCTGTTCCCATGCTGACTTGTCAGCCAGGTGCAATGGGCCTATCGCCACGCTTCGGCTCGCACGTCGGTCTCGGAAAGCCGGTCGCCGACGAGGTCGAGCAGTTCGTCGAAGCGCTCACGCTCGGCTTCGTGCGCAGGGATGTGTGTAACGCCGGGGGGTTGGCGGGGACGGGTAAAGGGTCAAGGATCCGGGCGGGCCGGGTCCTCGCGGGAGAGGAGACGCGCCGATGAAGGAGTCAACCGAGCTGAGGGAGTTGACGCTCCACTTCTACCGGTCGATGGCCGAGGGGGACGTGGCCGCGGTCGAGCGCCTCATCTCACCGGAGGCGTTGGCGATCGGCACGGACCCCGAGGAGTGGCTCCGCGGCCAGGCGCTCATCGACGCGTGGAGGGCGCAGATGGACGCGCTGGGCGGGCGGTTGCCGTTCTTGCCCGGTGACCCCGAAGCGTTCGAGGAGGGCACCGTGGGGTGGGTGGCGGACCGGCCGAGCTTCGCGCTCCCCGGCATGGGTACGATCCCCTTCCGGCTCACCATGGTCTTCCATCGGGAAGACGGCGAGTGGAAGGCAGTCCAAAGCCACGCCTCCGTCGCCGTCCCGAACGAGGATCTGGGTCAGACGACGTAGCGCCAGATCGCCAGGTAGTGGGCGGTCGAGCCGGCGACCACGAACAGGTGGAAAACCTCGTGGTAGCCGAACCACGCCGGGAAGGGGTTCGGGCGGCGGTACCCGTACACGATGGCGCCGGCGGTGTACAGGATGCCGCCGAGGGCGATCAGCCCTGATCCCTCCCACGGCAGTGCGCTGATGATCTTGGTGAACGGGACGATCAAGAGCCACCCGACGGCGACGTAGCCCAGCGTGCCGAGCCACCTTGGCGCCTCGATGGGGGAGGCGGCGATCCCGGCGCCGACGAGCGCCACGGCCCAGGCGACGACGAGGCTCCAGACGCGCCATGACCCCGACAACGCGTGAAACGCGATCGGGGTGAACGTCCCCGCGATGAACAGCTGGATCATCGCCCCGTCGCACCGCGACAGGATCACGCGCGCGCGTGCGCTCCAGCGGCGCGGGACGTGGTACAGCGCGCTGGTGCTGTACAGCGCGACCATCGACACCCCGAAGACGGCCACGGACACGCGAGCGGAGACTCCGCTTACCGACTGCCATAACACCCAGACGCCGACGAACGCGAGCGGTGTCATGAAGCCGTGCAGCCACCCTCGCATGATCGGGATCCCGTCCGGGCGCGCCAGCATGCGGGCATGGACAGCGGGCACCGGCTCAGACATTCCACCACCTCGGGCTGTTCGATCGCCCCTTCACTGTGACGGGGCTGGCGCCGCCTGTGCAAGCGTTTGCCGCGTGAGGGATGATCTCGCTCGATGATCTCTGCAGGCAAGCGCATCGCGGTCCTCGTGTCGGGATCGGGCACGAATCTCGAGGCGTTGCTTCGCGCGGGCAACCTGGGTGGTGACATCGTGCTCGTAGGCGCTGACCGGTCCGAGGCGTACGGGCTGGTGCGCGCCAGGGAAGCGGGCGTCGACACGGTGGTCGTGCCATTCCGGGCCTACCCGGCGCGGGACGAGTGGGATGCCGCGCTGTTCACTCGGGTCGCCGAGTACGAGCCGGACCTGGTGGTGCTCGCCGGGTTCATGCGGATCCTGTCTAGGCGGTGGACGTCACACTGGCCGATGCTGAACACGCACCCGGCGCTCTTGCCGGCATTTCCCGGCGCGCATGCGGTGAGGGATGCGCTCGCGTACGGAGTGAAGGTGACGGGCGCGACCGTCCACTTCGTGATCGAGGAGGTCGACGCCGGCCCGATCGTGCTACAGGAGGCGGTAGGCGTCGAGCCTGGCGACACCGTGGATACGCTTCACGCGCGCATCAAGGTCGTCGAGCATGGGCTGCTCCGCCAGGCCGTGACACTGTTCTGCCATGACCGGCTCGCTGTCAACGGACGTCAGGTGATGATCACGTGAACGGGATCGCGATCGTGCGGAGGGCGCTGCTCAGCGTCTACGACAAGACCGGCCTCGCCGACCTCGCGCGGGGACTCCACGCCGCTGGGATCGAGCTGGTCTCGACGGGATCGACGGCCGCCGCGGTCCGGGAGGCGGGTGTTCCCGTCACCGAGGTCAGCGAGGTCACGGGGTTCCCCGAGATCATGGACGGCCGGGTCAAGACGCTGCATCCCGCCATCCACGCCGGGCTGCTCGCGGACCGGTCGAAGCCTTCGCACCTCGAAGCGCTTGCCCAGCACCGGATCGCCGGGATCGACCTGCTCGTGTCCAACCTCTACCCGTTCCGCGAGACCATCGCAGACCAGGCGGTCGACCCCACCGATGCGATCGAGATGATCGACATCGGCGGTCCCGCGATGACCCGAGCCGCCGCGAAGAACCACGCGCACGTCACCGTGCTCGTCGACCCGGCCGACTACCAGCCGTTCCTGGACGAGCTGCGCGGGCTTGGCGGGGTCGGTGAGGCGACTCGCGCGCGCTTGGCCGCGAAGGCCTTCGCCCGCACCGCCGCCTACGACTCGGATATCGCGGCGTGGCTCGCGCGCGACAAGGCGTTTCCGGAGCGGTTCGGGCCCGTCTACGCGAAGGCGCAGGACCTGCGGTACGGGGAGAACCCGCACCAGGACGCTGCCTACTACGTCGAGCGCGGGAGCGGGTGGGGGCTTGGGTCGGCCCGCCAGCTGGGCGGTAAGGAGCTGTCGTACAACAACCTTCTCGACACGGACGCGGCCTGGGCCGCCGCCCGGGACTTCCGCGATCCGTGCGTGGCGATCATCAAGCACATGAACCCCGCCGGCCTCGCCGTGGGAGCGTCGCTCGCGGAGGCATACCCTCGCGCCTTGGCGGGCGACCCCGTCAGCGCCTTCGGTGGGATCGTGGCGGCGAACCGGCCGCTCGACGAGGCCACCGCGAGCCAGGTCATCAAGGTATTCACCGAGGTCGTCGTCGCGCCTAGCTTCGACGAGGCCGCGCTCACGGTGCTGCGTACCAAGAAGAACCTGCGCGTGCTAGCGATCGCGCGGCCGGACCCGCCGGGACGTCAGCTCGCGTTGCGGACCGTGAGCGGCGGGCTGCTCGTGCAAGAAACCGATACCGCGCCCGAGGATCCCACTGCCTGGACAGTGCCGACCAAGGCGCAACCGAGCGACGACCAGCTCGCCGAGCTCGCGTTCGCATGGCAGGTCTGCAAGCACGTGAAGTCGAACGCGATCGTGCTGACCCGTGAGCGCGCGCTCGTCGGCATGGGCGCCGGCCAACCCTCCCGCGTGGACAGCGTCCGCATCGCGATCGAGCGGTCAGGCGGCCGCGCCCCGACGCGTCGACAGCGTCGAGACCCAATTCCCCAGCTCCTGCTGGGGGTCCCCGGCGCGGTGCTCGCGAGCGACGCGTTCTTCCCGTTCCGCGACGGCCCTGACCTCGCGCTGGAAGCCGGCGTCGCCGCGATCATCCAGCCAGGCGGCAGTGTCCGCGACGCGGAGACCGTCGCCGCCTGCGACGAGCGCGGCGTCCCGATGGTCCTCACGGGCCGCCGCCACTTCCGCCACTGACCGCGATCTTCTTATGGCCAGGGCTCGGCACGCATGCGTGCCGAACCCTGGCCATTAGCCCTCAGCCCGCCGGTGTGGCGGCACGCCCGCGCGATCGACCACAACGCCGATTCCGAGGGTCGGGTCCTCCTCTGGCGCCCGCGGCTGGACGGCGAGGATGACCTCCTCGGGCGTATCAGGATCGCGCAACAGCGCGGGAATCCCACCGCTCATATCGCCTCCTTGTAGTCCCTGCCGGCCGATCGAGTGGAGTGCACCGCACGTCGACCTTGACAGGATCCCATAGCCGGACGCTAGGTAACGTGCACTCCGGTACGCCAAGGATCGCGCGACAAGGGTGCAGCGATGAACAGCCATCCCGCGTTGGACAAGGACGTCCCTGACCACTACGAGCGTGGCATCACCGAACAGGACCGGTTGAGCCAGAATGCGATGGGCAGGCTGGAGTGGTTAGGCACGCGTGAGATCCTCGCTCGCTACTTGCCACCGCCTCCGGCTAGGCGGCCTAATCCTGCACAGTGCAGGATTAGGCCGCTCACCACCCTGTCCGGGGGTGAGCGTCAGCGGCTCAAGCTGGCCGTTCATATGGCGGAGACGGTCACGACCTACGTGCTGGACGAACCCACCAGTGGCCTGCACCTCGCCGATGTGGATCGGCTCCTTGCCCTGCTCGACCGGCTCGTCGACGGCGGCAACACGGTCATCGTCATCGAGCATCACCAGGCCGTGATGGCTCACGCCGACTGGCTCATCGACCTCGGCCCGGGCGCCGGCCACGGCGGCCGCGTGGTATTCACCGGCACACCCGCCGATCTCGTCGCTCGCGGCGACTCGCTCACCGCCCGCCACCTGCGCATCTACGTCGAGGGGGCCAAGACGTAGCGCGTCCAGCCTCGCGTGGTGCGCGTCAGCTCGTGAAACCCGACGTGTTGCAGGAACGCGATGTATCCCTCCTCCTCAGGAGTGGAGTAGCCGAGTAGCCGATCGACGTGCCCGAGGCGCAACCAGCCCGCTGCCTGGCCGAGGAGCCAGCTGGCGATCCCTCGCCGGCGGTGCGGCTCGACGACGAACAGGTTGCCGACGTCGGCCCAACCGTCATGCCGTGCGATGCGACCCGCGTCACCGATGTGGTGGTCCACCTCGATGTAGCCGAGCGTCTCGTTGCCGAGAAGCGCGGCGAAGCGGGTCCCGTTGACGCCGAGCGTCCGGCTGATCGTGAGGCCGGCGATGGGAGCGACGGGCCTGCCCAGCTGACCGACGTCGGCGACGAACACGATCTCGGTCCGGTCGCCGGGAGCGAAACCCGCTCGCTCGAGGATGGCGTGCACGTGCGGCCACTGCTGAGGCAGGCCGTACACGCCGGGGGCGGGGAGCGCGCCGCCGGCGTAGAGCCGGCTCACCCCGGAACGGGTCAAGAGCGCAACCGCCGCGCCCGCGACGGCGTCGCCCGCTGCGGCCGTGCCGGGCCAGTAGGGCGCCTCGGGCCAACACACCAGCCAGCGGATCTCACCGGTACCGCGGTAGGACTCCCCGACCTCCGCGCCGGTCCCGTACCGCAGCACGTGCGCCGCGGCCGCTACCCGGCCACGCCCCTCTGCCACGAGCGTCACCCGCTCGACGACCCACGGGTCGACGATGAACTCACCGGGTTCACGCTCAAGTTGGCTCAGGACCGCATTGACGGATACCGATACGCCCGGCACGACGGCCTGGACGTGCGCGTTCACCAGGGCCGTTAACTGTTCCCGGTCATCCCGCCTGAACGACCGCACCTGAAATAGTTCCATCAGCGCGCCTCACTCTACTCAGAGCAACGTAAGGGAGGCCGCTACCAGTGCGGTACCGCCCGGATACTAGCACGCGCCGAGTCTCAGGACTGGTCGGGTGGGTGGATCGTCGGGGCACTCACCCTTTAGGTCCGGCGACGACCTCACCACAGCCAGCCTCGCCCTCGGCGCCGAACGCAGACCCACGAACTCCGCGGTGGCGACGTCTACTACGCCGGCGATCGGCGGCGGGCCCTTGGGCCTGAGGGTGACCTGCTCGCCAACGGCTGGATGCCCGGGCAGCCCCAGCCCGCGGTACAGAACCGTCCAAGCCTCGGCGGCGGACCCGTACGTGAACGCCATGGTGACCACGGTGTGCACGGGTAGCCCGGCGAAATGTGCCAAGTAGGTACGCAGGTTCACGAAGAACATGTCCCACCCGGCGTCGAAGCTGTCGTACTCCCCGTCCCAGTCGTCGCCCTCGAGGAAGCCGCTTTGCACGAATCGCAGCACGGTGCCGCCGCCCTGGCGGCCCTCGACCAGGAACTCGAACGCGTAGCTGGGGCGGCCGTCGGCGATCTCGTCGAACGAGCCGTACGCGAACCGCGCGCCCGGCTCCCACGCCGTGACCCGGCCGGTGGCGTCGTAGCCACCGCCAAATCGTTGGCGCACGGTCCCGCCCTCACGCGGCTCCACCTGGTGCGGGACGAACCAGGCTGAGATGCCCGGCCCGGTCATGATCGCCTCCCATACCTGCTCGGGCTCCGCATCGAGCTCAATCCGCTTCTCCATCCGGCGATCCATCTAGGCCTCCTCCCGGCGCACCGACGGATGCACCGCGACCACGACCCGGTGGCGGCGGCCGCTCGGTGCGGTGTCGTCGTGGTACCTCGCGACCGGGGTCGGGCGCGACAGCGCCCAAGGTCGCCGGGGAGATCACATAGCTCGCCGCGGTGGCCCGCAGCAGGCGTTCGGTGACGTTGCCCTTGCGCGCTCCTCGACCAGCTCGACCAGACCGTACTGCTCGAGCATGCGCAGGTGATAGTTGACCGCTGCCGGGGCAATCCGATCCGCGCGCCGAGCATCGTTGCGGAGCCTGGCTCGGCGAGCTCGCAAGAAGCCGGGCGCGTACCGGATCGAGCGAGACGCCAGCCGCGGCTGGGTCGTCGATCACCGCAGCGGGACGACGCGAACGCGATCGGGCCGAACAAACGGCGGAAAGGAGTTTCGCGTGGCTCCCGTATCCAATTCATCCCCTCACGCGCCTTTGAAGTTGGCGGCGTCAAGGAGCTGAAGGGCGGATCTTCCCACGACTGTGACGTGCCCCGCCACAGCGGTCCCCGTGACCGGGAAGTTCCGGGGGCCGCTGTCGGCGGGTTTCACGACCGTGGAACGGTTACGCCGTGGCGGCCAGGATGGCGCGGACCGTGGCTTGCGGGCGATCCCAATAGGGAAAGTGCCCGCAATGGTCGAGCCACTCGAAGCGGGCATCGGGAAACAACGCGGCGCATCGCCCCTGTTGGCTTCAGCCCGATGGTCCGATCCTGCAGGCTCGCTACCCGCTCGGGCCCGGTCGAACCGCGAACCGGGGCGCGAGCGATCGGTTAGGCGTTAGGGGGCAGGTTCATGCGCCGGATGAAGAACTCGGCGCGAGTGGTGATCAGAAGGTAACCGACCAGCAGCCAAACCAGGCCAAAGGCCAGCCTCGCGGGCTGGATGTCGACGCTCGTCACCCCCGCGATCACGACCAACAGGGCGAGAAACGACGGCATGACACCAGCCCGAACGAGGCCACGACCGAAGAGCGACAGCCCCACCGTCAAGACGATTCCGGCAGCGATCTGGAGCAGCCCACCGAGGCGCGTTGCCGGGCCGGGAGATGCCAGCTCGTACGTTCCCCATGGGAGAAACCAGAACTGGAGCGTCACCGCGAAGGTGAGGCCTCCAAGCCCGGTCATCGCGGCAGCGAACCCGGCGCCGCTGGCTCTGTCAAGGTCGTCGACACGGAGGCGGAGCGCGAGCAACGCCACCGCCACCAGAGCCAATGGTAAGACCAGGAACTTGCCGGAGTCCATCCACGTCAACCCGAGCACGACCCGCCTGAGGTCCACCGGCTCAGGACCGTGAGCGGTGGCCTGGTGGAGCCAGATCGCCAGCCACGACAAGCCCGCCGCGATGCTGGCGGGTCCTCCCCAGCGGCTCAACCGGTCGGCGGGCAGGGTCATCACCACACCAGGCTCGCACACATCGGCGAGGATGTGCTGGTCGACCACTCGCCACGGGGATAACCCTAAAAAAGAAGGCGGGCGGCAGCGGGACAAGCCCGCCGCCGCCCGCGAGGCCTCCACCGGGATGCGGGCGGTATCTCGGGGAGACGAAGCTGTAAGTCACTTAACGTTAGCTTCCCTGGTCACCGACGTCATCAACCAGCTTCACGCTGGCGGTGGACAGCCGACCCGTGTGACGTTTCCTAATCATACCGTCCGATCTCGCCCGCGACGGACAAGCAAGCGCACGACCGTCCCGATATCGCGAGAACGGATCTCTACGGTGTCGCACAATTGCCGGACGAGCCACAGCCCGCGGCCACCGGTCTGGTCGGGAGTGGGAGGCAAGAACCCCGCGAAGGGATCGGTGACGCGACCCCAGGGATCCACGATCTCACAGGCGAACCGGTCGGGTTCCGCCCAGCAACGGACGATGCCGGATCCCCCACCGTGGCGCAACACGTTCGTCGCCACCTCGCTCACGGCGACCAGTAGCGACTCGATCCGACCAGTGTCCAGGCCGCCGCGGACCGCATGCGCGCTCAAGAACCGGCGAATCGCCGAGAGATCCGGCTCGCCGGCGAACTCGAGCGTCTCCGTCGGTTCCTTAGGCTCGAGCAGCGGCGCGGCGTCGCAGGCTCGGGTGAACTCGGCCGGATCGGCATACCCGTGGCTGGGTCGCCGGTCAGGACCACACAACAGGAGCGGGTGCGTCCGCATGGCGACATCGAGCACGGCCGCGTCGAGGTTCCTGGCGTCGTAGAGGCACAGCAGATCAGCGTCAACGCCGGCGAAGGCCACGTTGACGATCGACTCGTATCGTGCCCACTCCTCTCGCTCCCGTCTGGAGCCGGACCAGGGCAACTCCCCCACCGCACGCAGCCGCCGCGCTCCTTGGATGTGCGCATGGAAGCCAGCGAGCCGCCGGGCGGGGGTATCAGAGAACTCCGCGTCACCCAGCGACTCGACGAACGACGCGTCCGGGCCGAGCGCCTCATCGATCAGCGCGAGCTTGTCTGGCGGTGTCGTGACCGCGATCACGCGCTCGCCGTTCGCGATGCCCTCCCGCAAGAAGGGCACGACCACCTCGACGAACTCCTGCTCCGTTTTGTACAGGAGCGCTTGGTGTACAAGCCGGGCCTCGTTATCAGCCATGCATGCTGCCTTGGTTCCTCCCCCGCGATCCCTTACGTCCGCATCGACTGCCTCGTACTAATTACACATAGTGAAGCCTACCCGCAGCCCGCGATACGGAACCCCGTCGCCCGGTAGTCCAAGCCCGTCCCGCTGGGTACACACGAACCAGAGACGAGCGAGTCGACGATGCGGCTGATCTCACGCTTCCTCAAGGGGTACTGTCGTGCTCGTAGGTTTGGGGCATACGGGGAGAAGGGATGTTGATGGGCCCTCAGGTGTGGATCGGGCTGCGGTGGCCGCTTGTGATGCTTGGGATGGCGCTCGTCGTCGCGATGACCGTACCGGCTGCGGTGCGTGCGATCCTCGGATCGGTGCAGTTCCGCGACGGCGGCGAGCTCGAAGCCGTGGAGGCCTCACCGGCGTCCGACCTCGTCGCGTTAGGACCCGTGTTCGACGGCTTCGTCGGTCCGATGATCGATTTCGTCGCCCGCGGTGGGACGGTCACGGCATCGACGGCGCCCGACCTTGTGCTCGGTGACCAGCCTGGCAGTGCGGTCGTCCTCGCGTTCCCAGCCATCCCGGGCAACCCGGCGTGCATCGGCGATGTGTCGCTCGAGCTCACCGTCGCGCAAGCCACTCCCACGCATATCGGGGCATTCGGAGCGGCCGTCTGGCAGGCGCCGATCCTGGTCGACGGGTCACCGCTCCCTGCCCGCTTTCTCGTCGGCGACGAGCCCAGCCGGCATACAGGGGTCGACGACGTGCCGGGACGGCTGCGATGGAACATGACCAGTGCCTACCGCACCTTCCTCACGTCGGGTGAGGCTCCCGCCGGTGCTCCATTCGTCGCGGCGGTGACCGCGACCAGCGCGGTCGAACCAGGCGGTGGCGTGCGGTTCGTCGCCTCGGAGTCGGGCGAGAATGGCCCGGTCCTCACCTGGACGGGTGTGCAGGGGTGTTAGCGCGCTCTTCCCAGCGAGGCCTGACCCGGATCCCCACGTCCAGCGGCGTACCTTCGAACCCGAACTGCTCCCGTAACCGCCGGATCAGGTAGCGCCGGTAGCCGGGCTGGATCGCGCCGGTGGTGAACACACGGAAGGTCGGGGGGCCGACCGCGACCTGGGTGATGTACCGAAGTCGCACCGGCCGGTTGTCCTGCAGCGGCGGCGCGGTCGCGGCCACGGTGTCGGCGAGCCAATCGTTCAGGGCGGCCGTCGGAAGGCGGCGGGACCACTGCTCCAGGACGGCGTCGATCACCGGGAACAAGCGCTGAACGCCACGGCCGGACAAGGCGGAGGTTCGGACAACCGGCGCGAAGGAGATGTGGCCGAGCAGCCGGTCGCGCTCGCGGTCGATCCGCTCGCGCCGCTCCTCGTCGACGAGATCCCACTTGTTCCACACGACGACGACCGCCCGCCCCGCGTCCACGACTTGGCGGGCGAGCTTCTGCTCCTGCTCGGAGATCGGCTCGTACGCGTCCATCACGAGGAGCGCGACCGCGGCTCGCTCGAGCGCATTGATCGCCCGCAACCCTGAGAAGTACTCGGTCGCGTCCCGCTTCGACTTCTTCCGGCGCAGTCCCGCCGTGTCCACGAACCGGTATGAGCGCCCGCCCGGCAGCTCGACGACGGTGTCGACCGCGTCACGGGTGGTTCCTGGCCGCTCGTCTACGATCGCCCGCTGCTCGCCCAGGATGCGGTTGAACAGCGACGACTTGCCCACGTTCGGCCGCCCGACCAGCGCGATGCCCGGGATGTCCTGATCCGGTTGGGGGGAACGCTGGTTGAACGCGCCAGTCTCCTTCAACCGATCCACGACGACGTCGAGCAGATCGCCCGACCCCCGCCCATGCAACCCACTCACGGGATGCGCCTCGCCGAGACCAAGCCGGTAGAGATCGTGGAGATCGGCCTCCAACCCGCCATGGTCGACCTTCGTCGCCACGAGCAGGGTCGGTGCCTGCACCCCGCGCAACCAGTCCGCCGCCGCGGCGTCCTCTTCGGTCACGCCGACCGTGACGTCGACGACCAGCAACACGAGGTCGGCGGTCAGCACGGCCTGCTCGGCTTGGGCGGCGATGCGCGCGTCCATCGCGTCGTCGCGCCGCTCCGGCGACCAAGCGGGCGTCCACCCACCCGTGTCGACGATCGTGAACTGCCTGCCACGCCACTCGGCGGGATGTGTCGTCCGGTCCCGCGTGATGCCAGGCTGCTCCTGGACGATAGCCTCCCGCCCTCCGACGATCCGGTTGACCAAGGTCGACTTGCCGACATTCGGCCGCCCGACAATCGCGACAACAGGCCCTACGGGGGGAAGGACACGAAGGCTGCTCATCCCGACAGGCTAGACGTTCCACGCCGCCCACCCGCCGCCGCCGGCCTAATCCTGCACTGTGCAGAGTTAGTCCGGTATACCGGACTAACTCTGCACAGTACGGCGGAGGACCTCACAAGAAGCCCCATACTGCCCCGGTTTGCCCGATTCTCATCCTCCGGGGTGACGGCGCCAGCCGGCATGAGCTGCTGTGCAGTGTTATGCCGAGATACCGGCACAATCCTGCACAGTGCAGGATTTCAGGGGGTGCGGCGGGCCAGCGCCTCGAGCTCGGTGACGACGTCGGCCACGGTGCGGTCAGTGGTGTCGACGGTGATCGCGCCGGGTGCGGGCGTGGACTGGGTGGCGTCGAGGGTGTCCCGGCGGGTGAGGTCCCGCGCGTGCGCGCCGACCGCGTCGCGACCGTTGTGACCGAGCTGCTCTGCGCGGCGGGCAGCGCGAGTCTCCGGGCTCGCCGTCAGCCAGATCTTGACGCCAGCGTCCGGAGCGACCACGGTCCCGGCGTCCCGGCCCTCGATGACAGCACCGCGCTCATCGATCCCCGCGCGCTGCGCCTGCAACAGCGCCGCCCTCACGCCAGGGTGCGCGGAGACCGCGGACACCGCGGCGGTGACCGGGTGGCCTCGGATCTCGTCCTCGACGTCCTCGCTGTCCAGCAAGGTCCGGCCGCCGCGCCGCTCGATGTGGACCTTCGTCACGACCTCAACGCAGCGCTCGGCGTCGCCCGGGTCCACGCCTGAACGGAGCACCGCCAGCGTGGCCGCCCGGTAGAACGCGCCGGTGTCGACGTGCGGGACGTGCAACCGCGCCGCGAGCGCGGCGGCGATCGTCGACTTTCCGGCGCCGGCGGGGCCGTCGATCGTGACCACGGTCATGCCCCCACAGACCTCCACCTCACGCCCGCCTCCGCGACATCGCTCCAGAACTGGGGGTAGGTCTTCGCCACGCACCCTGGGTCCTCGACGACGACGCCGGGGATGCGGGCGCCGATCGCCGCGAACGCCATCGCCAAGCGGTGGTCGTCGTGCGTGGCGAGGCGCGCGGGGCCACGCGCGCCGCCGGTGATCTCCAGGCCGTCGGGCAGCTCGGTCACCGCCACCCCGAGCGCGCGCAGCTCGTGGGCGAGGGCCGTGAGCCGGTCGGTCTCGTGGCCGCGGGCCACGGCGACGCCGCGGAGCACGGACGTCCCCTCGGCGAGCGCCGCGAGCGACGCGAGCGTCGTGACCTGGTCGGGCATGGCCCGGAGGTCCGCATGAAGGGGGCGAAGACGAGCGGGCCCCGCCACGGTCAGCGCGTCCCGATCGTGGACCACCGAGCATCCCATCCGCTCGAGCAGCGCGGGGAGCGCCGCGTCCGGCTGTGACGTCGGCTGCCCGGCATTGGTGACGATCACCTCGCCGCCGGTCGCGGCGGCCAGCGCGAACAGGTGGGCAGCCGCGCTCGCGTCATGCTCGACGGTCTCGTCGCGACGGCGGTACGGCTGGTCTCCAGCGACGTACCAGGTGTCGGCCCCCACCCTGTCCACCGCTACCCCCCACCGCGCTATGGCCTCGAGCGTCATCGCGAGATAGCCGCTCGCGCCCTCGCCGGTCACATGGATCCTCACGCCTTCGGCCGCGTACGGGGCAACGAGCAGGACAGCACTCGCGAACTGCGTCGAGTGGGAGACGTCGACCTCCACCGACCCCCCCTTCAGACCCCCGCCGCCCAGCCTGACCGGGGACCCGTCAGGCTCGTCGAGCACGTCGGCTCCGAGCGCCCGCAACGCGGCGAGGAGCGGCCCCATGGGCCGGCGCAGCAACGGGGGCGCGCCCGTGACGGTGACCGATCCGACCGCCAAGGCGGCCATCGCGACGGCGAACCGCATCGTGGTACCCGACAGGCGGGCGTCGATGTCGAGCGGCGATTGGGCCCCGAGCCTCCCACCTGTGCCATGCACCAGCCAGCCATCCGTGGCGTCCTCGACAGACGCGCCGAGCGCCGTGACCGCCTCGCGCATCGCCCGCGTGTCGTCGCTGTCGAGTGGGTGGCGCAGCAGGCTGGCACCCTCGGCGAGCGCGGAGATCACGAGCAACCGGTTCGTGACGCTCTTGCTCGAGGGAGCCCGCATCCTCGCGCGGACCGGCCCCGAGGGTACGACCTCGATCGGCATCATGGCTGCCGCTCCAGCACCTCGTACCCGCGGGCTACCAGCGCCTCGCGAGCTTCGCGGGCATTGGAGGGCCCGATGATCGCTAGCCGCATCGTGCCCCGGCCGCCCTCGGGCGCGTGGTCGATGCCGATGTCTTCGATGTTGATGCCAAGAGCGGAGATGGTCGTGGTGACCTGAGCGATATAGCCAGGTTGGTCGAGAATCGCGACGGAGAGTTCGACAAGCGCGCCGGTAGCCGTCTCCTTGCCCGGCAACGAGCGACGAGCTGCCCTCGCGTCGGCGAGGGCGCGGCGCAGGCTCGACTCGTCGCCCACGGCGAGGACCGAGCGCAGCGCGACGATCCGCTCCCGGTACTCGTCGAGCACCGCGACGATCGCCTCGCGGTTCTCGGCGCAGATGTCCAGCCAGAGATCAGGATTGCTCGCCGCCACGCGCGTCGCGTCCCGGAACCCCCCGGCGGCGAGCAGGAGCAGCTCCGCGTGCTCGTCACGAGCGCGTGACGCCGCCAGGTTCATCAGCGTCGTCGCGGCGAGCTGGGGCAGGTGGCTGACCACGGCGACCAGCAGGTCGTGCCGCTGCGGCGAGACCGCGAGAACACGCGCGCCGATCCCTGAGACGAGCCCGTGCAGCTGCTGGTAGGCCTCGGGGTCCGTGTGAGTCGTCGGCGTGAGCAGGTAGGTCGCGCCGACGAACAGGTCCGCGTGCGCGTGCGCCGCTCCGGTCTCATGCGACCCCGCCATCGGGTGCCCGCCGATCACATGCACTACCGGGGACACCGCGGCCTGCATGACGTCGACGATACGCGCCTTCACGCTCGCGACGTCGGTGAGGATCGCCCCGGGGGCCAGCGCGGGGCCGACCTGGTGCACGACCGCCTCCACGACCGATACCGGGACCGCGAGGACGACGACGTCGGCCGCGGCGGCCGCTTCCGCGGGCGAGCTCGCCGTCTCCGTCAGCGCCCCCCGGGCGAGAGCCGTCTCCAGCTGATCTGGGTCACGGTCGTACCCGACGATGTCGCCGACGCCGTCGAGCTTGCGAAGGGCCATGCCGAGGGATGCCCCGATCAGGCCGGTACCGATGAGCGCGATCCGCATCGGCGCTACTCCGGCAGGTCGCTGCGGAGCTGCCGAGCCCCGCGGAGATAGACGTGCCGCAGGTCCGCTCTCGCCTTGTCCGTGTAGACGTGGGCGAGCACCCGGATGCACAGGGGGATCCCGCTGTCACCGGAGATCTCAAGCTCACGAGCGCAGATCATGGGCACGTCGGAGATCCCCGCCGCGCGGACCGCGGCGGCCGGGAACTCGCTGTGGATATCGCCCGTGGCGGTGAGGATGAGGCTCACGATGTCTTGAGGGACCAGGTCGTTCTTCTTCAGCAATCGGTCGAGCATGCCCGCGGTGTGCTCCAACACCTGCTCCCGCGTGTCGGCGTCGAGGGTCGTAGCGCCACGGAGCGCCGCCAGCCATCGCCCGTTCATGGCGAGAGGGGGTTGGGCTGCCCTACCGGCTCGGGAAGTCGGATCTCCACGGGCGGTTGGGCGGCATCGCGATCCCCCGGCTCCGGGCCCGCCAACCCCACCGCGGCGTACAGCCGGCCGACCTCCGCGCTGGTCAGCGGCCGGAACTTGCCGGGACGGATGTCGCCGAGCGGCAGTGGCCCCAGCTTGACCCTCGCGAGCCGCTCCAACGGGATGTCGACAGCGGCGAGCATGCGGCGGACCTCTCGCTTGCGTCCCTCGGTCAGGACGATCTCCAGCAACGTCCGGTCCTGGGATGACCCGAGCTCGCGGACGGATTGCGCCTTCGCGAACCCGTCCTCCAGCTCGACGCCCTCGACGAGCTGGCGCAGCGACCTGCGCTTGGGCGTGCCGCGGATCTGCGCGACGTACGTCTTGTCCACCGCGTACCGGGGGTGCGCGAGCCGGTTCGCCAGCTCGCCGTCGTTGGTAAGGATGAGCAGGCCTTCGGTCTCCCGATCGAGCCGCCCGACCGGGTAGACGCGCGGCGTCGACGGCACGAGATCCATGACGGTCGGACGCCCCTGGGGATCAGAGACGGTCGTGACCACCCCTTGCGGCTTGTTGAGCAGCAGGTAGACGAGGTTCGGGTTCGTCGCCACCCGCTCTCCGTCGACCGTGATGATCTGCGACTCGGCGTCGGCCTTCCCGCCGAGTGAGATGACCTGGCCGTCGACGGCGACCCGGCCCGCCGCGATCAGCTCCTCACAGGCGCGCCGGCTGCCGACTCCCGCCGCGGCGAGGATCTTTTGGACGCGCTGCAGCTTCTGGTCCTGTGGTTCGCTGATCGAGGTCACGCGCCCGGCTCCTCGGCGACCAGCGCGCCGAGTTCACGGCGCGCCGCTTTGTACTGCCCGGGAGCAGGCTCGGGCGGCAGGGGCCCGCCAGGTGCCAGCGAGGGCAAGGGGGGCAGGTCCTCGACGCTGCCCAGCCCGAGCCGCTCGAGAAAGGCGGCGGTCGTCCCGTACAGCAGCGGCTGGCCGGGCGTCGCGTCACGGCCCACCTCTTCGACCAACCCGCGGCTCTGCAACGTCCGGACCGCCCCGTCCGCGTCCACGCCGCGGATCTCAGCGATCGCGGCACGCGTCACCGGCTGCTTGTACGCGATGATGGCCAAGGTCTCGAGCGCCGCCTGCGACAACCGACCGCTGCGCCCGTGTACGACGAACCGCTCGACGTACGGGGCGGCGCTGGGATCGGTGTACAGGCGCCAGCCTCCCGCGACCTCGCGAAGCACGAAGCCGCGCCCGTCGTTGACGTACTCGGTGCGCAGCGATCGCAGCGTCGACTCGACGTCACCGGTCGGGACCTCCAGCACTTGGGCGATCTGGACGGGACTGACCGGCTCGGAGACCACGAGGAGGATGGCCTCGATCACTTTGCGCAGCTCAGGGTCGTCACGCAACGACCGCAGCGCGGTGGGGCGAGGGCTACTGATCACGTATCCGATCCCTGCTCGTGCTGCCCGACATCTCGTAGGTGGTGGTCACGGCCAGGTCGACCACGCCGGCCAGGCTCGCGCTTGATCCAGTGCGCCGCACGATGAGATCGCCGAAAGAGGTCGGTTGCTCGAGGTCGACCCACTCTAGCTTGAAGAGCTCGAGCACCGCGAGGAAGTGGGCGACGAGCTCGGGGCGGCGACGGCAACCCGCGACCAGCTCACGGAACGACGCGCACCCACCCGCGCGGTCGAGCTCGTCGAGCACCATACCCGCCGCCTCGCGGACCGTGAAGGCCGCCGGGGCAAGGTGCGAGAGGTCGACCTGCTCGTCGGGCCGCTCAGCCAAGGCCCGCGCGGCGATCCTCGCGAGGCCCTCGGCGTCCACCGGCAGCTCGACGTCCGGGAGGCAGGCACGGTAGCGGTCCTCCAGCACGACCTGGCGGGGCACGTACCCGCCGAACGCGTCGAGCCGCTCACGGACCGCTCCCGCGGCCTCCTTGAACGCCCGATAGTCGAGCAGCCGGGCGTAGAGCAGGTCCCGCGCCTCAAGCGCCAGCGCGTCCAGCTCGGGATCGTCCTGGACAGGCAGCAAACGGGCAGCCTTCAGCTCGATCAGCGTGGCGGCGACGACGAGGAACTCGGTCGCCACCTCGAGGTCGAGCGTCTGGAGCTGGCGCACCATGGCGAGGTAGTCGTCGGTGATCTCGGCCAGCGGGATCTCATAGATGTCGACCTGGTGCCGCGCGATCAGGTGCAACAGCAGGTCGAACGGACCCTCGAACGAGGGCAGGCGGACTTGGTACGTGGCGACCATCGGTACCGAGCAGTCTAGTCCCCCGTGCCTGATGCCCGCGCAAGGTCGGGTCGCCGCATGTGTGCTGGATCCACGCCATATATGGCGTGGATCCAGCACACAACTACCGCCGCACCACCTCGAGCACCGTGGGCGCGGGGTCCGCGCGGTCGCCAAGCTCGATCAGCGTGGCCAGCCGCGCGGCGGCCCCATCCGCGCCGGCGTCCGTGCGGGCGTGGACGGTCGCGAGCGGTTGGCCGCTCTCCACGGCGTCACCGACCTGTACCCGCAGCTCGATCCCGACCGCCGGGTCGACGCGATCGTCCTTGCGGGCGCGCCCCGCACCCAAGGCGGCCGCCAGTTCGCCGATCGCGCGGGCGGGCTCGCGCGCGACGACCCCGCTGCCACGCGCGAGCACGTCCCGGCGCACCGGCGCCGCGGGCAGCCTGGCCGCGGGCTGCTCGCAGACGGCCGGGTCACCGCCCTGCGCGGCGATCATCCGGGCGAGGCGCTCCAGCGCGGCGCCTCGCGACCACAGCTCCGCGAGCTGGTCTCTCGCCGCATCCAGCCCGCCGGCCGTCGCGAGCGAGAGGCCGTGGGCCGCGAGCTCCAACGCCACCATCGCGAGCCGTCCCTCCGGCGGCGCTTGCAGCAGCCAGACACATTCGGCGACCTCGAGCGCGTTGCCGATACACGCGCCGAGGGGCGTGTCCATCGCGGACACGATCGCGACGCAGCGGCGGCCCGCGCTCACGCCGATACCTACGCAGAGCCGCGCGAGCGCACGGGCCTCGTCCAGCGTCGGCATGAAGGCGCCCTCGCCTGCCTTGACGTCGAGCACGATCGCCCCCGCGCCGACCGCGAGCTTCTTCGACATCACGCTCGAGGCGATCAGCGCCGCCGAGGCGACCGTGCCGGTCACGTCTCGCAGCGCGTATAAGGCCCGGTCCGCGGGCACGAGCTGGTCGGTCTGGGCGGCCACGACGCACCCGACGTCCCGCGCGATGCGCAGCAGCCCGCCAGAGTCGAGATGGACCCGGAAGCCTGGGATGGACTCCAGCTTGTCGAGGGTGCCCCCGGAGTGGCCCAACCCTCGCCCGGACAGCTTCACCACCGTCGCGCCCGCGGCCGCGAGGAGCGGAGCCACGAGCAGCGTCGTGCCGTCGCCAACGCCACCCGTCGAGTGCTTGTCGATCGTCGGCGCCGGCAATCCCGAGAGGTCGAGCCGCGAGCCGCTGCCCACCATCACGTTGGTGAGCGCGTGCGCCTCGGCTGTCGTGAACCCGCGTAGCACCCCCGCCATGAGAAGCGCGGCCATCTGCCCCTCCATCACGTGGCCGCTCAGGTAACCGGAGACGAGCCAGCCGAGCTCCTCGGGCGTCAGCTCACCCCCATCCCGCTTCCGGGCAATGAGGTCGACCGCCCACATTTAACGCTTGGCCGCGCAGCTCACGCACCGGACCGATAGCGGCCGAGCCTCCAGGCGAGCCTCCGGGATCGCGGTGCCGCACACGGCGCAGGTGCCGTAAGTGCCGGCGTTCATTCGCTCGAGCGCTTGCTCCACACCGGCGAGCCGCTCGCGGGCGTTGTCGATCAGCGCGAGCATCTCCGCCCGCTCGGCGGTCGCGGCGGCGGAGTCGGCGAAGTTGTCGTCGACGCCCGCGATGCGGTCGACCTTGTGGCCGCTCGGGTCGGCTCCATAGGCGCGTAGCTGCTCTATCGTCGAGGCGTGCTCGGCCTCGAGCTCTTTCCGGAGGCGTGCCATCAGCTCAGGTGTCACCGGATGCACTCCTTGTCGCGACGAGCTCAAGATCGGGTGGTTGGAGCGCGCGCGGGTGGGCCTGGTCGTACACCGCCATCAGGCGGGCGCGGCTCACCAGGGTATAGACCTGAGTGGTGTTCACGCTGGCATGGCCAAGAAGCTCCTGGACGACGCGGACATCCGCGCCGCCGTCCAGCAGGTGGGTCGCGAACGAGTGACGCAGCGTATGCGGCGACACCAGATCGCCGATCCCCGCACGATGCGCATGGCGCTTGATGATCTTCCATCCCCCCTGCCTGGTGAGCCGGCCGCCGCGCCGGTTGCAGAACAACGCCGGTGAGGCGAGCTCCAGCTCGGGGCGTCCACGCTCGGTCCAGCTCTCCAACGCCCGGGATGCGACGCGACCGATCGGGACCACCCGCTGTTTCGACCCCTTGCCGGTACAGCGAACCGTGCGCTGAGCCAGGTCGGCATCGTCGACGTCGAGGTCGACCAGCTCGCTGATCCGCAACCCGGAAGCGTAGAGAAGCTCGAGCATCGCACGATCCCGCAGGTCGATCGGGTCGTCACCGGGCGGGGAGGCGAGCAGCCGGTCGATCTGCTCGGTGGAAAGGGCCTTGGGCAGCGCCCGCTCGGGGCGGGGGCCGCTGACCTCGAGACTGGGATCTACCTCGGTGAGCCCCTCACGGAGCAGGAACTTGTGCAGACCCCGGACGGTCACCAGGGTTCGCGAGATCGTCGACGAGGCGTAGGGCTGGCCTCGAGCGGTCCGCAGCTGCTGGAGCCAGGTGACGAAGGTCGTCACGTCGTCCGGCTCGACGTCGGATGGCCCTGAGATCCCTATGGCGTCGAGGTACGCCTCGTAGAGGGCGAGGTCCCGGCGATAGGCGGCGAGGCTGTGCGGGGACAGCCCGCGCTCGACGCTGAGGTAGTCGAGATAGCGCAAGGCCTCGACGCCTGTGACAACAGCGTGTGACACGATGCGGTATCCACCTCCTTGAGACTCGCCGCGGCGTGGCTCAGCCGTCAGGCTCACCCGACCGCTCAGCGCCGGCCGGCTACCTTCCAGAGGTCCTGGTACTCGAGCCCGTGAGCCTCGGCGACTCCGACGTTCGTGACGGTCCCATCGATCACGTTGATGCCTTCCGCGAGGCCGTGATCGTCGCGGCATGCCTGCAGGATCCCGGCCCCAGCGATACGCACAACGTAAGGAAGCGTTTGGTTGGTGAGCGCGTAGGTCGACGTTCGGGGCACAGCCCCAGGCATGTTGCCCACGCAGTAATGTACCACCCCGTGCTTGACATAAGTAGGGTCGGTGTGGGTCGTGACGCGGCTCGTCTCCGCGCAGCCGCCTTGGTCGATCGAGATGTCGACGAGCACCGATCCTGGCCGCATCGACGCGACCATCTCCTCGGTGATGATCCTCGGCGCACGCGCCCCCGGGACGAGCACCGCGCCGATCACGAGGTCCGCGTGGGTGACCTGCTCCTCGAGCGTGAGACGGTTCGAGCTGAGCGTGAGGATCCGGCCTTGGTGGATCGAGTCGACGTACCGCAGCTTGTCGACGTCGAGGTCGAGCGCGACCACCCGCGCCTCCATGCCCGCCGCGATCCATGCCGCGTTCCTGCCCGCCGTGCCCGCGCCGATCACGACGACCTCGGCCGGCAACACGCCGGAGACGCCACCGATGAGCACGCCACGCCCACCGGCTGCCCGCTCCAGCGCGTGGGCGCCGACCTGCGGCGCCATCCGGCCGGCGACCTCGCTCATCGGCGCGAGCAGCGGCAACGTCCCACGGGGGCCCGTGACCGTCTCATAGGCCACCGCGATACACCCCGACGAGAGCAGCGCCTTAGTCAGGGAGCCGTTAGCGGCAAGGTGGAGGTAGGTGAACACGACGAGGCCACGGCGCAGGTAGCCGAACTCGGACTCCATCGGCTCCTTCACCTTGAGGACGAGATCGGCGGCACCCCACACTTCGCTGGCGTCGTTGACGAGCACCGCACCCGCCCGGCAGTACTCGTCGTCGTCGAGCGCCGATCCGCGGCCCGCTCTCGCCTGGACGAGCACCTCATGCCCGGCGAGGGTCAGCTCACGCACGCCGGCGGGAGTGATCGCGACCCGGTACTCGGACTCCTTGACCTCGGCGGGAACGCCGATCCTCATGAGAAGACTCCCGACCGCCTACCGCATCCGCTTCGGAACCCGCGGGGGCGGGCCCTTCGGCATCGGGAACTCAGGCCGCGCCGCGGCCACCTTCGTTTGAAGGGGCCCGACCTGCCCCGCTTTCAGCTTGCGCGGCAGCCGGTTGATGTGGATCGTGAGCTTCTTGAGCGCCACCTGACCCTCACCGTCACCGACGCTGATCTCGTGGATCGGCACGTCGCCGGCCATCCGCGCGACCGCGCGGTGCTGCTGCTTCAACAGCGACGTGACGCGGGCGGGAGCGCCCTCGCCGACAAGGATGATCCCGGGCCGGCCGACCATCATGTGGACAAGGTCCTTCTTGCGCGTCACGGCGACGCCGAGGGTCAGCTCCCATGGCCCCCGCATGGTCTGCAAGACCGCGGCGGCGGCTCCCGGTTGACCCTCCAGCGCCTCGAACTGCGCGTTCGCGGCCCGCCGGCTGAAGACCGCGAGCGCGGAGGTGAGGCCGAACAGCACCGCGAGCACGATGCCGGTGGTCACGCTGCCGAGCAGCAGGCCCACCCCCGCACCGACCGCGACGCCGATCAGCCCGAACACGAGCATCATCGGCACGAGCTTCGAGTCGGCGGCTCGCGTCCTCGAGAAAATGAGCTGGAGCTGGCGCACCCGCTCGAACAGCTTCTTCATCGGTCACCGCCCTTCCGGTCGCTCATGTCCGCACAGTACCCCTCGCGAGATGCGAGCAGAAGCCCGATCACCGTCTTCGCGTCGGTGATCTCACCGGTCTGGGCACGCTTGACAGCGGCTGCGAGCGGCACGCGAAGGATCTCGATCTCCGACTCCTCCGCCTCGGCCTCGAACCCGTCCGGCGGCGCGACCTGGCGAAGGTCGGTCGCGAGGTACACCATCGTGTGCTCGTCCGTCCATCCCCCGGAGTTCTGGAAGCTGGTGAGCAGGCTCCAGGTCTGGGCGGCCAACCCCGCCTCCTCCGCCAGCTCCCGTTGCGCGGCGGCGAGCGGCTCCTCACCGTCGACGTCGAGCTTGCCCGCGGGTAGCTCAAGCATCCGCCTTCTCAGTGGATGGCGGTACTGGCGGAGCAAGGTGACACACCCGTCCTCGTCGAGCGCGACGATCGCGACGGCGGGCGCCGTCTCGACGATCTCCCGCCGCTTGACCGCCCCGTCGGGCATCCGCACCTCGTCGACCCGCACACGAAGGAATACGCCCTGGTGGGCAATGCGGCTGGACTCAACTCGATACTCTCCCATAACCGTTACGAGCCTATGCCGTGTGGACAGGTTGGATGCGGGCCACGGTGGCACACTTACACGTAAGAGCGGATCGAAGGGGCAGTGGATTGGCCAAGCTGAGGTGGGGGTCCAAGCGGGCCTTGGTGATACTCAGGCAGGTCTTGGTGGCGATCGTGGGGTCGTTGGTCCTCGCGGCGGGAATCGTCATGTCCGTGAGCCCCGGTCCGGGAGTGCTCGTCCTGCTCCTCGGCCTGTCGATCCTCGCGACGGAGTTCCCGTGGGCGCGCAAGATGCTGACCCGGTTCAAGGCGAAGATCCGGTCTCTCCAGCGCCGCTGGGAGATGACCCGCCGCCCAGACCGCCAGCTCCAGTAACCGGGTCTTATGGCAAGGATTCGGCACGCATGCGTGCCGAATCCTGGCCACTAGACCCGGACGACCGCGGGTTCCGGGAGGCGGCCGGCCTGGGCGAGCATGCGGTCCAGGGCGGCGCTGACGAAGCCGCGGAACAGTGGATGGGGACGGCTCGGGCGTGACTTGAACTCGGGGTGCGCCTGCGTCGCGACGAACCAGGGGTGGTCCGCCAGCTCGATCATCTCCACCAGACGCTCGTCGGGGGACAGGCCACTGAAGACCATGCCAGCCGCGGCGAGCCGGCCACGGTAGCGGTTGCTGACCTCCCAGCGGTGACGGTGGCGCTCGTAGACGAATGGCTCGGAGTACGCGGCGGCGGCGAGCGTGCCCGGCACGACCTTGCAGGGGTAGACACCTAGGCGCATGGTGCCGCCGAGATCGCGGACGTCGCGCTGGTCGGCCATGAGGTCGACGACGGGATCGGGCGTCTCGGGGACGAACTCTGACGAGTGCGCCTCGCTCAGCCCGAGGACGTGGCGAGCGAACTCGACGACCGCGACCTGCAGCCCGAGGCAGATCCCGAGGTACGGGACATGGCGCTCACGCGCGTACCGGGCGGCGCCGATCTTTCCTTCGATGCCACGTACGCCGAACCCGCCCGGGATGAGGATCCCGTGAACGTTCGCGAGCGCCCGCGCGGCGGCGCCAGGTGACTGCACCTCGTCCGCTGACACCCAGTCGATGTTCACCTCGACACCGTGGTAGATGGCGGCATGCGTGAGCGCCTCGACCACCGACAGGTACGCGTCGGGGAGCGAGACGTACTTCCCGACCACCGCGATCGTGACCGTATCGGTCGGGTTCTTCGCCCGGCGAACCATGGCCTTCCACTCGCCGAGCGCCGGCTCGACGGCGGGATCGAGCCCGAGGCGGCGGACGACGTAGTCGTCGAGCCCCTCCTCGCGCAACATGAGGGGAACGCTATAGAGCAGGTCGGCGTCGTGCGCGGAGACCACGCCCTCCACCTCGACGTCGGACAGCAAGGCGATCTTGCGCTTGAGCTCAAGGGAGAGCGGGCGATCGGCTCGGCACACGATGGCGTCCGGCTGGATCCCGATCGACCGCAGCTCTCGCACGGAATGCTGCGCCGGCTTCGTCTTCAGCTCGCCTGTAGGCCCGATGAACGGGACGAGCGCGCAGTGCACGTAGCAGATGTTCTCACGCCCGACGTCGTAGCGAAGCTGGCGGATCGCCTCCAAGAACGGCAGTCCCTCGATATCTCCCACCGTGCCACCGACCTCGGTGATCACGACGTCGGCCTCGTCGGCGAGCGCCAGGATCCGGCTCTTGATCTCGTTCGTCACATGGGGGATCACCTGGACGGTCTCACCCATGTAGTCGCCTCGCCGCTCCTTGGCGATGACCGCGGAATAGATCTGGCCCGTCGACACGCTCGAGAGCCTGTTCAGGTTCTCGTCGATGAAGCGCTCGTAGTGCCCGAGGTCGAGGTCGGTCTCACCGCCGTCCTCCGTCACGAACACCTCACCGTGCTGGAAGGGATTCATGGTGCCGGGATCGACGTTGACGTACGGGTCGAGCTTCTGCATCGTCACCCGCAGGCCACGAGCCTTCAGCAACCGCCCCAACGACGAGGCCGTGATCCCCTTCCCGAGCGATGACGACACGCCACCCGTTACCAGGATGTGCTTCGCCACACCAACCTCCGCGTTGCCGGTCTCCACGGCTTATGGCACTCAAAGGCGAGAAAACCCATGGCAGGACAGTGCTGGTCAGTATTTAGGGGGAAGGTGCCGCCTGCTCGGCTGCGGGCCACCGTACACCGGGACGCCGGTGCGCTCAATGACCTGAATCGCCACCCTATCCGGGGTGAGGGTCGCCATTCGCATCCCCCGAGGCGTCTACCGGCGCGACCGCGCGGGTGTTCGGATCGAGCGGCTCGGTCCAAGCCTCGTCCTCGGGTGCCTCTTTGACCTCGATATGCGTATGCGGTTTGTGCTGCTCGATGACGTAGTCCACGTGGCTCGCGAACGGCAGAAGCCGGACGGCGGCGAGCGGGGTGATCCCGGCGACCACCTCGTCGCCGGGGGAGACCTGTGGATCCTCGAGATGGATGAGGATCACCTGGAGATCCGGGTGGCTGTCCGGTGCGATCGCGACCCGCCAGTCGAGACCCCGGCTGTACAGCGGGTACTGGCGAACCTCCGCGACCGTGCCCGTCACCGGCGATCGGATGAGGCTGCCCTCCGGCACGACGATGTCGACCGCGCTCGTGGCCGGATGATGACGTCCCCGGCTGGACAGGACGCGATAGGCGGGACCACGGTGATCCTCGCCGGACGTGAACTTGGTGGGGTTGTCGTTGGCGACGATGCTCCCGTTCGGCTCCAACCTCAGCGCCTCCGGTTTGCTCGCCTCGTGAAAGGCGATGGCCAGCGGATCGGGGTACGGCAGGTACAGGAGAAGCCCCTTGACCGTGGCGAAGATCCTCGCGGCGTCCCGCTCTAGAGGGTCGGGCGGGGCAGGGGCGGTCGAGTAGGAGGCCGGCGCGGCCGTGCGCGTCCCGATACTCGCGGCCACGCCGACCCAGACCAACCCGAGCACCGTGAGCGCCAAGGCGACCGCCACCGGCCAAGGGAGCCGGGGCCGGGGGTACCGCCACGACCGTCGCCGCCCCCGATAGCCCATCTCGCGAGCATCCCTGGCCGGTCCGTTCCCGTTGGGCGGCCCGACGGCGTCGGTGCCGTCGCGTTCCATCGCACGTATCCGAGCATCGGTCAACGCCAGCACACCTCGTCGAGGTAGGGAGCGGGGCGAAAAGTACGAAGATTCTCCCACTAGGTGAGCTTCGACCCGCCATGGGCTCATGCCCAGCCGGTCAGGTGGCGACGCTGGATGAGCGAGCGAGAGACAGCAGCTCCTCGGCATGGTCAGCCGCGCGCCGGCTGGAGGGAGTGCCGGAGAGCATGCGGGACAGCTCGGTCACGCGGGCGGCGTCATCGAGCTGGCGCACCCCGGCGACGGTGCGCCCGCCGGTCGTGCGCTTCTCCACGAGAAAATGCGCGTCCGCGAACGCCGCGAGCTGGGCGAGATGCGTGACGCACAGCACCTGCCGGTCACGTGCCAACGCCGCGAGCTTGCGCCCGACGGCCAGCGCGGTCGCTCCCCCGATGCCCGCATCCACCTCGTCGAACACCAGCACGGGGGTATCGTCCGCGTCCGCCAGCGCCAGCCGCAAGGCCAGCGCGATGCGGCTGCGCTCACCTCCCGAGGCGGCCTTGGCGAGCGGCAACGCGGGCTCCCCCGCATTGGCGGCGAGCAAGAACGAGACCCGATCGGATCCCGAGGGTCCCGGTTCGGCCTCCTCGACGACGACGCGCATCTGTGCGTGTGGCATCGCCAGCTCGGCGAGATGAGCGCCCGCGGCCTCGGACAGGCGCCGGCCCGCCCGCTCGCGCTCCTCGCGAAGCACGCCCCCCGCCGAGGCGACCTCCGCCTCCAGGCGCGCGAGGTCGGCGGCGAGCATCGCGGAGCGGTCGTCGCGCTGGGCGAGCTCCGCTATCCGGGCGCGCCTGGAGGCGGCGTAGGCGGCGACCGCGGCGCTGTCCGGACCGTACTTCCGGCAAAGGCCGGCCAGCGCGGCACGGCGCTCGCGCAACGCCTCGAGGTGGGACGGGTCCAGCTCGACGCCTTGGGCGTAGGCGGTCAGCTCCATGCCGAGGTCTTGCGCCTCGGCGGCGAGCCCTTCGGCCCGCTCCCGCAGCTCGTCGAGCGCACCGTCCAGCTCCGCGACCCCGCGGAGGACCGCCACGGCTTGTCCCAGGGCGTCCCGGGCACCGCGCTCCTCGCCGATGGCGGCGGCGGCGTCCGCAGCCGCCCTCGCGAGGGTCTCGGCGTGCTCGAGGCGGGACAGCTCCGCGGTCAGCTCCTCTTCCTCACCTGGGACGGGACCGACCGCGTCGATCTCGGCGATCTCGAACCGTAGCCGGTCAAGCTCGTGGTCCCGATCCCGCTCGCTGCCGGCCAGCGCCGCCAGCTGCTCGCCGGTCGCCCGCCAGCGAGCGTAGACGTCCTGGTAGGACTGGAGCGCCACGCCGATCACGACCCCACCCGACCGGTCGAGCAACGCGCGCTGGACCGGTGGGTCCATCAGCCGGGTCGAGTCCGTCTGGCCGTGAATCTCGACTACCGTGCCCACGGCCGTCGCGAGGGCGGAGACCGGCGCGAGCCGACCACCCAGCCGTGCACGGCCGCGCCCAAGGGCGGCCACCTCGCGTGAGACGACCAGCTCGTCGTCACCGTCGCCCAGCCATTCTCCCGCCGCCTCAGGTGCGGGATCGATCCGCCCCTCGACCAGCGCGAACTCGGCACCCGCGCGCACCCGGCCCACGTCCGCGCGGCCACCGAGCAGCAGCTCTAGCGCGGACACGACGATGGTCTTGCCCGCCCCCGTCTCGCCCGTGAGGACGTTGAGGCCACCGGCCAGGCGCAGCGTGACCTCGTCGATGACACCGACGTCGCGAATCAGCAGCTCGGAGAGCATGTCGCCGTCAGGCCCTCCCGATCCTCAAGCCGAACTTGTCGCGGACCCGCTCGTAGAAGCTGAACGGCCCCAAGCGCACCAGCCGTACGGGGAGGTTGCCACGACCGACCCGCACCGCGCCGCCAGGCGGCACCGGGATGGACTCACGGCCATCGCAGGTCACGACACAGTCGTTGTCGCCGCCGATGCACCGCACGGACAGGGTCTCGGCAGGGTCGACGACCACGGTGCGCGAGAACAGCGTGTGTGGCGCGACGGGCACGAGCAATATGGCGTCGACCAACGGCGACATGATCGGGCCGCCCGCGCTGAACGCGTAGGCCGTCGAGCCGGTCGGGGTCGCGCAGATCACCCCGTCGGCCGGGATGTGCGCGAAGACGACGTCGCCAAGCCGTACCTCCAGGACGACCAGGCGCCGCGGGACGGTGCGCTCGACCGAGGCCTCGTTCAACGCCCAGCTCGTGGCGCTGATCTCACCATGCTCGTCGGTCACCTCGACCGTCAGCGTCATCCGCTCCTCGACGTCGAAATCGCCAGCGACGAGCCGGCGTACGGCGCCCGCGAGGTCGGGCTCCTCGATCTCGCTGAGGAACCCCAGCCGGCCGAAGTTCACGCCGAGCAACGGGACGCCACCCGCACGTGACCAATAGGCGGCCCGGAGGAACGTGCCGTCCCCGCCCATCGACAGGACGACGTCGAGGTCGCTCCCGAACTCCGCACTGGATCGCACGTCGATCCCATGGACGCCCGCGCTCCAGCAGTCCTCCTTGCAGCCCACCACCGTGACACCGGTGTCGAGCAGCAGCTTGGTCACCTGATGCGCGGTCTCGATCGCCTCGGGCCGCCCGCCATGCACCACCAACCCGACCGCCTTGGGCGGGCTGGGCTCCACCACCTCACCGTCCACCATCGTGGTCACTCTAGCCTGAGGCACGCGGCGCACGCTCGACGGCGCCTTCGATGGCGGCTTGTGGGATCGCCGTACCGTCGCTTCTCAGATGGACGAAGAACTCGATGTTGCCGGCCGGGCCTGGCAGCACCGAGGGGATGGCGGCCACCAGGCCGAGCCCAACCTCGGAGCCCTTCGCCACCACCGCGGCCATCGCCTCCGCCCACGCGTCCGGCGCGCGCACGACGCCGCCCTTGCCCACCCGTCCGCGCCCGGCCTCGAACTGCGGCTTGACGAGCAGGACAAAGTCGGCATCCGCATCGGCGACCGCGCGAAGGGCATCCAGGACCAGCGTCAACGAGATGAACGACAGGTCCGCGACGACGAGGTCGGGCGCGGGAGCGGGGACGTCACCGGGCGCGAGATTGCGCACGTTCGCGCGGTCCCGCACGACCACCCGCGGGTCCGTCCGAAGCGGCCAGGCGAGCTGGCCGTATCCGACGTCGACCGCTATGACGCGAGCCGCGCCGCGTTGCAACAGCACGTCCGTGAACCCGCCGGTGGACGCTCCCGCGTCCAGGCAGTAGCGGCCTTCGACGCCCAGGCCCAGCTCGTCGAGGGCACCCGCCAGCTTGGTCCCCCCTCGCGAGGCGTATTGGGCTGGCCCCGGGGTGACCGCCACCGGGTCGCCCGCCGCGACGAGGGCGGCGGCCTTGGCCGCCGGGGCCCCCGCGACCGTCACCCTGCCGTCCTTGATGAGGCGCGCGGCCACGGCGCGACTCGGCGCCAGCCCTCGCCGCACCAGCTCAGCGTCCAGCCGCGCGCGTCCGCCCACTACCGTTCACCTCCAGTCGCGCTCAAAGGGCGGGCGGTCGCCTCGCCTCCTCAAGTGCCCGCAGCTCCTCCACGATCGCCGTGTGGAGGCGCTCGAGGAGCTCGGCGTGGGAGTCGACCGGCTGGCTGCTCAGCGCCTCGAGCTCAAGGCTCAGAGCCTCCGCGCGGCTCATCTCAACCGTCCTCGCCGCTCGTGGTCTCGGGCGCCGGCGGGGAGGGCTTGCTCGGCGGCGCCTTCTTCGCGGCGGCCTTCTTGGCCGGCGGCCTGGACGCCTTCACGGGAGTGCTCTGGACCCGCACCTCCGCCTCCAGGCGGGCGATCTTGGCCTGGAGCCGGTCGATGTCGGACTGCCTCGCGAGGCCAAGGCGGCGGACGGCGTCTTCGATCTCGCTGCGGACGATGCTCGCGATCGCCTTGCGGTTCTGCTCCACGCGGAACAGCAGCCCCTCGACGTTCCTCTCGCTCCTCGCGGCCTCGACCTCGCCCCGGCGAACCAGTGCGCGCACCACCTGCTCAGCTCGCTTCTGCGTGCCCTGCGTAGCTTGCGAAAATCGCTGCCAGGCGTTGTCCACGGTACTGCTCCTCTACGGTGAAGCTCTCGACGCGCCGCCGCGTGCCACTCCCGTGCCACCGACCGCCGCCGGTCAGCATAGACCGCGCCAGTGAGAGGAACGCTGTTCCCCGATGGCATACTCCAATGCGAGATCACCGGCGCGAGGTGGCCATGGTTCTTCCAATCGGCGACGACAACCCGACCCGCCGGACGACCTGGGTGACGTGGCTGCTGGTGGCCATCAACGTTGCCGTCTTCGTCTTTCTCGAGCCTTGGTGGGGGACCGAGTGCCAGCAACGGGCGTTCTTCCTGCGTTGGGCCACGATCCCCGCCGAGCTCGGCCAGGGTCGCCCCCTGAACCCCACTCAGATCGCCATAACGGGTCCTTCGGCGTGCGGGATCGGTGGGTTCCCGGGCAAGGACGTCTACCTCAGCACGCTGTACAGCCTGTTCCTTCACGGGGACTGGCTGCACCTCCTCTTCAACATGCTGTACCTGCTGATCTTCGGCAACAACGTAGAGGACCGCTTCGGACATCTGAGATTCCTGATCTTCTACCTGCTCTCGGGCTTTGTCGCGACCTCCGTGTTCGTCGTGCCAAACATCTCTTCGGCCAGCACCTTGGTCGGCGCGTCTGGCGCGATCGCGGGGATCCTCGGCGCCTACCTCGTGTTGTTCCCCCGTGCCTGGGTCACCTCACTCGTGCTGGTCTTCATCCCGATCCGATTACCCGCGCTGGTCGTTCTCGGGCTGTGGTTCGTCGTCCAACTCGAAGCGCTCCGGCTGGGGCCGATGGCGGGCGGAGGGGTCGCCTATCTCGCTCACGTCGCCGGGTTCGTCTTCGGCGTGATCTGCACGCTGGCCTATCGCCTGTCCAACCCTCGCCCTCGACGGGCCCGCTCCTACCCGTACTAGTCCGTACTCAACCGGGACAGGACGCGCTCCAGGGCCGCCTTGTAGAACTCATGGTCGGCCAGCGCATTCGCGATCTTGAAGTGCTTCGCGGCGTCCCCCAATCGCCCTTGGCGCTCGTAGCAGCGGCCGATGCTGAAGTGCGCGTAGTCGCTGGACGGGTCCAGCTCGAGCGCCCGCTCGAACTCCGCCCGGGCCCGCTGGATCTGCGAGGACGCGAAGTAGGCCCTTCCCAGGGCCTCGTGGATTGACGCCTTGTGGGGCTGGTCATCGGCTGCCTGCTGGGCGAGCGCCTCCTCCAGCGCAGCGGCGGCGCCATGAGGGTTGCCCGCGGCGAGCCGGCGATGTCCTTGCTGGTAGAGCGTGTAGACCCGGTCTTGCGGCTCCTGCGTGGTCATGTCCACCCCTTCCTGTGGGGATCCCCCCGCTCCCCTGCTCGGCCTCGACAAGCCACAGTATCGTGAGGGCGTCATGGTCGACGCCGCGCCTTTCCGAGCCCTGCGCTACGACACGGCTGTCGCCGGTGACCCGGCCAACACATCCGCTCCCGCCTACAGCGATCTCGAGCGCTTCTCCTATGCGGAGCACCGCACCGCCAGCCCGTACACGGTGCTCGAGCTGATGGTCCCCGACGGCCAGGGGAGCTATCGCGCCGCCCGCGCGGCGTTCGAGCGCTGGCGCCGCACCGGCGTCCTTGTCGAGGACCCGCGCCCCGCGTACTTCCGCTATGAGCAGCACGAGCTCCGCCACGGCATTCCCACCGCGCAGCAGGGGATCCTCGCCGCGGTCGCGTTGGAGGCCGACGGCTCCCGCATCCTTCCCCACGAGGAGGTCGAGCCTGACCGAGCGACCCACCGGCTGGAGCGACTGCAAGCCGTGCCCGCGGACGTAAGCCCCATCTTCGCCTTGTACCCGGACGATTCGCCGGCGTTGCGGGCACTGCTCGCCGAACCGGCGCGAACTCCTCCCGTCGCCGCGTTCAGCGACCAGGCGGGCATCGACCACCGCGTATGGCGGCTCGCCGACGAGGAGCAGATCCGGACCACGCTGCGTGACCTCCCGCTGGTCATCGCCGACGGCCATCACCGCTACGCGAGCGCCCTCGCCTACCGCGACATGCTGCTGGCCGCGGGCGCGTCGCCGGATCCGAGCTCCGCCTGGACGCGCACGCTGATGTACCTGGTCGGCGTCACACATGAACCAGTCGGTGGGCACCCATCCGGGCCAGAGCTGCGGCCGATCCACCGGCTCGTGCGGACGTGGCGACCGGGTGCCCCAGGCCGCCTCGCGCGCGATTTCGTTATCGAGCAGGTCGACGGGACGCTCGGCACCGCGCTCGCGGCCGATGGGGGGACGGCGCTGGGGCTCCGGCTGCCTGGAGGGGTCAGCCTCGTCCTGCGCCCGCGGGACCACGCGTCGCTGCTCGCGCGGCTCCCGCCCGGGCATTCGGCGGCGTGGCGGGCGCTGGACGCGGCCCTCGTCGATCACGCCGTCCTCCCTCAGCTTGGCGCGGGCACGGTGGAGGCGCGCGGCGACGCCATCGCGGCCGCCGCCGAGGTCGAGGCGGGCAGGGCGGTGGCGCTGTTCCTGCTACGTCCCGCCGACGCCCGCACCGTCCTCGAGCTCGCGACCCAGGGCGAGCGCATGCCGGCGAAGACGACGTGGTTCCGCCCGAAGCCCCGCGCGGGGCTCATCATGCGAGCACTGGACCCCCCTGTACGCTTGCCGCTCCGAGTGCGCGCGCCTACGGTCGGTATGTGAGCATCGAGCAAGAACGCAGGCCGAGGACGGGCCGGGAGCCATGGCTTACACCGTTGCGGCTGCTGTCGCTGGTGGGAGTGCTTCTCGCCACCTACGCGGCCCTCGGGATCATCCGGGCGCTCCGCAACATCCTGCTGATGTTGCTGGTGTCGCTGTTCCTGTCGTTCGCCATGGAGCCCGCCGTCCAGTACCTAGGCCGCCGGGGTTGGAGGCGTGGGCCGGCGACGATCGTCGTATTCGTCGGCCTCGTATTGGGGATCGTGGCGGCGTTCGCGTCGATCGCGCCACTTCTCGCCAACCAAGTCATCGCGTTGGTCAACAGCGTGCCACGGTCCGTGGACGAGGTGAACCAACTGCTCAACCGGCTGCCGTTGCCGTTCACCCCTGACCTTGCCGCGTCACCAGATTTCCAACTCGAGATCGCCCAGTTCGGCCGCGAGTTCGGTGGCGAGCTTCGCGGTTTCCTCCTGGGCGCCGCGGGCAGCGTCGTGGACATCGGCCTCTCCGCCTTCGGCGCCATCTTCCAGCTCTTGACGGTCGCGCTGGTCACCTTCTATCTCGTCGCGGACGGTCCCCGCTTACGCCGCGTGCTCGCGCGACCGCTGGTCGCCGACCGCCAGCGCGAGATGCTCGCGATCTGGGAGCTCGCGGTCGCCAAGACCGGCGGCTACGTCTATAGCCGTGTGCTGCTCGCGCTCGCGTGCGCGGTGCTCCACGCGATGTTCCTGGTCGTCATCGGCGTCCCGTACCCGGTGCCGCTGGGGCTGTGGGTGGGGATCACCAGCGCGTTCGTGCCAGTGGTCGGCACCTACCTCGGCGGGATCCTGCTGGTCCTGGTGGCAGCGGTCAACGAGCCGCTCGACGCCCTATGGGTGGCCATCTTCCTCGTGGGCTACCAGCAGGTTGAGAACTACTTCCTGGCCCCGCGCGTCCAGGCCCGCACCATGGACGTCCACCCCGCGGTCGCCTTTGTCTCGGTGGTCATCGGAGGCGCCCTGCTTGGCGCGGTGGGCGCATTGCTCGCCCTTCCCGCGACTGCGATCATCCAAGCGTTACTCTCGACCTACATCCGCCGCCACGAGCTGATCACCGAGCTGAAGGACGTCCCCGTCTTCGGTGACCCGCCACCGCCACCACGCACACGAAGCCGGCGAGCTCGCTCAAGCGCTCCCGACAATCAGGAGGTTGGCGCATGACCAGTGCGGGCATCGAGCCACTCAGCGACGGTATCCACGTCCTCGACACGCATACGGCGGGCATGAGCCAGGTGACTGCGGGCTATCTGGTCGACGCGCCACGCCCGGCCCTGATCGAATGCGGTCCCGCGCTCACCATCCAGCATGTCATCGACGGGCTGACGTCAGTGGGCATGGAGCCCGACGACCTCGCCTTTCTCGTTCTCAGCCACATCCACCTCGACCACGCGGGCGGCGCGGGCGACATCGCGAGGGCGTTCCCCAAGGCGACCGTCGTCGTCAGCGAGGTGGGCGCCCGACACCTCGTCGACCCAGAGCGTCTCAACACCAGCTCACGCCGCGTCTACGGCGACCTCTACGACACGGTCTACGGCGACTGCACACCGGTCGAGGCCACGCGCGTGCGCGGGATCGCGGACGGCGACCGGCTCGACCTCGGCGGGGGCCGGCGCCTCGAGCTGCTTTACACCCCTGGCCACGCGAAACACCACATCGCCGCCTTCGACCCTGACACCGGCGCGCTCTTCGTCGGGGACTCGGTCGGGGTAAAGCTCGCCGGGATGACCGCGATCCGCCCCGCCACCCCACCTCCCGACTTCGACCTCGCCCTCGCGGAACGGACGCTCCAGCGCTACCGCGACCTGCAGCCCATGGTCCTCTGCCTCGCCCACTACGGCCCCCTCGACCAGCCCCCTGGAGAGATGCTCGAAGAGGCGTCTTCACGCCTCGCCGCCTGGGCTTCCACGACTGAAGCAGCCCTCCAGGAGCACTCGGAGCTCGACCACGTCGTCGAGACCCTCATCGCCCGCTTCTCGCCCGACATCGACCTTCCCCCCGACGATCCCGACGCGGAACGCCGCATCAACCTCATGTCCGGATACCAGACCAACGCGGCGGGCCTCATCCGCTACTTCAAGCTCCGCGAGGAGGGCCGCGTCACGCCCGCGTAGCAGCGCAGCGCTGGCCTTTTCCTGCACTGTGCAGAGTTAGTCCGGTATTCCGGACTAACTCTGCACAGTACGGCCGTCGGTTCCCTCCGACAGTGCCGCAAGGCGGTCCTCGGCGTCGAGGAACTCCTCGTCCACCGCCGTGATCGCGTCGAAGTAGTCACGGGCACGGTCCCGCTCGCCCAACCGCTCCCATAGATCCCCAGCCAGGTACCACAGCCGGGGATGCCAGGGCTGTACCTCCTGGGGATCGAGCTCCGTCCGGGCGAGCGCGTCGAGCGCCCCACGGAGATCTTCGCGGTCGGCGCGATCACCCGCCAGCACGAGAAGCCCTTCCACCAGCCTTTCCGCAGGCACGCGCGCCTCGAACATCTCGTCGACGTACTCGGCCACCTCGTCATGCCGGCCCGCCGCCCGCGCGCAGTCCGCGAGCAGGTGGTTCTGGTCCCGGCGGCCGGACAGCCGGCGGTACGAGAGCAGATCACGATAGGCGCCGGCGTAGTCGCCGCTCAGGTAGCGCGCCACTCCGAGCGCTTCCCGGATGGAGGGGCTGCGAGAGGCCATGCTCTTCGCCCAGACCAACAGCTCGATCGCCCGGTCCAGGTCGCCGTCCCCCAGGGCATCGCCCGCCGCCGCGAACGCCTGCATGACGTGCGGCAGGTCCGTCGCCTTCGCGGTGCCCCGCAGGTCCCTGTAGACGTCCCTCTCCAAGCGCGGCCGCCCCTCTGGCAGATCGGGCCGTGCTGGGCGCTTCGTACCCCTGTCCCGCCGGTCCTCTCGCTCTGCCCGCTCCCGCCGCGGGCCCTCACGGCTCGCAGGACCCTGCCGCATACCCGGCCGGCCGGCGGCACGGTCACGGCGCGGACGATTCCGCTCGCTCCCCTCTCGATCATCGCGGGCTCTCCCGTCAGGCATCCCGCGCCCCTGGCCAGGTTGAACGGCCCGGTCGCCCGGCCGTCCACGCGCCGGCCCGCTTCGCCGGCCTCGACCGTCGTCTCTTGATCTCGCGTCATCCCCACCGGTGCTCTTAGGCCGCCAGTCAGGACCCTGCCGCCCTTGCCTTGTGTCACGCCGCGGCTCCCTGTCACGCCGCGGCCCGCCGTCCAGGCGCTCCCGCGCTTGAACCCGCCGGAACGCCACCGGCTCATCGGAACTGGCGGCCCGCCCGATCTCTCCCGGCGGCCGCTTCCTCGTGTTCTCGCCACGCCAGCTTCCCCGTTGCGGCTTCCTCCCCGCGTCGGTCCCCCGGCTCTCCGGCGCCTCCAGCTCTGCCGGGCTTCCGGTCCGCCGGTGTTCGCCACGCTGCCCCCGGCGCTGTTCCGATCGGTCGCCTCGGTCGCCGCCTCCGGTTCCGCCCGGCCGATCGTCCCCTCGAGTGCCCCGCTCGTTGCGCTTCGCGCGCCGGGGCTGGTCGCTCCCCGGTCGCTCCTTGTCACGCCCGTTCCCCTTGCTGGGACTCGCCACCCCGAACCTTTCGTTTGAACCCGGCCTGAACTTTATGCCGAAACGCCGACAGCCGCCCGAAGGCGGCTGTCGAAAATGGTCCGCGGCGACCTACTCTCCCACCCAGTCTCCCAGGCAGTACCATCGGCGCTGGAGGGCTTAACTTCCGGGTTCGGAATGGAGCCGGGTGTACCCCCTCCGCTATGACCGCGGAACAATCTGAAGTTGTCAAGCCAGAAGCGTCCAGTTGAACGCCATAACGAGCGCGAGCATCAAAGGCAAGTCCTCGGCCTATTAGTACCGGTCGGCTAAAGACATTACTGCCCTTACACCTCCGGCCTATCAACCCTGTGGTCTAGCAGGGGGCCTTACTCGGTTTTCCCGATGGGAGACCTCATCTTGAAGCGAGCTTCGCGCTTAGATGCCTTCAGCGCTTATCCCTTCCGTACGTAGCCAACCGGCCGTGCCCTTGGTAGGACAACCGGCACACTAGAGGTACGTCCACCCCGGTCCTCTCGTACTAGGGGCAGCCCTTCTCAAGTCTCCTGCGCGCGCAGCGGATAGGGACCGAACTGTCTCGCGACGTTCTAAACCCAGCTCGCGTACCGCTTTAATGGGCGAACAGCCCAACCCTTGGGACCTACTCCGGCCCCAGGATGCGACGAGCCGACATCGAGGTGCCAAACCTTGCCGTCGATATGGACTCTTGGGCAAGATAAGCCTGTTATCCCCGGGGTACCTTTTAGCCGTTGAGCGACGGCGCTCCCACTTGCCACCGCCGGATCACTAGGCCCTGCTTTCGCACCTGCTCGACCTGTCGGTCTCACAGTCAAGCTCCCTTGTGCCCTTACACTCGATGGCTGATTGCCAACCAGCCTGAGGGAACCTTTGGGCGCCTCCGTTACATTTTAGGAGGCAACCGCCCCAGTTAAACTACCCGTCAGACGCTGTCCCTGATCCGGATTCACGGACCGAGGTTAGAAACCCGATGCTACCAGGGTGGTATTCCAAGGATGGCTCCACGCGAACTAGCGTCCACGCTTCACAGCCTCCCACCTATCCTGCACAAGCAACACCAGATCCCAACATCAAACTGTAGTGAAGGTCCCGGGGTCTTTCCGTCCTGCTGCGCGAAACGAGCATCTTTACTCGTATTGCAATTTCGCCGAGCCCCTGGTTGAGACAGCGCCCAAGTCGTTACGCCATTCGTGCAGGTCGGAACTTCGTCACACTCCCCTGTTTCCAGGGGGACAGACTATGCCTTCAGCTCGTCATCATTTCGTGACGAGCGCCCGCGTCTTGCCCCAGACCTAGATTTGCCGCTATGAACTGCGACAGCGTCTGGAGCCTCTCCACAAAGGGATCAGTCGTTACGGGGCCATACCGCGAAGCGGCAGAGGGCTTCCCACGGCATCGCCCGCCGACTATTGCCTCGTCCTTGATCGAGACAGTCGGGTAGGGTTTCGCCGTTATGAGCGGGATTGACGCGCAGGTTCACACCCGCGCGGGGCAACTATTCACCCGACAAGGAATTTCGCTCTAGTGAGCCCCCATGTCGCCATGGGGCTAGGACCATATCTTCGACTCAGTAATCGGACTGAGCCGGCTGGCGTATGGCCTCTGAGGATTCCAGGTATCGAGACCGCTGCTGACGGTTCATCTGCTCCGTCAAAGCTGCGATCCGCCTTAGGCCGCTCACTTCAAGGTGTGCGCCCGCCTCCATCATTCGAAGTACGGATGCAAACCGATCGAAGTCTGATCGCTTGGCGGTGATCAGTGGATATTCCTCGAAAAACGGAACAATGGAGTGCACCAAATCATCCCTTCGTTTCACGGAGAAACGAAGTAGAGGATGTCGATGATTATCCATACGGATGCTTTCGATGATCCGTCCGCAGCCAAAGAACTCCCGCAGGAGCACTACTGCGGAGCGAGACGTGGCCGCCTGCGTTACCGCAAACTCATGCTGGACCTGCCAGCCAAGCTTGCAGCCTGCGTTTCGGACCACCGCTATCGAAAAGCAG
>Ga0187893_10000120_pt1:82500-174897 | contig 174897 bp, 168 predicted proteins | sample MA1701074metaG_FD_139574 | JGI IMG/M metagenome (GOLD analysis project Ga0187893, IMG submission 139574) | White microbial mat communities from a basaltic lava cave in the Kipuka Kanohina Cave System on the Island of Hawaii, USA - MA170107-4 metaG ...
GCAAGCACGATGAGCGAGAGATCGGCCAGGCCCGGACGCAGGTCCTCGTACCGCTGTTCCAGCGCGAAGACCACGTCATAGTCCCCGGGCTGGAGGCACTGAACGTCGAAGCGTCCATTTGCGAGGTCCCTCAGGAACGCTTGCCGGGGCCGCTCGCCAAGACGCTGCGAGACCAAGTAATCGATCTCTGCCGTAATTTGTGCGGACATCGTGACGGGCTCGCGTGCGGCGCGCAGCAAGTCGCGGACGGCCCCACCTTCCGGGTCGTCGCGATCGATGGCCGCGACGATCGGGGCTGTGTCGACGAGAATAGTCATCGACCCAAGCTGTCAGTGCCGAAGCCCATGAGCAACTCATCTTCGTCGTAGTCAGCGACTGAGTCGCCTGGCCCGACGCCCGAGTTGAAGCACTCGAAGTCGCGGTCGAACTCCGGTCTGGGCTGGTAGCGGGCGATGGCCTCGCGGATCACCTCGGACTGGGATCGTTTCTCGACCTTCGCGACCCAGGCGAGGTGGCGGCGCTCCGCATCGGTGAGGTAGACGCTCGTCTTGTTCATGGGTGTAGGGTAGCATGTAGGGCGTCAGCTGGCGCGTGGGTGGCGCTTGTAGAGTGAGACCCATGGCGAGCCGTCCATGAAGAACCGCCACTCGAGGTCTCCCGCGGCGGCGACGCCCACGCGAGGACCTCTTCGCACCTCTGGGCGGCATCCGTCCTCGGCGAAGTACAGGGGACCGCCGTCGCACAGGTCACGGCCGCTGTCCTCGCGGCCCAGGCCGAACGCCTGGGCCAGCCGGGCGGGACCACGCAAGAGGTCTCGATCCGACACCCGCGCACCCCGCCGGTCGCGCATCAGCGTCAGCCCGGAAAGGGGCTCAGCGGCCCGGAGAAGGCAGCCCTCGGCCACCCCTTCGGTTCCGGCGGAGACGTTCGCGCACCAGTGCATGCCGTAGGTGAAGTACACGTAGGCGTGGCCGGGCGGGCCGTAGAGCGGTTCGAGACGGGGAGTTCGCCGGCCGTAGGCGTGGCAGGCGGGCTCGCCTTGCTGGTAGGCCTCGACCTCGACGAGCCGGGCGACCAGCCCGTCGTCGCGTGACACGAGAAGCTTCCCGATCAGATCCGGAGCGACCTGGTCCGCGGGTCGGGCGAAGAACTCACGCTCAAGCACGTACACGTTTTGCCTCGACGAAGGCCAGCAGGCCGTCAAGGTCCCGGCAGTTCAGCACACGGTCCGGCGTCGCCCAACCGCGCTGGGCGGTCGCCACGCCATAGGGCATGCTCTCCAGGTCGCCGACGCTGTGCGCGTCGCATGAGATGGCCAAGGTGGCGCCACCCTCCATCACACGGCGGACGAGGTCCCCGGACAGGTCGAGCCGTTGAGGAGAGGCGTTGACCTCTAAGGCGACGCCGTACTCCACCGCCGCCTGGATGATCGCGTCGATGTCGATCTCATAGCCGGGGCGCCGGCCGATCTTCCGGCCCGTGGGATGTCCGACGACATGCACGGAGGGGTGCTGGATGGCGCGGATGATCCGGTCGGTCTGCTCCTTAGCCTGGCGGGTCATCAGCGTGTGGACACTCGCGACGCAGAAGTCGAAGCCGAGGAGAAAGTCGGAGTCGTAGTCGAGCCCGCCGTCGATGCCGATGTTGAGCTCGGCGCCATCGAGTATCCGCATGCGCGGGTAGCGGTCTTGCAGGGCGGTGATCGCCTTGCGCCGGGCGAGCACCTGCTCCCGTGACAACCCGTTGATCGGTAGGCCCTCCGCGTGGTCGGTAACCGCCCAGTAGGCGTAGCCGCGCGAGGCGGCGGCCTCGACCATATCCTCAAGCGTTGCCTTGCCGTCGCCTGACCAATCGCTGTGCCCGTGAAGGTCCCCGCGAATGTCCTCCAGCGTCACTACCCGCGGGAGGCCTCCACCGGCCGCGGCATCGACCTCGCCGGTGTCCTCACGCATCGGTGGGGGTACCCAGGCCATGCCAAGCGCGGCGTAGACCTCCTCCTCGGTCTGGCTCGCCAGCCGGTCGCCGGTCTGCCGTTCGAACAGCCCGTACTCGTTGAGGATCAAGCCACGACGCACGGCACGCTCGCGAATTCTCACGTTATGCGCTTGCGAGCCGGTGAAGTACACCAACGCCGCGCCCCAGGAGTCAGGGTCGACGACGCGCAGATCGACCTGAATTCCTCGGGCCGTGACCACGGAGGTCTTCTTCTCTCCCGCGGCGATGACGTCGCGGGCCAGCGCGGACCCACGTAACGCCTCCATCACCGGGCCCGGCTCAGTGCTCGCGACGAGGAGGTCGATATCCCCGATCGTCTCGCGCATCCGACGGAGGCTTCCGGCGTATGCGACCTGCCGCGCCTGTGGCAGCGCCTCCATGCTGGCACACAGCGCCTTCGCAAGGGAGAGCGCGTCAGCCACCGGCGTGCGCGTGCTGTCCTTCGTGCCCATCCTGCCGAGCGCCTCGCGAAGGTTCGCCTCGGTCTTGGACCCCAAGCCCGGGAGGTCACGGACCCGGCCAGCGTCGATCGCGTGGCGCAGTCCCTCTACCGAATCGATGCCAAGCCGGGAGTGCAGCAACATCGCGGTCTTCGGCCCGAGACCGGGGACGCGGGTCAGCTCGACCACACCAGGCGGGACCTTGGCCCGCAGATCGTCGAGCATTGCGATCCGGCCCGTGTCGAGGTACTCCAGGACCTTGCGGACAGTGGACGTGCCGATCCCCTTGATCGCGCCGAGCTCATCCCGGGGAACGCCAGACAAGTCTCTGGGCGCGGCACCGATCGCATCGGCCGAGCGCTCGTATGCGCGGATACGGAACCGGTCCTCGCCGGACAGCTCGAGCAACGTGGCAATCTCGCGGAACTGGCGCGCGAGGTCTTCGTTTGTCCAGGCCATCCGCGGAATGCTACTGGCTCGGCACCGTCGGGAACTCGGCGACGGGAGGGTCCGGTTCGCTTGGGGCGGGCGCCACGGACAGCCGCTCGAAGCCGCGGGTACCCGGAACCAACATCAGCCCGAGGATGGCGGCAGAAGCGACGACCGCCCCGACCCGAACGATCGTTTGGGGATCAACCAGTGCGCCCAGCGAGCCGACTACGATGAACCCGATGGGCGCGAAGCCGAGCGAGACCATCAGGTCGACGCTGAACACGCGGCTGAGCAACTCGCGCGGCACAAGCCGTTGGAGCATCGTGCCCCAGTAGATGAGGGCGACCGCGTACAGACCCCCCGAGACCAGCGCGGCGACGATCCCCAGCCAGGCCTCGGTCATGATCCCGTAGACACCCAGCGCGAGAGTGCCGACGGCGGCGACGACGTACATGATCGTGACGAAGCGGTGTGGAAGGTCCTTCCTCTGGCCAACCACGATCGACACGGCGATAGAACCAAGGCCACCACCAGCGAGGATGAACCCGAGATATCGCGCCGCCTCGTTCTCACCCAGTCCCAAGTTGACCTTGAGGATGATCGGGAGCAGCACCTCCACCGTGCCTGCTCCGACGAGGACGGTGAGGCCGATCACGACCATGTAGACCCAGCACCACGAATGGGACCGGACAAAGCGCAGCCCCTCGCCGATATGGGTGACGACGCTGCCAGGTTCCCGATCCGGTTGCATCGCGCGTGGGGAGGGCCGGATGATCGACAGCATGCACGCGGAGAACACGAACGTGGCCGCATCCACGAGAAACGCCCAGCCCGGCTCGCTGACGCCAATGACGATGCCGCCGAGCGCGGGACCCACGAACCGCTGCATGGTGGGCCCGCCGACTTGCCAAAACGCGTTGGCTCGGGGCAGGTCCTCCGAGGGGAGAAGGTCGGGCACGATCGCATTCGCGGCCGGGTTGAAGAAGGCGTTCCCGGACCCGACGACCGCGCCGAGCACAAGCAGGTGCCACAGCGCCAAGGAGCCGCTGAGCGCGAGCACTCCAATCAGCCCAAGCGCCACGGCACGGACAACGTCCGCGGTCACCATGATGCGCCGGCGCTCGAAACGGTCTCCGGCCCAACCCCCGAGCAGGTAGGTGGCGACGGCAGAGCCGGACCAGGCGATCCCGACAGCGCCCATCGCCGAGGTGCTGTTACGGGTAATCGCGTAGACCTGTAGCGCGAGCGCGACGTGGAAGAACCCGTCTCCAAGCATCGACACGAGCGAGCCGCCCGCGAGGAGGCGGTAGTCGCGATGGCGCAATGGCATGAGCACGCCAGGCATGCGGCGTGGTGATGCTCTCCGGTCCCTGTCGGCTGGCCCTGTCCCCGACACGATGAGGGGACTCCTTTCGGCGGCGAGAACTCTTGGTCCGCGGCTGTCCCAACCTACGCGGTCAGGATAGGTTGGGAGTCCCCCGGGGCGCGTCCCCCGTTTAGGGGAAATTCTTGTAGCCTTAACGGACTTGATCCTGATCGATTCGTTTGCGTAGATCGGCGAGCTGAGCCTGAACGTGCTCACGAGCGGGACCGAAAGAGGCGGTCCTCCGCATCACGGCTAGGGCTGGGTCGAGCAACGCGGCAGGGGAGTCTAGCTCTGGAAGCACGCGGTCGCCGTCTTTCTGGACGAGCAGATCCAACCCGCACCCGCGGCGCTCCGCCTCGACGACCAGCTGCCCCACTCGTTGGTGCGCCTGGGAGAACGGAACGCCGGTCGCGACGAGGGCCTCCGCGAGATCCGTGGCCAACGCGAGCGGATCGGCCGCGGTAGCGGCGAGCCGCTCTCGATCGAAGCGAAGGGATACCACCATCCCCGCCACCGCCGGCAGGACGAGGTCGAGCGTGTCGACCGCGTCGAATACGGGCTCTTTGTCTTCTTGCAGATCGCGGTTGTAGGCGAGTGGGAGCCCCTTCAAGGTCACGAGCAACGCGACGAGGTCACCTACTAGCCGGCCGGTCTTGCCACGCGCCAGCTCGGCAACGTCGGGATTGCGCTTTTGAGGCATGATCGACGATCCTGTGGAGAACGCTTCGCCAACGCGTGCCCAACCAAACTCCGCTGTCGTCCACAGCACCACCTCCTCGCAAAGCCTCGAGAGGTGGACGCCGAGCATCGCCGCGGCCGCGAGGAACTCGACCGCGAAGTCACGGTCCGCGACCGCGTCGATCGAGTTCTCGCACGTGTGGGACAACCCGAGCGCCACCGCGTAGCCTTGCGGATCCAGGGGAAGCGTCGTCCCCGCCAGCGCTCCCGCTCCAAGCGTCGAGACGTCCATGCGGCGCGCCGCGTCGGCGAGCCGGCCCGCGTCCCGGTCGAGCGCCCACGCATGCGCGAGGAGGTGGTGCGCGAGCGTGACCGGTTGCGCACGCTGGAGGTGGGTATAGCCCGAAACGAGCCAGTCCATCGCGCGCTCCGCCTGATCGGCGAGCGCCTGCTGCACGGTCCGCACCTCACCGATCACCCGTGCGGTAGCCGCACGCAGGTAGAGGCGCAGGTCCGAGACGATCTGGTCGTTCCGGCTACGCCCCGCCCGCAGCCGGCCGCCGGCCTCGCCGCACAGCTCGACAAGGCGCCGCTCGATCGCTCCATGAAGGTCTTCGTCGCCGGGCAAGAACGTGAAGTCCCCTGTCGAGAACTCCGCTGCGATCCGCTCCAGCGCGTGAGCGATCCCGCCGTACTCCTCCGGCGACAACACGCCGATCCGGAGCAACTCGCGCGCATGCGCCCGGGATCCTGCCAGGTCGTGAGGCCAAAGCCGAGCGTCGAACCCCACACTTCGGCCAAGTGCCCAGGCGGCGGCGTCCGGCGTCTCGCTGAACCGCCCGCCCCACAGCCGGCCACTGGTCACAGCGAGCCCTGGCGGCGGGACCACACACGCGTCGGAAGCCCCCACAACCTGACGAAGCCCTCGGCTTGGGTGTGGTCGAACTGGTCGGCGGCGTCGTAGGTGGCGAGATCATGGTCGTACAGACCGATCGGGGAGCGGCGACCCGCGACGATCGCCGAGCCCTTGAACAGCCGCATCCGCACCTCGCCTGTCACATAGCGTTGGGAGGTCTCGATGAACGCATCGATCGCCGTCTTCAGCGGCGTGAACCACAGGCCGTTGTAGACGAGCTGGGCGTAGCGCCCCTCTAGCGCCCGCTTCTCTTGGGCCAGCTCCTGCTCGAGGCAGAGATCCTCAAGGTCACGATGAGCCGTCAAGATGGTGACGGCGCCAGGGCACTCGTAGATCTCACGGCTCTTTATGCCGACGAGCCGATCCTCGACCATGTCGATCCGCCCTACGCCGTGCGCGCCCGCACGACGGTCTACCTCGGCGATCAGCGTGGCGAGATCGAACTCCTTCTCGTTCACGGCAACCGGCAAGCCGTCCACGAACCGCAGGATCAGCTCTTCGGCCTCATCCGGAGCATCGTCGAGCCCGGCGGTGCGCTCGAACACCTCCTCGGGAGGAGACTCCCAGGGATCTTCGAGGATGCCGCACTCGGCCGTCCGCCCCCACAGGTTCTCGTCGATCGAGTACGGCGAGTCCTTCTTCACCGGGATCGGGATCCCACGCTCGGACGCCCAGGCGATCGCGCCGTCGCGTGACAATCCCCACTCGCGGATCGGCGCCTCGACGACGAGGTCCGGCGCGATCGCCATCGCCGTGACCTCGAAGCGTACCTGGTCGTTGCCCTTGCCGGTGCAGCCATGACCGATCGCGGCCGCGCCCACCTCACGCGCGACCCGCACGAGGTGGCGGGTGATCAGCGGGCGTGACAGCGAGGACACCAGCGGGTACTTGCCCATGTAGAGCGCGTTCGCCGTGATCGCGCGACCGACGAACTCGTCCGCGAACTCGTGCTTCGCGTCCACGACGACGGCCTCGACGGCGCCGCATTCCATGGCCCGCTGGCGGACTCGTTCCATCTCCCCTGGTTGCGCCTGGCCGACGTCGACGGCGCAGGCGACGACCTCATAGCCTTTCTGCTCGGCGAGCCAGCGGATCGCGACGGAGGTGTCGAGACCTCCGGAGTACGCGAGGACGAGACATTTCATGCTTTACCACCGCTGATGCTCATGCTTTACCACCGCTGATGCTCATGCCTTACCACCGCTGATGCTCATGCCTTACCACCGCTGATGCTCATGGTCGGTTCTCCTTGATCGCGTGCAGACGGGTGGCGATCTCGGCGCCGGAGGTGCCGTCGACGGCCACGACGAGGATGGTGTCGTCGCCTTGCAAGGTCGCGAGCACTCCCGGAACCACCGCGGCGTCGATCGCGGCGGCGACCGCGCCCGCGACTCCCGGCGGAGTGCGGATGACGGCGAGGTTGCCGCTGGCGTCGATCGACAGCGCGAACTGGCGCAGCGCCTGCGCGAGGGCGGGCTGCTCGGGTGTGATGTAGACGGTCACACCGCCGGGCGCCCGTACCTTCGCGATACCCAAGACCTCGAGGTCACGGCTCACGGTCGGCTGGGTGGCGGTGACACCGGACTCGCGAAGAAGGTCGACCAGCTCATCCTGAGAGCTGATCTGGTAGCGGGTGACCAGCTCGCGCACGAGTTGGCGGCGCCGGATCGTGTCTTCCAAGAATTACCCTGCCGTTTCCAAGACTCACCCCTGCTGGCTCAGCAAGAACAGCAGGATCGCCTTCGACGTGTGCAGGCGGTTCTCCGCCTGCGTCCATACGACGCTCTGCTGGCCGTCGAGAACCTCGGCGGTGATCTCCTCGTCACGGTGCGCGGGCAGGCAGTGCATGACGATCGCGTCCGGCCGGGCGACCTCCATGACATGCTCGCCCACCTGAAACTGGCCGAACATCAGGACGCGCTCCTCGTGCTCGCTCTCCTGCCCCATGGACGCCCACACGTCTGTATAGACGACATCCGCATCCCTGGCAGCCGCGAGAGGATCCGCCGTCACCATGACGCTGCCTCCAGATTCCGTCGCCATCGCGGCGGCGGACTGGACGACCTGCGGGATCGGCCCGTAGCCGGGCGGCGAGCCGATCGCGACGTGCATCCCCGTCATCGCCCCCGCCTGGAGCAGCGCCTGCGCCACGTTGTTGCCGTCGCCCAGGTAACACAGCTTCAGACCGGCCAGCGCGCCCTTGTACTCGCGGATCGTCTGGAGGTCCGCCAGCGCCTGGCATGGGTGCGTGAAGTCACTGAGCGCGTTGATCACGGGGATCGTCCCCGCGGATGCGAGCGTCTCGAGCCGTGACTGCGCGAACGTCCGTACGACCAACGCGTGAAGGTAACCCGAGAGGACCCGGGCCGTGTCTTCTACGGTCTCTCCACGACCGAGCTGCAGGTGGCCGAGCTCGAGCACGACCGCGTGAGCCCCCAGCTCGTGGATCGCGACCTCGAACGACACCCGCGTGCGGGTCGAGGGCTTCTCGAGGATCATTCCGATCGAGTAGCCGGCGAGGTCGGTACGCAAGGCGGGACCGCGGCGGCGTTCGGCCTTCAGCTCGTCGGCGAGGTCCAGCGCCTTGAACAGCTCGGGCACGCTCAGCGCGTCGACCGTGAGGAAGTCCCGCTTGCCCACCGCGCTAGCTCCGTTCGCCATCTCCCGCGGTCGCGCGGGCGACGGCGGGAGACTTCGAGGCCACGGCACGAATGCGCGCGACCAGCTCATCGATGTCGAACGGCTTCGGAAAGACGTTCTCGGGGCCGAGCTTCGCGCGCGCCTGCTCGGCGGCGTCTGGCTTCCCCGTCACGACGACGACGGGGACGGGCGCGTGCTCTTCAGCCAGCTCGTCGAGCACCCGCAAGCCGCTGACATCCGGCATCATGATGTCGAGCACCACCGCGGCGGGATCGCACATCCGCATCTTGAGCAGCCCCTCCAACCCGTCCCTGGCGGTGCGCACCTCGAACCCCTCGGCGCTGAGCACAGTGGAGAGCAGGTCGCGAACGCCCCGATCGTCTTCGACCACAAGCACCGTCGGCTGCTCCGCGCTCATGCTGCCTCCCCGACCGCGTCCAGGGCTCGGCTCAGCCGGGCCGCCATCTCGTCCAGCAGAGCCTCTCCGATCACGAGCGGCGGCGCCAGCCTTATCGCGTCAGGGGCGACCGCGTTGACGACGAGTCCCTCGTCGAGTGCTCGAGCGGTGACGGCAGCGGCGAGCGGGCGGTGCAGTGCAAGCGCCTGCAACAGGCCGCGCCCACGGACTCCGGCGCCGAGACTGCTGCCCTGGGCGAGCGACTCCAGCCGTTCCGTCATCGCCTTCCCGAGCTCGGCGGCACGAGCCACGAGGCGCTGGTCGGCGAGCGTGTCGAGCACCGCCAGCGCCGCCGCGCAGACCACTGGGCCGCCCCCGAACGTGGAGCCGTGGTCCCCCACTCCGAACGCCTCGACGGCGGGGCCGTGCGCGACCATCGCGCCGATGGGCAGCCCGTTCGCCAGCGCCTTGGCCAGGCACACGACGTCGGGAACCACTGGCGTGGTCTGCCACCCGTACCATGCCCCAAGACGCCCGAACCCCGTTTGCACCTCGTCACAGACCAGCAAGGCGCCGACGCGGTCACACGCCTCGCGAGCGGCGACGAGCACCTCGTCCGGCACGGGGTGTACTCCTCCCTCGCCCTGGACGACCTCGATCCACACCGCGCAGGTGTCGTCGTCGACCGCCTTGGCGAGCGCCTCCGGGTCGTCATGCGGGACGTGGCGGACCCAGCCACCCAACGGCTGGAACGGCGCATGCTTCGCGGGGCTACCGGTGAGCAGGAGCGGACCGAGAAGGCGGCCGTGGAACCCACCCTCCAGCGCGACGACGTTAACCTTGCCGTCGCGCTGGGCCTTGCCGTACCGGCGGGTGAGCTTGATCGCCGCCTCGTTCGCCTCGGCACCCGAGTTGCAGAAGAACATCTTGGCGCCGGGCCACCCGAGCGTTGCCTTCAAGCGCTCGGCGAGCGAGATCTGGGGCTCGGTGTAGTAGAGGTTACAGACATGGACGAGTCGTTGGGCCTGGTCGGTCATCGCCTTGGTGACGGCGGGATGGGCGTGGCCGAGCGACGTGACCGCCAGACCCGACAGGAAATCGAGGTAACGACGGCCTTCCGCGTCAACGAGCCACGCCCCCTCCCCGCGTACGAACGCGACCGGCTGGCGCGGGTAGGTGGGCAGGATCGCGGCGGCTTCGCGGGCTTGAAGCTGTTGCGTCGTACTCATGATCTCGTCACCAGCGTTCCGATCCCTTGGTCGGTGAAGATCTCGAGCAGCAGCGCGTGCTCGACCCGGCCATCCAGCAGGCAGGCTTGCGTCACTCCCCCGTCGAACGCCGAGACGATGCTGGAGATCTTGGGGATCATGCCGGTATGCAGCTCTCCGGCGGCGAGCATCTTCCGGAGCCGCTCGACGCTGACCTCGCTGAGCAAGCTTGACGATAGCGTGCCGAAGTCCTCGTAAAGGCCGGCGACGTTGGTCAGGTATATGAGGTTGTCGGCCGCCAGCGAGGTGGCGACGGCACCCGCGACCGTGTCCGCGTTGATGTTCAGGTCTTGGCCGCGCGGGCCGCGGCCAACGGTCGCCACGACCGGAACGGCGCCGTCGTCGAGAAGGGTCCGCAGGACGCGAGGGTCGACCGCCTCGACCTCGCCGACCGCTCCCAGCGCGGGGTCGACCTCGCGCGCCTCGATCAGGTTCGCGTCTGTTCCACAGACTCCGACCGCCGGCGCTCCCGCAGCGCAGATCATGCTCACGAGCTGCGGATTCACCTGGCCGAGCAGGGCCATCCGGACGACCTCGAGCGTCTGTGGATCGGTGACGCGTAGCCCGTTCACGAACGTCGGCCGCAACCCGAGGCGCACGGAGAGCGCGCTGATCTGCGGTCCGCCGCCGTGCACGACCACGACCCTCAAGCCCACGCTGTGCATCAGCGCGACATCGGCGGCGAACGTCTCGGTCAACGCATCGCCCGCGTTTGCGTTTCCTCCGTACTTGATGACGACCGTCCGCCCCGCCCAGCGCGTGATCCAAGGCAGCGCCTCGCGGAGGACGCGAGCTTTGGCTTGGGCGGCCCTGGCCCGGTCGGTGAGGGGCTCGGTCATGTCGTGTACTCGGCGTTGATCCGTACGTATTCGTAGGTGAGATCGCATGTGCGGAACGTGGCCTCGGCCGTTCCCTGCCCAAGGTCCACAGTGAGACGGACATCGGGACCCTTGAGCGCGATCGCCGCCTGGCCATGATCGAACGACGTCGCGATCCCGAAACGGCAGACCGTGACCCCACCGAAGGCGACCGTGACCTGGCCGGGATCGAACTCGATGGGACCTGCGCCCATTGCGGCGAGCACGCGACCCCAGTTCGGGTCGCCACCGGCCAGCGCGGTCTTCACGAGAGCGCTCCCGCCGATCGCCTTGCCGACGCCTATCGCGTCGGGCTCGGTGGGGGCGCCGATCACGTGGATATGGAGCACCTTGCTCGCGCCCTCGCCATCCCTCACGAGGCCGTCGGCCAGCGCGTCCAGCACGGCGACGAGCCCCTCGGTGAAGGCGGCGAGCGACGGTGGTCTTTGGCTCTCGCCGGTGGCGAGCAGGATGACCGCGTCGTTGGTGGACATGCAGCCGTCGACGGAGATGCGGTTGAACGTCCGGTCCACCGCCTCGCGGAGCACCGACCTGGAGAGCGGGCCGGCCAGGGGCGCGTCGGTCGTCACGACCGACAGCAACGTCGCCATCTCGGGTGCGATCATCCCCGAGCCTTTGGCCATGCCCCCGATACTGCAGCTTGCCGGGCCCTTGGGGCCATCCTCGCATACGGTGAGCGCCGCCTGCTTGGCGACCGTGTCGGTGGTAAGGATCGCCTTCGCGGCATCATCGCCGCCTTGTGGAGAAAGCGCCCCGACGACCCGCGGGATCGCTGCCACGAAAGGTTCGCGTGGGATCGGCACACCGATCAGCCCTGTCGAGCAGACGAGGACGTCGCTGATCTCGCAGCCGAGTTCGGCGGCGACGATCTCGCACGACTCCTGCGCCAGCGCGAGCCCGGCCGGGCCGGTGCACACGTTCGCGCTCCCGCTGTTCAACAGCACCGCCCTCGCCCGCCCATTCGCGGCGTGCTGGGCCGTGACCTGCACCGGCGCCGCCTTGACCTGGTTCCGGGTCTGGACGGCCACGGCCGCCACCGTCCGGTCGGCGGCGACGAGGGCGAGGTCATGACGCCCGCTGGCCTTGAGACCAGCGGCAATCCCCGCCGCCCTGATACCCGGAACCGCGCACACTCCCCCGGCCTTGGGCTCGAGCCTGATGTTGAGCTGTTTCATGGTCGGCTCTCCCGTGTTCTCGGTGTTCTCGGTGCGCCAGATCCTGCACTGTGCAGAGTTAGTCCGGTATACCGGACTAACTCTGCACAGTACGGCGCGTTGGCTCGGCAGGTGGCATTACGGGTACACCCCAGCAATGGGCAGGCCCGCTGTCTCTGGCAGGCCGAGGGCGACGTTCGCGGCCTGGATCGCTTGTCCCGCCGCGCCTTTGGTCAGGTTGTCGATCGCGCAGCTCGCGACGACACGGCGGGTGCGGGGGTCGACCGCCACGCCGAGGTGAGCGGCGTTCGAGCCTCGCAGGTGCGTCGTCGCCGGCCAGACACCGTCGGGCGTGAGGGTGACGAACGGCTCGGTGGCGTAGCGCCGCTCGTAGGCGTCCCGGATCTTGGTCGGGCTCGCCGTGCCGGCGAGCGTGGCCGTCACCGTACAGAGCTGCCCTCGGGACATCGGGACGAGGTGGGGCACGAAGGTGAGCGGCGATGGATCGTCGGTGCCGGTCAGCAGCCCCCAGATCCGCTCGATCTCTGGCGTGTGCCGGTGCCGCGGCGCTCCATACGCCACGGCGTTGCCGCTCGCGTGGCTCGCGTGGAGGTCCTCCCTAAGCCCTTTCCCCGCTCCGGACGTTCCCGACAAGCCCGCAACGACGATCGTCGCTGGGTTGATCAGCCCGGCGAGCGGACCGAGCGCGAGCAACGCCGCCGTCGGGTAGCACCCCGGGTTGGCGATCAGCTTGACGCCCTCGAGCTGCCCACGGAACAGCTCCGGTAGCCCGTAGGACGCTGGGGTGAGGTCCGGGGCCGTGTGCTCAAGGTGGTACCACTGCTCGAACACCTCGGCGCCCAGCCGGAACGCCCCCGACAGATCGACGACCGTCGCTCCCTGCGCGAGGAGTGCGGGCGCGAGGTCCAAGCTGGCCTCGTGCGGCGTCGCGAGGAACACCACCGAGCAGCCGTCGAGCTGGTCTGGCGCCGCCGGCACCAATGTCCCGGTCATCCCCAGGTGCGGAAACACCTCCGCGAGGTCTTTGCCCGCCGCGCCTCTCGCCGCCACCGTCCGCACCTTCAGGGTCGGATGCCCGGCCAGCAGCCTGAGCAGCTCCGCGCCGCCGTACCCCGACCCACCAACGATTCCCACATCCATATGAATGATTATGCAGTGTTCATTCACTGAGCACAAGGCCCAAGCGGGCCGTGTCGACACGGGTCCGCATTCCGTACCTCAGCCGACACAGGTCACTTCCCTCACTCGGGTCCGCTCGGCCACGCGGGCGGTGCGTGACCCGCGTCGCCTGGTACGGCATACTTGCCCAGTTTGCACCCCTCAAAAGGAAAATATCCCGATATGCATCATGACCGAGCCGAAAGGACGGGGGCCATGCAGGTGGCAAGCGTGAGTCGGCGAGCGCTAGCCGGATCGATGTTGATCCTCACGCTCACGGCGTGCGGCGGCGGCGGTGGGAGCAGCGTGTCCCCGGCTTCGCCGCAGAGCCAGGGAGACGTCCAGGCCTACTGCGAGGCGAAGAGAGCATTCGAGACCGCGCCGAGTCCGGCGGTGGACTTTCAGTCGGCCTCACCGGAAGAGGTGGTCGAGGCTGGCAAGAGCTATGCGGCGACCACACTCCTTCCCATCTTCGACAACCTCGTCGCCACCGCTCCGCCAGAGGTTCTCGACGCCTCCAAGCTGCTGCATAGCGGGATGACCCGGCTCCAGGAGACCGGAGATTTCTTCCTCTTCAACGCGCCCGAGTACGGCGCGGCTCAGGCCGCAACCCACCTGTTCGATCGTGAGAATTGCGGGTGGGGTCGGGTCAACCTGACGACGACCGACTACGCGTTCGAAGGCGTCCCTGAGACGCTCCCAGCCGGGACGGTGAGCTTCGACGTCACCAACCGGAGCGACACCGAGATTCACGAGATGGCCATCCTCAAGAAGGCCGACGGAGTTACCGAGCCCATCCAAGAACTGCTTGGGCCCTCGGCCATCGCACCACCAGAGAAGACGACGTTGGTGGTAGATGGTCTTGCGCAGCCTGGCAGTTCCTCATACGAGGTAGCCGACCTCCAGCCGGGCAACTACGCCATGGTGTGCTTCGTGCACGTTGGGGCAACCCATCAAAATCCCCAAGGCGACGGGCCGCCGCACCACGCCAAGGGCATGGTCGCCGAGTTCACCGTGAACTGACGCTCTTGCGGGTCTAATGGCCAGGGTTCTTCACGTATGCGTGAAGAACCCTGGCCATTCCTATGCTTGACTGATTAATTACATTCGATCATATTTATTCCAACTATCACATAGTCAGTTGAAAGGACGGGGGCATGCAGGGGGCACGAGCGAGGGGACGAGCGTTGGCGGGGTCGATGGTGGCCTTGGCGCTCGTGGGGTGCGGCGGCGCTGGGACCAGCGAGGCCCCAGCGCCGCAGGGTCAGGGAGACATCCAGGCGTACTGCGCAGCGAAGAAGGCGTTCGAGACCTCGCCGGGCCCGAACGTGAACTTCCAGTCGGCATCGCCGCAGGAGGTGGCCGAGGAGGGCAAGAACTACGCGGCGATCACCCTCCGTCCTCTCTTCGACAACCTCATCGCCACCGCTCCCGCTGAGGTCCTCGACGCCTCAAAGGTGCTGGATAGCGGGGTCGCCGAGCTACAGGAGACCGGAGACTTCTTCCTGTTCAACGCCCCGAAGTACGGGGCGGCCCAACGGGCCGCCCACATCTTCGACCGCGAGCATTGCGGGTGGGCTCAGGTCAGCGTGGGCGCGACCGACTACGCGTACGAGGATGTTCCCGAGACGGTTCCGGCCGGGACGGTGAGCTTCGACCTCACAAACCGGAGCGAGACCGAGATTCACGAGATGGCGATCCTCAAGAAGGCCGAGGGTGCCACCGAGCCCATCCTGGAGCTGCTCGAGGCCGCGGGGGGAGCGATAGGGCAGAACACGACCCTGGTGGCCGCTGGGTTGGCCCCGCCCGGTGACTCCGCGTACGAGGTGGTCGACGTGCAACCGGGCAACTACGCCCTGGTGTGCTTCGTCCCCGTCGGAGCGACCAACGAGAAGCCGAAGGGCGACGGACCTCCGCACTACGCCAAGGGCATGGTCGCCGAGTTCACGGTGGAGTAACGCGCGTCGCAGCTCTAATGGCCAGGGTTCGGCACGTATACGTGCCGAGCCCTGGCCATTAGCACGTCAGCGGCGGAGGGTGCCGGCGACGCGGTCGGCGACGGCGGTGGCGACCGACTCGATGGCGGCCCGCTCGTCGGTGTCGGTGAGCTGGCGATCGGGGTCGTCCAAGGACAACGAGTACGCGAGGCTCTTGCGGCCCTCGCCGAGCTGGGGGCCGCGGAAGACGTCGAACAGGCGGCAGGAGAAGAGCAGCGGCCCGGCGCCTTCGACCACGGCGGCCTCGACGGCGGATGCGGGGACGGACTCGTCGACCAGCACCGCGACGTCGAACCGCAGGCCAGGCAGCGGTGACGGGTACGGCGCGCGAGCGGGTCGTAGCCCGCCCGCGCAGAGGTGGTCCAGGCGGAGCTCGCCGGCCAGCGTCCTCGCCGGCAGCTCGTAGGCGGCGATGACCCGTGGATGCAGCTCACCGATCACGCCGAGGTCGTCGCCCTCGACCATGACACGCGCGGCTCGGCCGGGGTGGTAGGGCATGTCCGTGACCGGCACCGTCTCCAGGCGGTCGCGGCCTACCGCGCGACGGGCGATCTCGACCGCACCGAGCAGGTCGAAGAAGTCGACCGCCCGGCCCGGCTTGTCGAACCGTGGCAGCTCGAACTGCCCGCATGCCACAAATCCGAGTAACCGCGGCTCCGCCGGCAGCACGACGCCCGTGGGCCCGCCGTCCGCGCCTGGCTCGTCGTCGGTGGGGGGCAAGAACACCCGCCCCGACTCGAACAGCGCGAGATCCGCCGCCTGGCGGTTCACGTTGCGCGCGACCACCCGGAACAACCCGGGGAGCAGGGTCGTGCGCAGGACCGACTCTTCCTTCGACAGCGGGTTGACCAGCGCGACGGGAGCCCGCCGCCGGTCGGCAGGGTCCAGCCCCAGCCGCTCGAGATCGTCACCTGAGACGAACGGCAGCGCGGCGATCTCGGTCCAGCCGGCGCCCGCCAACGCCCGCCTGACGGCTCGGACCGCCTCGTCTTCGGGGCTCCGCCCACCGACCGCTCCCGAGGACGGCACGCGGGACGGGATCTTGTCGTACCCGTAGATCCGGGCAATCTCCTCATAAAGGTCGACCTCTCGTTGGAGGTCTGGACGGTACGCGGGTGGCTTGACGCTCAGCGTGTCGTCCCCGGCGGCGCTGACCTCACAGCCGATCGCCTCAAGCGCCTCGGCCTGTCCAGAGCCGTCGAGGTCGAGACCCAGGTAGCCGCGGGCGCGCACGGTACGCAGCCTGATCGACTCGCGCGATATGGGATTCGGGTAGTGGTCCGCGCCACCGGCCACGCGGCCGCCGGCCAGCCGCACGATGAGGTCGGCGCAGCGGCCGGCCGCCAGCGGCACGGTCTCGGGAGGGACGTGGCGGGCCCAGCGGTACGCGCCCTCGGTGCTCAGCCGGTGGCGGCGAGCGGTCCGCAAGACCGTGCGAGCGGTGAAGTTCGCGACCTCCATGAGCACGGTTCGCGTCGACGCGCTGATCTCGGTCGGCTCGCCGCCCATCACCCCGGCGAGCCCGATCGGGCCGCCGGCGTCGCAGATCAGCAGGTCGTCCGGGTCGAGCGTCCGGTGCTCGCCGTCCAAGGTGGTCAGCGTCTCACCCGATCGGGCGGTACGTACCTCGATCCGCGGGCCGGCCAGCCGCGCGAGGTCGTACGCGTGTGTCGGGTTCCCCGTCTCGAGCATCACGTAGTTCGTGATGTCGACGATGTTCGCCACCGGGCGCATGCCCGCGGCCACCAATCGACGTTGCATCCATGCCGGCGAGGACCCCACGGTGACGCCCTCGAGCACGCGCGCGTCGAAGCGCAGGCAGCGGTCGGGATCGAGGATATCCACCGGCAAGGAGGTCCCGGAACCAGGGTTGGGTGAGGCGTCGGGTACCGTCAGCTCTGCCCCGGTGAGCGCGGCGACATCCCTGGCCACGCCGATCATCGAGAGCGCGTAGCCCCGGTCTGGCGTGATCTCCAAGTCGAGGACGGCGTCCTCGAGGTCGAGCCATTCCGCCAGCTCAGCGCCGAGCGGCGCGTCCGGTCCCAAGATCCAGATACCCGCGTGGTCCACGCCGACGCCCAGCTCGCGGGGGCTGCAGAGCATCCCGTTCGACATGACGCCGCGAAGCTTGCGGCGAGAGATCTCGAACCCGCCCGGCAGGACCGCCCCAGGTAGCGCGGCCGGGACACGGTCGCCCACGGTGTAGTTCGACGCGCCACAGACGATCTGGTAGGTCTGCTCGCCGTCGAACGCCTCGACGAGCCAGAGCCGGTCAGAGCCGGGAACCCGATCGACCGACGCCACCTCGGCGACCTTTACCCCCCGGGTGCCGGCGGTCGGGAAGCGGATCTCCTCGACGTTCAAGCCACCGATCGTGAGTAGGTCGGCGAGGGCCTCGACCGAAAGGCCAGGATCGACGTAGTCGTACAGCCAGGACAAGGGGACCAGCACGGGAGAACCTTTGGTCTAGGTTGCCAGTTAGAAGGCAGCGAGAAAGCGCAGGTCGTGCTCGGCGAACAGGCGGATGTCGGTCACGCTGTGGCGGAGCATCGCGATGCGCTCCAGGCCCATGCCGAAGGCGAACCCCTGGACCTTCTCGGGGTCGTACCCGCTGTGGCGCAGCACCTCCGGATGCACCATGCCAGCGCCGAGCAGCTCCATCCAGCGCCCGTTGTAGAACGCGTCCATCTCGGCGGACGGCTCCGTGAACGGGAAGTGGTGGGGGCGGAAGCGCACCTTCGTCTGCTCGCCGAACATCGCCTTCACGAACTCGGCGAGCGTGCCGCGCAGGTCGGCCATCGACAACCCCTCGTCGATCGCGAGGCCCTCGATCTGGTGGAACGCTGGCAGGTGCGTCGCGTCCGGCGTGTCCTGGCGGTAGACCCGCCCGGCGGAGATGATGTACAGCGGCGGCGGTTGCGAGAGCATCGTCCGGACCTGGACCGGCGAGGTCTCCGTCCTCAGCAGGATCCCGGTCGTGCCGTCCTCACGCGATGGCGTGTCGGCGGACAGCGGCCTCACGTAGATGGTGTCCCGCAGCTGCCGCGCCGGGTGGTCCATCGGGGTGTTCAGCGCGTCGAAGTTGTACCAGTCGCTCTCGACCTCCGGGCCGTCGACCAACCGGTACCCGAGCCCCGTGAAGACGTCGACGATCGTGTCCATCGTCTCACGGAGCGGGTGCGGGCTGCCCCGCCGTGGCGTCCGCGGCGGCAACGTGACGTCGATCGCCTCCCGGGCGAGGACGACTTGGTCGCGCTCGAGCTCCAGCTCGGCGCGACGGGCGGCGAGCGCCTCGGACACCTCGGTACGCACGGCGTTCAGCCGCTGCCCGACCTCCCGGCGTTGCTCCAAGGGCAGCGAGCCGAGAGACCGCTGCGCCAGCGCGAGCGTTCCTCGCCGGCCGACCAGCTCGCTCTCGGTCTCGGCGAGGTCGTCCAACGTGCGGGCGCGCGCGATGGCGGGCAGCGCCTCGGCGAGGAGGTGATCGATGTCGAGGGGGGCGCTCATTTCCTGCTCCGCAGGGCCTCGAAGTCGATGCCGGCCAGCTCCAAGCCGCCGCGAGGAAGCGTGAAGTGGAAACGCGACCCTTCGCCATACTCGCTCTGCGCCCAGATACGGCCGCCGTGGGCCTCCACCAGGCCCTTGGTGATGTAGAGACCGAGCCCGGTGCCGGTACGGCGCTCGCCAGGGCGGCGGAAGAACCGGGTGAAGATGTGGACGAGGTGCGATGGCAGGATCCCCGCACCTTGGTCCGCGACCGTGAACTGCACGGACTCGTCATGCACCTTCGCGCTGACCGTGACCTGTCCCTCGCCGTACTTCATCGCGTTCTCAATCAGGTTCGTAAGGATCTGCTCGACCTTGTCGGGATCGGCATACAGCTGTGGTACGTCTCCGTTGAAGTCGACGCGCAGCCGCTCAGGCTGATCGGTATGCGCGGCCATCCGGTCGGTCACCCGCTCGGCGATGTGCCCCACATCGACCATCCGGCGCCGTAGCTGCAGCCGGCCGGCGTCGATGCGGCTGACGTCGAGGAGCTCGCCAAGCAGGCGTGTCACGCGGTCGGCGTCTTCATTCACGGTAGCGAGCATCTGCTGCTTCTGCTCGTCGTTGAAGTGATCCCACTTCGCCAGCAGCGTCTTCGTGAACCCTTTGACGCTTGTGAGGGGAGACCGCAGCTCGTGGCTGACGGTCGAGACCAGCTCGCTGCGCCGCGCGTCGAGGCGCTGGCGACGTTCCGCGCGGCGGAGCGACAGCACGAGCTGCGCGGTCCGGCCGTCGGAGCCCGCCACCCGCGCGGCGGTCAAGGTCACGGGCCGCTGGCGGCCCCCGGAAACCTGTAACCGCAGGTCGTGCTCAGGGATCCGCGGCAAGAGCCGCGGGTCGGCCTCCAGCGGCCGGGCGCCACTCCACCAATCGGTGCCGGCCTCGTCGACCAGCGGCAGCGCTTGCGCGGCCCAACGCCCGACGAGGCGCTCGCTTGGTACGCCGAGCAGCCGAGCCGCGAGCCGGTTGGCGTAGACGACCCGCCCGTCCCGGCCGACGACGACGGTCGGGTCCGGCAACAGGTCGAGGGCCGCGAGGTTGGCGGCCGGTAAGACTCGGGGGATGGGCATCGCCCCCATCATGGATCATTCCCGGCGGAAGACACCAAGAGTACCTCCTCCCTGCCAGGGTGGGCGCGCTGCCGTGCGGCCTCGTAGACCAGCACCGCGACCGTCGTCGCGAGGTTGAGCGACTCAGCGGCGCGCCCCTCCCGGGGGTGGATCGGCACCCGTACCACGGCGTCACAGGCGGACAAGACGTCAGATGAAAGCCCGTGCGCCTCGCTCCCGAACACCAGCGCGGTCGGCGCGCGCAGGTCCATATCCGTGTACACGTCCTGCGCGTGGGCATCCGCCGCCACGAGGTGTAACTGGTGCTGGCGGCAGGCCAGTAGCACGTCGTCAACGTTCGGGCCGCTGAGCACCGGGAGGTGGAACAGGGACCCCGCGGAGGCTCGCACGGCCTTGGGGTTCCACGGATCGACGCTGCCGGCGGTGAGCACAACGGCGTCTACGCCACCCGCGTCGGCGACCCGGACAAGAGCGCCGACGTTGCCTGGATCCGCCACCCGCGTACCCACGACGAGAAGCGTCGCAGCCGCGAGGATACTAGTCAAATGCGGCGGCGATACCTCCGCCACACCGACTACTCCCTGAGGAGTCACCGTGCTGGAGATGCTCGACAGCACATCCTCGGTCACCCGGATCACGTTGACACCGTGACCCGCTGCTCGTGCCGCCAACTCGGGATGGCGATGCATGCTCGCGTCCGTCATGAACAGGTCGCGCAAGCAGCCCAGCGCCTCCCCGACGGCCTGAGGCCCCTCGACCAGAAATGCGCCCGCACGCTCACGCCCGCGGCGGGCGGCAAGCTTGCGAGCAGCCTTCACCGCGCTGTTCTGTGTGCTCGCGACGAGATGCATCAGTCCATCGGTCGGGAGAAAGTCAGCTCGGCTCCGCGACGGGGGTTTCCAGGGCTTGCTTGGCGATGCCGACCAACGCGCGGAACGCGCTCGGGTCACGCACGGCGAGATCGGCGAGGACCTTACGGTCCACCTCGACGTCGGCGCGCTTCAACCCGTTGATGAACCGGCTATAGGACAGCCCGTCTTTCCTGGCCGCGGCGTTGATCCTGGTGATCCACAGCTTGCGGAAATCACCCTTACGCCGCCGCCGGTCGCGGTACGAGTACCGCAGGGCGTGCATGACGGACTCGTTCGCAACCTTGTATCGCCGGCTGTGGGCTCCACGGAACCCTTTCGCGCGGTTCATCACTGTACGACGCGACTTGCGCCCGTGCACTCCACGCTTTACGCGTGCCATCTGCGCTCGACTCCTTCAGTCTTGTGTCAGTCCCCTCCCGGCAGGCGCTAGCGGCCACCGAGCAGACGCTTGATCCTCTTCGCGTCACCACCGGACAACGTGGTCTCTTGGTTAAGGCGCCGCTTCCGCGTGGAGGACTTCTTCTCGAGGATGTGGTTCATGCCCATCCTCTGCCGGATGACCTTACCGTTCTTCGTCAGGCGGAAGCGCTTCTTGGCTCCCGAGTGTGTCTTTTGCTTGGGCATCGTCTTGCGTCCTTGTCGTGCTCGTCAGCCCGCTTGCGCCTCTGGCTGCTGCCGGTCGCGGGCGCTTTGGAGTAGCTCCTTGTGCGGGGCGAGGACCATGATCATGTTGCGACCCTCGGTGTTCGGCGCGCTCTCCACGTAGGCGAGCGCCTCCATGTCGGTGGCCAGCCGGTCGAGCAACCGCTTTCCCAACTCTTGGTGGGCCATCTCGCGCCCTCGGAACATGATCGTTGCCTTGACCTTGCTGCCGTCGCGGAGAAAGCGCTCGACGTGCCGCGACTTCGTCGCGTAGTCGTGCTGGTCGATCTTCGGCCGCATCTTCATCTCCTTGATGACGATGTGGCTCTGGCGCTTCCGTGCCTCCTTCGCCTTGACGGCTTGCTGGTACTTGTACTTCCCGTAATCCATGATGCGGCACACGGGTGGACGCGCGTTCGCCGCTACCTCGACCAAGTCCATATCTTGTTCGCGGGCCCGTCTCAGCGCCTCTGCCAGGGGGGTAATGCCAACCTGCTCGCCGTCTGGTCCGATCAGGCGGACCTCCGGAACCCTGATGCGCTCGTTGACCCGAGGTTCTCGGTCGATCTGGAATCCTCCTCGTCAGGTGGGGGGCGTGAAGAAGGCGGGCGGCGCCGGCATGGGGAGCCAAGAGCGAGAACGGCAAAAGCCGCTGCGGAGACGCAGCGGCCCAGACGAGGTCGAAGGACACGCGCGTAGTCCCTTGATCGGGACGAGCGCGTGACACCTGTGGACCCGCACTGGGGTAACAACCGTCTCGACGGTTGGGCCTCGCCGGGTGGGAAGCGCTGTCGCTCCCTCTTGTTGGCGTCGATGCCTTATAACGTGATCACGTGCGGCTGCGGCATCACGCCGGAGCGAACGCGATGGCAGTGTACCGTCGGCGCCCCGCGCGGTCGAGCAGGACGCTTAACGGGGTCGTGGATCCCTGCCGGGTATCCACAGCCGATCCGTCATCGGCTTCGTGGGCGGCGGCTCCTGTGTTGGCCTCGGCTCACGAGCGTGCGCGCTTGCGGCTGGCTCTTCCCTCGCGGCCAGCTGCTGCTCAGCCTGAACCTGCAGCAGCTGGAGCTGACCGATACCGTCCCGCATCTGCTTCGCGAGGTTCGCGGGCAGGCCACTGGCCGCCGCTTGCACCAGGCCGCTCAGGCCGTCGATCAACGCCCGAGCGTCGCTGCGACCGAGCTTCGCCTCGGCCCACGCGCCGAGCATCGTGTACGCCTGAGTAAGGAGATCGGCGACGGGCGCTTCCCGGACCTGCGCGACGTACTGACGCAGTTCCTCTTCGGAGAGCTGCTGCTGGCTTGCCATAGCCATCATCCTAGCGAGCCGCCTCGGCGACGCGCGTGCCGACGAGCAAGGCGAGCAGCGCCCCGGCGGCGAGGTACGGGCCGAACGGCATCAGGTCCGCACGGTGGCGCAGGCGCGCGACGAGTAGCCCAACCGCCACCAGCCCACCAAGCATGAACCCGCCGAGCATGCCCACGAGGAGTTCCCCCCAGCCGAGATAACCGAGACCGACGCCGATAAACGCGGCGAGCTTCACGTCTCCCATGCCCATCCCACGGGGGCTGACCAGCGCCACGATGAGCAGCGCACCAAACGCGCCGGCGCCGCCCAGCAGCGCGCGTGCCGCCACGTGAGGTTGGCCGTTCACGATCGCCGCGGCGGTGAGTAGGACGAGCAAGGCTGGGGTCAAGGGATACGTCAGGCGGTTGGGGATCCGCCGCGTTCGCGCATCGATTATCCCCACGACCACCAGCGTCCACGTGAACAGCAAGAACCCGGCGAGGGCCCAGTCCGGACCCGTCCGCCACGCCACCGCCCCGAAGACCGCCCCCATCGCCACCTCGAGCACCGGCCGCCGCACCCTCTGGCCCCCAGCCAACCGATGGACGACCCGATTGGCGAACGCGCCAGCGATCAGGCCCATGACACAGCAGAAAGCGGCAAGCATGCCCGGATTGTACCGGCCGAGCTTTTCCTGCACTGTGCAGGGTTAGTCCCAATGCCACCAATTCGCCGGTCGGTGCGCGACGCCTCGTTGCGTCGGTGGGGTGAGTCCGCGGCAGGCGGGGTCGTACGCCCGCCCGGATGCCGACGCGCTCCTCAGCTTTTGCGCGCAGACGCGCAAGAACTGGGACTATCACGAGCCGTCGGCCCTCCGGACGCCTTCTGCCTGCGACTTTTGCGCGTGGACGCGCAATCCCTACACCGACCAAAGCCAGGCAAGCTACTTCAGCTCGGCGAGCAGGCGGGCGGTCTCGATCGCGGCGAGGGCGGCGTCGGATCCCTTGTTGCCGAGCTTGCCTCCCGCGCGGTCGATCGCCTGCTCGAACGTTTCGGTGGTGAGCACGCCGAAGGTGATTGGGACGCCGGTGGCGGCGGCGATGTGCCCGACCTCGGCGGCTTGACCCGCGACGTAGCCGAAGTGCGCGGTCTGACCCCGGACGACGCAACCGAGGGCGACGATCGCGTCGAAGCGGCCGCTCTCCGCGAGCCGGCGAGCGACGAGTGGAATCTCGTACGCGCCCGGCACCCAGGCCAGCTCGAGGTCGTCGTCCGTTACGCCGTGGCGGCGTAGGCAGTCTGAGGCGCCAGAGACGAGCTGCGCGACGATGGACGAGTTGAACCGCGAGGCGACGAGAGCGATCCGCAACCCCGTGCCGTCGAGGGCGCCTTCGTGAATCCGCATCAGTCCTCCATCAGGTTGAGGTTGGCGAGCTCGTGACCGAGCTTGAGCTTCTTGGCTTGCAGATAGCGCAGGTTCTCCTGCGTCGGCGTGGTCTCCAGGGGTACGCGCTCGACGATCTCGAGGCCGTACCCCTCGAGCCCCGCTCGCTTGGCGGGGTTGTTCGTGAGCAACCGCAGCGTGGAGAGGCCGAGATCGGCGAGGATCTGCGCGCCCGTGCCGTAGTCGCGCAGGTCGGCGGGGAAGCCGAGCTCGAGGTTCGCCTCGACGGTGTCTCGCCCACCATCTTGAAGCTTGTACGCCTGAAGCTTGTGCATGATCCCGATCCCGCGACCTTCATGGCCGCGGATGTAGACGATCACGCCCTCCCCCTCCTCGGCGATCTTGCGCATCGCGTCGCGCAGCTGCGTGCCGCAGTCGCAGCGCAGCGACCCGAACACGTCGCCGGTGAGGCACTCGGAGTGCATGCGCACCAGGACCTTCGGCTTGCCGATTGGCTCCCCGCAGATGAGCGCGACGTGCTGGTGCCCGTCCATCTCGGACTGGTACCCGATCGCCGTGAACGGGCCGAAGGGAGTGGGGATCGTGGCCTCGGCGACCCGGTGGACGAGCTGCTCATGCGTGCGCCGGTGCGCGATCAGGTCGGCGATCGAGATCACCAGCAGCCCATGGTCGTCCGCGAAACGCCTCAGATCGGGGAGCCGCGCCATCGTCCCGTCGTCGTTGACGACCTCGCACAACACTCCCGCGGGCTGCAGCCCGGCGAGGCGGGCGAGGTCGACGGCGGCCTCGGTGTGGCCGGCGCGCTTGAGCACCCCACCCTCCGTGTACCGCAACGGGAAGATGTGCCCGGGACGCGCGAAGTCCTCGGCCCGCGAGGTGGGATCGGCGAGCGCACGCACGGTCGACGCCCGGTCAGACGCCGAGATCCCGGTGGTCGTGCCGTGCCGGTAGTCGACAGAAACCGTGAACGCTGTCCGGTTGAGGTCTGTGTTCGCCGAGACCATCAGCGGGATTCGCAGCTCGTCCAGCCGCTCCCCCGTCAGCGGCATGCAGATCACACCGGACGTGTAGCGGACGAAGAAGGCGAGCTGGGATGCCGTCACCTTCTCGGCCGCCATGATGAGGTCTCCCTCGTTCTCACGGTCGGCGTCGTCGACGACGACGACGATCCCCCCATCGGCAACGACTTTGATCGCGTCTTCGATCGTGGCGAACATCATGGCTCCCCGGTCTTGGATGGACTGCGCTCGGGATAGAGCGTCACAATCAGGTCAGGACCGGCGTTCTCGACACCGTCGATCCGCAGGCGCGGCGCCGCCGCGAGCGTGTGGATCCCGTCCCCGCGCAACGCCGGTACACCGCCCGCGCCTAACAGCAGCCCGGCCACGTGCGCCACTACCTTGTCGACCAGCCCCGCGGCCAGGAACGCCCCGGCAACCCGCGCGCCCCCCTCGACGAGGACGCTGCGGACTTCGCGCTCCCATAGCCGGGCGAGCACCGCCGCCGGGTCCGGCTCGGCGAGGATCAGGGCGTCATGCACGCGAGCGTGCGCGGGGACCCGGCCGCGGCGGTCGAGCACCACACGCAACGGCTGGGGACCCTCGTAGCCGGCGAGCCGCACCGTGAGCCGCGGGTCGTCGGCGAGCACAGTGCCCGAGCCGACCACGACGGCGTCGACCTCGGCCCGCAGGGCGTGCGCGCGCTCGCGCGCCTTCTCGCCGGTCAGCCACCGCGAAGTCCCGTCGGCGGCGGCGATCCTCCCGTCGAGGCTGGTCGCCAGCTTGAGCACCACGAACGGCCGGCCAGTCGCCACCGTGTGAAAGAACACCTCGTTCTGGCGCTGCGCCTCGGCGTGCAGGACTCCCATCGCCACCTCGACGCCCGAGGCGCGGAGCAGCGCGGCGCCGCCGGCCGCGACCGGCCACGGGTCGGCGACACCGACGACGACGCGCGAGACCTCCGCGTCGAGCAGGGCCTGCACGCAAGGCCCGGTGAGACCGGTGTGGGCGCAGGGCTCCAGCGTGACGTAGGCGCACGCGCCTTTGGCCTCGGTACCTGCCGCCCGCAGCGCCACGATCTCGGCGTGAGGCCCCCCGCGCCGCTCGTGCCAGCCCTCTCCGGCGGTGACCCCGTCCCGAACGATCACGCAGCCGACCAGCGGGTTCGGGGAGACCGTGTAGCGACCGCGCTCAGCCAGCGCGAGCGCCCGCCGCATCCATCGCTCGTCGTCCGAGCTCACCCCAGTTCGGCCTCCTGCGTGCCTTGCCAGGCCGCGCGAGGGGCAACGATGCAAGCGCGCGCGAGCGGCGCCCGCGGCGGGGCGTCGCCTGCCGTGCGCCCTCTCCCATCCGGACTCTCACCGTCGGCTCTGGCCTTGAACCAGATCAGCCGGCGCCGCTGGCGCCGGGTCGCGGGCTCCCCCCTTCACGGGGGCTACCGCCGGTCGGGAATTCCACCCTGCCCTGAAGGCGCGGCGACGATCCATGCGGATCGTCACGGCCCAGCGTAGCGCGAGACGCCGGTCCTTAAAGGCCTTGTTCCTTTGGTGTGGAGCGGTGAGGCGTGGAGCGCGCATCGGTCGGTGACCTCGTGGTGAGGCCTCCGGGCGATCCGTGCATCAAAGACCCTGGCGCCACATCTGAAGTGCTCGGACCAACCCGGTCTCCAACCAGACGCGGAACCGCTCCCGGACGGACTGCTCGTCCTCGCGATAGTTCATCTGGAAGACTTCATCGACCGCCGGGCAGAGGTCCGTCACCTGGCGCGGCCCATCCTCCATCTCCTCACGGCGGGCGAAGGAAAGTGAGGCGACGATAATCCCACGCCATTCCCGACCGACGCTGTGAAGGGAAAGCAGGACCTCCGCCTGACTTTCGGTCTCAAGGACCAGCCGGCACCACGCGGCATAGTCGCGAGTGTTGGCGAAGTAGTCCAGCTGCCGGGCGACCCGAACGAGTTGCCAACGATACCAATCACGCCGCTCATGCTCAAAGTCGGCGCAATGAGCGTAGAACCGCGCAGAAGGGAAGACGTCTTCAAGCTCGCCCGAGAGACGATCCGCCACACCCTGCATTCGCTCACGTGCGTCAGCCAACACGAGATCGGCGGTCTCCTTGACCTTGTCCTGGCCACGCGGCTGTTCCTTGGCGGCGAACTCGTCCCGGATGGATCTGATCACCTGATCGAGCCGCTCGGTCTCTTGAACCGCCGTGTCGGCGGTGCCTAGAGCCTGTACGAACGCTCGCCGTTGCAGCGCTCCCACCATCGTGATCATGGGCTGGAGGTCGCCGCTGTCGGCGAACTCGAGCACCTGGATGTAGCGCTTACGATCATCGCGGGTGACGACTAGCGGGAACCAATCCGCTCGGATGAGCACGAGCGAGGCAAGCGCGCGGACGACACGTCCATTCCCGTCCTGGAAGGGGTGAATCTGAGTGAAGCGGTGATGGAGCCAAGCGGCCTCCACCTCCGGTGCCACGTCCTTGGCCGTATGTGCGTGGTGCAACTCGACGAGGCGGTCCATCTCCGAGCCGGTCTGCTCCGGTGGGCAATACTCGTGGACCAACCCGTCCTCCCGGCTGGGGTTGTTCGGTAGGGTCTTGAACTCACCCCGCCGAAGCGGGACCTCTACTTCTCGGCCGAACTGGTCGATTGCTGCCGTCACCTCTTGATGACGAGTCATCAGCGCGTGCAATTCTTTGATGAAGCCGATTGATAGTTGCCGCTCACCTTTGACGAACTCAAAGATCCACTCGATGGCTTCCTCATGGTCACGGATCACTCGAACGACTAACCGCGGATCCTTGTCGGTCGCCCCGTGAGGAATCAGACTTAAATCGATCCCGCGCTCGATCAGGGTCTCTGTTACGCCTCGGTCCAGGCTGTATAGGCGCTCGATGATCCCGGTTTCGATGGCCCACTGCCTGTGCATTCGCTCATGGAAGACACGAAGGGCATTCGCATCACGAAGACGGTCGCGTTGTTCTTCCCATACGCGGCTGAGCGTTTCCAACTCGGCGCTGGCGAGCGCGCGATGCTCCTCGGGAAGGTCCTCGATGGGGTGCCATTGGTGCGAGAGACGATTCATGATGAGTCAGCATAGTCCCGCACGGTCATGTCATCGGCGTTCAGGTGCGGCGGAACAGGCAGACGTACATCGCGTCGGTGCCGTCCAGGTCGGGCGTGAGCTGGGTGCCTGGGTCGGCGTCGAGCTGGGTGCCGGCGCCCTCCAGCTTGGCGGGCTCGGCGGTGAAGGCGTGACCGTGGGATGCGAGGAAGGCGCGGGCGACATCGACGGTCTCCGCGAGGGGCCACGTGCAGGCGCTGTAGACGAGCTTCCCACCTCGCTTGACCAGCGGTGCGACCTGTCGGAGGAGCGCATGCTGGAGCGTACCGAGCCGGTCAGGGTCCTCCGGCGAGCGGCGCCACCTGACCTCGGGCCGCCGGCGGACCGTGCCGAGGCCGGTGCATGGCGCGTCCACGAGAACGGCGTCGAAGGCCTGGGGTCTCCAAGGTGGGGCGAGCCCATCCGCGATGACCACGGGAGCCCGCATCCGGAGCCTGTTGGCGGCGTCTGCCACCATGCGAGCGCGCCCGGGTCGGAGGTCAGCGGCGACGACGCGCATGCTGAGCTGGGCGAGGTGGGTGGTCTTTCCGCCTGGAGCCGCACACGCGTCGAGCACCAGCGCCCCCGCGGGTAAGTCAGCCACGCACGCGCCGGTGACTAGCATCGATGCCTCGTCCTGAGGGACCGCGCGCCCCTCTGCCACCGCGGGGATCTGGGACGGGTTCGCGCCAGGAGCGTGGATCGCCTCGGGCACCCACCGGCCCTCGGTCACCTCCACCCCGGCGTCGCGCAGCTCTTGGACGATTCCGGCACTGTCGCCGACGGCCCGTAACGTCAAGCCAGGTGGGACGTTCCCGGCCTCAAGCATCGACCGCGCGCCCGAACCGAAGCGCGCCCGTGCCTCGGTCACGATCCAGGAGGGGTAGCCCAAGGCGAGCCCGAGTCCCTCGGCGGTGTCCTCATCCGGCCACTTCAGGGCGTCACGCTGCCGCACCAGCCCGCGCAGCACGCCGTTCGTGAACCCGGTGGCACGGGCGCCCACGACGGCGCGGGCGAGGTCGACGGCGGTGTCGACCGCCGCCCGGTCGGGGGTACCACCGTAAAGCACTTGCCAGGCGCCCAAGCGCAGGACGTCGAGCAGCTCTTCCTCCACCTGGGCCAAGGGCCGCGTGAGCACCTGCCCGAGCGCCCAGTCGAGCGTGCCCTGGAAACGCAACGTCGAGTAGGCGAGGTTGGCCGCGAACCCACGGTCGCGCCTGTCGAGCTTCGCCCGTCGCAACGCGGTGTCCATCGCCTGGGGCGACCACGCCCCATCGGCATGGACACGCCGCAGCACCTGCCACGCCACGCGCCGGGACGCGAGGCCAGCGACCTCAACGACCAAGGCGCTCGCCCACGGGACGGTAGCCGTTCACGAACTCCGCTCCCCCCATCCGCGCCTTCCCCGCCGGTTGCACCACCTGAAGGCGCAAGCCACCGAGCCCGCAGGCGACCACCGGGCCGCCGGGGTCGGCGCGGACGATCTCGCCATGTGGCCCGTCGGCCTCGACGGGCAACGCCGCGTGGATCTTGAGCCTCGAGCCACGGAAGGTCGTGTGCGCGCCGGGCGCGGGATTGAACGCGCGGATCGCCCGGTCGAGCCGCTCTGAGGGCTCGCTCCACTCCAACCGGGCATCGCCCGGATCGATCTTGGGCGCGTACGAGGCGAGCGCGTCGTCCTGTACAACCGGCGTGAGGGACCCCTCGACCAGCCCGCGCACGGCCTCGACCAGGACTGGCGCACCCAGCTCCGCGAGCCTGGCGGTCAGCTCGCCCGCGGTCTCGTGGGGGCCGATGGGGGTTTCCGCGCCGAGCAGCACGGGACCCGTGTCCATGCCCTTGTCCAGCACGAAGCACGTGACGCCGGTCCGTACGTCACCCGCGAGCAGGCTGTGCGCCACCGGAGCGGCGCCTCGCCAGGCGGGCAACACCGAGAAGTGGAGGTTGACGAACCCTCGCCCGCCTGCCTGCAGCACGGCGAGTGGGAGGATCGAGCCGTAGGCGACGACCGCGCAGGCGTCGACTCGCAAGGCGTCGACGTCTTCGAACACCTCACGCGGCTTGCCGGGCTGCCAGACGGGCACCCCCGCGCGGCCCGCCGCGACCTTCACGGGAGATGGCCGCGGCTTGTAGCCGCGGCCAGCCGGCCGGTCGGGGTTGGTAACCACGGCGCAGACGTCGATACCAGGCTCGGCCAACAGCGCTTCGAGGGCGGGGACGGCCGGGCTCGGCGTGCCCCAGAAGACGATGCGCATCAGATCACGGGGCCTTCGTACGACCGGCCTCCAAGCTCGAGCTCGCCGCGGCGGATGCGGCGCATCGCCTCTTTGCGGTCGTGCCGTGCGAGATGGTCGATGAACAGGATCCCGTTCAGGTGGTCCAGCTCATGCAGGAGCATCCGCGCGTCGATGCCCTCGCCCTTCACGTGGATGGGCTCGCCGTGGATGTCGTACCCCTGCAGGTGCGCGCGCAGCGGCCGCTTCGTCGGGTAGAAGAGCCCGGGGAACGACAGGCATCCCTCCTCACCCAGCTCGAGCTCCTCCGAGACCTCGACGATCTCCGGGTTCACCAGGTCGCCCTCCGGGATGACGCTGGGGGCCCACACGAACAAGCGCTTGAGCACCCCGACCTGGTTCGCGGCGATCGCGGCCCCGCCCGCCGCGTCCAGCGTGAGCCGCATGTCGGCAGCCAGCCGCCGGAGAGCTTCGTCGAACTCGGTGACCTCGACCGCGCGTTCACGCAGGGCGGGATCGCCGAAGATCCGGATACGCAACGGGGGCATGCGGGTGCCTCATTCTCATTCGGTCGTGGCCGGGTCGACGTCCACGCGGACCTTCCGGCCTTGATAGCCCCATGCGTGACGCAGTGGGGTGAGCGCGGCCAGGGTGCCACGCAACGCGGCGGACTTCACGAGCACCCCGCCTTGCATGGAAGGCCCGAGTACCTCGTCCGCCGGGGGAAGCTGGTCGCGAAGCTGAGCGGCGACGGGTTCGCCGTCTTCGGCGAGGCACGTGATGCGGACGAGCCAACCGGCGGGAGGGTACCGTAGCTCGGCTCGCCGCTCGGCCTCCCGCTCCCAGAAACCCTCAGGGTCCCGCCGCACCAAGGCTTGGATCGCCGGATGGCCGCGCTCGCGTGTCTGCACGACCACGTGACGGGCCCACCGGGCGACCGCGAGCCAGAGCCGGAGGGCGTCCTCACCGGCGTCCAATGCCCCGCGCCTCAACATGGCGTCCGCGTCCACGATGACCGCGAGGTCTGCGTGCGCTCCGTTCAGCCACCCGGGTCGCATCACGACGCTGCCTCGCGTCATCACCGCGATGGCCGGCCTGGTCGACGGGCCGGGCGCGTCGAACCCTTCCATCCGCACGACCTCGGCCTGCGGATAGCTCTTGGTGAGCTCTTGCGCGAGCCGACCGGCACCGGCGGCCAGCGGCGCAGTGCGGTCGTCGCCGCAAGAGGCGCACGGCTCGGCCGGGCCCGCCCATCCGCAGGCGCCGCACGCCCATCCTTGATCGCTGGGCGCCAACGAGCCGATGCATACGGGGCATGCCAGCCTGAGGCCGCAGCCCCGGCAGGCGAGCACCGCGCCCTGGCCGCGCCGTGCGGCGAGCACGACGGCGGCTCCACCCGCTTCGACGACCTGCGTCAACGCCCGCGCGGTGCGGTCCGAGAACCGCCCGCGGTGCGCGCCGGGCCGTGTGTCGGCGCGGTCGACGACCTCCACGCGTGGAAGGCGGGCGCGTTGCGTCGCGCGGTCGCCCTCGACGGCTTGGAGCAGGCCGTCACGTTGATATCGCCACGCCGCCGCACTGGGCAGGTCACCGACCAGCACGCAGGTCGCTTGGCGCAACCGAGCCCGCGCCAGGGCGACCTCGCGAGCGTGATGCCTGGGGCTGCGCCGCTCCTTGTAGGCGGGGTTGGCCTCGTCGTCGACGATCACGAGGCCGAGGTCCCGCAGCGGCGCGAACACCGCGGACCGCTCCCCCACCAGCAGCCGCAGGTGGCCAGCCTGGCCCCGCAGGAAGGCGCGGTAGCGGTCGGCGGCGGAGAGGTCTCCGCGCAGGTCGACGCCGTCCGAGCCGGCCGCGCGCAGGGCGATCTGCGGCAACGGCGACGAGGGGTTCGGCGTGAGGACCAGCGCCGACCTTCCCGCGGCCAGCGCGCGCGCCACGAGGTCCGCCGCCATCCCCGCGGTGTCGTCCCCCGGTAGCGGCCGCCAGAAGAAGGCTTCGGCACCCCCGCGACTCGCCGCTTGCAGCATCCGCGAGGCGCGATATGACCGCCACGCCCGCGCCGGGCACGGCGGGCGGAGCGCCTCGGCGGTGGTTCGCCTTGGCGGCGCCGCGGGCCAGGCCGCAGCCTCCGACTCGACCCGGGCGACGCGTGCGGGGAGGGCATGGCGCAGGACGTCGGCGAGCGTGCCCGCATACCGGTCCGCGACCCAGCGGAACAACCGCAGGTCCCCGGCGGTGAACCAGGCGGTCGGCCCGTCGACGCCGAGGAGCGGGTGGATCTTCTCCCTGTCGGCCTCGGGCTCGCCGGCGACCTCCACGATCCACCCAGCCCGCCGCCGACCCGAGAAGTTCACCCGCACCCGCTGGCCGACCCGCGCGCCGACCCCGTCGGGCACCAGGTAGTCGAACGGCCGGTCCAAGTGCGCGGGAGCGACGTCGACGACCACCCGCGCGTACCGCTCACCCATGGCGGTCCGCCCCCGGCTCTGCACCAGCCGGCCTAATCCTGCACTGTGCAGAGTTAGTCCGGTATACCGGTCTAACTCTGCACAGTAGCGGCATGGCGGCTACAGGCCGGCCGCGCGGCGGAGGTCGCCGGCGCGGTCCGCCCGCTCCCAGGTGAAGCCGTCGCGGCCGAAGTGGCCGTAGGCGGCGGTCGCCCGGTAGATGGGCCGCAAGAGTTGGAGGTCGCGGATGATGGCGGCCGGTCGAAGGTCGAAGACCTCTTGCACGCCGACCAGGATCTTCTCCGGATCCGCGGCCTCGGTGCCGAACGTCTCGAGGTTGACCGAGACGGGGTGTGCGACCCCGATCGCGTACGCGACCTGCAGCTCCGCGCGGTCCGCGAGCCCGGCGGCCACGATCGTCTTGGCGATCCACCGTGCCGCGTAGGCCGCCGACCGGTCGACCTTGGTCGGGTCCTTGCCACTGAACGCGCCCCCGCCGTGGCGCGCCATCCCGCCGTACGCGTCGACGATGACCTTCCGCCCCGTCAGTCCCGCGTCAGCCTGCGGGCCACCCAGCTCGAACCGGCCGGTTGGGTTCACGAGCACGCCACCCGGGTCCCAGGGCAACGTCGGCGGGATCACCGGCTCGATCACATGCTCCAACAGGTCAGGTCGCAGCAGCGTCTCCACGTCGATATCGGGCTGGGTCTGCGCCGAGATGAGCACCCCCGCCACCCGTACCGGCCGGTACCCCTCGTACTCGACCGTGACCTGGGTCTTCCCGTCCGGTCGAAGGTACGGCACCAGACCGGACTTCCGGACCGCCGCCAACCGCTCGGCCAGGCGGTGGGCGAGGTGGATCGGCAAGGGCATCAGCGCGTCGGTGTCGCGGCAGGCGAACCCGAACATCATTCCCTGGTCGCCCGCACCGAGCCGGCCAAGGTCGTCGGTGTCCTTCTCCATGCGGCTTTCCCGCGACCGGTTGACCCCCTCGGCGATGTCGGCCGACTGCTCATGGACCGCGACGAACACCCCACACGTATTGCCGTCGAACCCCGACCCCGCCCGGTCGTATCCCACGTCGAGCAGCGTGTTCCGCGCCACCTGCGCGATGTCGACATACGTCTCGGTCGTGATCTCCCCCGCCACGACCACCACCCCGGTCGTCACCAGCGACTCACACGCCACCCGGCAGTTCTCCGGTCGCGGGTCGTTCGCGATGACCTCGTCCAACACCGCATCCGAGATCTGATCCGCAACCTTGTCCGGATGCCCTTCCGTCACCGACTCCGACGTAAACAACCACCGACGCGTCATCCTGGCAGTCTACGACCGCCGGTTATAGAACTCCGTCACCGAGGCGGCTAAGGGCCGGCAAGGGCCCCCGGAAATCGGGAGTACGCTGGGGTCATGGCGACGAGACCTGAAGACTTCGACAGCGGCTCCTCCATCGTGCTCATCGAGGACCCCGACGAGGACTGTCTCCTGCCGGTGAACGAGTGGTTGGCGGCCCTGGAAGATGATGAGCCGGTCGAGTTGGAAGAGCCTGCCGCGACCATGCTCGAACGGGTGCGCGAAGAAGGCGAAGCGTGAGCAGCGTCGTTCTTGATGCCTCCGCCGGTGTCGAGATTGCCCTCCGCACCATGATCGGCCGCCGACTCGTGAAGAGGCTTGCCGATCACCGAGTCTTCGGAGCCGGTTCCGCGCTCAGTGTTTGACAGGCACAGGTAACCGTAGGAGCTGAACGATTCTTCCTAACCCATGGAGACCGCGTGAGCAGGTACCACACCGCCCCTGCCCATCCATCTGAACCAGCATCTTCTCGAAGTCTTCGCTGGTCATGCCCGGCTTGAGGTGCATCCTGTCTAGCTCTTCGACGAAATGAAGCGCGGAAGAGCATTGCTCTATTTGGTGTTGTGCCCACTCTTCGATATTGGACCGCTGCTGATGATCTCCGCTGCACTGATTATCGATAGTGAAATGAAAGTCAGAGGTCGACACACTACTCACTTCTGCCACAATAGGGAAATGCGACCGCAGCACCTCCATCATTGGATAATACAGTCGGTACAAGAATGTCAAGCGCGGTAAGGCAAATAGCCGGAATTGCCGAGGTCGTTCACTCACGAGCAGCGCCGTCAATGCCCATCGTTCTACCTTGTTGACCAACTCTCTCACTTCTGAAGGGTCATTCTGGCTCACTTGGGGATTCTTACGGCGAGCAAGCTTGTCCACGAGCTTTGCGCATTGGCGAGCGAGGTCCCGGTCGATCTTGTTCCATTCATCGAAATAGCTTTTCCATACTGCCTCCTCGTCCTTTCCTGCATCCAAGGCGTCGCGCACCCTTTGCCAGCTATCGTGGCGAAGGCGAGTGAGCCGATCAGTCGCGCAGCTCGCGAGAAACACCCTAAGTTGCTGATGGCGCCGCCGAAACGGCCTTGTCCCGAGAGTGGACATTCGGCGCACCAGAAGGAACAACAAAACTCCTAAAGCAAATAGCCAGACCATTCCACCAAGGCCTATGAAATCCACGATCCACCCGAGCGGAACGCTAAAGAGTTGCCCCGGCGGGGAGGAATGCTTCCACGAGTCAAACACTACATTGATAGCTTCCGCGATGGGCACCGCAAGGCCAAGGAAAATAGCGAATAAGAACCCTGCATATTGCAGCACATCAGTACCACGAACTCGTTGCTCATCGAACACGCGTGACATCCCGTCTAACAACGTGTGGTAGCTTCGCTGGACCTGCTCACCGAGGTCGTGGACGCGTTTGGCTTCTCGGAGCGCTGTGTCGAATCCGCCCGTCTCCGTAAGCGACGTGCGTATCGGACGTTCATCGCCAGCCTGATACGGCCGCTCGACAGCCCGTTCCGTGAACCGATCGAACGTATCCCTTAATTCGTCCATCGCCAATTCGATCTTTCGATTCACCTCAGTAGCCTCGATCGTGACCTGGTCGAGATCCGCGATGCCCTGCAGTAGGGTTTGATGGATCAACTCGATCGATCGGTGAACACGTATACCCTTGGCGAGGGGGAGGTGCAACGCGAGCTGGTCCCAGAGCACATCGGCTTGATCGACTACGGCCTTATATACGTTGAGGTGGCTGTTATAGATGTCGAGGCTTGTCGTGGCATCGAACAACTGGGCGGCGATGGAGCCCTCAAGATCCGTAAAATCCCACACCAGCTTCCGAGCATCGTTCTCCGGCGTTACCACCCCTTCCTTGAGCGGGATGATGATGTAACAGGGGGTCGCATCAGTCTCTCCGGGCTCGGGTGGGAGGAGGCGGCGTATAAGAAGTATCCGCCCGTTGATCACGCTGGCCGCTACGCCGGCGGAGTGGACGTCGGAGACCTTGAGCAGATTATCGGTCAGCGCGCTGAAATTGTCACTACCGATCTCGCCGATAGAGCTTAGCGAATTTGCGACCTTGGGACCTCTCGCGAACCAGAAACGCGGTGGCACATATCCTCGACGAAGGATCTCGAGCTCCGGAAGCGTGTAGTGCTCGCGGATCCGCTGCCTGATCGCTTCTCCCACTGTCTTTGTGCATACATCGCGTAACGCGCTGAACTCGGCAGGCGGCACGATAGGAGGTTCGTATAGCACGGGCTCAGGCGCGTGAAAGACGCTGGCGGGTTTGTATGTCCAAACAGAAAGCGTCGCATAGAGCCAGTAGCGCACGAGGCGATCAGTGAAGGACTCTTCGAAGTGATCCTGGAATCGCAGGCCGATGCAGACATGCAAGGGCACCGATCCCAGTGGGGGGTCGGCCCCGCCCACCAGCTGCGCGACGCCCTCCGGAGAGAGGTAGATCCGGCAAGCGAATAGGTTCATCTGCCTGGCGAGCAGCGCTTCTTCATGCTCCATCCACGCACGCGTGGCGACTCGCCCGCATTGCCACATGCCCTCTGCGATCCGGCCGACCGCCTCCGCGGCGCCCGGCCCGGTGCGCCACCATCGCTCTTTGTCCGGGCCGTCTACGCGTGTGCTCACGTCCACTTCAGGCTCGCGTTTCCACATTGGGATGAACCATTTGTAAGCCGCCAGAATAGGATCATTGTCAACTTGGTGATCGGGTATTCTCTCGAGTTCTTGTTTCGCTTTGCCGACAGGATCATGAAGAATCCACGAGCGGCGGTCACAGCTGACCCCCTTATCAAAAGTAAGTAAGCTCCGCAAGAGACTCTCATGCTTCGCGCTGACCTCACCCTCATGTGCCTCCCACAAGGGAAACCGGCAATACGCCCAGGCGACTTCAGCCATCACCAGACGTGACACAGTAGGATTGTGTGACACTCCCGCCATAACATCTCACCCGCTCTGACTTAAAGCCGGGCACCAACCCTGCCCCGGTTCGCTCTATTTACCTTGTTCTGACCGCTTTACCTCTCAACGCTGATCCGTTGAGGATCCCTGGTCCAGCTCGCTGCCGTTTCAAGACGCCACCGGCGTGTAACCGTTATCGTGGGAGACGCGCCATCTGGGGAGCTGGTTACGGCCCCGGCCCAGCGAACGCGCACATACGGTGCAGGTTTCCGCTCTCCACAGTGCCGCGCCCATCGGGCCCTTCCGGCCACCTACTTGCTTCCACACCACGGCATCCGCTGGCTCACGAGTCCAGTAACTTGTTCAGGTCAGCGATAAGGTCCCTACCACGAGCGAAGCCTCGCGCCGCGATCGCTTCGCAGGCGATAGAGGCCAGCGCGCGTTGGTCGTCATCGGCAGCGGCGACCAGTGCTCGGAGATCAACTTTGTCTTGCGGTCGCAGATCATCGTCGCGTGCAGAAGTTTGAGCGCGATGAGATGCCCGTCTGGGCGACTGGCACGATCAAATGGGGCGGCACATCCAAGTGTTCCGCGAAGGCGACGGCCTCAGCTTCGATGCCCGACGACGCGAATAACAAGTCGACGACGTTCGCCTCGCCCTCCGGGGGGCCTTGAGCCGGATGGTGGCGAGCCTTCCCACAGCTGTCTGCTCGGTCGTGGCCTGACCTCGAAGCCCACCTTGACGAGCGACCGCACTAGGCATTCGGCCTCGCGGTCATTGCGGACCCGCGACCGCGAGGCCGATGCCGCGAGTGAAGCGTGGCTCAGTCCTCACCGAGACAGCAAGCCCGCCCACCAACGCGTAGGCCACTGCGAGACCCTGCCGAGCGTCGAGCCGAGCGCTGTCACATGCTTGGCAATGGGCGATGGGGCCCGGGACAGTCCTCAGGGCGACGATTGATCCAGTCGATCAGCTACTGCTCGATGCGTTTGGAGGAGGCGCCGGGATGGGCGCGGCGCAGGTTCTGGCGCATGCGATCGATCCCCGCATCGGCGAGGTCGAGGGCGACTCGCAGCCGCTCCGCCAACTCGGCTCAGCCATACCAAGAGCATACCCGCCAGCTGTGCCACCTCCCTGAACAGGGATTTGGGGACACATACGCCCCGAGATCCCTGTTCGGGGGCAAGGAGGTTACGACCGCGGGCGGAGGAGGCGCTCCACGTGGTCAAGGACGACGCCGGCGAGAGCCGTCTTCGTGGTGAGCGGCACCTCTAGGCGGAGGTCGTCTGCGCCCAGCACCAAGGCGCGGTTGGTGTCGACGGCGAAGCCGGCGTCGGGGGCGTCGACGCGGTTGACCACGATGAGGTCGAGGCCCTTGCGGTGCAGCTTGTCGCGGCCTCGCTCCTCTTCAAGGTCGGTCTCGGCGGCGAAGCCGACCAGGATGCGGCTGCCTTTGGCGGCGCCTAGCTCCGCGAGGATGTCGGGGTTGCGGACGAGCGCGACCTGCGCCGCCTCGTCGGCATCCTTCTTCAGCTTCTGGTCGGAGTACCTCGCCGGCCGGAAGTCGGAGACCGCGGCGGCCTTGACGATCACGTCGGCCTTCTCGGCGAGCGGCAGGACCATGTCGCGCATCTGGAGCGCGGACTCGACATGGTGAGCCGAAACCCCGCGAGGGACAGCGAGGTGCGTTGGCCCGCTCACCAGGTCGACGAGGGCGCCACGCCGGGTGGCCTCCGCGGCGATGGCGTACCCCATCTTTCCGCTCGACCGGTTGCCGATGAAGCGAACGGGGTCGATCGGCTCGTACGTCGGGCCAGCCGTCACGACCACGCGGCGGCCTGTGAGAGGCCCCGCCGTCCCGGCGGCAGCGCCGACGATCGCCGCCAGGATGTCATCCTCGCCCGCGAGCCGCCCGATCCCCTCGTCGCCGCCGGCAAGAGGCCCCGAAGCCGGCCCGGCGATGCTAAGGCCTCGGCGCTTCAACAATGCGATGTTGTCCCTGGTCGCCGCGTTCTCCCACATCTCGGTGTGCATCGCGGGCGCGACGACCACGGGGCACGTCAAGGCGAGGAAGACATTGGTCACGAGATCGTCGGCCAAGCCGTGGGCGAGCTTCGCGATCAGGTTCGCCGTGGCCGGGGCGAATACCGCGACGTCGGCCTCGCGGGCAAGCTCGAGGTGGAGCACGCGGTGCGGTTCGGCAAGGGCATCAGAGGAGTGGACGGGACGACCAGTCAGGCCCTCAAAGGTCGCGGGACCGATGAACCGGGTGGCAGCGACGGTGAGAATCGCCTGGACCGTCGCGCCCTCCTTACGCAAGGCGCGAGCGAGCGACGCCGCCTTGTAGGCCGCGATCCCTCCAGAAACCCCGAGCAGTACGTGACGGCCGGCGAGGCGCGGCTCGTCACCGACGGTCAAAAGACCTCGTCGTCGAGGTCGAGCGGCACGATATCCCCGCCCAGGTCATCGCTCTGCAGGATGTCGGGGCCCAGCAACGCCTCCGCTTGGGCGCGGGCGTCTCCGGGATAGTGAGGGACGATCTTCTCGACGGCGATCTCTTCGAGGGCGATCGAGAGGGGCTTGTTGGAGTCGACCTGCTCGACCAACGGTCGGACGTACTGGCCAAGCCCCTCGCCAAGCGAGTGATAGTAATTGTTGATCTCGCGGGCCCGGCGAGCGGCCAGATGGACCAGGGTGTACTTGCTGTCGACCTTCGACATCAGGTCATCGATCGTGGCGATAGCGATTCAACTCCTCGGGCGAATTCTCAAGAGGGCTCGCACTGGCGGCCAGTATAGCCGTCCAAAATGCGCCCGATCTCTTCGACCGCCGCATCCACCTGGGCGTTCACGACGAGGTGATCGAAGAAGCCCGCCTGCGTCAGCTCCTGCTCAGCGATCGCGAGCCGGCGAGCGAGCCCCGCCTCGTCGTCGGAGGCGCGCCTCCGGATACGGTCCTCCAGCTCGACGATGCTCGGCGGCATAAGAAACACCAGCAGCGCGTCGCTGAAGCGCTCACGTACCTGGCGGGCACCACGCACCTCGATCTCGAGCACGATGATCGCGCAGGCTCGCGAAGAAGCCTCGCGGACCGATGACCAGGGAGTTCCGTACCGGTGGCCGTTGTACTCGGCCCATTCAAGGAACTCACCCGCAGCCAAGAGATCGTCGAACTGATCCTCGTCCAAGAAGCGGTAGTGCACGCCATCCCGTTCACCTACACGCGGAGGACGGGTGGTCGCGGAAGTCACGACCTTAATGTCGTCGCGTGCCGCAGCAAGCGCGGCGACAACGGTGCCTTTCCCAACCCCGCTAGGGCCACTGACGACCAGCAGGCGCCCCGGGGTGTGATGCCGCGCGCTAGTGATCGTTGCTGCTGGCGAACGTCTGAAGCAGCCTCTCGCGCTGGTTGGCGCCGAGGCCTCGTACACGGCGGGATGGTGAGATATCGAGCTTCTCCATGATCTTGCGGGCTCGTACCTTACCGACCTTTGGGAGGGCTTCAAGGACCGCCGAGACCTTCGTCTTGCCGACGATCTCGTCGTTGTCGGCGCGGCGGAGCACTTCGCTGAAATCGATCTCGCCTGCCTTGAGCTGCTGCTTTAGCTCGGCGCGAATCTTCCGTGCCTCGGCGGCTTTCTCGAGAGCCTGGCGACGGGCGTCGTCAGAAAGCTCGGGTAACGGCATCAGCTTCTCCTCGAATCAACGGGTAGGCCGGCATCCTAACCCCACATCCGCACGCGTCAATTTGGACGACCGCTCAGGTGGTCGCGAGGTACGCGGCGGTCAGCTCCGCCCAGGTGTAAAGGGCCGACAACGCAAGACCCTCCGCCGCCAATCTCTCGCGCCCGCCCTGCCCGCGGTCGATCACGCAGAGCACCTTCAAGACATCCGCTCCGAGCGCGCGCAGGTCCGCGCACGAGGCGATCACCTGCCCGCCCGATGTGACCACGTCCTCGACCACCGCGAGCCTCCGGCCGGTCACGCCCGCGCCCTCCGCGAGCTTGCGGGTGCCGTACTCCTTGGCCCGCTTCCGGACGAACGCCGCTGGCAAGCCCGTGACCTGGGAAAGCATCGTGACGAGCGGCACCCCACCCAGCTCGAGGCCGGCGAGCGTCTCCGTATCGGCGGGCACGAGCGGCGCGAGCTGCTCGGCGATCTCCCTGAGGAGCGTGGGGTCGGCCTCGAACAGGTACTTGTCGAAGTACTCAGTGCTCGTCGCGCCGGACCGCAGGAGGAACTCCCCGGTGAGATGAGCGCAGGCGTAGACGCGCGCGGCCAGGCTCTTCATCCGCCATGCACCTCGGCGAGGATGGCCCTGGCCGCCGCGGCGGGATCGGGGCTGGCGATGACCGGGCGGCCCACGACCAGATAGTCCGCACCCGCCGTGATCGCGGCTCCCGGTGACGCGACGCGCACCTGGTCGCCAGGATCAGCGCCCTGTGGGCGGATCCCGGGGACGACGAGCAGCGCATCCGGGCCGACGGCGGCCCGGACGGCCTCGACATCGCCCGCCGCGCAGACGACGCCCCTCGCGCCCGCATGGATCGCGAGCGCCGCGAGGCGCGGCACCTGCTCGGCGACCGGCCGCTGGCCCACGGCGGTCATGGCGGAGTCGTCCAGGCTGGTGAGCACCGTGACGCCGAGGACGACGACGTCCGGCGCCACCTTCGCCGCCGCCGCGATCATCGCCGGCCCACCCGAGGCGTGGACGGTCAGCATCCCCACCTCCAGTCGCGCGGCGGCCGCGGCCGCCGCCGCCACGGTATGGGGGATGTCGTGCAGCTTGAGGTCCAGGAACACCGGCGCGTGCCGCCCCGCCACGCTCACCGCGGTGGGTCCGTGCGCGGCGAATGCCTCAAGCCCCACCTTGAGGTACGCGACGTGCGGCGCCAGGGTTCCCGCCAACCCCTCAAGCTCACCGAGATCCGCCGTGTCGAGGGCGACGATCAGGGGGTTCACACCCACGCCGGCCGCCCCGCCTTCAGCGCATTGTGCAGAGTTAGTCCGGAATACTGGACTAACTCTGCACAGTGCAGGAAAGGTGGCGGGGCCGGCGCCGGCGGGCTCACCGCGCGACCGCGCCGGTCAGCTCGCGCGCCGTGGGGTAGCCGCGGGCGGCGAGCCACTGGGGGAGCTTGGAGAGCAGGTCGTGCGCGGTGAGGGGGTTGGCGAACGTGGCGGTGCCGACGGCGACCGCGGAGGCGCCGGCCAGCAGCAGCTCGACGACGTCGGCAACCGAGCGGACGCCGCCCATGCCGATGATGGGGAGGTCTCCAACCGCGCGGTGCACCTGGTGGATAGCGCGGACGGCGATCGGCTTGATCGCCGGGCCCGATAACCCACCCGTCACGGCGGCGAGCCGGGGACGGCGGGTCTCGACGTCGATGGCCATGCCGAGGAGCGTGTTGACGAGGCTGGCGCCAGTGGCCCCGGCCGAGCGCACGCTGTGCGCGATGACCGTGATGTCCGTGACGTCAGGGGTGAGCTTCGCGAACACCGGCACGTCAGCAACCTGGACGACCGCCTCGACGGCGGCCCCGGCGGTCTCTTCTTTGCAGGAGAAGATCGTGTTGCGATCGTCGACGTTCGGGCACGAGATGTTCGCCTCGATCGCGACGATGCCCTGCTGGCCGCGCAGCCGCTCGGCGAGCAGCCCGTATTCCCGCACGGTCTTGCCGGCGATGCTGACGATCGTCGGGACCCCGCGGGCGACAAGCCATGGCAGGTCGGAGGCCAACCACCGGTCAATGCCGGGATTCTGGAGCCCGATCGCGTTGAGCATCCCGCTCGCCGTCTCCACCATCCGCGGCGTCGGCAGGCCGAGCCGCGGCTCGAGTGTGAGGGACTTCACGACGACCGCGCCCAGCGTGGCGATGTCGAAGAACTGGTCGATCTCCCGGCCGCTCCCGAAGCAGCCACTCGCCGTGACGATCGGGTTGTGTAGGGCGAGGGGCCCGAGCTGTACGCGGAGGTCCACCTGGTCAGGGCGGAGGGTGGTACCAGCGGTCTGCACCCCCGTCATGAGGCCAGCCCGATCCGGTCCCACAGCACCTGGCTACCGTTCAGGCAGGGCCCTTCCACGCAGGCCCGGATGTTGCGGACCTCGCCTCCGGACAGGTAGGGCACCACGCACGTCCAGCAGACCCCGACGCCACACGCCATCGCCTCCTCGACCGCGACCTGCACGGGGATCCCACGCTCCGTGGCGATCTTCGAGACGGCAGCGAGCATCGGCATCGGTCCGCAGGCGTAGACGACGCCGATCGCTCGGGCGTCCAACACGCGGTCCATGACATCCGTGACTCGTCCTTTGGTCCCCGCGCTGCCATCCTCCGTCACAAGGTAGGTGGCGTGGGAGAAGCGCCTCGCCGTGACCGCGTTGAAGAGCCGCCGCCGGGTGGCCGCGCCCAGGATCATGCCGACCCACAGCTCACGCCGCCGCAACCGGCTCGCCAGGAACAGCAGGGGCGCCGCCCCATACCCTCCCCCGACGAGCAGGCATCCGACCGGCTGCCGCGGGAGCGAGAACGGGCGCCCCAGGGACCCGACGATGTCGAGGACGTCGTGCCGCGCCCGCCCGGCCAGCCATGCCGTTCCGCGGCCGTTCGCCTCGAACGCGATGTCGACCGTCCCGGCCACGTCCCTGACCGCGCAGACCGAGAACGGGCGGCGGAGCAGCATGCCGTCGCCCTCTACGGCGATCGACACGAACTGGCCGGGCTCGGTACGGGCCGCGATCTCGGGCGCCGCCACCGTCAAGGCGTGATAGCTGCCGATCCTCCTGCTGGCGATCACCTCGCACAGCGCGCGGACGGGCCCGGTGCCGCTCATGGGACGCCCTCGAGGCCAAGGGCCTGGAGGTAGGACTGGAGGCTGCGGACCCCGACCGTATTCGCGCGGAGCGCCTCGATGCCTTGGATCGCGGCGAGGATGCCGGACAGGGTCGTGATGCACGGAATGCCGTTCGAGACCGCCGCCGTGCGGATCTCGTAGCCGTCCACGCGCGGGCCTCCCCCACCCTTCGGCGTGTTCAGCACGAGGTCGACGTCTCCCGCGAGGATGCGGTCGACGATGTTGGGACTTCCCTCGCTGAACTTGCGCACCACGGTCGCCCGCACGCCGGCGCGGTGCAGGGTCTCGGCGGTGCCCTCGGTGGCCAGCACGTGAAAGCCAAGCTCAGCGAGCCGCTTCATCGGGAAGATCATCGCGCGCTTGTCGCGGTTCGCGACGGAGCAGAACACGGTGCCCTTGGTGGGGAGCACCATCTGCCCCGTACCCGCCTGGCTCTTCGCGAACGCGACCCCGAAGTCCAGGTCGATGCCCATGACCTCGCCGGTCGAGCGCATCTGGGGGCCCAGCCTCGTGTCTACGCCAGGGAACCGGTTGAACGGCAGCACCGCCTCTTTCACCGCCACATGCGGGAGCGCTGGCCCGGTGACCATATCGTGCTCGGGCAGCAGCCCCCTGTCGCGAAGCTCCGCGATCCTCGTCCCGGTCATCACCCGCGCCGCGATCTTGGCGAGCGGCACGCCGGTGGCCTTGGAGATGAACGGCACGGTGCGTGAGGCCCGCGGGTTCGCCTCGAGGACATAGATGACCTCGTCGCGGATGGCGCACTGGATGTTGATGAGCCCGCGCGTGGACAGCGCGGCGGCGATCGCCTCCGCGATGCTCCGCAGCTGCCGGAGCTGCGCGCGCCCCAGGGTGTAAGGCGGGATGACACAGGCGGAGTCGCCGGAGTGGACACCGGCCTCCTCGATGTGCTCCATGACCCCGCCGACGAACACCTCGACACCGTCGTAGACGGCGTCGACGTCGACCTCGACCGCGCCCTCGAGGAACTTGTCGACCAGCACGTCGCCCTCGCCCGCGTTGCGCCGCAGCCAGTCCCGCATCCCCTCAGGCGTGTACACGATCTCCATCGACTGGCCGCCCAGCACGTAGGAGGGTCGGACGAGCACAGGGAAGCCGATCCGCGCGGCGACGCTCAACGCCTGCTCCACGGACTGCGCCATCCCGCCGGGCGGCTGGTCGACGCCCAGATCGTCGAGCACGCTCGCGAACCGCCCGCGGTCTTCCGCCAGGTCGATCGCGGACGGCGGCGTCCCGAGGATCGGGATTCCCGCGGCCTCTAGGCCCTTCGCCAGCCCGAGCGGGGTCTGGCCACCGAGCTGGACGAGGACGCCGGCCAGCCCTTCGCGCTCGGCGTCGCAGACCGCCAAGACGTCCTCCAGGGTGAGCGGCTCGAAGTAGAGGCGGTCGGCGGTGTCGTAGTCGGTCGAGACGGTCTCGGGGTTGCAGTTCACCATCACGGTGTCGAACCCCGCCTCCCGCAACGCGAGGACGGCGTGCACGCAACAGTAGTCGAACTCGATGCCCTGCCCGATCCGGTTCGGGCCGGACCCGAGGATGACGACGGTCGGCCGCCCGGACGCGGTGACCTCGGTCTCGTCCTCATAGGTGGAGTAGTAGTAGGGCGTGTCGGCGGCGAACTCCGCGGCGCACGTGTCCACGGCCTTGAACACCGGCGTGATGCCCGCGGCGAGGCGGCGGGACCGGACCGTGCCCTCGTCGGTGCCGAGCATCCTGGCTAACCCTGCGTCCGAGAACCCGGCTCGTTTCGCCCTGCGGAGCAGGCGGTCGCCCACGTTCGTGAGCGTCTCACGACCACGAATCTCCCGCCTCAGCTCGACGATCTGTAACAGCTGATCGCAGAACCAGGGGTCGTACCCCGTCAAGCGGGCGACCTTGCCCGCGGGCCAGCCCCTGGCCAGCGCTGAGTCGGCGGCGTAGAGGCGTTGCTCTGTCGGCGTGGTCAACGCCTCCTCCAACGCCGGCGAGTCACCCCACGCAGTGTCGCCGAGTAGGCCGACGACACCTTTCTCGAGCGACCGCAACGCCTTCCCCAGCGACTCCTTGAACGTCCGGCCGATCGCCATCACCTCACCGACGCTGCGCATCCGAGGTCCCAGCCGCGTGTCGGCTTCGGGGAACTTCTCGAAGGCGAAGCGCGGGATCTTGGTGACCACGTAGTCGATAGACGGCTCGAACGCGGCGAGGGTCCGGCGGGTGATGTCGTTGGGGATCTCGTCGAGGGTGTAGCCGACGGCGAGGAGCGCGGCGATCTTCGCGATGGGGAAGCCCGTGGCCTTCGACGCCAAGGCGCTGGACCGCGAGACCCTGGGGTTCATCTCGATCACGGTCATGCGCCCGGTCCACGGGTCCACCGCGAACTGGACGTTCGCTCCCCCCGTCGTCACGCCGACCTTGCGGAGCACCGCGAACGCCGCGTTGCGCATCGACTGGAACTCGACGTCGGACAGGGTCTGCGCTGGCGCGACCGTGATCGAGTCCCCGGTGTGCACGCCCATCGGGTCGAGGTTCTCGATCGTGCAGATCACGACGCAGTTGTCGGCGGCGTCGCGCATGACCTCCAGCTCGTATTCCTTCCATCCCAGCAGGCTCTCGTCGAGCTGGACCTCGTGGATCGGGCTGGCGGCGAGCCCCTCGGCCACGAGACGGCGGAACTCGACCTGGTCAGCGGCGATCCCGGCGCCCGCGCCACCCAAGGTAAAGCTCGGCCGGACGAGGATCGGGAAGCCCAACCGCGTGGCGAGCGCGCCCGCGTCCTCGATCGCGCGAACCCGCCCTGACGCCGCCATGTCCAGGCCAATCTCGCGCATCGCCTGGGTGAAGGCGGCGCGGTCCTCGGCCATGCGGATCGTCTCGACGCCCGCGCCGATCAGCTCGACGCCGTGCTCGTCGAGCACGCCGGCCTCCGCCAGCGCCATCGCCACGTTGAGCCCGGTCTGGCCGCCGAGCGTCGGTAAGAGGGCGTCGGGCCGCTCCGCCGCGATCACACGCTCGACGAACTCCGGTGTGAGCGGCTCGACGTACGTCGCGTCCGCGAACTCCGGATCGGTCATGATCGTCGCCGGGTTCGAGTTCACCAGCACGACCCGGTAGCCCTCGCGCCGCAGCACCTTGCACGCCTGCGTCCCCGAGTAGTCGAACTCGCACGCCTGGCCGATCACGATCGGTCCCGACCCGAGCAGCAGGATAGTGCGGAGGTCGTCACGCCTCGGCATCTAGGCCCCCCGCCGGCCCTTATGGCCAGGATTCGGCACGCATGCGTGCCGAATCCTGGCCATAAGCCTGTCCATCAGGTCGGTGAACTGCTCGAAGAGGTAGCGGGCGTCGTGTGGGCCAGGCGCGGCCTCGGGGTGGTATTGGACGCTGAACGCCGGGACGTCGTGGCATGTCAGCCCCTCGTTGACACCGTCGTTGAGGTTCACGTGCGTCTCGGTCACCCGGCCGAAGGGGCCGTCCCCAGGGAGGGACTCGCGCTCGACCGCGAACCCGTGGTTGTGACTCGTGATCTCGATCGCCGCCTGCCCGAGCCGCTTCACTGGCTGGTTCGCGCCGTGGTGGCCGAACAGCAGCTTGGACGTGCGCGCGCCGGCGGCGAGGCCGAGCAGCTGGTGGCCGAGGCAGATGCCGAAGACCGGGACATCGTGGCGGAGTAGCTCGGCGATCGTGGCGATGCCGTGGGTCACCGCCGCGGGGTCGCCGGGACCGTTCGAGAGGAAGACCCCGTCGGGCTCGGCGGCGAGCACCTCCTCGGCGGTCGTAGTCGCGGGCGCGACGCGCACGTGGCAGCCCCGGGCGCACAGCAGCCGAAGGATGTTCCGCTTGATGCCAAAGTCCAGCGCCACGACGCGGTAGCGCGCCTCGCCCTGGGCGGGAACGTCATACGGATGGGGCGTCGACACCTGCGTCGCGAGGTCGGCGCCGACCATGCCAGGCGCGTCGCGGACCACGCGCAGCAGGGCGTCGGCATCCAGGATCTCCGTGGAGATCGCGCCTCTCATCGCCCCCGCCGCCCGGATGTGGCGGACAAGGCAGCGGGTGTCGATCTCGCTGACCCCGACGGTGGCGGCGCGGCGAAGCTCGTCCTCAAGGCCGCCAGAGGCCCGGTGCCCTGAATACGACCTGCTCGCCTCACGGACGATGAAGCCGGCGACCTGGACACGGCTGGACTCGGCGTCGGCCGGGGTCACCCCGTAGTTGCCCTGCTGGGGGTTCGTCATCGTAACGAGCTGGCGGTGATAGCTGGGGTCGGTGAGCACCTCCTGGTAGCCCGTCATCGCGGTGTTGAACACGACCTCGCCGACCGCGGTGCCCGACGCGCCGAACCCCTCCCCGCGAAAGATCGTGCCGTCCTCGAGGACGAGCAGCGCGTCACGCGCCGGCATGGGGACCCTTGTCCGGGGACAGCCCCGCGGCGTCGGCCACGCGTTCGGCGAACCGCTCGGCGAGGGTAGCGGCCTCGAACCCGAACCCGGTGTCGACCTCGTCGTCCCCCAGCATCCACGTCACGATCGCGATGCGGTTCCCCGCGAGCACCTGGCCGGCGTGAGCCCCGGACAATCCCACCTGGCAGATGCCGGTGAGGGCGATGACCAGCCCGGGGCCTCGTTGCATCACCAGGCTTCCCGGCTCCAACCAGTAGCGGCACGTGCCCCGCCCGAACAGCGCGCCCGCGACGACGCGGTGAGCGAGGGATCCCCCGACGGTCGTGCCGACGTACAGCGCCTCACCGTCAGGCTCCCGCAGCGGGGCGTCCACAGCCGGCAGCAACCCGATCTTCTGCCGCCGCAGGCGCCTGCCGATCCAGCGTGTCGACAAGAGGTCCGAGCGGCGCTGGAGCCTGCGGCCGCGTGCCGGGGTGTCGTCGACCATCTACACGACCTGCCCGTCTCTGCAGGTGAAGCGACCCCGTAGGATGGTGTGGACCACACGGCCGAGGACCTGGAGGCCCGCGTATGGCGTGTTGCGGCTGCGCGAGCGCACCGCGTTCGGGTCCACGGTCCACGAGGCGTCGGGGTCGAAGGCGACCAGGTTCGCGTGCGTTCCTGGTGCGATCGGGCCGCCGTGGCCGGTGATGTCCCTGCTCCTCGCTGGCTTCGACGTGAGCGCGGCGACCGCTTGTGTGAGCGTGAGCACTCCCGGCTTGACGAGCTCGGTCAACGTGAGGGCGAGCGCCGTCTCCAAGCCGAGCATCCCACACGGCGCGTAGGCCCACTCCCGCTCCTTCGTCTCGGGAGAGTGAGGGGCATGGTCCGTCGCGATCGCGTCGATCGTGCCGTCGGCGAGCCCGCGACGGATCGCTTCGACGTCCGCTGCGGAGCGCAGGGGTGGGTTGACCTTGAACACCGGGTCGAATGAGGCTACCTCGTCCTCGGACAGCGTGAAATGGTGCGGGCAGGCCTCGGCGGTGACACGCGCGCCACGCGCTTTCGCCGCGCGGATCAGCTCGATGGTCCCCCGCGTCGACACGTGCGGGACGTGGAGCCGAGCGCCAAGGCCGTGCGCGAGGATCAGATCACGGGCGACCTGGATCTCCTCGGCCTCACGGGGCCACCCCGCCAGCCCCAAGGCGGACGACAGCGCGCCCTCGTTCATCTGCGCGTGCTCGGTGAGGCTCGACTCCTCCGCGTGGTTACAGATGATGGCGTCCCAGGTCAGGGCGTACATCAGGGCCCGGCGCATGACCTGCGCGGAGCGCACCGGCATCCCATCGTCGGAGAAGCACCGGACCCCGATGGAGGCCATGGCGCCAAGCTCGGCGAGCTCGTGGCCGGCGAGGCCACGCGTGATCGCCCCGACGGGATAGACGTCGCAGTTCCCCGCGACCTTCGCGAGGCGCCGGACCTGCTCCACAACACCCGCGTGGTCGCACACCGGATCCGTGTTCGCCATCGCGCATACGGCCGTGAACCCTCCGGCGGCGGCCGCGGCCGTCCCGCTGGCGATGGTCTCGGCGTCCTCGCGACCAGGCTCACGCAGGTGGCAGTGGAGGTCGACCAGCCCTGGCGCGACGACCAGCCCGTCGACGTCGATGCGCATCCCAGAGCTGCCCAAGCCGACTTCAGCGACGTGATCGCCTCGGACGACCACGTTCGCGTAGTCGTCGAACCCACTCGCCGGGTCGACCACCCGACCTCCCACCAACGTGTAGTGGGACGTCACGCCGCTTCCCCCCCGAGCATCAGGTACAGGCACCCCATCCGCACGGCGATGCCGTTGGTGACCTGGTCGGTGATCACGGCGTGCGGCGCGTCCGCGACATCGGCCGTGATCTCGACGCCGCGGTTCATCGGACCGGGATGCATGACGATAGCGCCCTCTGGCAGGCGAGCGAGCCGATCGCGGTCGACCCCCCACAACCGCGCGTACTCACGCAGCGACGGGAAGCACTGGTCGTCCATCCGCTCACGCTGTACCCGGAGCAGGTAGAGAACATCCGTGTCGGGCAGCAGCGCGTCGAGATCATGGGTGATGCTCGCGCCCCAACGGTCTGCGCCGGGGGGAATGAGCGTCGGCGGCCCGGCGAGCGTCACGGTCGCGCCCATCGTGCCAAGGCCCTGGACCAGGCTGCGGGCGACCCGGGAATGCGCGATGTCGCCGCACACCGTCACGCGCAGCCCTTCGATCCGCCCGACCCGATCGCGGATCGTGAACAGGTCGAGCAGCGCTTGCGTCGGATGCTGATGCCACCCGTCCCCCGCGTTGAGCACCTTGGCGTCGACCCATCGCGTCAGCTGGACCGGCGCCCCCGAGGCGGCGTGGCGTACGACGATGAGGTCGAGACCCATCGCTTGGAGCGTCAGCGCGGTGTCCTTGAACGACTCGCCCTTCGAGACGCTAGAGCCGGACGCGGAGAAGTTGATGACGTCCGCCGACAGGCGCTTCGCCGCGATCTCGAAGCTGATCCGCGTGCGGGTCGAGTCCTCGAAGAACAGGTTGCACACGGTCCGGCCCCGCAAGGTGGGGACCTTCTTGATCGGCCGTCGCGCGATGTCCCTCAGCCCGTCGGCCGTGTCGAGGATCTCGGTGATCGTCGGCGCGTCAAGATCGGCCATGCTGAGCAGGTCCGCGATCACACTACCCATCCCCACCCACCGTCGGGCGCTGACGCGCCCGCCTCACCCAGCAGCACCTCGTCGGCGGCGTCGGTCTCGGCGAGGCGGACCATGACCTTCTCGTGCCGGGAGGTGGGCAGGTTCTTGCCGACATAGTCGGCTCGGATCGGCAGCTCCCGATGGCCACGGTCCACGAGCACCGCCAGCTGGATCGCGGACGGTCTCCCATGGTCGATCACGGCGTCCATCGCCGCGCGGATCGTGCGCCCGGTGAACAGCACGTCGTCGACTAAGACGACGACCCGCCCGTCGATATCGCACGGAAAGGTGGTCCGTCCCAACGGGCGAGGCCCGGTGTGCGCGTAGTCGTCTCGGTAGAGCGTGACGTCGAGCTGCCCCACAGGGACGGGCACCCCCTCGATCTCACCGAGATTGTGGGCGAGCCGGTTCGCCAGCGGGATGCCACGAGTTCTGATCCCCATGAGCACCAACCGCCCGGCGCCCTTGTTGCGCTCCAACACCTCATGCGCCATGCGCCGCAACGCCCGATCCATGTCTGCGGCGGTAAGCACCTGCTTCGCGCACATTGCGATATTCAGGCCCCTTCCTGGCCTCTCAGGACCAGATTAAAGGTGCTCATCATCCGCGCGGACCGTACCAGCCAAGGCGCCACCCAGCAATATGGGCCGGTAGGCAGGGGCAGTCCAGTCAACCGCAAAGGATGGCGGCGTCGATGACGCTCACATCGCCGCGCCGGGACGCGGCTTGACGCAAGGCCGCATCTGCTCCGCCCGCGGTGAACAGCGCCAGGTGCACGTCGCCGGCCTGGCGCTCAGGAGGTATCAACGTACGCATATGGTCGAGGCGATGCAGGTCGTCGACGGTCCGTTCTCCGGTCGACGCCTTCACCTCGCCGATAAGGGTGATCAGACCCTGCTCGTCTACGCCTACCACGTCGACCTCATGGTGGCGACGCAGTGCTTGGTCGTACAGCATGGTCGCCCCGACATCGGCGATGGGCGGGAGCCCGAGGTCGTAGTCGAGCACCGCCTCGCGGCACACGTGCTCAAAGTGCGGACCGGCCACCTGTGAGCGGAACGTGACGGCAGCGCGATCCCACACCGCCGCCGCTCGGCGGCGACTGAGAGCGGCGCGGTTTGGCCTGAGAATGGCGTAGTGGAACCTTAGGAAAGGATCGGAGATGTCGAGTAGCGACCGCTTCGCGCGCAGAGGATCGAACGTACGCATGAGAAGCCCGGCATCGACCAAGCGATCCATTGGCCGTCCCAACGAGGTTACCTTGCGGCCTGTCGCTCGGGCTATTCCTGTGGGGGTGCGCTCCCCGGCTACCACCGCGGCGAGGATCGACCGATAGACATTGGCATCGGGCAACGAGGGGTCCGCGGCGAAAACCAACTCGTCCTCGTGGAACACCGCGGTACTCGGATCGAGCACACGCTCGATGATCCATGTCCGCATGTCGTCACCTACCGGGCCGAGCACATCTCGGTAACCGGGCGTACCTCCTACGATGGCGTGCACCGTCAGCGCGTCCGTGGGCCGGCCTTCGAGCTCCCAATACCGGATCGCTGCTCGCAGGTCGAACGGCCGCATCCGCAAGGACAGCGCCGCCCGGCGATAAAGGGGCCCTTCCCCGGACAGAAGTTTCGCCATCTGCGATATGGCTGAGCCACACAGCAGCAGCCTGCTGCGCCCTGGACGGCGCTCGTCAACCGCCGCCTGCACGACGGTCGGAAGCTCCGCGGCACCCTCCACGAGATAGGGAAACTCATCGAGCACGACGAGCGGGATCCGCGGAAGGTCCAGCAACGTCCTCACCGCGACGCTCCAGTCGTCGAGCCGCAGGGGCGCGGGCGCGCCGACCTGCTCGGCCAGCAGCCTGCCGAGCGACGTGAGGAATAGCGCGGGGTCCTGCCGCACCGCTTGGACGTACAGGCCTCCCACGGCCTCGCACAGCCCCCCAAGGAGGAACGACTTCCCGACTCGGCGCGGTCCCCACACCACGCCAAGGCGACCCCCTGGACTGCTGAGGAACCGATCCAAGTCCCCCCATTCGGCTTCCCGGTCAAACAGCCATGGCGGCTTCTGAAAGACCATGCCGGAAAGCATAATGCTCTACAGCATTATTATCCAGCGGAATGTGATGGCCCATGCCCCGGCGGACGAGTCGGGTGCGCAACGAACGCGACTTGGAGGGTTGCCGCGAGCCCAAGGGAGACGGCCGCGACGCCAAGGCAGATGATGGCGTTCCGGACGTGCCGGTACTTGAGCCACGCAATCTTGCTTACCACCGCTAATTCGTCGACCGTGTGAGTGAGCGCGTTCGTCGCGGCTCTGCGCACGGCGGTTTCCAGGTTTACGGACGCGGCCTCACCGCTCTCTTCTTGCGCCGAACGGTCGTGAATCCTTGTCACATCTCCGAAATAAGCGACTCTCCTCTTGTCGCGATGGCGGGGGAGCCGTGGCATCAAGACGCCGATGAGGAACATGACTGCCAGAGTTGTTGCAAGAAGCGCTGCCAAGCCCGCGACCAAGGTTGGGCGAGCTAGGCTCGCGGGCGATCCTACGGCTGCGACGGCGCTAGTCATAAGCGCTCCGCCGACTCCGACCGCGGTGATAAGGCTCGCAGCCTTCTGGTCGGCGCGGGCAAGCTCATCGCGGGTATCTCGTAACAACTGGCGCGCCAAGTCGAGGGCGGCGGCAGTCTCGGCGGTATTTCGAGCAGCCTCGCCGATTTCGTCCCCGCGCTGAAGTCGGAGCCGCCGACGGAACACAACAAGAGTCGTGACAACTTCAGCCATGCCGCTCATCAAAGCTTCTGACGTGGGTCATCAGCCAAGAGCTCACACGACGCTCAGGACGCATGAGCACTATCGCGGCTCTGAAGCGGGTGGTGACGTGTCCTCCTCGTGGCCGCCCAAACCTGTCTGGCCAGAGCCGACCTCTTGCCGTTCGGGCGATCCCGGAGCGATCGACCCGAACTCTGGTTTTCGTAGGCTGGCCTGGGTCTCCAGAAAGTCGAGAACCCGCCCCTGCCACTGATGGAGGTCTGACTCGTCCATGACATCCGCGTCAAGCATGGCTCTGAACGCTGCAAGGTTGCGGTCCAAAGAGGCTACCTCGTCAGCGCGCAACAAATCCAGGACCCGCCCGGCGTGCTCTGGATGCTCGGCGAGGTACGCCGGCAGGAACGCCCGATAGCCACCCGCGATGGCCTGCTGCCAGTGTTCCTTCCTCGCAAGCGAGGACTGCTGCTTGCGCTGGTCAGCCTCTTCGCCACGGATGATGGTCGTGAGGTGGGCCACGTGCTCGCTCGCTGCCTGGTCCAGCGTGAGAGTGGCGTTCAGCCTGCAAATCTCCAGTCCGATGGAAAGCTTAACCCCCTTCGCAACGCCCAACTCTTCGTTAATCCGTTTCTGCGCGAAGGCGCGCTCTCGTACGTCGATGACCTCAGCGATCTCGTGCATACGGGCGATTACCCACGGTCGCAGCTCGCCAGGAGCGTCCCGGAGATTCCGGCGGACGACCTCCAATGGGTCGTCGACCTTCCACGCGAGATGGATATCGGCGAGGAAATGGCCGACGTCTTGGAGGCACGGCAGCTTACAGCCGAATTCGAGCAGATGCTCGGAGACATCTACCTCGTACATCGTCTGCAGACGGCGACTGGTCCAGTCCTCACCGTTGGGCTGATAGAGACTGGATTCCAGCATGCGCCCGTCGCTGGTGATGAAGACGTACGCGATTCCCGCGCGGGGTGGCACAGGCCGTCGACCGAATCGAGTCCGTGGCGGCTCCAACGGCTCCGAGATCAGGTCGTAGCTATCGTCCGCCATGTGCGCATCCCCTCTCCTGCAGCTTCTCGAGCAGCGTCACCGCTGCCCTCGATGGTTCTTTCGCGTCGTCGGCCCACTTCTCGAGATAAAATCGAAGGCGCTGCTCGCGGTGTGCGACATCGGTGAAGACTTGGACGACAGGCCAGATGAGATCGACCAGTCGCCAATCTTTGTCCGCCTGGTGCCTCCAAGCCTTGAGGGCGTTGATCGCACCAAGCGTTTTCGCCCTGTCCGCGCGCCGCAGCAGCGTTGCGACGTCTGCGACCGCACCGGGATCGTTCTCCGTGAGCGCCAGGAGCGCCGGCCAAGGCTGACCTTCAGGCGGCGGCTCAACCGTCGCAAGCTCGGCAATCCACATGAAGGAGCGGAGACCGATCTCTATGCGACCAGAGTGTGCAAGACGCTCGCGCGGCTGGTCGTCCGCCGCCGTCCACTCGACAAGCGCCTCGACAACCTCACGCTCGTATCCCGCCTCGAAGAGGCTTGCCATGCTGTAACTCACCGCTCGGCCGATGCCCTCGTCCACAGGGTAATCGGCAATTCTTCGGAGTCCGCTCAGTGCTGCGTCGGGAAATAGCTGGCCGACGTACGAGCCGTAGGCATTGGCGGCCGTGAGCTTGCGCCAACGGTTGCTGTCCGGATCGGCCCAATCTCGAAGCAGGGCACGCACGGCGGGGGCGATCGTCGCGTCCTCCGCCGGGATGGCGAGCATCCACGCGACGGACTGTCGCAGTCGATAGACCTTGGACCCCGCCCAGCGACTCAAGATCTCATCATGGATATGGCCGAAGCCGGTCAGGCTCAACCGGCCAATGGCCATCGCCGCCCGCGCGCGAAGCCGGATGTCGGGATCTGCAGCCAGGTCGCTCAGCCAGTCGAGGACCGCCCGTCGTGTATCGCCGTACTCGTCCCAGACGAAGTCGAGAACCGCAGAAGCCATGCGAGGATTCTCAAACTCGACGATCTCGACCGGCAGGCTGCCTACGCTACGGTGCTCCCAAGAAGACAGGCGCCGCGCCCGGGCCCTTGCGAGTTGCTCGCTCTTGCCTGTTCCAAAGACAGGTCGCCCCCCATCGCTGTCCGGCGCCGCGATCTGTTGAAGCCGCGAGTCGAGCCTGTCGGCGCCATCGAGCACGTTCTGATAGGTCTCGCCGTTGAACACTGCCAAGGCGAGCATGAACGCCCGGTCCGCGCGGTCCGTGTGCTGCTGGAACCACTCCTCGACGTCCTTGCTCACATGATCAGAGAGGCGCGACAGGAGGGCATCGACGCGGTCCTCGCGCGCGGCACCGGCCAGGTCCTTGGCCAACTGCACCACGTCCCGGGGCAGAGGCTTGGTCTGCAGGAAGTCAACGATCTCCTGGCGACTGATCAACTCTGTGCACTCAGGGCCGCCAGGAAGAGCATCAAGATGGCGGCGCAATACCTCGACCGCGTCGGGTGGCTCCTCGCATTCGATGAGGTAGTCGGCGGCGATCAGGCGCCGAGACACAGTTCGGAGGTCGATGGTGATCGCCAGATACCCACTGAACTCTCTCAGGTCCTCGCTGAGGCGATCGAGCCGGTCGTCTGTAAGCCGTCCGGCGTGTTCGGGCGCAAGTGTGTCGACGATATAGCCGCAGCCGCGCTTCAGAGTCTTCGGTCCCAGGCTCAACAAGTCCTCGTCCTGATCCAGCCGCTGGATCTCGGCTCCGTCGTCGTGGCGCGTCAACTCGTGGAGGAGGCAGAGCGCGGTGAACCGTTTGCCCCAGTGCGGTCGTCCATGGAGCACGACGACGCGGCGGTCTTGTAGCCTGCCGAGCGCGTCACCAAACACTGGCGTGGGGACGACGTAGAGCGCGGCCAACTCCGCCAGGAGTTGCTTCTTGACCACCCAGGTCTCAACCCCTTCGCGGATGTGGCGAGCGTAGTAGTTGTGCGTGATGTGGTCACGACCCACGACGTCACGGACGTCCGAGCGCCCTGCGAAGCTAATCCCTCCGCTCATGTTCTCTCGAGCGGAGTCGACGACCCGACGCCCATCAGGGTCGAGGGGTTCGTCTTCTTCTTCTGGCTCCTCGGGTCGCGGTGCCGGTTCTTCACTGCCTTCGCTGCCGTCTGCTACGCCCGCTGGCGGCGGCTTGTGAGGACCTTCTCGAGGCTCTTCTTGCCCGCTACTCACGATCCCACCTCTCGTCCCGTTCTCCGCCGTAGTTGGTGACGTCACCCTGCACGACATCACGTCCAACACGCGTCTCTCCGTGGAAGACGATCCCGCTGGGTGACGCAGACTGAGAAGGGACCCGTGTCTCCGAGCGCCTCGCCGAAGTCGCTCTCACCGTTCCCCGAACGGTTATCCAAGCGGTCGTGCGCAACTCCTTGATGCGCACTTCCACCTGTTCAAACTCGTTTGGGCCGATGAGCCCCGCATCAGCCTTGACGACGCTCTGATAAAATGGATCCGACACGATGACCGCCAGACCCGCCGAGGACGAGTCGAGCGCCTTCCGGATCGGGACGCAGTCCAGCAGACGGAAGGTGTCGTCCAGGTCGGTTCCCACGAAGCCGTTTTCATCGCGGGTGACCTCACCCCAATGGACGGCCGCCCGGAGGCGCATCTCGGCTCCGGGACTGGAACGGTCGTTGTATCTGCGCAGTCCAGAGGCGAGCCAGAGGACCCACGCGTCAAGCAAGCGGGTCTTGGCCACGTCAGCCGCGACGAGGATGAGTACCGCATCGCCTCGGTCCGCCTCTTCCCACTGGGTCACTTCTGCGCGCTTGAGCGCTTCCCTCACCAGCCGGTAGAGCTGTTCACGCAGATTGGCACGAATGTCACCCGTTCGTTTGGCTCCCCTGAACTCCTTGATGTCTACGAGGAGGATCGTGTGATGCATCGCGTCGCTCTTCACTTGTTCGCTCCTAAGCCGTCTTGGTCAGGATCGCTTCGCGACGAGGCACGCATTGCGCACGGCCGACAAAAGGTCTGTGCACTTGGGCACACTCATTCGTTGCTCTCTTGCGAGGAGCTACCGACAAATCGGTGCAGAACGTCTGGACGCAGCACGGCAATGAACCGCCGACCCGTATCTACCGCGCCCCGCTGTCGCAGTATGTGGAGTGCTCTGGCAACGGCCTCACGGGACGCACCGACCCACTCAGCGATCTCTCTCTGGGAAAGGGGTATCGCAACCGCGACACCGTTCTGCGTCTGGCGGCCACAGGTTTCGACCAGCTCCAAGAGCCGCATTGCAACCCTTCGAGGAACGTCGAGGGCGCGCGCCTCGACCCGCTTACGATCCGCGTCGCGAAGCCTCGACGCGAGAAGTGCAAGGAGCACCTCTCGAACCCTCGGGGTCCGGTCGAGGAAACGGTCAAAGTCGGCTGCCGAGATGACCTGGACGAGAAGCGGACCGATCGCCGATACCCGAGCCGACCGCAGCGCGCCGTCAATGGCCGCAAGCTCGCCAACGATCTCGCCCACGCCGCGGATCGCGAGCAGGGATTCGATCCCGCCTTCCGATGAAGAGGAGACCTTCACATACCCGGACAGGACGACCACAACATGGCGCGAGGGGTCTCCCTCGTGGAACAGGGTCTCCCCGTGATGGAAACTGCGCCTTCGGCCGATTTGATCTAAGCCGTCGCGCTCTTCGGCAGTGAGCGCGCCAAGAAATGCCCGTCCACCAACCGCGTCGCCCACCAGAGCACCCCCTGTCCAGTCGATCCAGGAAGGCGGAAGATCAGCTATGTGGTGCCGAACCGAGCCCGGGTTCGCGTGGGCTCATGGTAACCCCTCAGCTCGTCTGGATCACTGGCTCCATTGATTCGGATCCGCTGAGCCGGTTGGCTGTGATCGGTTAGTGTGTCGACTCGGTCGTCTATCTGACGACTCACCCGACACACCTACGGGTGGGGGGCGGCGGCGCGGGAGAGGACGCCGTTGACGAAGCGGGCGGAGTCGTCGGTCGAGAGCTCTTTGGCGAGCTCGACGGCCTCGTCGATGGCGACGGCGGTGGGGATGTCGGGGCGGTGGAGGATCTCGTACAGGCCGATGCGCAGCAGGTTGCGGTCGATCACGGGCATGCGCGCCAGGCGCCAGTCGCGCGAGTGGCGCTGGATGACGTCGTCGAGGTCACGACGGTGCGCGTCGACGCCGCGGACGAGCTCTTGGGTGAACTCCGGTGGCGGCTCGCCGGTCTCCAGATGCACGTCGAGCACTACGCCGAAGGGTCGGTCCTTCAGATCCGCCTCGTACAGGATCTCCAGCGCTCGCCGGCGGGCGGCGCGGCGCGAGGCCGTCTTCGGCTTGGCCACGTCAGGCCCGGGAGATGTACTCGGCGGTGCGGGTGTCGACCTTGACCCGCTGACCGGTGTTCACGAACAGCGGTACCTGGACGACCGCGCCGGTCTCGAGGGTCGCCGGCTTGGTGGCCCCCGAGACACGATCGCCCTGGAGGCCCGGCTCTGTGTCGGTGACCTCCAGCTCGACGCTGGCGGCGAGGTTCACGTCGACGACGTTCGCCTCGTGGAACACGAGGTCGATCGTGTCGCCCTCCTTGACCCAGCGGGTGCTCTCGCCGAGCGCGGCCTCGGGCACGAAGACCTGCTCGAACGTCTCGGTGTCCATGAACACGAAGTTGTCCCCATCCCGGTAGAGGTACTGGAGCGGCTTCTTGCTCAAGATCGCCTGCTCCAGCTCCTCGCCGGCGCGGAACGTCCGGTCGATGGTCTTGCTGTTTTGCACACCCTTCAGCGTCGTGCGGACGAACGCGTTACCTTTGCCGGGCTTCACGTGCTGGAAGAAGTCGACGCGCCACAGCTCACCGTCGAGCCTCAGGGTCATACCGTTCTTGAGATTGTTGGTGGACACCATGATGTGCGAAGCCTTCCGGGAGCGGGCATCTCATAGGACGACGAGGTCGTGGGTGGCGGTGGTAAGCGGCTCGGGACCGGAGGGGAGGACCGCTACGGTGTCCTCGACCCGCACTCCGCCGACCCCCGGCAGGTACACACCAGGCTCGACGGTCACCGTCATGCGTGCGGTCAGTGTAGCAGTGGACCCTCCGTTGAGGATCGGCTGCTCGTGGATCTCCAGTCCAAGGCCGTGCCCGGTGCCATGCACGAACTCCTCGCCGTGCCCCGCGGCCGCGATCAGCTCGCGGCAGGCGGCGTCGACCGCTCGCGCGGGGGTCCCGTCCGCCACGGCGGCCACGCCGGCCGCTTGCGCCTCGCGGACGATCTCGTAGATCTGGAGGAGCCTGGCGTCGACGGAGCCCAGCGCCACCACTCGGGTCATGTCCGCGCGATACCCACCGACCCTGGCGCCGAAGTCAACCAAGACGAGATCTCCGCGCTCCAAGCGCCGCGTGCCCGGCCGATGGTGCGGGCGACCGCTGTTCGGACCGCTCGCGAGGATCGTCTCGAACGCGAGGTCCTCCGCGCCGAGACGCTCGACCTCGCTCCGCAGGCGCCAGGCCGCCTCGAGCTCGGTCATCCCGGGCACGAGCCAGCCGAGCAGCGCCACGAACGCCTCCGAGGTGATCGTGCACGCCTGCCGGATCAGCTCAAGCTCGCCGTCGTCCTTGAGGCTCCGCAAGGCCTCGACGTGGCCGGGAGCCGGCACTACCGGTACGGGCTCCAGCTCGGCGGCCAACGCGCGCGCGACATCCCACGGCAGCGCGTGGCTCTCGACGCCGAGCTGCCCCACCGGCCCGAGCCGATCCGCCAACCATTCACGGGTGCGGGCGATCACCAGATCCACGTCAGGCGCCTGTGCCGCTGCCTGCTCCGCGTACCGCCCGTCGGTGGCGAGCACGCAGCTGCCGTCCGCCCGCACCAGGCAGCTGCCAGCGCTGCCGGTGAAGCCGGTCAGCCAGCGGACGTTCACCTCGCGGGTGACGAGCAGCGCGTCCAGCTCGGCCTCGGCGAGCCGCTCGGCCAACCGCACACGCCGTTCGCCGATCACCGGCCCATCAGCTCCAGCGCGGCGCGGATGGCGAGCCGGTACCCGAAGGCCCCCGCGCCCGTGATCGTGACGTGCACCACCGGGCTGACGACGCTGTGGCGGCGAAAGGACTCGCGAGCATGCGTCTGCGAGAGGTGGACCTCGACCTTGGGCATGGCGAGGAGCTCCAGCGCGTCCCTCAGGGCGTAGCTGTAATGGGTCAGCGCGCCGGGATTGATCACCACGGCCTCGGTGCCGTCGCTCCGGGCGGCGTGCAGCCGCTTGACCAGCTCGCCTTCGACCTCCGACTGGAACGCCTCGACGTCGGGGTGCTCCTCGCGGGCAGCGGCGATGAGGTCGGCGAGGGTGGCCGTGCCGTAGACAGCGGGGTCACGTGTCCCCAGCTGCGCGAGGTTAGGGCCGTTGAGCAGCAAGATCATGCGAGCGATCGCAGGATCTCGTCGACCAACCGGCGGTCGGGCGGGTCGACGACCATCGCGACCCCCGGCCGGCGGCACAGCACGAACCGGACCCCTCCCCGCGCCTTCTTGTCCCTCGCGAGCACGTTCCACACCTGGAGGGGGTCGACCCGAAGCCCTCCCGTGGGCAGGCCGAGGCCGTTGAGGAGGGCGATGGTCCGGGCGGCGAGCCCCGGCTCGGTGACTCCTAGCCGCTCCCCCAGCCGTGCGGCGAAGACCATGCCCAGGCTGACCGCCTCGCCGTGCCGGTAGGTCCGGTAGCCGGCAAGCGCCTCGATCGCGTGGCCAACCGTGTGCCCGTAGTTGAGGAGGGCGCGCTCGCCGGACTCGCGCTCGTCCGCCGCGACGATCCGTGCCTTCACGGCGACCCCGCGGCGCACGATCTCGGCGAGCAGGTCGGCGTCACCCGCGACCGCGTCCCCCGGCCGTGCCTCCAGCAGCTCGAGGACCGCGACGTCGGCGATGAACCCGTACTTGGCGACCTCCCCCAGGCCTGCGCGGCGCTCCCTGCTCGGCAGGGTCGCGAGCGTCGCGGTGTCCGCGACGACGCCGATGGGCTGGTGGAACGCGCCGACGAGGTTCTTGCCCTCTGGCAGGTTGACGGCGGTCTTCCCGCCGATCGCCGCGTCTACCTGGGCGAGAAGGCTCGTCGGTACCTGGAGCAGGGCGACCCCTCGGTTCCAGGTCGCCGCGGCGAACCCCGCGACATCGCCGACGGCGCCACCCCCCAGGGCAACGACCATGTCGAACCGCCGCAGGGGAATCGCCGCGAAGCGGTGGTAGATGCTCGCGAGGACATCGAGGCTCTTCGCCTCCTCGCCGTCTGGGACGGTGATCAGCTCGACCGAGAGGCCGGCGTTCCCCAGCGCACGCCGTACCCGGCTGGCGTACCGAGTCCCAACGGGCGCGCATGTCACCAGCGCGGCGCGGCGTGCGTGAGGGGGTGGTTGCACATGGGAGCACAGCCCGTCGAGAAGGCCCGCGCCCACGACCACATCGTAGGCTTGACCTGGCACGAGCACGGGAATGCGCTGGACCGCGTCGGCCGGCCTCTGTGCGTTCGAGGCGTTCGAGCACATCATGGCTCCCGTTCGTCTCTGGTGAGAAGGCCCGGCTGGGTGCGAGCCCAGGCCAGCACGGCGCTCGCGACCTCCTTGGGCGTCCGCCCGGTGGTCTCGACCGTGTGCGCCGCCGCGCGGCGGTAGGCGCCCTCGCGCTGCGACCGCAGCTGCTCGAGCCGGGCCACGAGATCGCCATGGTCGGAGATCAGTGGCCGATTCTCGCAAGCGGTGAGCCGCCGCGCGAGCTCGGCGACCTCCGCGTGGAGCAGCACGAGGTCGCCGGTGGCGCGGAGCGCCGTGACGTTCGCGGGATGGGCGACGGCACCGCCGCCCACCGAGAGGACCTGCCCGCGCAACGCGGAGACCCAGCGGATCGCCTCGGCCTCACGAGCCCGGAAGGCGCGCTCGCCCTCCGTCTCGAACAGCTGCACGATCGTCGTCCGCGCCTCAGCCTCGATGAGCGCGTCGGTGTCGACGTGCGGGCGCTGCAGCTGTGCCGCGACGAGCTGCCCGACGACGGTCTTGCCCGAGCCCATCATGCCGATCAAGACGAGGTTGCGGCCAGGCGCGAGGATCATGGCCGGTGGGTGGTCGCTCGGTACGCCGCGAGGTTGCGCGCCACCTCTTCGAGGTGGTCGCCGCCGGTCTTCTCCAGCAGGGCATCCGCCAAGGTGAGCGCGACGACCGCCTCGGCGACCACCGCTGCTCTGGGGACCGCGCAGGTATCCGACCGTTGCTGGATCGCCTCGGCCGGCTCGCCCGTGCGCACGTCCACCGTCGCGAGCGGCCGCGCCAGGCTTGAGAGCGGCTTCATCGCGGCGCGAACCCGCAGGACGTCGCCGGTAGTCATGCCGCCCTCGAGACCGCCTGCCCTGCCCGTCCTCCTGCTGATGCGCCCGTCCTGGTCCCGCACGATCTCGTCGTGGGCCTTCGAGCCGGGCACCTCCGCGGTGTGGAAGCCGTCGCCGACCTCGACGCCCTTGAACGCTTGGACGCTCATCATCGCCGCGGCCAGCCGGGTGTCGAGCTTACGGTCCCAGTGGACGTGGCTGCCAAGACCTGGGGGGAGGCCGTAGGCGAGCACCTCCACGACTCCTCCCAAGGTGTCCCGCTCGGCTTTCGCGCGGTCGATGCGGTCCTGCATCCGGGCTGACGTGTCAGGGTTGAGGCAGCGGACCGGGTCGGCGTCGACGGCGTCGAGATCCGCCGGGCCGGGGGCGGGCACCTCCTCGGGGACCGCGACCTCGGCGATCCGCACGACGTGCGAGACCACGCGCACCCCGACCTGCTCCAGCAGCGCCCGGGCGAAGTAGGCGAGGGCGACTCGCGTCGCCGTCTCACGGGCGCTCGCCCGCTCCAGCACGTTCCGCGCCTCGTCGAACGCGTACTTCTGCATCCCCACCAGGTCGGCGTGGCCGGGCCGCGGGCGGGTAAGCGGCGCGCCGCGCCCGGTCTGCTCCAGGGCGTCGAGGTCGCCAGGCGGGTCGACGCTCATGGCTCGGGTCCACTTTGGCCACTCGGTGTTGTGGATCACCACCGCCACAGGCGAGCCAATCGTCAGGCCATGCCGAACCCCGCCGAGCACCTCGAGGCGATCCACCTCGAAGCTCATTCGCGGTGACCGCCCGTGACCGAGGCGCCTGCGGCTCATCTGCCGGTCGAGCTCTCGCCGATCGACTGGCACGCCAGCGGGCATCCCTTCGAGGATGCCGACGAGCGCCGGGCCATGGGACTCCCCGGCCGTGAGGTAGCGCAAGACCATATGGCCTGGAGGCTACCTCTTGCGCTAGGTTCCGGTCTCTTTGCGTCCGGTGCGGGATGCGTTGAGATAGTCGGAGAGGTCACCGCTGCGGATCCGGTAGTTCTTCCCTACCCGGATCGCAGGCAGTTGCCCACCTTTGATAAGGCGGTACACCGTCATATTGGAAACACGCATATGGTCGGCGACCTCCGCCACCGTCCAAAGATGGTCCTCTTCAATCGACGCCATGCCAAGGTTCTCCTCCGAGCCAGCCGCGGCCAGCTCCCCGTCATCTCGCGTTGCCGGTCCCCCCGACCGGACATCGATGCACGGTTGTGCGCCCTCTGCCAAGGTTCGCAACAACCTCATCATCTTGAACAATAGCCACACTGACGGTCAAGAAAAACAATAAACAACAACGAAGTAATTCAAGTGGCCTTATGGCCAGGAAAACGCACGTATGCGTGACGAACCCTGGCCATAAGGCCCTCAGCGGCCGAGCGCCGCCTCCGCCGCTGCGCGCATGGCCGGGATCGGGGCGGGGTGGCCGGTCCAGCGGGTCCAGGCGAGCGCGGCCTGGGCGACGAGCATCCCCAGCCCGTCGAACGCGGCGGCGCCCCTCGCGCGGGCGGCGGCGAGGAACGGCGTGTCGGACGGGCCATAGACCAGGTCAAGCGCGATCTGGTCCCGTTCGAGCGTCATGAGGGGCGCGGGCAACGGCTCGCCGTGGAGCCCGAGCGGGGTCGCGTTGATGACGAGCCGTGGGGTGCTTGAGTCTGTGAGCGTCGCGCCATGCTCCGCGGCCAACCGGGCGATCTGCGCAGCGGCCTCGCTGCGGCGGGCGCGGACCTGCAGCCGCGCATCCAAGCGGCCGAGCGCGACCGCCGCCGCCCTGGCCGCCCCGCCGGCCCCGAACAGCAACACCGGATCGCCGGGCTCCAGGCGCACGTCACGTTGGAGGACCTCCTGCAACCCGCCCGCGTCGGTGTTGTCGGCGACCAGCGCGCCCGCGTCCCAGAACAGCGTGTTCGCCGCGCCGATCAGCTCAGCCTCAGGGGTCCGCGCGTCGGCCAGCTCCCATATCGCCCGCTTGTGCGGCACCGTCACGTTCGCGCCAAGCATCCCGAGCGCGCGCAGCCCGGCGACCACCTCGGGGACCCGGGCAGGCGGCACGTCGAACGCCAGGTACACCGCGTCGATCCGCGCGGTGGCGAACGCCGCGTTGTGGATCTGGGGCGAGACGCTGTGCGCCACCGGATGGCCGAGAAGGCAGGCGAGACGGGTTGCGGGAGATATCCGGCGACTCACCTCTCGACGCTCCTCGGGAGGCGCCATCGTGCAGAGTTAGTCCGGTATCCTGGACTAACTCTGCACAGTGCAGGATTAGGCTGGCCGATTCTCACGTCAGCTGCCCTGCTGGCGGCGGATATCGGCGATGGCCTGTTGGTGCTCGGCGAAGGTGCGGCTGAAGCGGTGGCGGCCGGTGTCCGGCTCGACCACGTAGTAGAGGAAGTCCTCGTCGGAGGGATGGGCAGCGGCGCGGATCGAGGCCTCGCCGACTCCGGAGATCGGGGTAGGTGGGAGCCCCGGGTTGCGGTAAGTGTTCCACGCCGAGTCGACCTCGAGGTCGGATCGCAGTACCCGGTCCTTCTGCTCCCCCAAGGCGTACAGCACGGTCGCGTCGATCTGCAGGCGTTGACCCTCCTCCAAGCGGTTGTGGATGACGGCGCTGATACGCGGCCGTTCCTCCGCCAAGCGAGCCTCGCGCTCGACGAGCGACGCGAGGATGAGCGTCTCGTAGGGCTCCCGCCCAGGAGAGCTACGCATGATGGAGCCCATCACCTCGTCGGTCTCCCGCACGAGCCGGGTGAGGACGTCCTGCGGGCTCGCGTCGAGGCGGAACTCGTACGTGTTCGGGAACAGCAGCCCCTCGAATGGCTGCGCGTTCGCCGGCATGCTCCCGATCGGCACCCATTCCGGAACGGCGATGCTGGCCAGCGCTGCCCTCAGGTCGTCGATGGTGAACGGGCTGCCCTCGGCCCCCGCGATCCGCGCTAACGTCTGCTCGACGGTGAGTCCCTCGGGGATCGTGACCGTGAACCCTGGAGGCGGCGGCGGTCCCGCCGCCAGCACGTCGAGCACCTCGTTCAGCCCAGCCCCGCGCGGCACATCGTATGCCCCCGCCTGAATGACGGTTCCCTGAAGTCGAGCGAGGATCGCGAAGGCCATCGAAGAGCGGATCAGGCCTTGGTCCTGTAGGAGATCACCGATCTCTGAGATGCCCGTTCCCTGCGGGATCGACACGGTGACGCTCGGCCCCGCGGCGGGCACCGGCTCCAGGGGAGCCCGCAGCCTCCATAGCGCAGTACCGGTAAGCGCGACAATCAGCACGAGAAGGACGAGGAAACCCTTCGACCCGCTCGAAAGCGTCATCTTCCGGTTACTCCACTCTGGGCCGCCCGTCGAGCCAGCCCTGCAGGATGATCGTCGCGGCTACCGCGTCTCGTCCAGCCTTGCGCTCGGCACGGCGTACCCCGGCGGCAAGCAAGACACGCTCGGCCTCGACGGAAGATAGCCGCTCGTCCCAAAACTCGACATTCAGGCCGAGGTTCCGGAGGCCATCGGCGACCGCCCGAGCCGAGGCGGTGCTGGCGGTCTCACGGCCAGAAAGCGCCCTTGGCAACCCGACGACGACGGTGCCACACCGCCGTGCCCTCGCCAGGTCAGCCAATCGGGCCACCAGATCCCGCCCGCCCGCGATCGACTCGAGAGGAGTGGCGACGAGCCCGCCGGGATCGCTGATCGCCAAGCCGACGCGCACCGTCCCGACGTCGACGCCAAGGGCGGGATAAGGCGCCGCCGTCTCACCCAAGGCGTTCGATGGCCGCCGCGCGCACGGCATCGAGCGCGTCGCCAAGCTTCGCGCCGTCACGGCCACCCGCTTGTGCGATCTCACCCTTGCCGCCCGCACCGCCCCCGACGAGCCGCGCTCCGGGCGCGAGGATCTCGCGCGCCGCGATACCCCGGCTCGCCAGGTCCGCGCTTACCGCGGCGACCAGCTGGGCCGTGCCCTCCGGGGTCACGGTACCGAGCACCACGACACCGGGCCGTAACCGATTGAGTACCTCGAGCGCGAGGCTCCGGAGGCCTTCACGGTCGGCGCCGTCGACCGCGGCGGCGACCACACGGGCATCCCCCACCGCCTCCGCGCTCCGGACCAGCACATCCGCCGAGGCCAGCAGCACGTCCGTCCGCGCCTGGGCAAGCGCCTTCTCCGCCGCCCGGAGACGGTCGAGCAGCTCCGCGACGCGTTCGGGGGCCTCGTCCGTCGGGACCTTGAGCAGCTTCGCCACCTGGTCGGCGACGAGCCGCTCGCGTGCGAGGAACGCGAACGCCTCCGGACCGGTCACGGCCTCGATCCGGCGGAGGTTCGCCGCGATGGAGCCCTCGGAGAGCACCGTGAAGAGGCCGACCTCGGCGCCATGTCCCACGTGCGTGCCGCCGCACAGCTCCTTGGAGTAGTCGCCGATGCTCACGACCCGCACCCGGTCCCCGTACTTCTCCCCGAACAACGCGGTCGCGCCCATGCGGCGAGCCTCTTCTTGGGAGGTCTCGAGGGTGTCGACGTCGGGGTCCGCGGCGATGCGGGCGTTGACCACGTCTTCAAGCTCCGCGACCTGGTCGCGCGACACCCCCTCGAAGTGGGGGAAGTCGAAGCGGAACCGGCCCGCGTCGATCGCCGACCCGGCTTGGGTCGCGTGCTCGCCCAGCACCTCTTTCAGCGTCGCGTGCAGGATGTGCGTCGCGGTGTGCCCACGCTGGATCGACGCACGGCGGGCATGGTCGATCTCGGCGTACGCGTCTTGACCCGTGGCCAGCTCTCCCGCGGCGACGCGCCCGTGGTGGACGATGACCCCTTCGATGGGGTTGATCGTATCCGTGACGAGGAACCGGCCGGTCGGGGTGGTGATCAGCCCGTGGTCACCGAGCTGCCCGCCCTTCTCCGCGTAGAACGGCGTCCGTGGCAGGACGATCTGGACCTCGTCGCCCTCGCCGACCCGGTCGACCAGGTCGTCGCCAGCGACGATCGCGGCGAGATGTGTCTCGGCGGCCTCGTCGGTATAGCCGAGGAACTCGGAGGGACCAGCCTTGCGGTACGTCTGGATCGGAGTCGTGGCGCCGTCGCCGCGCTTGATCGCCGCCCGGGCTCGCTCGCGCTGCTCGGACATCGCCGCGGCGAAGGCGTCGCGGTCCAGGTCGAAGCCCTGCTCGCGGGCGATCTCAAGCGTGAGGTCGATCGGAAAGCCGTAGGTGTCGTGCAGGGTGAAGGCGGTCTCGCCCTCCAGGGTCGTCGACTTGCGCCGCCGCGCGTCCGCGATCGCGGAGTCCAACATCACGAGACCCGTGCGGAGCGTGCGAGAGAAGGCTTCTTCCTCGGCGATCGCGACACGCATGATCAGCTGGGCCTGCTGGCGCAGCTCTGGCCAGGCGTCGCCGAGCGTGTCGATGACCGTGCTCGTCATCGCGCGCATGACGGGCCGGTCCATGCCGAGCTTGCGCACGCTGCGCACCGCCCGGCGGATGAGCCGGCGCAGGATGTAGCCACGCGCCTCGTTCGAGGGGAGCACTCCATCGGCGATCAGGAAGCTGGCCGCGCGCGAGTGCTCGGCGATGACGCGCAGAGATACGTCATCTCGCCCGCCGCTGCCGTACGCGACGCCGGTCAGCTCGCTCGCCCGGTCCAGCATCGGGCGGACGACGTCGATCTCGTAGGCGTTCGGGACGTCTTGGAGCAGCATGGCCATGCGCTCGAGACCCATGCCAGTGTCGACGTTCTGCTTGGGCAGCTCGCCGACGATGTCGCCGACGGCGTCGCGCTCGAACTGCATGAAGACGAGGTTCCAGAACTCCAGGTAGCGCGACTCGTCGACCTCGGGGCCACCCTGGAGCCCGTACTCCGGGCCGCGGTCGTAGTACAGCTCGCTGCACGGCCCGCAAGGCCCGGGACCGCCCGTGTCCCAAAAGTTGTCCTTCTTGCCGCGCCGGACGATCCGTGAGGCGGGGACGTCGCTCTCGGACAGCCAGAGCTGCTCGGCCTCGTCGTCGTCGAGGTAGACCGTCGCCCAGATGCGCTCGGGGTCGAAGCCGAACCCGTGTGGCGGCGGGCTGGTCGACAGCTCCCACGCCCAGGCGATCGCCTCGCGCTTGAAGTAGTCGCCAAAGCTGAAGTTGCCGAGCATCTCGAACAGCGTGAAGTGCCGGGTCGTCTCGCCGACGTTCTCGATGTCGAGGGTGCGCACGCACTTCTGGACGCTGGCCGCACGGGGATGCGGGGGGATCGCCTCTCCTTGGAAGTACGGCTTGAACTGCACCATCCCGGCGACCGTGAGCAGCATCGTCGGGTCATTGGGAATCAACGAGGACGACGGCCAGATGCGATGGTCGCGCTGGCGGAAGAACTCGAGAAAGGTGGAGCGGATATCGCTGGTGCGCATTGCGTGATCGCCTCGTGAGCGGGAGGGTTAGATGGGTCGGCGTACGCCGTCAGAGTTCAACTGCGCAGCCTGGGCACTACCGTACGCCTCGCGGAGCTCGGCTTCCCGTTCAGCGGCCGCGGCGCGGCCAGCTTCCACGGCGACGGCGATGCGATCGCGCATCCTACTGGCCGTCGCCCCGGTCATGTCCGCCATCCCCTGGCGCGTCAGCCGCCGCCGGCCACGCTCGACCTTACGGACCGCATAGCCACCCAGCGCCACGCCCGCACCCAGCCCAACCATCGCGAAGAACAAGCGCTTGAACATCTACAGCCTCACTTCGTGGTCTTGTCTACCTTTTTGGCCGCCTTGACGGCCACGCGCGTGCCGGTGACGAATGCGATCGCCTTGATCAGTGGGTTCGCGACCGCGGCGTGCACGACGTCGGCGATGCTTGTCGCCTGAGTCGAGATGTGCTGGACGCTACCCACAATGGCATCGACACGCGCAAGCTCGGTGTTCACACCTGAAACAGTCTCGTTCAACCCCGCGAGCATGGGAACGGCTTGGTTGGTCAGCTGATTGACCGTACTGGTCAACTCGCGAACCGTACCCACCAAGGTGAGCAGCAGCGACATCAAGCCCAGCATGGCGGCCCCGAAGGACACGGCGGCGACAATGGCGGCGATGCCGGCGAAGCTCGCGTCCTCGACGAGGATCCCGAGTATAACGAACCCGATAATCACCACGATCGCGGCTAGGCTTGCAAACAGTACACTCTTTTTCATCGATGACCTCTTAGGTGATCTCGTACTAGAGGATCAGCCTACCCGGCTCCCATTGTCCAAGTGGACGAAAAATGACATTTCTCTCGACGATGGAACCTCATGCGGCACTCACACGTCCAAGAGGCAACAACCGTAGCGACCAGTGGGTGGGGAAATGCATCGTCTTTGGATCCTTCCGCTTGCGCTCGCCCTGGCGGCCTGTGGCGGTGATACCCCGAACCTGTCACTTACCACGACCGTGCCGGCCGGTGAGCAGGTGAGCCCGGGCATCACCGTCAGTGGCCTCGGCAGGGTGTCTGGCATGCCCGACGTGCTACGGGTCACCGTCGGCGTGAGCGTCACCCGTGACAACGTGCAGGCGGCGCTCGACGCGGCAAACCGAGCGGCGGAGGCCCTTCTTGGCGCGCTACGCGAGCAAGGGGTCGCCCCCGCGGACATCCAGACACGCGACTTCTCAGTACAACCCGAGCTCCAGTTCCCCGAGGGGGCTCCGCCTACGATCAGCGGGTACACCGTACGCAACGTGGTCGAGGCGAAGCTGCGAGATATCGGACGGGTCGGCGACGTGCTCAACGCCGTGGTGACGGCGGGTGGGGACGCCGCGCGGGTCGAGGGCGTCGCGTTCGCGCTAGAGGACAACGCCGAGCTCCTCGGGCAAGCCCGCGACGCCGCCTTCGCCCAGGCCCGCGCCAAGGCTGAGCAGTACGCACGGCTCGCTGACCGGCCGCTCGGCGCGCTGATCAGCGTGTCAGAGGTGACCGCTCCCTCGCCGCCGCCTGTGCCATTCGACCAGGCACGGACCGAGAGCGCCACCGCCGTGCCCATCGCGCCCGGCGAGCAAGAGGTCGCCGTCACCGTAACCGCGGTCTGGGCTCTCGGCTGACGATCAGACGCAAGCCCAACTCGACGAGCACGTACCCGGCGCGCGGGCGCCAAGGCAGCCGTTCACGTGGTCGTAACGCGACCAGCGCGATGCGCTGCTCGTGCTCAGCCTCGCGCGTGGCAGCCCGATGCTCGAGCGAGAAATAGAGGTATCGGAGCCCGGCTGTCGCCGGGCCCGACAATGAGCTCACCGGCGGAGGATGAGGCCGAGCTCGCTCAGCTGGGACGGGTAGACGGGCGCGGGGGCGCCAGCGAGTGGGTCTCCGCCGCTCTGGGTCTTGGGGAACGCGATCACGTCCCGCAACGACGCGCTGCCGGTCATGAGCATGACGATGCGGTCGAGGCCGAGCCCGATGCCGCCGTGTGGGGGGGCGCCGTAGGACAACCCGCGGAGCAGGAAGTCGAAGCGCGACTCGGCCTCCTCGGCGCTGATGCCGAGCAGCTTGAAGACGCTTGCCTGCAGGCTTCGGTCGTGAATACGCAGGCTGCCGGTCCCGAGCTCCACGCCGTTCAGCACGACGTCGAACGCGCGGGCGGTGACCGCGCCCGGGTTCTCCTCCAGATGAGCGACGAACTGCTCGCTCGGCTGGGTAAAGGGGTGGTGGACGGCGTCCCAGCGACGTTCGTCGTCGTTCCACTCGAACATCGGCGGCTCGACGACCCAGAGAAAGTGCGTCTGGTCGGCGGGGGCGAGGCCTCGTTTGCGGGCCAGGTCGACCCTCACCAAGCCGAGCAGCTCCTGCGCCTTGCGGGTCTGGTCGGCGGCGAGGAGCAGCGTGTCACCGGGCTCAGCCTCGGCGGCCTTTCGCAGACCCTCGACCTCGTCGTCACGAATGAACTTGCGCAAGGGCGAGCGCAGCTCGCCGTCCGGCTCGACGACGGCCCAGGCCAGCCCACCCTTCCGCCGGCGCGCGAAGTCGACGAGCTCGTCAAGCTCGCGCCGGGTGAGCGGGTCGCCTCCGGGTAGGCACAGGCCGAGTACCGAGCCACCTGTGTCGAGCACGCGCTTGAAGACCCCGACCTCGGTCGTGGCGAACACGGCGCCAAGGTCGACGAGCTCTAGGCCGTACCGCGTGTCGGGCTTGTCGCTGCCGTAGCGGCGCATCCCCTCGTCGTACGTCATCCGGGGGAACGGCGTCGCCAGGTCAGCGCCGTGTACCTCTCGCCAGAGCGCGACGAAGATCGCCTCGACCAATCCGAACAGATCCTCCTCGGTGACGAAGCTCGCCTCGAGATCGAGCTGGGTGAACTCTGGCTGGCGGTCCGCTCGGAAGTCCTCGTCACGGAAGCAACGGGCGATCTGGTAGTAGCGCTCCAGGCCGGCGACCATCAGCAGCTGCTTGAAGATCTGCGGGGACTGGGGCAGCGCGTAGAAGCTCCCCTGGCGCAGGCGGGAGGGCACCAGGAAGTCGCGCGCGCCCTCCGGCGTCGACTTGGTCAGCACGGGGGTCTCGACCTCGACGAACCCGTGCTCCTCCAGGACCCTGCGCATCACCGAGTTGATCCGCGCCCGCGTGTGGATCGGTTGGACGGCCTTCGGGCGGCGGAGGTCGAGGTAGCGGTGCTCCAGCCGGAGCACCTCGTCGGCGTCGGTCTCGTCCTCCACCGGGAATGGGGGGGTCGCCGCCGCCGAGAGGATATCCAGCTCACGCGCCGCAACCTCGATGTCACCGGTGGGCAGTGCGGCGTTCTCATTGCCCTCGGGTCGCCGCCGCACGGTGCCGTGGACCCGCACGACGTACTCGGCCCGCAGGTCTCCCACGGCCTCCAGCGCCCCCGACGCGGACGGGTCCGCGACCACCTGCACGATTCCCGAGGCGTCGCGCAGGTCACAGAACGCCACCCCGCCGTGGTCCCTGCGCCGCGCCACCCATCCCGCGAGCACCACGTCAGTGCCCACATGCTCCTCGCGGAGCGTCCCCGCCGCGTGTGTCCGCAGCGAGCCCAGCATCGTCACCATCGCGCGTCCGTCCTCGGATCTGTTGTGTGCTGGATCCACGCCATATATGGCGTCGATCCAGCACACATCTCACGTCTCGTTGACCACGGGGACCTTAGCGGGCGGGGAGAATGCACGCCATGGACCTCATCCGCTGCGCGCACATCGGGCCCTGCGTCGCGGTGACCGGGATCACGACAGCGCTTGCGATCTCGACCGGCATCGGAGCGCGCGCGCTATGGGCCGCCGCCGCCGTCATGGCCGGGCAGCTGTCGGTCGGTTGGTCGAACGACTGGCTGGATGCTCGCCGCGACCGTGCGGCGGGGCGCACCGACAAGCCGCTCGCCCGCGGGACGTTACCCGTCGCCACCGTGCGGCGGGCGGCCTTCGTGGCGCTCGCAGCCTGCGCCGCGCTCTCGCTGGCCTGCGGGATCCGCGCGACCGTGGTCCACCTCCTCGCGGTCGGCATGGCGTGGGGATACAACTTCGGCCTCAAGCGCACACCGGCGAGCGTCGTGCCGTACGCGCTCTCGTTCGCGCTGCTACCGATCTTCGTCACCTTGGCGAGCCCCGCGAGAAGTATGCCGGGAGGTTGGGCGATCGCCGCGGCCGGCTTCCTCGGCGCCGGAGCCCACTTCACGAACACACTCCCCGACCTCGACGCCGACACCCGCACAGGCATCCGCGGCCTCCCCCACCGCCTCGGCCCAACACGCTCACTGGCCGCTACCGTGGCACTGCTGGCCACGGCAGGCACGTTCGTAACCCTCGGCCCCCAAGGCCCACCCCCTCCCGGAACACTGGCCATTGTGACCACGGGGGCGGCACTCCTCACCGCAGTCGTCATCGCGTCCGCCAAAGGCCACCCCCGCACCGCCTTCCGCCTCACCATCGGAGTAGCGCTCGCCATGACCACAGCGCTCGTGACCACCGGTACTCAGCTCTAAGAAACCGCCACCCGCGACCACTGCGCGAGCGAAGCGAGCGCGCGGTTGAGGGGGCTCGATGCCCCCTCAACCGCAACCGCGTGAAAAGAACCACTGATGGATAGGGCGAACCAGGGGGTCGCGTTGCGTCGGGTGAAGCGACCTAAAGTGATCCTGGAGCGGAACCCGACGCAACGCGACCCCAACGCCACCCACACTCACGCCAAGTCGCGCAGGAACGGATTGGACACCCGCTCCCGACCGACCGTCGTCTCCGGACCATGCCCCGAGGCGATCACCGTCGAGTCATCCAAAGGCAGCACCGAACCGGCGATGGAAGACATCAAAAGATCCCACGACCCTCGGGGGAAGTCCGTCCTACCGACGGAGCCGGCGAAGATCAGGTCACCCGAGAGGAGCAGGGGATCGTCCTCCCCTGTGTCGGTGAGCAGGAAGACGCATGAGCCCGGGGTGTGGCCGGGTGTGTGGCGAACCTCGAACGCGTAGCCGGCGAATGACAGCGTCTGCCCGTCGCGCAGGCCTTCTAGGCGCTCGGTCGGCGGGTCCCAGTCGAGGCCGAACTGCGCCTTCAGCGCGCCTGGAGGCAGGTTGCCGAAGGCGGCGGCGGGATTGTCCCATATCCAGCGGTCGTCGGCGTGGAGCAGGACAGGAACGTCCAGCGCGCCGGCGAGCTCGGGGACGGCCCAGAGATGGTCGAGGTGCCCGTGGGTGAGCAAGATCGCCTCGCATGTCACGCCCCGGGCAGTGAGGCGCTCTCGCACCGTGGTATCGCCGCCTTGGCCGGGGTCGACGACGACGGCTCTTCCCAGAGCAAGATCGCCGAGGATGTAACAGTTGGCCTGCCATATTCCCAGCGAGAACCGCTCGACGAACCGCGTCCGTTTCCCGAGCGTCCCCAGCATCAGTTCGGGCGCGGGACGATCCGGTAGGCGTCGAACACGGACTCGACCCGGCGCACCTGGGCGAGGATGTGGTCGAGATGCGCGATGTCCGCGAGCTCGAACGCGAAGCGCAGGAAGGCAACCCGATCCCGCTGCGTGGTGACCTGGGCGGACACGATGTTGACCTGCAGATCGCCGAGGACCGTACAGATGTCGCGGAGCAGCTGCTTGCGGTCGAGGGCTTCGACCTGGAGGTTGACGCGGAAGGTCGCGGGCGTCCGGGTGTCCCAGTGGACCGCGACGAGTCGCTCTGGATCTTTGCGGAGGTCCTCGGCGTTCGGACAGTCGGCACGGTGCACGGAGACGCCACGCGCGGCGGTGATGAAGCCGATGATCCGGTCGTACGGGACGGGCGAGCAGCACCGCGCGAGCGTGATCCACGAGTTGTGGGTGTCCTCCACGACGACCGCGTCAGAGGGCCGCAGTACCGGCTCGCGCTCGACGGGGAGCGGCGTATCCAGCTGGCCGGCGTCCTCGCCGACCCGCGCCACCAGCTCTTGCACGACGGCCGGGGCGCTGATGTGCCCGTCGCCCACCGCCCGGTATAGCGCCTCCAGGTCCTGGTACCGCATGGCCTCGGCGACCGCTCGCAGCTCTGGCGCGCCCAGCAGGCGCTTCCATCCCGGGCCGCGCTTGGCGAGCTGCCGCTTGAGCTCGTCGCGACCCTTCTCGATCGCGTCGACGCGCCGCTCGCGTGAGAACCACTGTTTGATCTTCGATCGCGCCCGTGACGAGCCGACGAACTCAAGCCAATCGCGGGAAGGCCCCGCGTCAGGGGCCTTCGAGGTGAGGATCTCGACCGTCTCACCGTTGCGAAGCTCGTACTCCAACGCGGCGAGCCGCCCGTTCACGCGCGCGCCAATCGTGCGGTGACCGACGTCGGTATGGATCGCATAGGCGAAGTCGACCGGTGTCGAGCCACGCGGCAGGGCCTTGATGTCGCCCTTGGGGGTGAACACGAACACCTCGTCGGCGTACAGGTCCAGGCGCATGTTGCGCATGAACTCGGCCGAGTCCTTGGTGTCGCCCTGCATGTCGAGCATCTGCGACAGCCACTGCGCCTCGGAGCCGGCCTCGGTCCCCCTCCCGCCCCCGTTCGCGCGGGACAGCTTGTACTTCCAGTGGGCGGCGATCCCGTACTCTGCGGTGCGGTGCATGGCGGCGGTACGGATCTGCACCTCCATGGGCTTTCCGTCCGCGCCGACGACCGTCGTGTGCAGCGACTGGTAGAGGTTGAACTTCGGCATCGCGATGTAGTCCTTGAACCGCCCGGGAATCGGGCGCCACATCGCGTGCAAGGTGCCGAGCGCGGCGTAACAGTCCTTCACCGCGTCCACGATCACCCTGATGCCCACGAGGTCGTAGATCTCGGTGAACTCTTTGCCCCGCATGACCATCTTCTCGTAGATGGACCAGTAGTGCTTCGGACGGCCATGCACCTCCGCGCGGATCTTCACCGCCCGCAGCCGCTCTTCCACCTCGGTCACCAGCGAGCCGAGGTAGATGTCCCGTTGCGGCTGGCGCTCGGCGACCATCGCCTTGATCTCGTCGTAACGCTTGGGATGCAGCGTCGCGAACGCCAGGTCCTCGAGCTCCCACTTGAAGTTCTGCATGCCAAGGCGGTGGGCGAGCGGCGCGTAGATCGCCAGTGTCTCCTCGGCGGTCCGCTTCTGGCCCGGACGGGACCTGTGGTGGATCGTCCGCATGTTGTGCAGGCGGTCCGCGAGCTTGATCACGAGGACTCGGAAGTCGGACGCCATCGCCATCAGCATCTTGCGGAGCGACTCGGCCTGCTGCTCCTCCTTGCTCGAGACCTGCAGCCGGTCAAGCTTCGTGACCCCATCGACGAGCATCGCGCACTCGTCCCCGAAGTCGCGCGCTAGGTCGGCGATCGTCATATCGGTGTCCTCCACGGTGTCGTGGAGGAGCGCCGCACAGATCGTCGGCGTGTCCATCCCCAGCTCGGCAAGCACCTCGGCAACGCCGATCGGGTGGATGATGAACGGCTCCCCGGACTTGCGCTGCTGACCCGCATGCGCCGCGTCGGCGACCTCGTAGGCGCGCAGCACGGTCTTGACGTCGGCTTTCGGTGAGGCCCGCCTCAGCGTCGTGATCAACGCCTGTAACCGGTCGGGGACGTGCAGCCCAAGGTCGAACATGGGAAGCCTGGCAAGTACGGCCTTGACGCCTGACTGCCGCGGCCGCGTCGGGGTTACCGTGGGCGGATCGAGATGGACCACCTTCCCGCCGGGCGTGGGCTCGCCGCTATCGACGCCGGTTTGCCCGGCGTCCATAGGGGGATCCAGTAGCGCGTCCCCAAGACGGCGTTCTTCCGCGTTCGTGGCGGCCTCCGCGATCGTCCCAGCCCAATGCGGAATCATCTCCACCATACCCCGATACCAGCCGCTGTCCGCTCTCCAGGTCGGCCATTCGGGTGATGCGCGAATGGCGTAAGGGGAGCGTACCGGGGTACTTAGGTCTGCCCCCCAACTTCGACTTCGGGTCAGATACCTCCCGAAGTCGAAGTTGGGGGGTCGGCGCGGGCAATGTCACGCCGTTTACAGGCGATCAAGAAGAAGTTCCATCCAGCGTTCAGACCGCTGTTGAGCCCTTGTTCCGGAGCGGCCATACCATCCGCGTGGGCGCCGAGCGATGTCGAGATATCGCCTGGTGCCCGTGCGGCGGTGTCCTGGGTCGGTGAGCCGGGCTCGCCCGTCAGGGTTCCATCTCGGCTCGGGAGGAATTGCTCATCATGCGTACCAGCGTCGACCGGATTTTGACCACGCACGCGGGAAGCCTGCCGCGCCCACCCGAGCTGGCCGACGCGATGGTCGCTTGGGAGACCGGTGAGATCACTCCGCACCAGGCGACCGCGCTGCCCAGCATGGTCCGGGAGGCGATCACCGAAGTCGTGGGCCGGCAACGAGTGGTGGGCCTCGACGTGATCAGCGACGGCGAGATGGGCAAGATCGGCTACTCGACATACGTCAAGGAGCGGATGAGCGGCTTCGACGGGTGAGGCCGGGACACTGGCGCTCGCGGACCTCGCCGACTTCCCGGAGATCTCCGAGCAAGCGCTGGAGGGACTGATCACCCGGGCACCGGCGTGCACGGGCCCGGTCGCCTACACCGGCCACACCGCACTCGCCGCTGACCTGCACGCGCTCCAGGCCGGACTGGAGACATCTGGCGCGCGGGGTCAGGAGGTGTTCGTGCCGACCGCGTCCCCCGGGGTGATCTCTCTCTTCCTGGCTGACCAGCACTATGGCGACCAGGAGTCCTACCTCGCCGCGCTGGCCGAGGCGATGCGCACCGAGTACGAGGCCATCGCCGCGGCGGGGTTCCTTGTGCAACTCGACTGCCCGGATCTGGCTATGGGCCGCCACGCCCAGTATGCCGATCTCAGCATCGAGGAGTTCCGGAAGAAGATCGCTGTCCACATCGAAGCGCTCAACCTCGCGGTCCGCGATATCGACGCCGAGCGGCTGCGCTTGCACGTGTGCTGGGGCAACTACCCGGGCCCGCACAATCACGACGTCGAGCTCGCCGACATCATCGACATCGTGCTCGGTGCCCGACCTCAAGCGATCGTTCTAGAGGCCGCGAACTCCCGCCACGGTCACGAATGGCGAGTATTCGAGGATGTCGCGCTCCCCGAGGACAAGATCCTCATCCCGGGCGTGATCGATACCTCCAGCAACTACATCGAACATCCAGACCTCGCTGCCGAACGCATCGCCCGCTACGCCGAACTCGTCGGCACCGAGCGGGTCATCGCCGGTATCGATTGCGGGTTCGCCACCTTCGCCTCGTTCCTGCCGATCTCTCCGAGAATCGCCTGGGCCAAGCTCGCCTCCCTGGTCGAGGGCGCCAACCGGGCCTCGGCCAGGCTCCGCCGCCCTGCGTCTGTCGCTTCCTAGGTCTGTAGAACCCTTTGAAAGGTGCCCGGATGCGTGTTCTGTTCGTCGGCGATGTCGTCAGGGCGGAGTCCGTGGCCTGGCTGGGCGGCCCTCGCCCAATGAATGGGTTCGGCATGACCGACCAGACCGTGGACCTGCTGCTCGGCGCAGGGGTAGACGTGATCACCGGCGGCAACCACTCCTGGGACGGCCCGCACGCCGACCGACTGCTCGCCCACCCGCAGATCGTGAGGCCCGCCAACGTGGAGGAGTCCATCGGTCAGGGGTGCTCACCCTGAAGAACGGTGTTGACGCGCTCACTGTGGTGAACCTGCTCAGCCCTAGCGCAACGCTGCCCGGGATGCGGGCGCCCACTCCGGCGCCGATCTGGCCGCCGGACCGAGCCAGCCGCAGGGCATGGCGGTGGAGGTGGAGGTCCTCGGATTCCAGGTCGTCCTTGGGTCGACCATGGATCGGGGCGGCGAGCTGTGCGATGGCATCGCGGAACCGACTGTGGCGCAGGTCGAGCTGTGTTTCGCTGCACGCCCACCGCAGGTCCAGCCAGCGTGGCTCCTCGAGACCCGCTGGACGGCGGGAGCGAGCTGGCCGTCCGCAGCGTGGCTGTAGGAAATAAATGCCTCATAGCCGGTGGTGTCCATATTCGTCGGCCGACTGGGCGAAAGTTGAATGTGTCGCATTCCAGCTGACCTCCTCATGCATAGTGGCCACGCGCCCGGCGGAACGCGCCCCTCTGTGAGTCTCGTCGCCGGCTCTGACGCCTCGGCGAGCCGAGTCCGCTGCAATACGTCCTCTCGACGCGCAGCCTGTCACGTCTCGAAGTGGAGACGCAGCCCAACCGCTGCGGCCTAGCGCTCCTCGAACTCCTGGAACTTGAACCGCAGCGCCGCGGCGTTTTCGCTGACGATGCGGGTGACGTGGTCGGGAAAGCCGTCTTCGTTGGTCGCTCGGATCTCGATCGTTACGTCTAGTTGGGTCCCGACCAGGCCGTTCAGGTGAGCGAGCACTTCTTGGGCGACGCGGCCAGCGTCGCGGCCGAAGCGGGCGGAGTCGGCAGCAACCACGCCATAGAACCGGCGCGGCAGGCCGGGGGAATCTGGCTGGGTGGTGCCACCCGCCTTGTCGCCGTCCGGCTCCGCTGCCGGCACGGCCTGCTCTGTGTCACGTTGCGCGATGGCCCGCTCGGGCCGGACAAGCAAAGTCGATCCGAGCACTGAGCTCGCGTGTTCGCCGGCCTGGAGGCCGAGGTAGCGTCCCGTGCGTGAGTCGTGGGCCTGGGCGACTGCGAGGCCGTCGGATGCCCAGGTGATCGAGGCGGGCGCCTCCATCACGCACGTGGTCAATACGTCGATGTCGCGGAGCCGGTGCAGGTAGAGGTAACGCGCGTAAGCCTCCCACACATGTACGAGGCTGGCGTCGCCGGACTCCCACAGCGCGGCAAGCGGCCCGTCTAACTGGAGCCGCAAGAGCACCGGCGGGTACCTCAGGTACAGCTGGCCGCCTTGGACCAGCTTGCGGCCCGCGCGCTCAGCGAGGCCGCCTGGGCCCTCGACCCGGATCGACTCCCATTCCACCGGCCCCGTCGGCTCGTCCTCAGGCGGCTCGTCCTGACGCGGGATGAGCAGCCAGGAGTACGCGTCCGCGAGGCGCAACCCGACGGTGCGCTCGGCATCGGCGGCTCTGTCCTCGGCCTGCGCCTTTTGGTGCGGATCGAGGTTCAGCGCGAGCGCTTCGGCGACGACCGAGCTCCATGCGCGCAGCTCGGCGACGGCCTGCTCGAGGTCGTCGATGCGTCTCTGGTCGGGAGCGAGGAACACGAGCATGTTGCCGTAGGTGCGCGGCGCGGCTCCGCGTGACCGGAGGGTCGCCATGGCCGCAGCGACCGCCTCCGACGCCTCAGACCGGGCGCTGTGGGTCAACTCGGGACCGAGGACCACTAGCCGCGCCTCGGCGACGTCGGCGACCTCCTCGTCGGCACGACGCAGGACATGCACCGCCGCGAAGTCGCCGCGCTCGCGCTCCAGACCTCGCAGCCGCGCGACCACGGCGTCGCGTACCTCCGCCCGCTCGCCGTCGAGCAAGCGGGCGGCGCGATCACGGGCGATCCGCGCGACGCTCGGGCGGGTGCCGTACCAGTAGCGCCCGGCGCCCACGTAGAGGTACGTGGCGCGGTCGGCCAACCGGTTCAGGGCGTCGCCGTAGATGGCCGTGCTCTCTCCGGGCAATGCGCACCCGAGGCGGACCCGCGTGACATCGATGCCCGGGTTCGAAGACCCGACACGCGGCGCCGAGCCGAGGAACACCGCGCGCGCCACACGGCGAGCGGCAAGGTAGCGACCCAGGCTCTTGAATTGGTCGTCCAACGAGCGCGGCAGCGAGTCCGGCCCGTCTACGTCGGCGTCGATGATCGGCTTCCACGAGTCGTCCAGGTTGCGCGTCAATTCGGCGGCGACGGCCGAGTCGGCCAGCGGCACGCTGGCCGGGAGGATGAGCGGAGACTGGTCGCCGCTCGCCCACAGGGCGTGGATGACCGTGGCCATGAGCCGCAGTACGCCCCGGGTGCGTTGGAAGCGGTCGAGGGTCGACCAGTCCTCGTAGAGCCGGGCGAACAGCTCGGGATGGATGGGGTAAGCCTGCTGCACACGCCGGACATAGGCCGGTTCCCGGCACTCGGGCGGAAATTCGCTGGACTCCCGGCGGTACAAGTCACCGACGGCTGCCGCCGTGGCGTCCCGATCGGCGAGATGGGACGAGTCGATCGGCTGGAACAGCCGCCGGCGGACGATCTCGAAGCTCTCCTCGGCGCTCGCGGGCCGCCATGACGACTCCATGCGCCCGACCACCGCGCGCAACCGCCGCAACGCCTCCCGCCCGCCCGCGCCCCCTACCTCCACCTCCGAGCCCACCGGTGGACCCTCCTCGGGGGTGCCCGAGGCCGGGATCGACACCACCAGCAGGGCGCGCTGGACGCCGCGCACGGCCTCGGTGAGCGCTTGGGCGAACGAGAAGTGGGTGTCGAACGTGCCAGCCCGCAATGTGTCGTCCGCGTAGAGGCCTCGCGCGTAGGCCACCCATTCGTCGATGAGGACCAGGCAGGGAGCGGCCTGCTTCAGGACCGCGCGCAGCGCATCGCCTGGGTTCGACCGGGTGCGATCGGCCTCCGCGACCAGCGCGAACCCGTCGGCCCCGCCGAGCTGCCAGGCGAGCTCGCCCCACAGCGTCCCAACCTCCGTCCCGTCTGCCTTGACGACGGCCTGCCCTGGAGCGATGCGGGTGCCGACGAGCACGGCCCGGCGCACGGCCGGCAGCTCGGCGGCCCCGGCTGCGCCGACCAGATCTTGGACCTCCTGCGGGAACCGGTCCAGCGGTGTGCCCGAGAAGAGGTGGTACAGGGCGATCATCGAGTGCGTCTTGCCGCCACCGAACGTGGTCTGCAGGTCGACCACCGGCACGCCGCCGGCGCCATGCAGGCGCTCGACGGCCTGGGCGAGGAGCTGCCCGAGACCCGCCGTCACGAACGTCCGGGCGAAGAAGCCCGCCGGGTCGGTGTACTCCGCCGCGCCTTCGCCAAGCGCCACCTGGTGAAGGTCCGCGGCGAACTCCGCCAGCGCGAAACGACCGCGTGCGACGTCGTCGTGCGGCGAGATGACGTCGCGCCACGGTCGCAGGCCGGCGGCCGGCGCCATCAGCAGCGCTTCGGCGACAGGGCTGCCCAGTTTGACCCGCAGGGCGGCTTTCGCGCGGCCCACCTCGTCTGCTTCCCGCGCGTCGATGGCGGTGAGCAGCCGCTCCACTGAGTCCAAAGCCCGGTAGGCGTCGTCTGCCGAGACCGGCCCGTTGTGGGCCCAGCGGTTACGGATGTCCCGCAGCTCGAACACGAGGTTGCGGTCGGATCGGGTCAGCTCATGGCGGAAGACGCCGTCCCAGCTCTCGGTGAGCACGCGCAGCTGGAGCGCGGGGTCGGCAAGCGAAGCCTCACCGTGTACGGGCGGCCGCGACGCGGTGGCCCAGGCCCGGAGCCAGTCCACCCCGGCATGGCTCGCGGCCCGCATGCGCCGGTCGATGTACGGGGCGAGGCCTGCAGCCAAGCTTTCGAAGGCTCGTCCGACCCGGTCGCGGTTGCTCAGCGCCACGATCGCTCCTGGTCCACCAGGCGGTTGCGTGGCCGGCCTGCCTGCCACGATGCGTCGTCGAGCCGGTCGAAACCGGCGCGCACGAGCTTGGCGATCCGGGGGGCACGGCCGTCGACCGGGCGGACGACGACGCCCTCAGCCGGCCCCGAGCCCACCGCCGACCGACCGAGCAGCGCCTCGACGGCGGCAAGACCCCCGAGCACCCCGCGGGCGAGCAGCGGCGGCGTGCTCAATCCCGCTCCACCGCACCGGTCATCGCGCTCGCCAACGGTTGCAAACGTGCCGTCCGCTCGCAGGACATCGAACACGACCAGGAAGGATGGCAAGCGCTCGTACAGCATGGAGTGGCTCAGCAGCAGCCACTCGGCGTACAACGCGTGGGCGCCGTGCAGCGCACGCATGAGGTTGTCGGCGTGCTGGGCTGCCCACGCGAGCAAGGGCCCCCGCTGGTTGGCACGGTCGGTCGCGTAGGGGCCCCCGCGCGTCGTCGCTCGCACCCGGCCGTCTTCCGCCCACAGGGCCACGTTGGCGCCATCAAGCTTCTCCTCGACCACGACCTCTCGTTCCAGCAGCGAACGCACATCGTCTGGCGCCAGCACGAGGTCGTCGCGGGTGCCTCGCCCGCCGACGAGGTGAGGGATACGCGGATAGCGCGGGGGGGTCATGCGTAGGCCCCCAGCACCGTCTCCAAGGTCCAGATGCCGACGTCCTGGGGAGCGAAGGCCGAGCGCGCGACGAAGCGGTCGCGCTCGACCAGGATGGCGATGTCGCCCGCCCCCATCTGGCCGCTGCCAGCCAGGTCGACGAAGCGCTGGGCGGTGCCGTCACCGTTGCAGAGTTCCGTGAGAAACGCGTCGTCCCAGCTGACCATGTTCAGGCGGAACGGCGCGGTGCCCGCAATTGCGGCCTCGATGAACCGCACGAGGGTCTCGGCCGCCGGGCGACGATGGCCGGCGGCGTGGGCAATGTGGTTACCAGTCTCGATCACGGCGGTGATCGGGATCACGAATTCCTCGCCGGCCTCCACGCGGTCCTTGAACGCGGCGACGATCTCCGCGTGTCGCTGGCTCTTGCCGGGAACGCGAACGAGTTCGCAGAGCACGGACGTATCGACGAACGTGACGCGCCTCACGAGGCACGCTCGCCGAAGAGGTCTTCGAGCGCTGCGGCAGGGTTGGCCGGCGCCTGACGGTCGCGGAGCCGGTCCTGGACGACCGCCCGGCCGAGCCCCCCGCGCGCCACCACGTCGACGTACGCCGGCAGGTCGACCAGCCGCGTCAATGTGCTGCGCCCGTCGGGGTGGCGCTGGCAGACCACGACGTTGCGGTGCTCCGCTCCCGACAGGGCGTCGAGCAGCGCCGGGCTGTGGGCGGTCGCGAGCACCCGGACCCGGCGTCGCTCCACCTCGTCGCGCATGAGGCCGACGAGCATCGACGCCTGTGAGGCGTGAAGCCCGTTCTCCAGCTCCTCGATCACCACGTGGGTCTGGCCCAGGGCGTCCTCGGCGGCGAGCGGCTCGGGCATGGTGTCGATCGTCGGGGCCTGCATCAGCGTGGCGAGGATGGCGAGGAAGCGCAGGGTACCGTCGCTCATCATCCGCGCCGGCACGGGATAGGTCTGCTCGCCGAAGCGCTCGAAGAGCGTGAGGGTCACGTCGTCAAGCGCGGAGGCGCTGGTCCTCACGTCGACGACCTCGTGCTCGTTGAGCTTGTCGACGGCGAGCATGAGGCGCTCGCGGGTCTCGGGCCGTTCGAGCAGGGAGGCGATGGTCGCAGAGAGGTTCTCGGCGTGGCGGCGGAGGAGGATGTCACGTCGCGGCACGTACCCACGCATCGTATGCGGCACTGGGTCGAGGACGAAGACCCCGCGTAGCGCGGCCAGCACCTGCGCTGCTGCAAGGTGGATGCGCTGCCCGGCCCGAGTCGCGGGAATCCGTGCCAGCACCTGGGTGGCCAGCAACCGGCTGGCGCGGAACGTTTCGCGACGGTGAGGCTCCGCCCCGGCGTGGCTCCATGTCGCGACGACGTCGCTTGAGTCGGCGTTCGGCGGCTCGGTGACCAGCAGGTCCTCGCCGTTTAACGCCAGTCGCTCGCGGAGGATCTGGACCTCCGGCTCGGTCTGCACCTCCAGATCGAGGTCGACGGTGTTCTCGCCGGTGCGCACGCTGCATCCGAGCGCGAACGACGACTCGCCGAACGGCGCGCAGCCGATCGCGCCGCCGCGGATGGCCGGCCCCTCGCGGCCGCCGTCAAGCGCGTCCCTCACGGGTTCACCTTGCGCGAGGCTTGCGAGAACCGACAGCCCGTCCAGCGCGTTGGACTTGCCGCTGCCGTTGCGGCCGACCAGCAGGGACAGGTCGCTCAGCGGGAGCCGCTGGGCGCGGAAGCTCTTGAACGCCGCCAGGCGCAGCTCGGTGACGACCGAGGCCGCAAGCGTCACAGCAGGCTCTCCTCGGTCGCTTCGGGCTGCCGCTCAGCGATCCGCGCCAGCTCCGGCCACTCGGTCACGAGCGCATCGTAGTCGCTGACCTCGTCGGTCCAGCCCCTGGCCGCAGCGGTGAGCGACAGCCAGTACGCGAGACTGCGGGCCTCGTCGGCCTTGGCCCGCGCCTCCCGCAGCAGCTCGGCGGCCGGCTGGATGCCACCCGTCTTGAGCCGCTTCGTCAGGTGCTGGGTCACCTCCCAGACGGTCAGGTGACGATCCTCCGCCGGGCTCCAGGTGGCGGACAGCTCGTCGCGGGACTTGAGCGCGACCTTACCGTCGCGCGACCGCGCGATATCCGCCCGCTTCAGGCCATCGAGCGACGTGTTCGTCGTCTTGAAGCCCTTCTCGGCGTCGTCGAAGGGGCCGTCGGCCAGCCCGTGCGTCTGATACCAGCCCATCGCCCAGCGAGTCTCCCGGTCCACGTCGCCGACGAACTCGTCGAGCACCTCACCTCGCACCTGGCCGATCAGCCCGAGCGCCGACCGGACCTTCATCGCCTCCCCGCTGGGTTCGATCACCCGGCTGAAGCGGGAAAAGATCGCCATCCCGGGCCCCAGGGTCGCCTGCCCGAGGTCGATCGTCGAGATCGCCCCCTCCTGCAGCTTCCGCACCGCCCGCGGCAGCTCCGCCCGCAACGCCCCCAGGAACCCCTGCGTATCCACTACCCTCGCCCCAGCCACCTGCGGCCGGCACACGAGCACGACGTACGACGCCAGCGCATTGGTCCCGAGCCCAATCTGCCTGGCCTCGCGTGTTCCATGGATCGGCAAGGTGCCCACGATGCGCAACTCCGCCTCGAGAAGGGCGGTGAGCATCGCGTCCCACGCCGTGGAACTCAGCTCGCCGTTGCCGGTCTCCTCCTGTCGGTGGGCGTAGACGATCAGTATGGGCAGATCGGGTGCCGAGGCGGCAGCCAGCTTGCGGAAGACCTCCGTGAAGCCCGCGATGAAGTCTCGGGTCGCCACGTCCTTGCCGCCTTGGCGGTAAGGAGCGACGATGAGCTCGGACGCTTTGGGCGTCGCAACAGTGGCGAAGAGATCGGGATGCACCTCGGCTAACGCACGGCGTAGCCAGACGTAGAAGTAATCGCTGAGGTCGGCGTAGCCGATTTGAGCGAAGTACGGCGGGTCCGTGGCGACCAGCACCGGGGCACCGACGTGCGTGGCTGCTGATCTGGCGTCGGCTTGGAAGGACAGCGCGGGTCCGTTGTCAACAGGCACTGCCCGCAACCCACGTGCAACGGAGTCGAGCTGACCGAGCCAGGACCCCACCGAAGCGCCGAACGGGTTGGTCTCCACGAAATCCCACACCATCGGAAGGGCGTGTCGGCTAAATGCGGGCTCGGCCTTGCTTGAGCCCGTGCTTCGGACGTTCCATCGGACCTGCCTGGAGCTCGCCTGTGAGAGCTTGCCGAGGCAGAGGCCGAGAACGGATGCGATAGCCCTGGTGTGTAGTTCATCGCCGCCATCAGACCGCACCCACGCTGGCACATGTGCTACGGCGTCGGCGAATGTCCGGAGCATCACGAGCTGCCGGTCGGTGAATAGGTCGGCGACAGTCCGAAAGCCATAGGACTTGCACCAGAAGTTGCGGGAGTCGTCGGGCAGCTCGATGTCGGGAACGTCGTCGGGACGGTCGACTCCTGGCGGTTCGAGGTTGGGCTCGCCAGCCACGTAGCGCCGCCCGTTCGGGCCGTCGACGGCGAGGGCCATAAGCTGCACGCCCAGGCGACTGGCCATGCCCTCGTCCTTGACATGCGGTTCGGGGATCGGCTGGTCGCAGACCGCGCAGCGGAAGGTGCCGCCCCGGCCGACCTTGGTGGCAGGCGGGGGCCCGCCGGGGCCCGTGGCCAATGTGAAGCGCACGGGCTTCCCAGGTCTCCGATCGACTGGTTCGATCCACGTTTCCGAGCCCTTGCGCTTCGAGAGCCAGAAGGAGCTGACGAGCGGCGCCACGGCGCGGCACGCAGGGTTCGGGCAGGTGACCGTGCGTGCCCACAGCCAGGCGATGATCGTGCCGCCCCCCGGGGCCGCCGGATACAGATGCCCGATCTCCTCCCACACCTTCTGCAGGACACGCACGGCGTAGTGCCGGCAGTCTGCCAGGAAGCCTTCCAGCGGACCGCCGGTCGTGCCCTTGAGCTGCGCGGGGTCGCCGACCAGCGGCGGTCGACCGGCGACCTGCGGGACGAGCTCGGTCAGCACGCGGGTGATCAAGACCGGGACAGGATTGAGGTCGCTGCCCGCGGCGGGCAGGCCGAGACGCTGCGCCTCGACCAGCGTCGAGCCGCCGCCGCAGAACGGGTCGAACACCGTGGGCGGGTTGCCGCCGGTCGCCTCGGTGATGTGCTTGCGGGCTTCGGCCAGGGTCGCCTTATCGGGAGCTCCGCCGTGGTCGGGCACCAGCCGCGTGATCAAGCCGAGCAGCTTCGCCCGGCCGTCCTCGTCTCCTGGGTCGTCGACAAGCGCGGCGAACAGCAGCGCCCGCCACGCGGGGGTCGGCATAGGGGCGAACCACTTGTGAACGTTCTTGATCGTGCCGGTCTTGCGATCTTTGTCGCGGCGCGAGGCGGCGCTGATTGCTTCGAGCGGCAGGGCTACCTCGATGAGCTTGGTCACGACGGCTCGACCCCTCGTTGCCAGTAGTCCTGCCAGTCCAGGGTCGTGGCGGTGGTTGCGAATGGCAGATGCACGGTGTTCCCGAAAGGCTGCCGAAGGTAGCGGACGCGATCGCGGGCCGCACCCTGTGGGCTGACTTCGACGAGGGCGAGCACCCATGCGTCTGGCACGTTGAGCGCGTGCAGGATCTCGTTGCGGGTGACGACGAAGCTGTCGGCGCCGGCGATCCGGCCCTTCACCTCGAGGAAGAGTGTGCCGCCGTCCCGTGCATGGGAGCGAATGTCGAAGCCGGGGTTATTGCGAAGCTGCTCGCGAGCCTGCCGGCCTAGCCGCTCCTCGGCCGCGAGCACGGCGTCGACGGCACGACGTTCGACCTCGTCACGTTCGAGCGCGTGGGCCGCCGCCGTCTCGCCTCGGAGGCGGGAGAGCAACCCGGCCGGCATAACGAGGGCCATGCCGGCCACGACCGGGGGCAGCGCGGCCAGCTGCTGATCGCGGTCGAGCTGGGCCATACGCGCCTGCAGGCGAACCGCGAGCTCATTCGCGCGGGCTTCGGCGCGGTCGGGGTTCATGCGCGGCTGGCGGCCGGTGTCGGCCTGCTCACGCAGCTCGGCAGCCCGGGCGTCCCAGTACGCGATCTCGCGAGCGAGGCGCTCCTGGACAGCGGCGCGGACCTTGCGGACGCGGCTTTCGGTCCGCTCGCGGACCTCCGCGAGGTGGGTAGGCACCGCGTGCTCGATCGCGTGGTCGAGCGCGAGCCGCTCGACATCGCCGGCGAGCCATGGCTCGTTGAGAAGCGGCTCGATGAGGCTCCGCTCGTCAGCGAGCAGCGGGCGCGTGTCGAGGTACGGGGCGTACCGGGCGGCCGTGACCGTGCCGTCGTCACGGATATCGGCGTATTCATAGCGGCGGGACACGACCCGTGGACCACCGCCCGGTGCCTCGTGACCGTCGGTGACGCTGTGGTCGAGGAAGACGAGCAGGCGCACGCTGTGCCCGAGATCGGCCTCGTCCACGAGCACCGCGCCCTGATGCAAGAGATCTCCGTGGCGCTCGAGGGTGACCGTAACCACGGCATCGAGCAGCGGGTGGCCCGGTGCGACCAGCTCGGCCGGCGCCCGGCCCTCGTGGCGTACCAGGCTCTTGTCGAACGTCACCCGCTCGTAGCACGGTAGGACCGGTCTGCCGCCTCCGCTGTGGCCCCGTCGCCGGACGACGTCGGGAACGCGGGTGATCTCGAAGCGGTCCGGCTCTCGCTCTGTGATACGCCCGCCGAGGCGGGAGAAGGCGTCGGCAAACCAGGCGCGCACGTAGTGCGGCTGCAGACGCCGGGCCTCGGCTTCGAGCAGGTCTCGGCGGATGCGTTCGACGTCCGCGGCGGCGAGGACGTCGGCGGCGAGCGCGTGCTCGGCCACGAGCTCGACCAGACCTTCTCCGACCCGCTCGTCGACCACGGCCTCGAGCCGTGCTCGGACCTCGGGCTGGTCGCCGTAGCGGATCGCCTCGATCAGCAGGTCGCGCAGCGCCCGCCCCGGCAGCGCGTCACCGAGCACGTCGAATACCTGGCCGCCGAGTGCCCTACGCTGCTCTTCGAGCTTGTCGAGCAGCCGGCGGTAGACCAGACCCTCACGGGTCCCGTCGGCGACAAGGTTCCACAGGTGGCACACCTGTGTCTGGCCGATGCGATGCACGCGACCGAAGCGTTGCTCGATCCGGTTCGGGTTCCACGGCAGGTCGTAGTTGACCAGAAGCGACGCGCGCTGGAGGTTAATCCCTTCACCCGCGGCGTCGGTGGCGACCAGCACCACGCAGCCGGGATCCTGGGTGAAGACCTCCTGGATGCGTCGACGTTCTTGCCGGTGGACGCCGCCGTGGATGGCGACGACCGCCTCGGTCCGTCCTAAAAACGATCGTAGGCGCTCGACCAGGAAGTTCAGCGTGTCCCGGTGCTCGGTGAAGACGATCAGCTTGCGTCGAGTGCCGGTCGCCCGGTCGACCAGCTCGGGTCGTTCGACGAGTGCGAGCAGCTCGATCCACTTGCGGTCGGAACCAGATCGGCGCACGCGCTCGGCCAGGGCCTCCAAACGGGCGAGGGTCGCGATCTCGGCCGCGAGCTCCGCACGGGTATGGGCCGAGGTGACGTCGTCGACGAGTTGCTCCTCGATCGACTCACGCGCGGCCGCCTCTTCTTCCTCGAGGTCGTCGACGTCTACATCGGGCCCTGTGTCGACCAGCACGGCGTCGGCGCGGCCACGTGAGCACTCTTCGTCGAGGCGTTCCTCGAGCCGCCTCCGGCGGCGGCGCAGCGACTGGTAGATCGCCTCGGGTGAGGACGCGAGCCGCCGCTGCAACACGGTCACGGCGAACCCAACCCGGTTGCCGCGACGGCCGTCCCCGGCCGCGCTCAGCCGGTCGGCGCGGTTCATCTCCGAGCGGACGTAGTCGGTGACCTGCTCGTACAGCGACGCCTCGTCCGGCGACAACGGGTAGGTGACAGTTGTCGCGCGGCGCTCAGGAAACAGCGGGCGCCCATCGAAGCGGAGCAGACGCTCTTTCACCATCCGCCGCATGAGGTCGGACACGTCGAGCGGTCGGCTCGGGCTCAGGCGGGCCGTCCCGCGTGGACGCCCTTCGAAACGGTCTGGGTCGAGAAGGGCGAGGAAGAGGTGGAAGTCCTCCTCCTTGCCGGCATGCGGCGTCGCGGTCATGAGCAGCAGATGACGCGCCACCAGACCGAGCACCTTACCGAGCCGGTAGCGCCTGGTCTCCTTCAACTCGTTGCCGAAGAACCGCGCGGACATCCGGTGCGCTTCGTCGACCACCACGAGATCCCACTCGCTGCGCGCTAGCCGGTCGAGCAACTCGTCGTTGCGGGACAGGTGATCGAGGCGGGCGAGCAACAGGTCATGCTCGAGGAAGGGATCCGCGGTCCGTGTTGCCTCGATGAGGTCCCGAGTGAGGATCGTGAAGTCGAGACCGAAACGGTCGGCCAGCTCGTCCTGCCACTGCGTGACGAGCCCGCCGGGGACCACGATGAGACAGCGGCTCAGCGCCCCACGCAGCCGCAACTCCTTGATGTACAGCCCAGCCATGATCGTTTTGCCTGCCCCGGGGTCATCGCATAGCGCAAACCGCAAGGGCTGTCGGGGTAATAGCTCCCCGTACACGGCCTGGATCTGGTGCGGCAGTGGCTCGAGCAAGCTGAGATGCACAGCAAGGCGCGGATCGAACAGATGGGCGAGACGGATACGAGACGCCTCGGCCACAAGCCGGAACACCTCGCCGTCACCGTCGAACTTCCGGCCGTCTTGCCCTTCCACGACGGTGAGCCTGTCCTCGTCGCCCCGATAGACCAGCCGATGCCCAACGCTGCCATCGGCATCGGTGTAGGTGAGCGTGACGCACGAAGTCCCGTGCCACTGGACAGCCACGACCGTCACGGGCTCCCCAGACAGGAGACCGTGTACAAGGAGGCCAGGGGCGAGATCCTCAAGGCAGGCAGTCACAGCAATAACCTACAAGCCTGTTGGACTCGGGATGTCCGCGTGTCCACAGGCTCACATGAGGAGCCGCGTCGCAGCCGGTGGAGCTGTGCGGGCGGGCCTGATGATGCGGATGCTGGTGCGCCCTTGGTCAGAGCGTCGCCGGATTGACTGAGTCGGTAAGGAGCCACTCCAGAGATCCGGACGTAGGTATCGTCCTGGGGACGCACTGGCATCGCCGGACAACTGCGATGAAACAGAGTGATCGGCATTCGAGGGCCACTCTCCATTCCTGGATCCTTTGGTCACTGCCGCAGTCCTCGCCTTCGTGTCGCGGTCGCGCGTGCTCTGCCCGCCGTCGAGGCCGGAACCGGCGTAGGGGACTTGGATCCGCGATCTTGTTGTGCGTGAGTCAAGTTTCGCGGACGTCAAGTTCGGCGCGACGCGCGGTTCCTGGGGTCAGGCGGCGAGGTGGGACTGCTTGGCGAACCGGTCCATCTCGGCCTCTAGCGCGTCGAACGCGCGGCGCAGCCGCGAGGGACGGGGCGGGTCGGGCCTCACATGCTCGTCGGGC
>Ga0187893_10000121_pt1 | contig 174322 bp, 160 predicted proteins | sample MA1701074metaG_FD_139574 | JGI IMG/M metagenome (GOLD analysis project Ga0187893, IMG submission 139574) | White microbial mat communities from a basaltic lava cave in the Kipuka Kanohina Cave System on the Island of Hawaii, USA - MA170107-4 metaG ...
CGCATGCTCTCGCGTTGAGCGGTCGCGAAAGCGCGCAAAACCTGCACAGGATGGCGCCGCGGGTCGTTTCGACGGCCGCGCCACCTGACCGTCACGCTGCGACGTGCTGCGGGAGCACGCTCCAAACGGACTACGGGAAACAGCAACTAGACTAGCCGCCGTACTGGTTCTGCGGAGGCTTCTGCTCGAACGAGCGGGGCGGCTGGTTGATCACGGAGGCCGGGAAGAGCGCGGCCAGGGCCTTCACCCCCTCCTGCTGCGTCAGCACGCCGACCGGCTTCCCTGCGTCGTCCACGACGGGGACGCTCCGGTACTCCCCGACGGTCATCTTGTGGAGCGCGTAGCCGAGCGTGTCGTCGAGCGTCAGGCGCTCGGGGTCTTTCGTCATCACCGTCTTCACCGGCGTGCGCGCGGGGTCGAGCCCCTTCGCGACGACGCGGGTCAGGAGGTCGCGTTCGGTGAAGATCCCTGCGACCCGGCCGTCCGGCCCCGCGACGAGGACGCATCCCTGGGCCGCGGCGACCATCACCTTCACCGTCGCCGCGACGCTCTCCTCGACCTTCACCACGACCGCCGGGCGCACGTGGAGCGATCGGACCGGCGTCTCGAAGACGCTCCGCTTCCCTTGGGGCTGCGACGCTTCGCGGTAACGGCGCTCGTCCTCGATGTCCTCGATGCTCACGGGTTCCCGGTGGCCCTCCTCACCCCTTGACCGTCCAGAGATCGCCCGATTGGATGAGCTTCATCACGTCGCCCTTGCCCTTCTTCTTGATGGCCTCTTCGCGCTGGCGGGCGACGCCTGTCTCGAGCGGGACGAGCCCCTCGATCCGGTGGAAGATCCCGACCGGCATCGGGAAGCGCGGGAGGTCGAGCCGCGAGAGAAGGTACGCGAGCGCCTCGTCCTTCTCGTCGTGGACGGCGAGGTCCGCCTCCGTCACGCCGCCCTCGCCGACGGTGACGACCTCGGGCTCCGACCCCTTGAGGCGGATCCCCTTCTCCTTGTTGCGGCCGAAGCGCAGGGGCTGACCATGCTCGAGGAAGAGGGCATTCTCCTCGCGCTGCTCGCGTCCGACGACGGATTCCCATGAATCCTCGTTGAAGACGACGCAGTTCTGCAGGATCTGCACGAACGCCGACCCCTCGTGCGCGGCCGCCCGGAGCATCACCTCGCGGAAGTGGTTGCCCCACGTGTCGGCGGTGCGCGCGACGAACGTCGCCTCGGCGGCCAGCGCGAGCGAGATCGGGTTCACGGGCCGGTCGAGCGAGCCCATGGGCGTCGTCTTCGTCATCTTGCCGACCTCGGAGGTCGGCGAGGTCTGCCCCTTGGTGAGGCCGTAGATCCGGTTGTCGAAGCAGAGGATCTTCAAGGTCACGTTCCGGCGGAGCGCGTGGAGGAAGTGGTTGCCGCCGATCGAGAGGATGTCGCCGTCGCCGCCGACGACCCAGACGTGGAGGTCGGGCCTCGACACCTTGAGCCCCGTCGCGATCGCGGGCGCGCGGCCGTGGATCGTGTGGAACCCGTAGGTGTTCACGTAGTAGGGGAACCGCGCGGCGCACCCGATGCCCGAGACCACGGCGACCTTCTCCCGGTCCACACCCATCTCGGCGAAGACCTTGAGCATCGAGGAGAGGATCGCGTAGTCGCCGCAGCCGGGGCACCAGCGCACCTGCTGGTCGCTCTCGAACCGCTTCTTGTCGACGACGGGAGCTTCGAGGCTCATCGGGTCATCTCCTGGATGCGGGTTAAGACCTCGCGGACGCGGAAGGGCTGGCCCTCGACCTTGTTGAGCCCCTGCACGTCCACGAGATAGCGGGCGCGCAGGAGGAGCTTCAGCTGCCCCATGTTCATCTCAGGGCAGAGGACCTTGTCGTAGCGGGCGAGGATGTCGCCCAGGTTCGCGGGGAAGGGGTTCAGGTGGTGCAGGTGAACCTGCGCGACCTTGAGCCCGTCGGCCTGGGCCAGCCGCACCGCCGAGTGGATCGCGCCGAACGTGCTCCCCCATCCGATCACGAGCACCTTGCCCCTGTCGGGGCCGAAGACCTTGAGATCGGGAACGTCGGCGACGACGCGCTGCACCTTCTCCTGCCGCAGCGACACCATCTTCTGGTGGTTCGCCGGGTCGTAGGAGATGTTCCCCGTGCCGTCCTGCTTCTCGATCCCGCCGATCCGGTGCTCGAGGCCGGGCGTGCCGGGTTTCACCCACGGCCGCGCGAGCGTCGTCTCGTCGCGCTTGTAGGGCTTGAAGTCCTTCGGGTCCGTGTGGAAGCCGATCCGGATCTCCGGGAGCTTGCCCGCGTTCTCCGGGAGCCTCCAAGGCTCCGCGCCGTTCGCGAGGTAGCCATCCGAGAGAAGGACCACAGGCACCATGTACTTGGTCGCGATCCGGACGGACTCGTACGCCATCTCGAAGCAGTTCGCCGGCGTCGAGGCGGCGAGCACGACGACCGGGCACTCCCCGTTCCGGCCGACAACCGCCTGGAGGAGGTCCGCCTGCTCGGTCTTCGTCGGCATCCCGGTGCTCGGCCCGGCGCGCTGGACGTTGACGACCACGAGAGGCAGCTCGACCATCACGGCGAGGCCGATCGCCTCGCCCTTGAGCGCGATGCCGGGGCCGCTGCTGCCGGTGATCCCGATCGCCCCGCCGAACGAGGCGCCGATCGCGGCGCCGACCGCCGCGATCTCGTCCTCGGCCTGGAACGTGGTCACATCGTGGTTCTTGTAGCCGGCGAGGTATTGGAGGATGTCGCTCGCGGGGGTGATCGGATAGGAGCCGTAGAAGAGCGGGATGCCTCCGCGCGACGCCGCGGCCACGAGGCCGATCGCAAGCGCTTCGTTGCCGGAGATGTTGCGGTAGGTACCGGGCCTCGACGGCGCCGGCGGCACCTCGTACCGGACCTGGAACTCCTCGCTCGCCTCGCAGTAGGCGTACCCCGCCTTCATCGCGGTGATGTTGGCGTCGGCGTAGGTCGGCTCCTTCGTGAACTTCGCCTTCAGGAACTTGATCGTGTTGTCCATCGACCGGCTGAAGAGCCAGTAGCACATGCCCAAGGCGTAGAAGTTCTTGCAGCGGCGCTTCTCCTTCGGGTTGAGGCTGTCGAAGGCGGCGAGCGCCGTCTCCGTGCGGCTCGTGAGCGGGACGGCAAAGAGCCGGTAGCCAGCGAGCGAGCCGTCCTCGACCGGACTCGTCTCGTATCCGGCCATCTTCAGGTTGCGCTTGCTGAACTCGTCCGTGTCGAGGATGAGGATGCCGTTCTTCGGCAGGTCCCTCAGGTGCACCTTGAGCGCCGCCGCGTTCATCGCGATCAGCACGTCCGGCGCGTCGCCGGGCGTGTAGATCTCGTCCGACGAGAAGTGGACCTGGTAGCCGGAGACGCCGGGGAGCGTGCCCTGCGGCGCGCGGATCTCCGCGGGGAAGTCCGGGAACGTCGCGAGGTCGTTGCCGAGCAGCGCGGCGGTGTTGGTGAACTGGGTGCCGGTGAGCTGCATGCCGTCGCCGCTGTCGCCTGCGAAGCGGATCACGACCCGATCGAGGTGTTCGAGCTGTTTGATGGTCATGGGGACTGCACCTCATCCTACGTTCTCGTTCAAGGCGGCGAAGGCCGGGGGGTCGGGGGGCCGCCCGGCAGGCCGATTCCTACGCGGCGCTCTTCGGGTCCGGCCTGCGGACGGTAAGCACCGGGCAGCCGGCGTTGCGGACCACGCGCGCCGCCACGCTTCCGAGGAAGAGGTGCTCGAGCCCTCCGCGGCCGTGGGTTCCCATGACGATCAGCTCCGCCCCGTGCCGGTGCGCCGCATCGATGATGATGGGCGCGGGCTTCCCCTCCTTGAGCTCGGTCACGAACGTGCGGCCGGGATGGCGCTGTTTCGTCTCCTCGAGGAGGCGGAGCGCGTTCTCCCGGATCCGCATGAGCCCCTCGGTGTTCACGAACGCGCCGAACGCCGTCTCGAAGTGGAGCGGCAGCGGCTCGAGGACGTGCAGCACCACCGTGATCCCGTCCTCCTTCGTGAGCTCCACGCCGTACCGGAGGACCGTGTCGGTGAGCTCGGAAAAATCGACGGGCACGAGCACGCGGTCGAACCTCGGCATCGCTCCGTAGAGGATATCGCCTTGCGGCCCCCGACGCCCGGCCCCCTCCCCGCGCCCCACCCCTTCCCTCGCGCGAAAGCCCTAGAATGCCTCCGGATGGCCTCGCTCTCGGACCCCGCCGCCCCCCCGCTCGGGACCGCTCTCCCCGAGTCCATCCCGCTGCCCCCGTCGGCGGCCCGCCAGCTCCTGCGGCGGGAGGTGTTCCTCGTGCTCTTCTGCGCCGCCTTCGCGGGCGCGCTCTTCGTCCTCTGGAAGTGGATCGAGACGGAGCCGCTCAAGGGGATCCCCGACGAGTCGCGCGCGTTCTTCCGCAACCTCCAGGAGATCCTCGCGCCGTTCCTCGCCGCGTATGTGGCGGCGCGCGTCTACAGCGCGATGGTCGCGCGCGACGAGCGGCAGCTCCGGCGCCACCGGCTGCTGCTCGCCCACATCCTCGACACGTCGATCGACGGGATCCTGACGCTCGACGGCGAGGACAAGGTCTCCACGTGGAACCGCGGCGCCGAGCAGATCTTCGGCTGGAAGGAGGAGGAGATCCTCGGCAAGCACGCGGAGCTCCTCTACCCGCCGGGCTACGACGCGCAGCGCGAGCTGGACGCGCTCCGCCGCGGCGTGGACCAGCGCGGCGTGCTCCGCGCCCACTCGGGCGACCGCATCACGCGCGACGGCCGCCACATCCGATGCGAGATCTCCTCGACGGTCCTTCGCGACGCGCACGGGCGGTACGCGGGGCGCGCGTCGATCGTGCGCGACGTGACCGAGCGCGACCGGATCCGCGAGGAGCTCAACCGCCGCGAGAGCCTCGCCGCGATCGGCGAGATGGCGGCGGCGGTCGCCCACGAGATCAAGAACCCGCTGACGGGGATCGCCGGCGCGGTGCAGGTGCTCGGGCGCGCCTTCCCCGCGGGCGACGCGCGCGCGGAGGTCGTGCAGGAGATCCAGCACCAGGTCCGCCGCCTCGACGAGACGATCCGCGACCTGCTGACCTTCGCGAAGCCGCCGCGGCCGCGCCCGGCGCCGCTCGACCTGAACGAGTTCGCGGGCCGGATCCTCCGGGTCCTCGGCGAGGAGCCCGACCTGAAGCGCCACCGCATCGACGTGGAGATCCCCGAGGGCACGACCGTGCGCGCCGATCCGCAGCTCCTCGAGAACATCCTCCTGAACCTGCTCCTCAACGCCGGGCAGGCGCTGGGCGCGCGCGCGGGGCGGGTCCGGCTCGGCGCCGTCGAGCAGGGCGACAAGACGCTCGTCTCCGTCTCCGACGACGGGCCGGGCATCGCCGAGGACGTGCTGCCGAAGCTCTTCAAGCCCTTCTTCACGACGAAGGCGCAGGGCACCGGGCTCGGCCTCGCGATCGTCAAGAAGTTCGTCCTCGCGATGGGCGGGAGGGTCGAGGTGCAGACCGGCCCGGGACAGGGCACGACCTTCGCGGTCGTCCTGCCGCGGCCGAAGGAGCCGGTCCGCGCATGAACCGGGAAGGAGAGGGGGCGCGGGGGCCATGAGCCGCGAGAACGTCCTCGTCGTGGATGACGAGAAGCTCATCCGTTTCACGCTGCGCGAGAGCCTCGCGGCCGAGGGATACGTCGTCCACGAGGCGGCGGACGTCGCCGAGGCGAAGCGCGCGTTCGGCCGGCAGCACGTCGACTGCGTGATCCTCGACCACAAGCTGCCGGACGGCGAGGGGTTCGACCTCCTGAAGATCTTCAAGCAGGAGGCGCCCGACGTCCCGGTCATCCTCATGACGGCCTACGCCAACGTGCAGAAGGCGGTCGAGGCGATGCGCCAGGGCGCCTTCACCTACCTGAACAAGCCCTTCGACACGGAGGAGATGGTCCTGAACGTCCGGACCGCGCTCGAGACGACGCGCCTCAGGCGCGAGGTGCAGACGCTGCGCCGGATGCAGGCCGCGGAGGGGATCGCCGCGATCGTCGGGGAGAGCCCCGCGATGCAGGAGATCGTCACGCTGGTGAAGAAGCTCGCGCAGAGCCGCGCGAACACCGTCCTCCTCCTCGGCGAGAGCGGGGTCGGCAAGGGGCTCATCGCGCGCGCGCTCCACGACTCCTCCGACCGGCACGCCAAGCCCTTCCTCACGATCACGTGCAGCGCGATCCCGGAGACGCTCCTCGAGAGCGAGCTTTTCGGCCACGAGCGTGGCGCGTTCACGGACGCGAAGAGCATGAAGCCCGGCCTCTTCGAGGTGGCCGACGGCGGGACCGTCTTCCTCGACGAGATCGGCGACATGCCGCTGGGGCTCCAGGCGAAGCTCCTCCAGGTGCTCGAGGAGAAGACCTTCAAGCGGCTCGGCGGCGTCGCCGACATCGCGGTGGACATCCGCGTGGTCGCGGCGACGAACGCGGACCTCGACAAGGCCGTGCGCGAGAACCGGTTCCGCCTCGACCTCTACTACCGGCTGAACACCTTCCCGATCCGCATCCCCGCCCTGCGGGAACGTACCGAGGACATCCCCGCGCTCCTGCGCTTCTTCATGGACAAGTTCAGCCGCGACTTCAACAAGCAGGTCACCGGCATCCACGAGGCCGCGCAGGAGGCGCTGCTCCGCCACGCCTGGCCGGGCAACGTCCGCGAGCTCCGGAACGCGGTGGAGCGCGCGATGATCCTCGGACAAGGCCCGATGCTCACGGCCAAGGACTTCGCGTTCAGCCTCGAGACGCCCGAGGGCCCGGCCAACGGGGGCCGGCTGCTCGACCTCCCGGCCGAGGGGCTCGACATGGACGAGCTCGAACGCGACCTCGTCCGCCAGGCCCTCGAGCGGAGCGGCGGCAACCAGAGCCGCGCGGCGCAGCTCCTCGGCATGACCCGGGACCAGATCCGCTACCGCCTCGAGAAGTACGGTTAGGTCCGCGGTGCCGCGTCGCCGGCCCCCGCGCCCCCTCCCTACTTCCCCTTCGGCTGCGGTTCCGGCTCGGGCGGCTTCGCGAAGCGCAGCCGCACGAGGGCGGTCCGGACCTTCGGCGGAGCTTTTTCCTCGCGCTTCGCCTCTTCGAAGACCTCGACCTTGGGCTTCGAAGCCGCCGGGCGCGAGAGGTCGAGGAGCTCAAGCCAGAGCCCGATCCGCCGGAGGTCCTCCGGCGTCCCCAGGACCTCGGCGCTCATCTCGTCCTTCGCTTCCTGCTCGACGGCCAGGGCCGCGGCCTGCTCCGCGGGGCGCGGCGCGTCGAGGATCCGCTTCACGAGGTTCGCCTCCTCGCGATCCTCGAGCCGGATCGTCGCGAGCACGGGCAGCGTCGCGTCGCGCTGTTCGAACGCGACGTCCGACTCGCCGCGCGCGGCCGGGCTGTCGGGGAAGAGGGCCCGGAGGTGCGCCCCCGCCTTGTCGGCGCCCAGCGCCAGGACCTCGCGGAGATAGGCCTTCCGGTCCGCCGCGGCGATCTCACGCGACGCCGCCACCGCGCCGAGCAGGTCCGCTTCCGCCTTCGCGCGCCCGACGCCGCGCTTCGCGGCGTCCTTGGGCGTGGCGGACTGGGTCTCGACGCCCGCGGCGTCGTCCCGCGCGCCGAGCTTCCTCGCGTCCTCCTTCAGCTGCGAGCGCTCCGCCGCGGCGGCGGGCGCCTCGGCCGCCTGCTGCTTGCCGAGCTCGAGGACGTCGCCGGCGGGCTGCGCGGGCCTCGGCCCCTCCGCGGCCTCGTGGCGGACCGGCGGCGCGGGACGGGAGAGGAAGAAGAGCCCCGCGGCGAGGAGCACGGTCGCCGCCGCGGCGAGGGCGGGGAGGCGGAAGAGTCGCGCCCCCGTGCGCCGTTCGCCCAGCGAGCCGCGGATGCGCGCGCGCAGCTCCGCGGGCGCCCGCGAGCGCGGGAGCGAGCGGACCGCCTCGACCGTACGCTCAAGCTCCTCGTACGCGCGGCGCAGCTCCGCGTCCTTCGCGATGCGCTCGCGCAGCTCCGTCGCGCGCTTCCCCGGGAGCGCCCCGTCGAGCAGCGCCGACAGCTCCTCCTGCAGGCCGTCGTCGATCATCCCTCGACTCCCGCCTCGCGCAGACGGTCGCGCAGGAGGCTGCGCGCCCGGTGGAGCCGCGAGCGAACGGTCCCCACCGGCACCTCGAGCACGGACGCGATCTCCTGGTACTCGAGACCCTCGACATCGCGGAGGACGAGCGCCTCGCGCGCGTCCTCCGGCAGCGCGGCGACGGCCGCCGAGACGAGATCGAGCGACTCGCGCAGGATCGCGGCGTCGGCGGGCGAGGCGCCGCGGGCCGGCGGATCCGAAGGGGCGTCGTCGCCCGCCGGCCCCCCGAGCGGCCGCGGCCGCGTGTGCTTGACCGTGGCGCGCCGGCGCAGCTCGTCCCGGCACCGGTTCACGGTGACGCGGTAGAGCCACGTCGAGAAGAGCGACTTGCTCTCGAACGTCCCGAGCGCCCGGTACGCGGAGAGGAAGACCTCCTGCGTGAGATCGAGCGCGTCGTCGGCGTTGCCGAGCATCCGCAGGGCCATGTTGTACACGCGGTCCTCGTGGCGGATGACCAGCTGGTCGAAGGCGGCGCGGTCGCCGTCGCGCGCACGCGTGACCAGCGCCGCGTCCCCTGCCGGGTCCGCCTCCGTGTTGGACGAGCTCCGCGGCTTCAAGTTCCGCGGATTGTAAGGGGAGGGGGAGGCCTTCGGCCGGGAAGCCGGGGGAGGAGCCCCGCCTTCGCGCCCGCGGCGCTTCGGCGGGCGAGGCTACGGCTTGCCCTTGAAGATGCCCGCGATGCGGGTCAGGAGGCCCGGCGGCCGGGGCTCGGCCGCCCCCTCGAGCACGGAGATCACGACCACGGTGATGTTGTCAGGGCCGCCGCGGTCGCGCGCCTCGCGCACGAGATCCTCGGCGAGCTTCCCGGGGTCGGCGGCGCGCGCGAGCATCTCCTCGATCTCCTTCTGGCGGACGCTGCCGTGGAGCCCGTCCGTGCAGAGGAGCACCGAGTCCCCCTCGAAGAGGCTCGACGTGGTCACGCCGACCTTCACGCCCGGCTCGGCCCCGAGAGCCTGGAGGATGATGTTGCGTCCGCCCTCGAGCTGCTCCGCATCCTCGGGCGTGATCACCTTGTCGTGGATCAGCTTCCCGATGAGCGACTGGTCCTCGGTCATCTGGTGGAGCTGGCCCTCGCGGAAGATGAACCCCTTGCTGTCCCCCACCTGGAAGAAGACACAGCGGCCGTCGCGGAGGAGCGCGGCCGTGAGCGTCGTGCCCATCCCGCGGTGCTGCGGGTTCGTCGCCGACGCCTCGTAGATGCGCTCGTTCGCCTGCGCGATCGCCTTCAGCACGCGGTCGCGGGCCGGCTCGTCCTCTTCCAGGTCGCGGATCTGGTCGACCGCCTCGGCAAGCGCCTCGACCGCCATCTTCGACGCGACCTCGCCCGCGAGCGCCCCCCCCATGCCGTCGGCCACGGCGAAGAGCACGCCCCGCGCCTCCGCGGAGGCCGCCCCCTCGTTCGATGCCGGGGGCGGGATGAAGTGGCACCCCTTGGTCACGCACACGACGTAGGCGTCCTCGTTGTTCTGGCGAACGAGCCCGACGTCGGTGAGGGCGGCGAAGGCGACTTTCATGAGACGCACGGCGGACATCCACGCGGGCGCCACCGGCGCGGCGCGGCATCCTAGCCCCCCCCGCGGGGCGCCGCAAGCCGGGCGCGGCGACGCTCCGCCACTATAATCCCCTGTCGTGCGCAGGATGCCCGCGACACGAACCCGAAGGGGGTCCTCCCGGCGACCCGGGACGCGGCATCGCCTCGCGGTCGTGCTCCTCGCCGTCGGTGCGGCGGCCCGGGGCGACGTCATCGTGACGACCCTCGAGGGCGCGGGGCCCGTCCGCGGGATCTCGCTCGCGGCAGACGAGAAGTCGGTCTCCGTCCAGACGGCCGCGGGCACGTCGGTCCAGATCGCCGCGGCCCAGGTGGTCGAGATCGTGACCGCGCCGCCGCCGGTCTCGCCGCCCTTGGCGTCGCACCCGTTCGAGGTGGAGATGGACGACGGCTCGCGGCTCCGCGGCGCGCTCCTCGCCCCCGCGGACACGGATGCCGGGGAGAAGGTGCGACTGAAGAGCCCCGTGCTCTTCGAGTCGGGCGGATCGCTCGACATCCCCCTCGACGTCGTGCTCGCCGTCCGGCGCGCGGACGGGGCGAAGATGCCGGGCGCCTCGCGCCTCGTGCGCATGCCGGGCGAGGACGCCGCCTACCGGCTCTCCGGCGCGCGCGTCGAAGGCACGCTCAGGGCCTTCACGAACGCAGGCGTCGAGATCGACCGCGGGGACCTGGGCACGGACGACATCGCCTACAAGGACCTCGCCGCCGTGTTCCTCGACAACGCGAGGAAGTCGCTGCCCGACGAGCTGCGCGTCGTCGCCCGGCTCGCCGACGGGAGCGCGGTCGTCCTGACCCGCGGGTTCCGCGTCGCGGCCGGCCAGCTCAACGGACAGACCCCCTGCGGGATCGCGGTGCGCATCCCCACGTCGCGGGTCGCCGCGCTCTCCTTCGTCGGCGGCAGCTTCGTCCACGTCTCCGACCTCACGCCGACCGAGACGAAGCGCGAGCCCTTCTTCCCGCTGCCGGAGGGGCCGGCAGCCGAGGCGACGCTCGACTTCCTCTGCCCCGTGCGCTTCGACCGCAGCCCCGATGACAACGTGATCACGCTCGGCGGCCAGCAGTTCTTCAAGGGGCTCGGCGTCCGGCCCCGCACGGAACTCACGTTCGACCTCGGCGGCAGGTTCAGGACCTTCGAGGCGCTCTGCGGCATCGACGACGAGGTGCTCGGCCCCGGGTACGGTCGCGGCGCCGGGACCGGGAGCGTGGTCTTCTCGGTCAAGGTGGACGGCCGCGCCGCGTACGAGTCGCCACCCGTCGAGGGCGGCCGTGACCCCGTGTCCGTGAGGGTCCCGGTCGAGGGGGCGAAGACGCTGACCCTCGCCGTCTCGCTGGTGCCGCCGGAGAAGACGCCGAAGGGTTCGCCCGACACGCCGGAGCTCGACAACGCGGTCTGGGCGCGGCCGCTCCTCATCCGGTGAGCGACGCGGTCGCGCGCTGGACGTCGGAACTGCTCCGCCTCCCCGACGTCGTCTTCGCGGCGCGGGACCGCGTGTGGCTCGCGGCCCCCCTCCTCCTCGCGCTCCTCCTGCCCCTCCTCCTGCGCCGCTCGACGAGCGCGGTGCCCGCCCTGCTGGTCCGCGCGCTGGCGCTGGCGGCGCTCGTCGCCCTCCTCCTCGAGCCCGAGGTCAACGAACGCGAGCGGGTCGAGGGGAAGCTCCTCGTCCTCGCCGACGTCTCGCCTTCCGTGGGCGATGCGGGGCTCGCGCGCGAGCGGGCGTACCTCGGGGCCGCGGAGGGCCCCTTCGACGTCGTCCCCTTCGGCGCGACGCCGCTCCCGGGGAAGCCGCTCGATCCGGACCCGCGGCCCGCCACCGACATCGCGCGCGCGCTCCGCCTCGCCGACGCGAGGACGGACGGGCCCTGCCGGGTCGTGCTGCTCTCGGACGGGAGGGCGACGCGCCCGGGCGCCGAGCAGGCGGCGCTCATGCTCCGGGCGCGGGGGAAGGATCTCTTCGCGCTCGCGGTCCCGGAAGAGGGGGGGCCGGGGGGGCCGGAGCTTCGCGTGGGCGCGATCGAAGCCCCGCCGCGGGGCGAGCGGGCGACGCCGTTCGCGCTCCGCGCCCGCGTGCATGCCTCCGCGGCGTGCCGCGCGACCGCTTCCCTCTACGTGAACGGCGAGCTCGCGCGCACGCTGGAGGCGGACCTCTCGGCCGGGGCGGGCGAGGTCGTCTTCGACGGGGTCGCCCTCGAGGCCGGGCACCACGAGGTCCAGGTCCTGCTCGCGGGCGACCGGTCGCCCGGGGACAACCTCGCGGGCGTCGCGATCGAGGTACCGGGGATCCCGCGCGTCCTCGTCCTCGCGGCGTCAAGGCGGCCGTCGCTCGTGGCCAAGGCGCTCGAGACCCAGGGGTTGTTCGTCGAGGTCCGGGGCGCCGCCGACGCGCAGGACCTGAAGGGGTTCGACGCGATCGTGATCCTCCCGGACGCGGGCGCGAAGGACCTCGAGGCGTGCGCGGGCGCCCTCCAGGAGTTCGTCGGGCAGGAGGGCAAGGGGCTCCTTGCGATCGGCGGACGGGAGGGACCGGGCCTCGCGCGACTCGCCGGCTCGCCCGTCGCGTTCCTGCTGCCCCTCGAGTTCGAGCCGCGCGAGCTCGCGCCGAGGCCCGCGCCGCCCTCGCCGAAGCCCGAGGGGAAGCCCAAGATCGAGATCAAGGAGGAGGAGCAGGAGGCCTTCCCGATCACGCTCTGCCTGGTCGTGGACCGGTCGGGCAGCATGGAGGAGTCCTTCAAGCTGAAGCAGGCGAAGGTCGCGGCCATCGCAGCCGCGCAGTCGCTCACGAAGGACGACGAGGTCGCGATCATCGCCTTCGGGGACAAGGCGGAGGTCGTCCTCCCGCCGACGCACGCGCGCGACGACGAGATCGTCGAGGCTGCGGTGGAGAGCCTCCGAAGCGAGGGGCACACGATGATGTTCCAGGCGCTCGCGCTCTCCTACGTGCTCATGGGGAAGCAAAGGACGCCGATCCGCCACGTGATCCTCGTCACCGACGGGCTGAGCTCCGACGACGGCAAGTGGCTCGACCTCCTGAGCGCGATGGCGGGCGACGGGATCACGGTCTCCACGGTCGGCATCGGGCTCGACGTGGACGCCCCAAAGCTCGCGCGGCTCGCGCAGTGGGGCAAGGGACGCTACTGGCTCGCGCAGCCGCACGAGATCCCGCAGGTCGTGACGCAGGACACGCGGCGGGTCGTGAAGGCGCGGGGGGAGCGCGGGAAGGACGCTGAGCGCCCGACGCCCACGGAGCCGCCCCCGCCCGAGCCTCCGCCCGTCGCGGAAGCCCCTCCCCCCCCGCCCCCTCCCCTTCCTGCCACGCTGGCGATCGTGCCCGAGCCCGGCGCGCCCCTCGACATGCTCAAGGGGATCACGCCCGCGGAGCTTCCGAAGGTCCGTGCGCCCGAGGAGGGGAAGCCGCGGTTCGCCTCGTGGGTCGCCGCGCGCGCCGGCGAGGCGCCGCTCCTCGCCTACTTCCGGCTCGGGCTCGGGACAGCCGCGGCGTTCACGGTGGACCCGGAGGCGCCCGCCGAGGGGGAGCTGCGTGCCTACCCCGACCTGCCGAGGCTCCTCGCGCAGCTCCTCCGTTCGGTGCTCCCCGACGTCGGCACGGAGCCGTTCGTGCTCCAGCACGGGATCTCGAAGGACGCGCTCTCCCTGCGAGTGCTCGGGGAGGACGGGTGCGCGCGGACGGACGTGGAGGTCGCCGCGACGGTCGGCGGCGTCCCGCTCGCGCTCGTCCGGCGCGCCGACCGGTACGAGGCGCAGCTCCCGCCGCGCGACGGGCCCGTAGCGGCGTCGGTCCGCGCGGGGCAGGGGAACCGGACGGTCGTGCGCGAGTTCCTCGTGCCCGCGGCGACGAGCCCCGAGCTCGCCGGCGCGGGACCGGACCGCGCGGCGCTCCTTAGACTCGTGGGCGACGCCGAGCGGCTCGACGCGGCTGCCGCGATCGCGCTCAAGCGGCCCTTGGCGGAGGTCTCGCGAATGCGGCCCTTCCCGTTGCCCTTCCTTCTCCTCGCTGCGATCCTCTTGCCGTTCGACGCATGGCTCCGAAGACGCATCCGGTCAAGATCGCGCTGACGATGGGCGATCCCTTCGGGATCGGCCCGGAGGTCGCGGTCGCGGCGCTCCGGGACACCGGGGCGGAGGTGACGGTCTATGGCGATCCGGCGCTCTTCCCTGGCGTCGCGCGGATCGTGCCGGTCCCGGTCGAGGGGGAGCGGCCCGCGCGGCCGGCGCCCTCGGCGGCCGGAGGGCGCGCGTCGCTCCGGGCCCTCGACCTCGCCCTCGACGCGGTGAAGGCGGGGCGGCACGACGCGCTCGTGACGGCGCCGGTCTCGAAGGAGTCGCTCGCGCTCGCGGAGGGTCCCGTCGACGGACACACCCCGTACCTCGGGAGGGCCTTCGGCGTGCTGGACCCGCTCATGGCCTTCGTGTGGGACGACGCGGAGCCGGTGGTGGCGCTGCTCACGACCCACATCCCCCTGCGCGCGGTGGTCTCCTCGCTCACGGGGGGCAAGGTCGAGCGCGCGGTGCGACGGCTCCACGAGGCGCTCGTGACCCGGTTCCGCCGCCCGCGCGCGCGGATCGGCGTCCTGGGCGTGAACCCCCACGCGGGCGAGGCGGGACTGCTCGGCACCGAGGAGGAGGACTTCCTCGCGCCGGCGCTCGACCGGCTGCGCGCGGAGGGGCTCGCGGTCGAAGGGCCGCTGCCGGGGGACGCGACGTTCGCGGTTCGGGGGCGCTACGACGCGATCCTCGCGATGTACCACGACCAGGGGCTCGGCCCGGTGAAGGCGCTCGCCTTCGACCGGGCGGTGAACGTGACCCTGGGCCTGCCGGTCGTGCGGACCTCCCCCGCCCACGGCACGGCGTTCGGGATCGCCAGGACCGGGACGGCCGACCCTTCGAGCATGCGGGCGGCGCTCCGCTGGGCGGAGCGTTTGACGAGTGCCCAGGGCACGGGTACAAGAGTGGGTTTCACGAACCCATGACCAGGCCCAGGGACATGCTCGAGTTCTTCCGCCGCAGCGCGCCCGAGAGGGGGCAGGCCGAGGCGTCGCCCGCGCTCGAGCCCACGACGCGCATGCTCGTCCTGCGACGGTCGCAGGCGGTGGTCGCGGCGGCGGTCGCGGTCGTGTCGCTGCTCCTCGCCTTCCTGGTCGGTCACATGGTCGGCGCGAAGGGCGGCGCTGCGGACGCCGCCGCTCCCGAGGTCTACGTGCTCCGCGCGGTCTCCTACGGCGCCGACGAAAAGGGCAAGGGCTTCGCGCGGAAGATGAAGGAGCAGCTCGAGAAGATGGACCTCGGCGAGGAGGTCAGCGTCGTCGAGGTCCCTTCCGAGAGCAGCACGGTCGTGGCCGTGGGCTCGTGGCTCAGCGACCCCGCAGGGAGCAAGGACGCCCGCGCCCTTCGCGAGAAGGTGCGCGGCCTAAGAGACAGCACGCAATCGACGCCGTTCTCGGGCGCCGAGTTCTGGCTGATGAAGAGGTGAAGGAGATGTCCGTACACAAGAGCCTCCGGATGAAGGGCGGACTCGTGCGCGCGCGCAACGTGCTGACGCGCGCCGAGCGCATCGGGACGATGCGGGAGCGCGGCACGTGGCCCAAGGAGGGCCGCTCCGTGTTCGGCCTGCCCAAGACCCGGGTCATTCTCGGCAAGAAGTAGGCCCGCGCGCGGCCCGGATCCCCCGCCCCGGGGCAGAGGCGGCCCGGTCCGGGCGCCCGGACCGGCCCCCGAGGCCCCCCTCTCAACTCGGGCCGCGGGTTGCCGATAACGTCGGGGGGAATCATGGCGCGCATTCTCGTCATCGACGACGAACCCGGCCTGCGCGAGTACGTCCGCGTGACCCTCGAACGCGAGGGCCACGAGGTCGAGGAAGCTCGCGACGGCAACGAGGGGCTCGCGGCGTGCGACCGCGAACCCGTGGACCTCGCGCTTGTCGACCTGATCATGCCGAGGAAGGACGGGGTCCGGACCATCGAGGAGATCCGCAAGCGCCACCCGCGCACGACGATCGTCGTGGTCACCGGAGCCGCGCCGGTGCGGTGGCCCCTGCGGCTCATCTTCGAGGAGCCTCCCCTCCACATGCTCGTGAAGCCTGTGAAGGAGGAGATCCTGCTCGGCACCGTCGCCGAGGCGCTGGGCGCGCCGAAGTAGGGCTCGGCCGCTCCGCCGTGTTCCCCGCGGCCGATCCTACTTCACGCTGACGCGCGGGTATCCCTGCTCTTCGGCGTACCGGCGCCACGCCTTCCAGTCCTGGCCGTAGTCGCGCCCGGTGAGGTCCTGGAGGGCCCGCTCGTACGCTCCGCGCTGTTGCACGATGTAGCCCTCGCCGGAGCCGCCGAGCACCTTGACGTCGAGGATGATCCCGTCGCGGATCGTCTGCACGATCGGGTCGCCGATGGCCGCGGCCTGCGCGATCTCCACGTCGAAGTCCTGGATGTAGGAGTTCTGCTGCCCGACCATGATGTTCGCCCGTCCCGAGGCGCCGAGCGCGAGCGAGACCTTGCGCAGGATCACGTCCACGCCGCGCATGTCGCCGAGCGCGCCGAGCGCCTTCGCGCCCTGGATCGACGCGAGGGGCTCGTTCGAGAGGGTCGCCCGCGCGTAGGGGTAGAACACGTCCGCGTCCTGGAATCCCTTGATCGCCCGCAGCGCCGCGTTGCGCACGTCCTCTTTCGCGTCGAACATGCTCGTGCGGATGAGGAACGGGAGCGCCGTGCGGTCGCCGATCCTCGAGAGCGTCTTCACCGCGAGGATGCGCGTGTCCTCGTGCGGCGCCAGCAGCAGCTTCTTCATCGGCTCAAGGACCGCCGCGTCCGGGAGCGCGGGGGCCATCTCGGCCGCCGCGGCCCGGATCTCCGCGTCGTCGTCCTCGAGCGCCGCCGCCATCTCGCGGGCGAGCTGGCGGTGCTCCTCGGTGACGGGCGCCTGCTCCATCAGCCCCTCGCGCATGAGGCGGTCCGCCTCCGCGGGGAGCACCCAGCGCCCGCCGGCGAGGACGAACCCCTTCCGCCGCATCGCGTCGTCGCCCGAGAGCCACGCGCCGTCTACCATCTCGTACCCGAGCTCGCGGCGCGCCGCCCGGTGGTCCGCGTCGATCCCGACCACCTTCTCGAACGCGCGGCGCGCGTCCGTGAGGCCGTTCTCGCGCGCCCAGAGCCCGAGCTTGTACCAGCCCGCCGCGTCGTCCGCGCCGAGCGCGCCCGCGCGCCGGGAGAACTCCTCGGCGCGGCTCTCCCCCTTGCGGATCTCCTTCACGCGGCCGCGGGGGAAGACGCGCGTCCTGCCGTCGAGCGAGACCTCGACGGATCCGTCGCGCTCGGCGACGACGCCGCTGACCTCGAGGCCGTTCTCGAGGACGACGGTGTCGGCGGTGCCGAGAGGGACGAGGAGGAGCAACGAGAGGATCAAGCGGATTCGCATCGCGGAGTACCCCTGAGCCGATGGGTTCGTTCCATGGTAACGGCTCCCGCGGGCGGAGGGTTACCGGCGAGGCCGCAGGCTTTAGGCCGCAGGGTCCAGGGGTCGGGACGGGGGCCAGCCTTCCGTCCGGCCTCCCGCCTACCGCCTCCGGCGTCCCGTCCCCTTGTGCGGGATCAGCAGCGCGAGCAGGAGCAGGAGCAGCCCGACCGCGGTCATCCAAAGGAAGGACAGCCCCCCCACCTGCACGTCATAGCCGAAGTGGATCATGTTGTAGAGCTGAACGGGCATCGTCGCCGACCCCGACTTCGTGAAGACGAGCGCGTCCACCTCGCGGAGGCCGAAGAGGAAAGCGAGCAGGAACCCGAGCCCCATGGCCGGCGCGAGGAGCGGCAGGGTGATCCGGAAGTGCCGGCGGGGCCCCGAGAGACCTGCCACGGCGCCCGCCTCGAGCAGCTCGGGGGCGAGCCGGAGCCGCGCCGTCCGCACCGCGAACGCCGCGAACGGCAGGAGCCGCGCGGCGAGCAGGACGACCGGGTAGTACTCCCATGTCGATGGCCCCCAGAGCTTCACGTACCCGACGGCGAACGACATGGGCGGCGCCGCGACCGGGAGGAAGCAGAGGATCAGGAGGACCTTGTCCAGCCGCGGCGCCATCCGTCCCGCCTCCACGAGCAGGAGCGCCGCGAGCAGCGCGAGGAGCGCCCCCGCGCCCGCGAGCTTGATCGAGAGCAGCGCGCTCTTCCCGATGCCGGGGTGGTTCAGCCCCTTCCGGAGGCCGTCCGCGAGCGACTTGGGCTTCGTCCGCGCTTCCACCTTCACCTGCGGGTTGGCGCCGCCCGAAGCGACCGGGTCGCCATAGTGCGCGCCGCTCGCGGTCTCGAGATGGCGGTACGCGGGCCAGAGCAGCGAGAGGCCGAGGAGGAGGAGCGCGGCGACGAGGAGCGGGCGCCGCGCGCGCCCGAGCGGGAGGGGGTCCGGGGGCCGGAAGTCGCCCTGGACCGTCGAGGCCGCACGGCGCCGCTCGACCCAGAGGACCGCGGCGAACGCCGCGAGGGCGAGCGCGGTCGCCGGCATCCCCGCGGCCGTCGCGGCGCCCGCGTCCCCGGCGTTGTTCCAGCGGGAGAAGACCGCGTTCGCGTAGACCGTGATCGTGTTCTGCGCGGTCGTGACGCCGAGGAAGTCCGGCACGGCGAAGTCGCTGACGACGAAGGCGAAGGCGAGGAGCGAGCCCATCGCGGCGCCCGGGAGCGCCGGGCCGAGCGCCACGCGGAGGAGCGCGGTCCGGGGCGGCACCTGCACGAGCGCCGCGTCGAGCGCGTCCGCGCCGGTCGCGCGGATCGCGCGGGCGACCAGCAGGCTCACGAGCGGGAAGAGGCACAACCCGAAGACGATCACGGCACGCAGGAACTCGGGCTTCACCACGAGGAGGTCGTGGTAGGTCGCGATCGCGAGGAGGACGGGCGGGAGGACGAGCGGCAGCACGCTCGCGGTCTCGAGGACGCGGCGGCCCGGGAGGTCGGTCGCGCCGAGCAGGAGCCCGAACGGGAGGCCCAGGAGCAGCGCGAGGAGCGTCGAGGCGCCCGCGAGCGCCACGGTCGCGAGGAGCATGTTCCGCTCGCCCGCCCCGGTGAGCACGCCCTTGTAGTGGACGAAGGAGAAGATGCGCGCCTCGCGCAGGATCGCCTCGCGCGGGATGAACCGCACGTCGGTCTCGCCGTGGACGCGGATGGTCACGCCCCGGACGACCTTCCCGTCGTCCGTCCGATAGCTCGCGTCGCCGTCGGTCTCCTGGCCCACGTAGCGGGCGTCCTCCGTCTCCACGAGGTCGGCACGGAGGCTCTGCGTGACCATGACCGCGAGCGGCGCGCCGACGAGGAGGCCGCCGACGATGAACGCGAACGCTATCGCCGCGCAGCGCATCGGGCTCCCGTTTCGGTCGTCACCTGCCGGTGGCGCATCTTGCAAGGGCCGTATCCCGAGGGCGACGGCCCCCGCACCCCCCGCTAATTCCGGGCCAAGGCCTCCTGGTACAGTTCCATGCCGCGCCGGGCCACGGGGCCCGGCTTGCCGCTCCCGACGGGCCCTCCGTCGATCAGCGTGACGGGCATGATGCCCTTCACGGTCCCGGAGAGGAAGACCTCGTCGGCGCGGAGGAGCCGGTCGAGGTCGATCGTCGCCTCCGCGGCGGCAACCCCCCGTTCCGGCAGCCGGCTGAGGAGCCAGCCGCGCGTGATCCCCGCGAGAAGCCCCTCGGCCACCGGCGGCGTGAAGACGCGCCCCCGCTCCGCGATCCACACGTTGGCAGTCGTCGCCTCGGTCAGGTGACCCTCCGCGTTGAGGAAGAGCGCGTCGTCGGCCCCCTGCCGCTTCGCCTCGACGAGGCCCAGCATGTTGTTCAGGTAGTTCCCCGTCTTCGCGCGCGGGTCGAGCGCCCGCGGGTTGTTGCGCAGGCGGTGCACGACCGCGACGCGGCAGCCGTCCCGGTAGAGGTGCGCGGGATAGGGCTGGAGCGGAGTGCCGATGACGTAGAGCCCGGGTTCGCCGGAGCCGTCGGGGTAGAGCGAGATGGGCCCCGGGCCGCGCGTCGCGACGATCCGGAAGTAGCACTCGGCCGCGGGGAGCGCCCCGCGCAGCTGGAGGAGGCGGCGGGAGATCTCCTGGTCGGTCCAGGGCATCTCGAAGTAGATCATCGCGGCGGACCGCCGCATCCGGTCGAGGTGCTCCTCGAGCATGAAGGGCCGCCCGTTCGCCGTCCGCACGACCTCGTAGACCGAGTCGCCGTAGAGGAAGCCGCGGTCGAGGACCGGGACCAGCGCCTCGCGCGCAGGCACGACGGCGCTGCCGGTGTGGACGAGCGGTTCGGTGTTCACCGGTTGACCTCCCGCGCCGTGCGCCGGAGGCGTGCGCGATGGTTCCGCCAGAGGCGGCCGAGGCGACGGTCGATCGACCGCCGGCCGTCGACGCGCGCGAAGGCGCGGGCGTGCGCGGTCATCCAGCGGACCAAGTTCTCCGCGTCGTCGGCGGCGACGTACTCCCGCGCGACGCCGCCCCCGGGCGCGTGGTTGTGGTAGTTCCTTAGCGGCAGGCAGAGCGCGCCCGTGCGGAACCCCGCGTGCGCGTAGACGGTCGCCTCGCACGCGCCGCCGTCCATGAGGGCGCGCTGCCAGCGGAAGCCCTTCCCGCGGCGCTCGAGCCCCGCGGCCGTCTCCTCAAGCTCCGCGAGCACGTCCTGCGAGAAGGCGGTCAGGCGGTCCCCGACGCGCAGGATCGGGCCGCTGCCCTGCGGCGTGTGCGGCCGCGCGGAGGACATCTCGAGGTTCACGATCGTCGTTGTCCGGGGCGTCCGCGTCGTTCGCACCCAGCCCAGCGCGCCCGCGAACCCCACTTCCTCGGCCCGCGTGAAGAGCGCACCGACCGTCCCGCGCCAACGCGCCTTGTGGAGCCGGTCGAACATCGTGAGGCACGCGGCGACCGCGAGCAGATCGTCCACCGCCCGCGCACGCACGTAGCGCCCGACCGTCGGAAGAGGGAGGTCGAGGACGAGCGGGGTCCCCCTCCCGGGCCCTCCCCCTTCGAGCCTCACGCGGCCCCCGCCCTTGACCGCGCCGGCGCGGGCCGCCAAGAGGCCGTCGAGGCCCAAGAGCCTCGCGCCGCGGAGCGCCCTCGGCCGGATGCCGCCGCGGATCGTCGCCGAGCCGTTGCCCGTCGCCTCGAGCGCCGGGTGGTCCGTGTGGCAGGCGAAGAGGAGCCGCGGCCGTCCGGCTCCGTACGTGACCTCGAGGTTGCCGAAGGCGTCCTCGCGGGCGCGGAGCCGCCGGGATGCCGCGACGGCGTCGAGGATGAGACGGTGGACGCGCCCCTCGTGGAAGGGTGCCGTGGGGCAACGCAGCACCGTTTCGAGGCGCCTGCGGAAATCTCTGCCGAACTGCATGGAACGAGGGGTGACTCGTACTATAAGGTCGGCCGTGCGATCGGGCACGAAACCCGCGGAGGCACGAATTGCGACCGCCGCTCCTTCTCCTCGCGCTCCTCATCCTCTCCGCGCCCGCGCTCGCCGACCCCTCGGCCAAAGTCACGGGAGACGTCGGCGAGTTCGTCCCGGGCCAGTGGTTCGACCTCCTCGTCACCGTCGATCCCAAGGGCGCGCCCCTCGCGGAAGAGGGTCTGGAGGCGGTGCCGGCGCCCGCCCAAGGGGTCGAGTTCGCGCCCTCGATCTTTCCCGCGCCGGACGGCGCCGGCGCGTTCACAAGACCCTTCAAGGTGCGCGTCCCGGCGAAGCTCGCGAAGGAGACGCCCTACGAGATCACCGTGACGCTCCGCGGGAAGACCGCGGCCGGAGCGCCTTTCGACACGCGCGCGACCGGCAAGGTGCAGGCGAACGCTTCGCAGCAGCATCTGTCCGCGACGGTCGCGCTGAAGGCGCCCGCCGTCGAGGGTCGGGCGAACGCGGTCGTCGTGAGCGCGACCCTCGTGGACGGCTACCACGTCTACGGCGAGGCGACGAAGGACGGCATGCCGGTGGCGGGCGCGCTGGTTGCCGCTCCCGGCGCGCGCGGCGCGCCGCCGTGGGCGGGCGGCGGCCCCGCGAGCCCGAAGGGGGACCATCTCGAGGGCGCGTTCTCGTTCGAGATCCCGTTCACGCCCGCGCGCGCGGGGAGGATCGAGCTCCGCGTGATGCTCGAGTGGCAGGCGTGCACGGAATCCTTCTGCGACCCGAACGGGATCGCCTACGTGCCGTTGGCGCTCGATGCGGAGGGGGCGTCGGGGGCCGCCGCCCCCTCGACGGCCTCCACGGTCCCGGTCCCCTCGGCCGGATCCGCCGGATCCGGCGGCGGGGCGGGCGGCGGCATCTGGGCGCTCATCGGCGCGGCCGTCGCCGCCGGCATCGTCGCGCTGCTCATGCCCTGCACCTACCCGCTCATCCCGATCACGATCTCGTTCTTCACGAAGCAGGCGGAGGCCAGCCACAAGAGCGTTGTGCCCCTTGCACTCGCGTACGGCGCCGGGATTGTCGCGATCTTCACCCTCATCGGCGTCGCCGTCGGCACCACGCTCGTGGCCGGCGAGACGATCCTCAACGTGGCCGCGGGGTGGCACCTGAACCTCGTGTTCGCGCTCCTCTTCCTCGCGTTCGGCCTCTCGCTCCTGGGCCTCTTCGACATCCGGCTGCCGTCCTTCTTCGACGACCTCGCCGCGAAGGCCTCCGGGAGCGGGGGATACATGAGCGTCTTCGTGATGGGGCTCACGCTCGTGATCACGTCGTTCACGTGCACGGTCCCGTTTGTCGGCGGGCTCCTCGTCCTCGCCGCGAAGGACGGGGAGGCGGGCCGCGCGATCTTCGCGATGGCGGTCTTCGGCCTCACGATGGCGATCCCGTTCGTGATCCTCTCGCTCTCCCCGAAAGGGTTCCAGGCGCTGCCGAAGAGCGGCGAGTGGATGAAGCGGCTCAAGGTGACGCTCGGCATCGTCGAGCTCGGCCTCGTGCTCAAGTTCGTCTCGAACGTCGATATCGCGACCGCGCAGTTCCTGATCGGCCGGGAGCTGTTCCTGGTCCTCTGGGCGGTCTCGTTCCTCGCCGCGGGGATCTATCTCCTCGGCTTCTTCGACCTCTTCGCGCGGGGAGTCCGGTGGACGCTCGGCGCCGGCCGCGCGGTCGCGGGGCTTCTCATGCTCGCGATCACGGCCGTCCTCGGATACGGCGCTTCGGGTCCGGGCCTCGACACGGTCCTCGGGCCGAAGGTGGGCGCGATCCTCGAGTCCTTCCTGCCCCAGTTCAAGGCCGACTACAGCACGGCCTTCGTCGCGGTCACGCACGACTACGACGAGGGGATACGCGTCGCCCAGCAGAAGGGCGCGAACATCTTCCTCCACTTCACGGGGTACACGTGAGCGGTCTGCCGCCAGATGGAACGGGGTCCGTTCCTCTCAAGACCCGTGCAGAAGGAGTTCCGCCGGTTCGTGGAGATCCTCCTCCATACCGACGGGCCCGAGGAGAACCGCCGGAACCGCGACTTCCAGAAGGAGCGGTTCGGGACGATCGCGCTCCCCTACTACGCGCTCCTCGACCCGACGGGCAAGAAGGTGCTCTGGCAGGGCGGCGGCGCGTACACCGCCGAGGAGTTCGCCGCGCACCTCAAGACGCAGTAGGGCGCCGGGGACCGGGCCGCGCCCGGCCCCCGTTGGTTCACGGCGCGGAGGGCGCCGCGGCTCCTACTTCGCGCTGGTTGCGTCGTCGCCCTCCCTCCTGCCGGCCGCGAGGACGGCGTAGTGCGACGGCGTCTGGTCGAGCGGCGCCGCGACCGCGGCCTGCGCGAGCGGCGCGACGAGAAGTGTCCGCTCGGTCCACGAGGTGTTCGTCACGCCCGCCGGACCCGAGCTGAACACGACGGCCTGCGGCCCCGCGAGCGCCCCCTCCCCCACGAAGGCCAGCGACGCCCCGTGCGAACGGTCCTCGCTCACCACGAACGCGTCGGGCGTCGCGCCGAGAACCGCCTCGCGGACGTTCCGGACGACGAAGAGGTCGGAGTTCCCGTTGAGGAACGCGCGACCGTTCGCGCTGTTCGCGGCAGTCGACGACACCTGTCCCGCGAGGACGTCGCCGTTCGCGGAGAGGCAGAGGTGGTTGATCGCGTTCGCGGTGCCGGTCGTGACGGCCGACGTCAGGGGCACGAGGTCCGTGCCCAGGTCCGCGTCCATCGCGTACACCTCGAGGTCCGTCGCGCTGCCGGCGCCCGCGCTCGCGTCGCTCGCGATCACGCAGAGGATCGATGTGCCCGGCGAAGATGCAAATCTATTCTCATAGTTCCATGAATTGCAATCGAACTGCTCGAGCCCCACGCTGCTCGCGTGCGGAAGGAAGGGGGTGTAGGGGGATCGGCCGCGGATCTCCTCCGCGCTGATGTTGAACCCGACCATGAGGTTGCGGTTCTTCCCCGTGAAGGAGAGGCTCGCGTCCACCTGGTCGATGACGTAGTAGAGGAAGCGGCCGTTGGGGCTCTTGAACGTCGCCCAGAAGCAGTGGCCGGACGAGCTCTGGCCGAACGGCGCCGCGGTCGCGCCCGCGTTCGCGATGTCCTTGAGCGCGTTCCCGAGGCTCGACGGGGAGCCGAAGTCCACCACCTCGCCCGCGGGCGTCCGGAAGGTCAACGCGAGGATCGATTGCGTCCCGGCGCCGGCGTAGGTCGCGAGCTGCTCCGGGTTGTGCGGCGCCGAGCCCGTCGCGGTCCCGCCGAAGTAGAGCGGGTTGTACTGGCCGTGGCCGGCGTAGTTGAAGACGAGCGTGGATCCGTCGTGCGCGAACGTCAAGCCGTTGAGGCGGCGGAACGGCGCGTTCACGTGCGACCTGCCCACGGCATAGGCGGGCATGCCCTCGGGGTCGGTCGCGGCGAGCGATCCCGTCCCGAGGAGAAGGGCATGCTGCGTCCCGGCCGCGGCATCGAGGTCCCCGCCTCGCGTCGAGAGGAGCAGGAGGTCGTGGGACGCGGTCCACGCATCCCCGGTCGCGTCGGCGGTCGCGAGCGCCGTGTGGAAGGTCGGCCGGTAGCCGAACGCGCTGCTCGGCATCTCCTCGGTCGTCCGGATGTCCCGCACGACCGCGGCGTACTCGCCGTCGTCGGAGAGCGCGAGGTAGTCGAGTTCCTCGCCCGGGCGGCCGGGCGTCAGCAGGTCGCCGTGGATGTCCGGGTCGGATCCGGTGAGATCGCGCAGCAAGGACGTCCCGAGGTCGAGGCCCTCGTTCCCCGTGTCGAGATCGAGGAAGAGGAGCGCCTTGTCCCGGTTCGCGTGGATCGCGTACCCCTGCCGCGGGTAGCCGGAAAGGTCGTTGAGCGCGCCGAGGAAGGCGTTGCTGCCGGCCACGAACGCCACGCGGTCCGGACCCTCCTCGCCCGGGTCGGGCCGGTCGCCCGCGAACGCGAACTGCGCGCCGAACCCCTGCGCGCCGCCCTGGCCGCGCAGGTAGTCCAGGTCGGGCACGAACTGGCCCGTCGCCGCGCTGACGGCGGGACCGGTCCCGGCGCCGTTCACCCCCTTGCGCGCGGCGTTGAGGTCGACGCTCGACAGGTGGCCGTCCTCGAGGCTCACGCCGAAGACGCGGTCCAGCTGCGTCTCGTTGAGGAAGAGGAGGCCGTTTTCGACGAAGAGGAGGGAGTCCGGCAGGAGGTGGCGCTGGTTCTTCGAGAGGGTCTTCCCGCTCGCGACCTGCCCCCCCACCTTGAGGATGCAGGCCGACCCCGGGAGCCCCGTGCCGTCCTTGAGCTTGCCCTCGAGCGCGGTCGCGTAGGGCCGGGCGAGGACCTCACCGGGGATCGGCTTGCCATCCGTCCGCCAGAGCAGGATCTTCTGGAGGTTCGAGCCGCCCACGAGCGCGGTCGCGCACCAGACGCCGTCCGAGGACATCGCGACCGACGTCGCCGTCCGGCCGAGGCTCTGCATGTACCAGCCGCTCGCGTTGTCGGAGACGGAGGAGTACGCCTGGAGGTACGTGCCGCCGCCGTGGAGGTGGGCCTCCCGGTCGTGCGTCGAGTCCCTCACCGCGTAGTAGTAGAGCTTGGTATAGAACCGGTCGCCGTAGGTGTAGCGCGATCCTCCCGACGAGATGCTGCTCGCGCTCACGACCGCCTCGGCGCCGAAGAGCGTCCCGTGGTCCGGCACGTTGCCGTCGAGGATCGCGGGCACGAAGAACTCGCCCGTGAGCGGCTTCACCACGAGGACGCCGCGCCGCTTGGTGGGGTCGAGCTGCTGGTACTTCTGCGACCAGGCGGCGTTCGTGAACGTCTTCGTCGCGGTCGCTTCCGCCCACAGGAAGACGCGGGTCCCCTCCGCATCCGGCGCCTGGAGCCAGGTCATCTCCTGCTGGAGGTGCTTCCACGCCTGGTTTCCCGCCACGTCCCAGCGCGGCTCCTTGTTCGACTCCGCGGGCCAGTAGCCGCGCACCTGCGGGATCGACATCCGGTTGTGCGCGTCCGATCCGCCGTTCGCGAGCAGGACCGGGAGCGTGTCGAGCTGGACGGGAAGGTCGCGGTCGAGCTCCGGCGCGCCTCCCGTCGCCGCGGTGAAGAGGCCGGCGGCGAGGAGGATCGGCGTCATCCGCGCCTCCGCCGTCTGCGCGACCGCGTCGGCGAGGCCGGTCGGCGCGCCGAGGGGCGCCTCAGACGCCTGCACGCCGCGCAGGTAGACCGCTTCGTCCGGCGAGACCGAGATCACGAGCGCCTTCCCGAACGTCGCCCGCGAGGACACGGGGTCCGGCGCCGCCGACGGGCCCACGTAGAAGTCCCGCCCCAGAAACCGCACGACGTGGAAGCCGCGGTCGAGCGCGATGCCCGTGATCATCCCGTTCGTCGCGAGACCGGCGCTTCGGACGAACGCAAGCTGGTTCGGCAGGCCCTTGGCCGTCGCCTGCTCGGGATAGCTCGCATCCTGCACGTGCTCCGCATCCCACTCGTACGTCCGCTGCGCCGCCGAGGCCGGGTAGACGGCCCCGGCCGACGCCTCGAAGAACCCCACCGGGTAGGGCACGATCATGGGCGCCCCCCCGGCCCCCCTGACCCTGTCTCCCGGATACGCCTGGCCGTCGACGCCCGCCTCCAGCGCCGGGTTCGCGACCACGGGCGTCGAGGGCATCGCGAAGTCGACCGCGTACGTGCGGTGGCGCCCGGGCTTCGCGATCGCGGGACCGGGCCCGTCCGGGTCGAGCAGGCCGTCGCGCTCGCCCGGTTCGGCGGTCGGCACGAGCGGCCCGGACTGCGCGGGGTTCATCACGTGAGCCCAAGCCCTCACCGTGAGCTCGACGCGCCCTGACGCGCGCGGCGCGCCGAGGAACTGCCCCGCCCGCGGGTCCAGCTCGAGGCCGAGCAGCTCTTTCGTGAGCGGGTCGCCGGGCGTCGCGGCAAGATCCTGCGCGCCGTCCACCCACTCGAGATCGGTGAAGAGCGGCGGCACGCCGCCTCGCACCGCGACGTGCGCCGCGTAGGAGACGCCCGCCCGGCCCGCCGGCAGGAGGACCGTGTCGAACGCGATGTCCGGGATCTCCACGCGCACGACGTACGCCTTGCGCGCGATCGTGTCGTCCGCCTTCCCGGGCGTCCCGCGCGTGTCGACCGCTTCCACGATGAGCCGGTACGCGAGCGGCGTGAGGCCGTCGGCGGGCACGAAGAACGCGTTCAGGTACTGGTCGGAGGCGAACGGGTACTTCGCCGCCGCGGGCGGCGTCGTGGAACGGTACCCCGGGTCGAAGTAGTCGCCGAAGAGGACGGGCAGCGGCGCCCCGAGCGTCGGGTCGCCTTGGGCGAGGCCCTGCGCGTCCGCGAGATCGCGCCGCGAGTTCCTCGGCGCGAGGTCGTCCTGGAACCACAGGGGCAGGAGCGACCCGAGGAACGGCGCCTCCTGCGTGCCGTCCCCGTCGCGGTCCTCGAGGACGGGGCCGCGCGGCGACGGGTAGCCGCCGATCTGCACCTTGCGGGGTCCGCCCTGGAGCACGAAGACGCCGCCGTCGCGGAAGTCCTGCTCGAAGAGATCCGAGGGGGCGTCGGGGGCCAGCGTCTCCGCCGTGTCCGCGTGAAGCGACGCCTCGTCCGTGACCGAGACGTCGAACGCGGAGAGCTCCCACTCGCGGGGCGCGTAGATCGTCGCCACGTTCTCGCCGGAGCCGCCGGCGATCTCGAACGAGAACGAGAAGAAGGCGTCCGGGTTCGCGGGGTTGACGAACGGGACCATGGCCGGGAACGCGGGGAGCGCCGGGTCCCTTGTCCCCTCCTCCGCGGTCGGCGTGAGGATGGCGACCCTGCCCTCGCCGACGTCCAGCGTGAACGCCCTTGACGTCGCGAGGTCGGGCGCTTCCGGGAGCCCCGCGAGCCCGCCCGTCGAGATCGCCTTGACCGTGAAGGCGAAGGAACCCCTCTCCCGCGGGACGCCGCGGAGCCGCGCGTGGCCCGTGAAGGCGACCTCCTCCTCGGGCACGTCCTTCGCCTCGCCCGGCTCGCGGTCGCGTTCGAGCACGAGGCCCAAGGGCAGCGCGCCCTCGGCGAGCTCGAACCGGTCCGGCAGCGCCGCGCCGCCCTCGGCGGCGAGCCTGAGGGCCGTGTCATAGGGAAGCCCCGCGTCGCCCGGCGGAAGGGCGCCGGTCACAAAGCGGATCGACGGGACCGCCGTCGGGTAGGGCTGCTCTTCGCCGCAGCCGAGGGCGAGGACGATCGCAAGCGCCACGAACCGACGGAACGCGGCGCGCCCACTCATGCGCATGGGGTTCTCCGACTCTCGAAATGGGACCGCGCGCGGGGCGCGGCGGTCCGGACCTTTTCCAAGCGCGCTCGCGGAGGCGGCGCGCGCCGTCCCTATTCCGAAGGACGACGCGCGCGATTGTCGGCGCGACGCCGCGGTTGTCTACTGCGAAAACGCCGCGCGATTCGCGCGCGACGTGTCGGAGCCGGTGTCAGCGCGCGCCCGTGTGTCGGGAGACGGTGTCACGCCGTGTGTCGGCGACCGGTGTCACGTGTCGGCGCGCAACGCGGGCCGGTGTCGCGTCAGCGCGCGGCGACGAGCGCGCGCGCCGCGTCCTCGGCGAGCGCGATGAACGGGCGGAAGAAGATGCCGAGGACGAACATGCCCGCGAGGCAGGTCCAGAGGACCGTCTTCATCGAGGCCGGCACGGCGATGGTCGCGGGCGCGTCCGGCCGCGGCTCGTGCATGTAGAGCCGCTTCACGATGCACAAGTAGTAGTAGAGGGAGATCACGACCCCCGCGGCCCCCACGAATGCGAGCGTGTAGGCGAGGATCCCGCCCTTCGCGACCACCGCACGGAAGACGAGGAACTTCCCGAAGAAGCCTCCGAGCGGGGGCACGCCCGCAAGGGAGAGCAGCCCGACCGTGAGGACGAACGCGAGGAACGGGGCGCGCCGGCCGAGGCCAGCGTAGTCGTCGATCGAGTGGCTGCGGATCGCGCCGTTCACGAGGATCACCACGGCGAACACGCCGAGCACCGTGAAGAGGTAGGCCATGAGGTAGTAGACGACGGCGGCGAACCCCGCCTCGCTGAGCGCGAAGACGCCCATGAGCACGTAGCCCGCATGCCCGATCGAGCTGTAGCCGAGGAGCCGCTTCATGTTGCCCTGCCACATCGCCCCGAGGTTGCCGTAGAGCAGCGTGGCGGCGGCCATGAACGCGACGAGGGCCAGCCAGCGGACCGCATCCGCGTCCGCGAGCCCCTGGTCCGCGCCGGGGCCGAGGCACGCACGCACGACCTTGAGCAGCAGGACGAACCCCGCCGCCTTCGAGCCCATCGACAGGAAGGCCGTGACCGGCGAGGCCGCCCCCTCGTAGACGTCGGGGGTCCACACCTGGAAGGGGACCGCGGCGATCTTGAACGCGAGGCCCACGATCGTGAGGAGGACGCCGAACTGGAGCAGGGAGGCGCCGCCGTGGCCGAGGTCGTCGGCCTGGCGGGCGAGCGCGCGGATCTCGAGGCTTCCGGTCGCGCCGTAGAGGAAGGCGATCCCGAGGAGAAGGAACGCGCTCGCGAGCGCGCCGAGGATCACGTACTTGATCCCGGCCTCGACCGAGCGCTCGTCGTTCCGCTTGAAGGCGGCCAGGCAGTAGAAGCAGACGGTGATCAGCTCGAGCGAGACGAAGAGCGAGGCGAAGTCCTCGACCGAGCAGGCGAAGAACATCCCGAGCGTCGCCATGAGCGCGAGGAGCCGGAATTCCCCGTGGCCCCGGTCCACGCGCTGGAGCCACGCGTTAGCCATCGCGAGGACGAGGAGCGCCGTCCCGCCGAAGAGCAGCTTGAAGACGACGCTGAAGGCGTCGAGGCCGTAGTGCCCCTGGAACGCGTAGTGCTTGCCGCCGTCGAGGCCGAGCAGGCCCTGCAGCGCGACGGTCACCGTGGCGGCGAGGACCCCGAACCACGCGAAGCGCGCGACCCACTCCTTCCGCCCGCGCGCGTCCTCGACCAGCGCGAGCAGGACCGCCCCCGAGAGGATCCACTCCGGGAGCGCGAGACCGACGTTCCAGCCGCTCACCGGCGGGCCTCCTCCCCGGCGGCCGCGATCGTGCGCAGCCGCTGGACGCCGTTCTTGATCGTGTCCGCGATCGTGCGCGGGAAGCAGCCCGTGAGGACGAGGACGAGGATCAGCCCCGCGAAGGGCAGCCGCTCGCGGCCCGCGCGCGCGTCGCGGAGCCCTTCCCAGCGCGGGTTGGGAGGCCCGAACCACGCGTCGCGGACGGCGCGGAGGAGGTAGGTGGCGCTGATGACGATGCCCCAGATCGCCGCGATCGTCGGGATCCAGCCGGGCACGGAGAGCCCGGTCCCGGCGAGCGGGAAGGAGGCGTCCCAAGCGCCGACGATGACGAGCAGCTCGGAGGCGAAGTTCGCGAAGCCGGGGAGCCCCGCCGAGGCCATCGCCATGATGACGAAGCAGGTGCCCACGAAGGGCATCTGCCGGATCATCCCGCCGAGGTCGTCGACGACGCGCGTGTGCGTCTGGTCGTAGAACCAGCCGATGAGACCGAAGGCGAGGGCCGTCATGATGCCGTGGGCGAACATCAGGAACACGGCGCCCGACACCCCCATGACCCCGACCGTCGCGAGGCCCAGGAGCACGTAGCCCATGTGGCTCGAGCTCGAGAACCCGATGATGAACTTCATGTCGCGCTGCGCCATCGCGACGAGGCCGCCGTAGAGGATGTTCATGCAGCAGAGGACGGCGACCCAGCCCATCCAGAACTTCGTCCCCTCGGGCAGGATGTCGAACCCGAGCCGCAGGATGCCGTAGGCGCCGAGCTTCATCAGCACGCCGGCGTGCAGCATCGAAACGGAGGAAGGCGCGGCGGCGTGGCCGATCGGCGACCAGGAGTGGAGCGGCCACATCGGGACGATGCACGCGAACCCGAGGAAGACGACCGGGAACCACGCCCTCTGGAACCCGCCCGAGAGCACGGCCTCGCTGAGCAGGCGGATGTCGAACGTGCGCTGTCCCGGCTGCAACACCCCCGCCGCCTGCAGCGCCTTGCTTCCCTCGAGGTAGACCGCGAGGAGCCCGACGAGCGCGAAGACCGCGCCGGTCGTCAGGTAGAGGGTGAGCTTCATCGTCGCGTACTCCTTCGAGTACTGCGCGGCGCGGCTCCCCCAGACCCCGATGAGCAGGTACATCGGGATCACGGCCATCTCGTAGAAGAAATAGAAGAAGAAGAGGTCGAGCGAGAGGAAGACCCCGAAGACGCCGGTCACGAGCGCGAGGAGAAGGATGTAGTGCTCCTTCACGCGGTCCTGGATCGAGCGCGAGACGTAGCACCCCGCCCAGATGACGACCGACGTGAGGACGACCATCGCGATCGAGATGCCGTCGACGCCGAGCCGGAAGCCGATCCCGAGCGAGGGCGCCCAGTCGACGTCGACCACGTACTGGTAGCGCTCCCCGCCTTGGTCGTATCCCATCCACATCCAGAGCGACCCGACGAGGCTGACGATCACCGAGAGCGTGGCGGTCCTCCGGATCCGGTCCCGGTCCGCGTCGTCGCGCTCCTTCATGAGGAAGAGCAGGGCGCAGCCGACGGCGGGCGCGAGGAGGACGAAGAGGCTCGCCATCACCGCACCCCCAGCGCGAGGAGGAAGAGGAGGAAGACCGTCACGCCGCCCACGAACACGTAGGCGTAGAAGTTGAGCCGGCCCGCCTGGAGGCGCCGTGACCGGTCCGCGACCCAGACGGTGAAGCGCACGGGCACTCCCACGAGCCCCTTCACGATCACGTTCTCCTCGAAGCCGCGGCAGACGCGGGCGACGGCCTGCTGCACGGACCGGACGACCCAGAGGTAGAACTCGTCGAAGTAGTACTTGTTCCAGAGGAGGTCGTGAACCGCCGGGAAGCGCGCGCGCATCGCCGCGGCGCGGCCCAGGCCCCCGGACCCGTAGACCCGCCAGGAGGCCGCGTAGCCGAGCGCCACGACCGCCGTCGAGACGATCGCGATGCTCATGTTGACGTGCAGCTCGCCCCCGGGCGCCCAGTCGCCGAGATAGCGCTGGAACGACAGGAAGAAGAACCCGATCGCGAAGGACATGACCGCGAGGAAGACGAGCGGCAACGTCATCACCTTCGGCGACTCGTGGGGGTGGGCGTGGCCGCGATACTCGCCGAGGAAGGTGAGGATCCACGCCCGCGACATGTAGAGCGCCGTGAGGCCCGCGGTGAGCGTCGCCGCGATCTGGAGCCCGTGGAGGTGCTTCACATGGAGCGCGTCGAGGATCAGGTCCTTGCTCCAGAACCCCGCGAAGGGGCAGATGCCGGTGAGCGCGAGCATGCCCACGGTGAACGTCCAGAACGTGACCGGCATCTTCTTCCGCAGCCCGCCCATCGCGAACATGTCCTGCTCGTGGTGGCAGCCGTGGATCACGGAGCCCGCGCAGAGGAAGAGAAGCCCCTTGAAGAACGCGTGCGTGGTCAGGTGGAACATGGCGATCGAGTAGGCGCCCGCGCCGAGCGCCATCACCATGTACCCGAGCTGCGAGAGCGTGGAGTACGCGAGCACCTTCTTGATGTCGCGTTGCACGAGCGCGATCGTCGCGGCGAGGATCGCGGTCACGCCGCCCGTCATCGCGACAAACCCCGGCGCCCAGCCCCAGTCCGCGCCGCCCAGCGGCTCGAAGCAGAAGAAGACCCGGATCACCATGTAGACGCCCGCCGCGACCATCGTGGCCGCGTGCATGAGCGCGGAGACCGGCGTCGGGCCCTCCATCGCGTCCGGCAGCCAGACGTGGAAGGGCATCTGCGCGCTCTTCCCCATCGCGCCCACGAAGATCAGGAACGACGCGAGCGCGAGCGTGCCCGTGCTGTCGCCGGCGAGCTTCCCCGACCGCACGGCGGCCTCGATCTCGCCGAAGTGGAACGATCCCGTGAGCCGCCAGATCATCAGGATGCCGAGCAGGAACCCGAAGTCCGCGACCCGGTTCGTGAGGAACGCCTTCTTCCCCGCCTCGACCGCGCTCGGCCGGTCCGTGTAGTAGCCGATCAGCAGGTAGCTGCTCGCGCCCACGAGTTCCCAGAAGACGAAGATCATCAGGAAGTTGTTCGAGAGCACGATCCCGAGCATCGAGAAGACGAAGAGCGCGAACTTCGCGAAGAAGCGCCCGATCGACGGGTCGCCCTTCATGTAGCCGAGCGCGAAGAGAAAGATCGCCGAGCCGACCCACCCGACGACGAGGAGCATCATCTTCGAGAGCGGGTCGACGAGCACGCCGAGCTCGATCCCGCGGCCTCCTCCGGTCGCGAAATCCATCCACGTCCACTTGCCCTCGTCCTCGGCGCCGGACACCAGGAACAGGAACGACGTGCCCGCGCAGACGAGCACGGAGAGGATCGCGAGCCTCGGTCCGAGGGGGCTTCGGCGCAGCCCCGGGAGCAGCGTGAGGACGACCGCGGCCACGAGCGGCGCGAGGAGCGTGAGCCAAGCGAGGAACACGGTCATGCGCCGGGCTTCCGAAGAGAGGGGGCCTCGGGGGCAAGGGCGCTCATCGCTTGAGCAGGCTCACCTGGTCGGCGTCCACGGTGACGCGGAGCCGGAACAGCGCGATCACGAGCGCGAGTCCCACGGCCACCTCGGCCGCCGCCACCGCGATCGCGAAGAAGACCATCACCTGCCCGTCGAGGTTCTTGTGGTAGCCGGCGAATGCCACGAAGGCGAGCGCGGCCGCGTTGAGCATCAGCTCGACGGAGAGGAGCACGATCAGGATGTTCCGGCGCGAGAGCACGCCGAGCATCCCGAGGGTGAAGAGGACTCCCGCGAGCGTGACCAGGTGGCCGACCGTCATCGACGGCCCCCCTCCTCGCCCGCCGACTCGTCCGCCGCAGCCTTGGCGAAGGCGGCCCCCCGCGCCCCCTCACCCCCCCTCACGAGAGCCTCCGCTTCGTGAGCAGGACCGCGCCCACCATGGCGGCGAGCAGGAGGAACGAGACGATCTCGAAGGGCAGCGCGTAGTCGCGGAAGAGCGGAACGGCGACGCTCCCGGTCTCGCCCCGAGGCCCGGCCGCGTCGAGAGAGACCTCGAAGAGCCCCGCGCGCCGGCAGGTCCAGACGAGCCCCATGAGGAAGAGGGCGCCGAGGACCGCGCCGATGGCGTGCAGCCGGGGCCCCTGCACGACGGCGAGGTCCGCGTCGCGCAGGTTCAGGAGCATGATCACGAAGAGGAAGAGGACCATGATCGCGCCGGCGTAGACGAGCACCTCGACGACCGCGAGGAAGTAGGCGCCGAGGAGGACGAAGATGCCCGCGATCCCGACGAAGGAGACCGCCGCCCAGAGCGCCGCGGCGACGCCGTTGCGCCGGGTGACCGCGAGGAGCGCGGAGCCCGTGATGAGACCGGCGAAGATCCAGAAGAAGACCGCGGTCACTTGTGCTGCCACTTCAGGATCCGGTCCTCCCGGATCCCGCCCATCTCGTAGAGCTTCTTCTTGTCGTGGATGAAGGCCTGCTTGTCGGTGTGGACGAGCTCCGCCTCCTTGACGAGGAAGATCGCCTCCTCGGGGCACGCCTCCTCGCAGTAGCCGCAGTAGATGCAGCGGAGCATGTCGATCTCGAAACGGTCGGGGAACTTCTCGATTGTGTTCTGCTGGTCCGCGAACTCCGCGGGCCAGATCGTGATCGCCTTCGGCGGGCAGACGAACTCGCAGATCTGGCAGGCGACGCACTTCTCGCGGCCGAACTGGTCCATCACGAGCGCCGGCGCGCCGCGGAAGTTGTCCTTGAAGTCCCAGCGCTCCTCCGGGTACTGCATCGTGATCGCGGTCTTTTTGTTCTTCCAGTTGAGCAGGTCGCGGCAGACCCCGAAGAAGTGCCTGATCGTGAGGAGGAGCCCCTTCACGACCGCCGAGAGGTAGATCCGCTCGCCGAAGCGGAGCGTCGGGCGCTTGACGACCCGGGTCTTCATCGGAAGGCCTCCCACAACGCGATCCCGCCCGCGGTCAGGACCACCATGCCGAGACTGGCCGGGAAGAGGATCTTCCAGCCGAGCCGCATGAGCTGGTCGTAGCGGAAGCGCGGGAGGGTCCAGCGCACCCAGATGAAGAGGAAGAGGAAGAAGGAGGTCTTCGCGAAGAAGATCAGGCCGCTCAGGACCGTGCCCCAGACCCCCTCCGGCAGGGTCACGAACGGCAGTTCGTAGCCGCCGAAGAAGAGCGCCACCGAGAGCGCGGAGGCGGTGGTCATGTGGATGTACTCCGCGAGGAAGAAGAGCGCGAACTTCATCGAGGAGTACTCGACGTGGTAACCGGCGACGAGCTCGGTCTCCGCCTCGGGGAGGTCGAACGGGAGCCGGTTCGTCTCCGCGTAGCTCGACACGAGGAAGATGATCCACGCCGGCGCGAGGGGGAGGACGAGCCAGCAGTGGGCCTTCTGCCACTGGACGATCGCCTCCATGTTGAGGTCGCCGACGAGGAGGAAGACAGGGACGCACGAGGCGCCGAGCGCAAGCTCGTAGGAGATCATCTGCGCGCTCGAGCGGACGCCGCCGAGGAGGCTGTACTTGCTGTTGCTCGCCCAGCCGCCGATCGACACGCCGTAGACCGCGATCGAGGAGATCGAGAAGACGAGCAGGATGCCGACGTTCAGCTCGGCGATCGCCATGCCGCGCGCATACGGGACGACGCAGAAGGCGATCAGCGCGGGCACGAGACTCAGCGCGGGCGCGAGGACGTAGAGCGGCTTGTTGACGTGTCCCGGGATCACGTCCTCCTTGAAGATGAACTTCAGGAGGTCCGCGATCGGCTGGAGGAGCCCCGCGGGGCCGACCCGGTTGGGGCCGAGCCGGTCCTGCATGAACGCGCTCACGCGCCGCTCCGCCCACACCATCACCGCGCCGATTCCGGGCAGCACGGCGCCCGCCACGATCAGGATGTTCAGAAGCTTGCCGAGGACGAAGGTCACGCCGTGGCCCCCGCCATCCGGAGCTTCATGCCCAGGGGCCCGATCTTCTGCCACGTCACGCCCGCGAGAGCCGGGGTCGCGTCGGCGAGGCGCGCGAACGCCTGCGCCGCGGTGTCGGGGGGCCGGTGGGACCCGTCGAACGCCTGGTGCAGCCGGTCGAGGACCGCGCGCTCGGTCACGAGCGTCGGTTCGAAGGAGATCCCCTTGGTGAGCCGCTGCAGCCGGTCGCCGGCGCTCACGACGGTCCCGTCCTTCTCGATCCACGTGGTGAGCGGGAAGCAGACGTCCGCCTCGCGCTCCTTGAGCGAAAAGACGATCCTCCGCTTCGCCCGCTTCCGGAGCTCCTCGGGGAGGTCCGCGCCCTCGTGGGGCGCGACGTAGAGGAGCGCCCCGTACTCCTTTTCAGGCCACGCGGCCGGGGCCTCGGCGAACCCCAGGAGCGCCGCGCCGCGTGCGTTCGGGCACTTCTCGGGGTGGACGAGCTTGTCGTCGCCCTCCCCCATGGGCTTCAGGAAGAAGCGCTCCTCGACGCCCAGGAGGTCCAGGAGCTGCTTCAGCGCGAGAAGCTCCTCGTTCGTCATGAAGGCCGACGCAACCGCGAGGATCCCGTCCCCCCGGGCCCCCTCGAGAATGGCCTTCGCGCGCTGGATCGCGGCAGGATACGGCGCGCCCTTGCCTGCGACGCGCGGGGCCGCCAACCGCTGCTCGTCGTTCGCGAACGCGTAGTGGAGCCGGCCGTAGTCGCACATCCAGTGGTCGTTCACTTCCGCGTTCGCGCGCGGCACCATCCGGAGCACGCGATCGCCGCGGCTGCCGACGGTCACGTTGCAGCCGCGCGCGCACGACGTGCAGATCGTGTCGGTGAAGTTCATGAACCAGACGCGCGACTTGAACCGGAAGTCGCGGCTCGTGAGCGCGCCGACCGGGCAGAGGTCGATGATGTTCATCTGGTAGGGCGAGGTGAGGTTGCCGTCTCCCTTGACGACGAGCGTGCACTTCTCGCCGCGGAGGTCCACGCCGACCTCGTTCGTCCCCGCGACCTCGTCGAGGAAGCGGACGCAGCGCGTGCAGAGGATGCAGCGCTCCGCGTCGAAGACGACCCTATCGCCCCAAGAGATGTTCTTGGGCTTCTTGACCTTCTCGAAGGCGTAGCGGGTGATCCCGCTGCCGTGGTCGACCGCGTACTCCTGGAGCTTGCACTCGCCCGCCTGGTCGCAGATCGTGCAGTCGAGGGGGTGGTTGATGAGGAGCAGCTCCATCACCCCTTCGCGGGCCTTCTTCACGCGTTCGTTCTCGGTGAAGTAGGACATCCCCTCGGCGACGCGCCGGTTGCACGCGATCTCGAGCTTCGCCTGCCCCTGGATCTCGACGAGGCAGATGCGGCAGTTGCCTGCGACGGTGAGCCGCGGGTGGTAGCAGTAGTGCGGCACCGACTTGCCCGCGTACCGGGCGGCCTCGATGAGGTTCAGGCCCGCGGGAACGGCGACTTGCTTCCCGTCGATCGTGACGTTGACCGTTCCCTGGCTCACGCGGTCGCCCTCTCCTTCAGGTGCGCCTCGAACTCGCTGCCGAACTTCTTCACGAAGCTCCGGACCGGCCAGCAGAAGGCCTCCGCCAGCGCGCAGATCGTGTTCCCCTCGATCCGGTCGAGGACGTCGAGGAGGAGGCCCACGTCGCTCCGCGTCGCCTCCTGCCGGCGGACCGAGTCGAGCATGAGCCGGACCCAGTCGCTCCCCTCGCGGCACGGGGTGCACTGGCCGCACGACTCGTGCGAGTAGAACTCCGAGATGTTGAGCGCCACGTCGACGGCGCTCACGCTCTCGTCGAAGACCATGATCGCGCCGCTGCCGAGGCTCGACCCCGCCTTGGCGACCGAGTCGAGGTCGAACCGGACGTCCAGGTCCGCGGCGACGAAGACGGGCATGCTCGAGCCGCCCGGGAGCACGCCCTTGATCGCGCGGCCGGAGGGCGTGCCGCCGCCGAGGTCCATGAGCAGCTCGCGCAAGGTGAACTTCCCGCACTCGAGCTCGTAGACGCCCGGGTTCTTCACGTGGCCCGAGATGCAGAAGAGCCGCGTCCCCGTGGATCCCTCGCATCCGAGCGACGAGAACCAGGACGCCCCGCGGCGGATGATGTGGGTCACGCACGCGAGCGTCTCGACGTTGTTCACGACGGTCGGCGACTTCCAGAGACCCTCGACCGCGGGGAACGGCGGCCGCAACCGCGGGTAGCCGCGGTTCCCCTCGAGCGACGTCAGGAGCGCCGTCTCCTCGCCGCAGATGTAGGCGCCGGCGCCGGGGTGCACCCACACGTCGCAGGAGAACCCCGAGCCCATGATGTCCTTGCCGACGAGCCCCGCCTCGCGCGCCTCGTCGAGCGCGTCCTCGAGCGCGCGGATCGAGTGCGGGTACTCGCCCCGCACGTAGATGTACGCGGTCCCGGCGCCGATCGCGTACGCCGCGAGCAGCGTCCCCTCGACCAGCTGGTGCGGGTCGTTCTCCATGATCTGCCGGTCCTTGCAGGTGCCCGGCTCGCTCTCGTCGGCGTTGACCGCGATGTACTTCTTCTTGTTGGTCTTCGGGACGAACTTCCACTTGCGGCCGGTGGGGAACCCCGCTCCCCCGCGCCCCCTCAACCCCGACTTCAGGACCTCCTCGGTGACGTCCTCCGGCTTCATCTCGCGCAGCGCCTTTGCGAGCGCCTGGTAGCCGCCGTGCTTCCGGTAGCCGGCGAGCGTCTTCTGGGCCGCGTCGGCCGCATGCTCGAGCATCACGCGCGTCTCGCGGATCATCGCAGCGCCCTCAGCACCCGATCCACCCTCTCGACCGTGAGGTTCTCGTGCCGCTCCTCGTCCACGAGCATCATCGGGGCCGTCGTGCAGTGGCCAAGGCACTCGAAGCAGCGGAACGTGAACGCGCCGTCGGCCGTCGTCTGGCCGTGATCCACGCCGTACGCGTCCCGGATGTGCGCGCGCAGCTCGTCCGCGCCGCGCAGCTTGCACGAGAGCGTCTTGCAGAGGCGCACGACGTGCCGCCCGACGGGCTCGGAGTGGAACATGTCGTAGAAACCGACGATCCCCTGCACGTGGATGTCGGGGACTTCGAAGAGGTCCGCGGTGTCGCGGATCGTCTCCGCGGAGAACCAGCCGCCGCGCTCCTGCTGGATCAGGTGCATCGCGGGGAGCAGCGCGGCCTTCTTCTCCGGATAGCGCTTCCAGAGGTCCTTGACCTTCTTGACCAGCTCGGGCGAGAAGTCCGCCATCAGCGGTCCTCCGGCAGGGAAGGGAGGGGGCTGCGGGGGCCGACGGTCACCGGTCGCACTCCCCCATCACGAAGTCGATCGACCCGAGGATCGCGACCACGTCGGAGATGTACCGCCCCTTGAGGATCAGCGGCAGGATCTGGAGGTTCACGAAGCTCGGGGCGCGGATGAACATCCGGTCGGGGTACCCGCCGCCCTTCGAGCGGAAGTAGAAGCCGAGTTCGCCCTTCGGGTTCTCCGCGCCGAAGTAGCTCTCGCCCGGCGGCGCGTCCTGCCCCTCGGTCACGAGGATGAACTGGTGGATCAGCTCGTCCATCCCCATGAGCACACTGCTCTTCCGGGGAAGGCTGATCTTGCTGTCCTGCACGTTGACCGGACCCGAGGGCATCTTCTCGATCGCCTGGCGGAGGATCTTCGTCGACTCCTTCATCTCCTCGACGCGCACGAGGTAGCGGTCGAAGGCGTCCCCGACCGACCCGATCGGGATCTCGAAGTCGTACGACGGGTAGTCGAGGTACGGCCGCTTGAGGCGGAGATCCCACTCGACCCCGCTTCCGCGGAGGTTCGGCCCCGTGAGCCCCCACGCGATCGCCTCTTCCTTCGTGATGTGCCCGATGTCCTTCGTGCGCTCGACCCAGATCCGGTTCCTCGTGAGGAGGTTCTCGACCTCCTCGACCTTCGACGGGAACTGCCGCACGAACTCGGACAGCTCGTCGAGGAACCCCTCCGGCATGTCGGCCGCGAGCCCGCCGGGCCGCGTGTAGCTCGTCGTGAACCGCGCGCCCGAGAGGTGCTCGATCAGGTTGTAGATCTTCTCCCGCTCGCGGAAGCACCAGAGGAACGCGGTCATCGCGCCCACGTCCATCGCGAACGCGCCGAGGCCGAGGAGGTGCGCGCTGATCCGCGACATCTCGCAGCAGATCACGCGGATCGCCTTCGCGCGGGGCGGGATGTCGACCCCCAGCAGGTGCTCCTGCGCGCAGGAGAGCGCGACGTTGTTCGCGAGCGGCGCCAGGTAGTCAAGCCGGTCCGTGTACGGCGTGAACATGTGGAAGGTCATCGACTCGGCGATCTTCTCCATCGCGCGGTGGAGGTAGCCGACGACGGGCGTGCACTTCACGATGATCTCGCCGTCGAGCTCGAGCACGAGCCGGAGCACCCCGTGCGTGGACGGGTGCTGCGGCCCCATGTTGAGGACCTGGTGCTCGCTCGGCTGCGCCGGGCGGTCGAGGACGATGTCGACCTCGGTGCTCACGAGCGCTCCCCCCCGCGCGTCACCGCTTCCCCCCCTTGCCGACGTACCCCGGCGTCCCGGGCGTGTTCCCGAGGAGCGGGTAGTCCTTGCGCAACGGGTGCCCCTCGAACCCCTCCCACATGAGGATCCGCTCGAGGTTCGGGTGCCCCTTGAACCTCACGCCGAACATGTCCCACGTCTCCCGCTCCATCCAGTTCGCGGCGGGGTAGAGGTCCGAGACGGAATCGACCTCCGGCTCCTCCCCGCCCACGGCGACGTTGATCCGCACGTCGTGGTTCTTCGCGATCGAGCGGAGGCGCCAAGTCACCTCGAACCGCGGCTCGTCGAGGCAGTTGTCCACGGCGGTCACGAGGACGAGGAAGTCGAAGCCGAGGTCGTCCCTGAGCCTTCGCACGAACGGCCGGAGCGCCTCCGGCGGCGCGACGAACGCGTCGTCGCCCCGCAGATCGTCGATCCGCCGCGCGCCCGCCTCGGCCGCGGCCGCGTCGAGAAGCGCCTTCAGCTCGCTCACGCCTCCTCCCAGTCGAGCGCCTTCTTCTTCACGACCCAGTACCAGCCGAGGAAGAGGATCAGGAGGAAGACGAGCATCTCGGCGAAGAGGAAGCCCACGAGCGAGGCGCGGGTCGAAAAGACCGCGCCGTCCGGCTCGCCGCCGCCGAAGTGGACGGCCCACGGGTAGAGGAAGACGATCTCGATGTCGAAGAGGATGAAGAGCACCGCGACGAGGTAGAACTTCACGCTGAACCGGGTGTGCGCCTCGCCGGTCGGCTCGATCCCGCACTCGTAGGGGGAGTCCTTGACCGGGTTCGGCTTCGTCCGGGGGCTCAGGAGCCACGAGAGGAGGAGCTGCCCCGCGGCGAGCCCGATCGCCACGATCAGCAGCAGGAAGACGGGCAGGTAGTCCCGGGGCCCGTTGTCGGGGAAGGCGCCGCCGAGAAGCGGAAGCATGCCTGACGTAACCTCCGATCGTGCCGCGGGATACGAAAGCGGCAGAATCTAGCGCCCACGCGCTCGCCCGTCAACGAATGGAGGCCGCGTCCGAGGGCCTCGTGGCTCCCCCAAGGCGAGGGGCGTTGCCCGCGGGAGCGGGCCTCAGTACGTGACGGCGGCAGGCTCGCGCTCGCGGCCCATGGCCTCGGCGGGAGCGACGCGCCCCGGGGCGGGCGCCCGGTCGCGGCGCGGGAAGATCCGGCCGCGCCAGAGCAGGTCGAGGAAGAGGAGGAAGGCGAACGTTCCGTACTCGAACACCCGGAAGGAGATCTCGCCGTCGAGGAGCGTGAGGTCGCAGGCGCCTGGCCCCTCGAGGTGCGTCAGGTAGGAGAGGCTCGTGAGGCCCGGCAGCGCGAGCCACGAGAGCCCGCGCGGTCGTACCGCGAGGAGCGGCAGGAGCCACATCGCCTGGGCGGGCCGGAGGATCGGGCTCACGACGAGGAGGGTCGCGACCATCACGAAGACGTCGCGGATGCCGGACTCCGTGTTGTCCTCGGTCCCGGGCCCCCAGCGGATCAGCAGGTAGACGGAGACGGCGAGGAGGACCACGAGGCCGAGGATCTTGGCGACGAAGGCGTGGAGCTGGTCCCCCGGCTCGATGAGCGGGATCCCGGAGATCGAGAGCGAGTTCTCCGCCTCCGCGGAGCCGCGGCCGAGCGTGCCGCGGAGCAGGTTCTCGAGGATCGAGTTGTACTCGTAGTGCCGCCAGACGTGCGCGTTCCCCTCGACGTAGCGGTGCATCGGGACATCGGGGGTCTGGAACGGAAGGAAGGGGACGACGAGGAGGATCACGGCGAGCATGGCGCCGAGGATCCCGACCCGGCGCCCGCACACCGGGACGAGCGCGAGCAGCGCGAAGCGGAGCCCGCCGGCAAGGGCCAGGGGCACCGCGGCGAACAGGCGCCGACCGGACGCGAGGCACCACACGAGGAACGCCAGCGCCGGGAGGACGAACGCGTCCACGCTGAGGCTGCAGTAGGCCTCCTTGAGGAGCACCGGGCACCACGCGTAGACGATCACCCAGCCGACGGGCAGGAAGAGGCGCCGGAGCGTGAGCACGAGGAAGAAGATCGCGAGCGAGTCGGCGACGAGGATCGCGAAGGCGAATCCGCGCGCGGAGCCCGGCTTGAACTGGTCGCAGAGGGCCCCGATCCAGAGCTGAAGCGGCGTCGCGTTCGTGCGCAGATCCGGCCGGGTCACGTCCTCGGGACGCGGCGCATCCGCGCTCGCCGTCATCGCGGCCCGCGCGTGGATGAGCCGGTCGAGCGACGCGCCGGTCATCACCACGTCGGTCGGCTCCTCGTCCCTGAGGCTCGCCGGCGTGAACTCGTACGGGTGGAGCCCCTGGTTCACGAGGCGGGCGTCGAAGCGGAGCCTCTGGGGGTCGCCTTCGAGCAGCGGGCCCGGCGTCCCGAACAGGAGGAGGACGCGCACGCCGGCCCCGACGAGGAGGACGTGGCGGAGGCGCGGCGGACGCCCGTGGGCGGCGACGCATGCAGCCACGTGAAGAAAGGAGACGAGGAGCGTCGCCCCGACGAAAAGGAGGACGTCGTCCTTCGCCGCGCCGGGTTGGCCCGGCGCCGGGAAGCGCCCGGACCAGAGGACCAGCGCGACGCCGTAGCCCACGAGTGCTGCGGCGGCGAGCGCGACCAGCAGACGTCTCATCATCCTCCCGAGGCTCCGTGGACACTTCGACCTCCGGCGGCGCCCGGCTTGAGCCGCCCGCCGGCGGACCCCCTCCCCCCAGGCCCCCCTCCTTGAGCAGGCTAGGGCCCCCCGGGGTAGTCCACGGTCAGCACCTGGCCGGCGGGGACGTCGGTCAGGACGGTCGTCTTCCCGTCCATCCAAGTCACCTCGACGCGGTCCGCCTTCGCGTGGGGGCCGAGGCCGAAGTGGAGCCGCGGATCCTCGCTCGAGAGGAAGCTCGACCCGAGGAGCAGCACGCGGATCGCCTCGATCTGGCCCGCGACGACCTTGACGGTCGCTCCGGCGGGGTCGAGCGGAATCCCCGCGGCGGGCCGCCCGCGGAGGCGGACCATGAGCCACCGCCGCGCGGGTTTCGGGTCGAGGTCGCAGCGGAGCAGGCACGGCGTGTCGTTGAGCTCGGTCGTCGCGAGGTCGACGTCGCCGTCGTTGTCGAAGTCGATCGCGACGGCCGCGCGCGAGGCCTTGCGAATCCCGAGCCCCGGTCCCGCGTACGCCGACACGTCCTCGATGCGGAGCCGTTTCGGGTCCCGGTTCAGGATCAGCAGGTTCGTCTGGCGGTAGGGCGTGTGCTGGTCCTTGAAGATCGGGTCGTCCACCTCGGGGTAGACGTGGCCGCAGGCGTAGAAGAGGTCGGCGTCGCCGTCGAGGTCGAAATCGGAGAGGAGGGCGCCCCACCCGAGCTTCGTGAACGTGATGTCGCGCAGGCCGATGCGCGCGGCCTTCTCGTTGAAGACGGTGACGCCGTTCGTGAGCCGCTCGCAGACGAGGAGGTTGAACTGGTCGTGGCTGAACTCGGTGATCGTGAGGTCGAGGAGCCCGTCCGCGTTGACGTCGCCCACCGCGACGCCCATCGACGCCTGCGCCTGGAAGTCGTCCTGGCTCACCGCGAGTCCCATCTCGGTCGCCCGGTTCCGGAGGCGCTTCCCGCCCTCGTTCATCCAGCACACGTTCGCCACGCTGTCGTTGGCGACGAAGAGGTCCGGCCAGCGGTCGCCGTCGATGTCCCAGGAGACCGGCTGGAAGCCGTAGAACGGGCCCGCGGACGATTCCGTGTTGGAGCGCTCGTTGTAGGGGAACACGATTCCCATCGCCTCGGACACGTCCTCGAAGCGGAGCACGCCCGTCTCGGCGTGCAGGTTCCTGTAGAGGAGGTCGTTCTGCGGGCGGAGGCCGATCGGCCCGCAGTAGACCTTGAGCTTCTTCCAGTCGCAGCTCCTGCCGTGCAGGCGCCCCTCCGCGTCGATGGTCACGTGCGACGTGTCGTCGAAGTAGGCGTACATGTCCGCGTAGCGGCAGACGTAGAGGTCGAGGTCGCCGTCGCGGTCGTAGTCGAAGAGGCAGGCGCCCGTGTGCCACCCCTCCTCGCTGCCGGCGACGCCCGCCTCGGCGGCCATCTCCCGGAACCTGCGCTTGCCCTCGTTCCGGTAGAGCCGGTTCCTCCCCCAGTTGCAGAGGAAGATGTCCGGCCACCCGTCGTTGTCCATGTCGCCGACGACGGCGCCGAAGGACCAACCGGCGTCGGCGATGCCCGCCGCGCTCCCCCCCGCGACCAGTCTCCCCCCCTCGTTCCAATAGAGCTCGTCCGCAGGCGCGTCCTCCTCCAGGAGCTTCGCCTTGCGCGTCTTCCGGTCGTACGTGCGGATGTCGTTCCCGTTCGGGCAGAAGAGGTCCATCCAGCCGTCGCCGTCGAAGTCGCCGACGCCGATCCCCGGCGGCATCGCCTCGAGGATGAACTCCTTGCGCGCCTCGCGTCCCGACCGGTTCCGCATCGTGTAGCCCGCCTGCGCCGCGACGTCCACGAAGGCGAAGTCGAGCCGCTGCGCGGGCGCGACGGGCGGGGGAGCTCCGTCGGACCCGCAGGCGGCAGGCGCGCCGAGGAGTAGGCACCGGAGCAGAACGGTACGCATCGGGGAACGGCCGAGTTTAACCGCGGGCCGGGCGAGTGCCGATGGGGAGGGCGTCGGCAAGGGCGCGTCCCTTGCGCGGTGCTGGGAGGGTGCATGAGCCGCGGGCGAAACGGAGGCGAGGGGCAGGGCTACCCCGCGCTCCAGCTCCTGTCCACCGTCGTCTTCCCGGAAGACGTCGTCTCCGTGCAGCTCCCCGAGGAGGAGGCGGGCAACGCCGTCCTGCTGCTCGATGCGGAGCGGGTCCCGGAGGTCGCCCTCGTCTTCGTGCGGGACGGCGGCCGGCGGATCCGGGCGGAGGACGTCGAGCCCGTCTGCGTGCTCGCGCGCGTCGTCCAGCGGATGCAGTTGCCCGGCGGCGGGCTGCAGGTCGTCTTCCAAGGGACCGTGCGCGCCAAGGTCACGTCGCTGCGCGAGGAGGGCGGCATCCCGTTCGTCACGGCGGACGCACTCCCGCGCGACGAGCCCGACACGCCGCAGACGAACGAGCTGGTCCTCGAGGTGCTCGACCTCGTTTCCGACGTCCTCCAACGCGACGGCACCTACCCCGACGACCTCGAGGGGATCCTGCGCATGAACGTGCGCGGGCCGGGCCGGTTCGCCGACCTCCTCGCCGCCTACCTCCACCTCCCGCTCCCCGCGAAGCGCGAGGTCGCGCTGACGCTGGGCGTCCGGGAGAGGCTCGAGTTGATTCGCCGCGCGCTCCAGGCGGAGATCGAGCGCTTCTCCGTCGAGGCGCAGGTGCACACGCGGGTGCGCAAGCAGGTCGAGGAGCGGCAGCGCGAGCAGTACCTGCGCCAGCAGATGCGCGCGATCCGCTCGGAGCTGGGCGAGGACCCCTCGGGCGAGGAGGAGACCGAGGAGCTTCTGGCGCAGATCGAGGCCTCGGGGGTCAAGGGCGAGGCGCGCGAGACCGCGGAGCGCGAGGTCCGCCGGCTCCGCTCGGTTCCCTCGAGCTCGGCGGAGTACCAGGTGATCCGCACCTACGTCGGCTGGCTGCTCGAGGTGCCGTGGAAGAAACGCACGCGCGACCGTCTCGACCTGAAGCGCGCGCGCCGCATCCTCGAGAAGGACCACAGCGGCCTCGAGCAGGTGAAGGAGCGCATCCTCGAACACCTGGCGGTCCGGAAGCTCAAGCCGGACCAGCGCGGCTCGATCCTCTGCTTCGTCGGGCCTCCCGGGGTGGGCAAGACCTCGCTCGGCAAGGCGATCGCCGAGTCGCTCGGCCGCAAGTTCGCACGCATGAGCGTCGGCGGGCTCCGCGACGAGGCCGAGATCAAGGGGCACCGGCGCACGTACGTGGGCGCGATGCCGGGCAAGGTGATCCAGCTCATCCGCCGCGCGGGGACGAGGAACCCCGTGCTCCAGATCGACGAGATCGACAAGATGGGCTCGGACCACCGCGGCGACCCCGCGGCGGCGGTGCTCGAGGTGCTCGACGCGGAGTGTCATGACGCGTTCCGCGACCACTACCTCGACGTGCCCTTCGACCTCTCGGAGGTCTTCTTCCTCGCGACCGCGAACCTGCTCGACACGATCCCTGCGGCGCTGCGGGACCGGCTCGAGGTGATCCGGATCGGCGGCTACACCCGCGGCGAGAAGCTCGAGATCGCGCGCAAGCACATCGCCCCGCGCGCCGTGCGCGAGGCCGGCCTCAAGCCCGAGCACGCGCGCTTCACGAACAGCGGGCTGCTCCACGTGATCGACGGCTACACGCGCGAGGCAGGTCTGCGCGAGCTCGACCGGAGCCTCCGCGCGGTCTGCCGGAAGGTCGCGACGCGCCACGTCGAGGGGGACCGGGCGCCGGTGCGGGTCGGCAAGCAGCTCGTGCGCTCGTTCCTCGGGCCCGAGCGCTACCGCGGCGAGCTCGCGGGCCGGCGCCCGGAGGTCGGCGTCGTCACCGGCCTCGCGTGGACCGCGTACGGCGGCGCGCTCCTCTCGATCGAGGCGACGCGCGTGCAGGGGCGCGGCAACATCACGGTCACGGGCCTCCTCGGCGAGGTGATGAAGGAGTCCGCGCAGGCCGCGCTCAGCTTCATCCGCACGAACGCGGAGGAGTTCGGCATCGACCCCGTGCTCTTCCGGCGGTGCGACGTCCACATCCACATGCCCGAGGGCGCGACGCCGAAGGACGGGCCGTCGGCGGGCGTTGCGATCGCGACCTGTCTCGCGAGCCTCTTCACGGGCCGCCCCGTGCGCCACGACCTTGCGATGACCGGCGAGATCACGCTCAAGGGGCGCGTCCTCGAGGTGGGCGGCATCAAGGAGAAACTCCTCGCCGCGCATCGCGCGGGGATCCGCACGGTGCTCATCCCGAAGGAGAACCTGAAGGATCTCGAGGACGTACCGTCGGTCGTCCGCCGCGACCTGAGCGTGGTCGGCACCGACGAGGCCGAGCAGAACATCTGCGAGGCGCTCCTGTCGATCGTCGTGCCCGACGGGGCGCTCCGCGGCGCGGACGCCCCCGCGGTGCACGTCGCGCGCGGCCCCGCCCGACAGGGATGACGGCACCGGGCTCCTTCCCGACAAGTCGGGGAGCGTCGGGGACCGCGGCGGCGTGACGCCGTAGCCAAAATACCCAGCGGATGGCTGAACCCTCCAACGTGCCGGACGCCCGCCGCCGCCCGTGACGCCATCGAACGCGCTGCGCCACCTGACGCGGGACGAGCGGCTCCGGGCGCTGGACCCGTGGATGGAGGAGATCCTCGCCGTCCTGGGAAGCCGGAAGCCCGCCCGCGGAGCCCGGCCTGCCGTTCTGGCGCCACTAGAAGGATCCGTCGCTTGGCCGGCCCGCCCGAGCTGCGGAGCCGGACCGCGCGGATTTCGGCCGATCTCGCACGGCGTCGGCCGATCGACCCTCGACATCCTCGTCGTCGCGCCGGGCACGAGCGTCTCAGAGATCGCGGCGCGCAGCGACGCCCTCGGGCCCCCACTCTGGCACCGCCTGAAACACGCCCAGCCGCTCGAGCACTTCCCGCACTTGGGGTCGTAGGCCGGCCAGCTTGAGTGTCCGTCCCTCCCTCAAGAGCCGGTGATAGGCGCCGAGCAGCATTGTCACGCCGCGGCTGCAGATCGAGCCGACGCCTTCCATGCGGACGAGGATCGTCGCCCCCGCCCCCAGTGCCTCGTCCACCGAGGGCGCGACCTCGTCGCAGCCGCCGTGATCCAGATCACCTCGGACCCGGACCTCGCGTTCCGCTCCGCGGTCGATCCATGTGGCCGTCGCCATCGCACATCCTCCCCTCGCTTCGCCGTTCGCTTCGTCGCGGGGGCACCTGCCCGGCTGAGCCCGTGGTCCCGAGCGGGCAGCTACGCTTCCTTCATCATCCTGTTCCACAGCACGTGAAACCCCTCGTGCAGACAGACAACGCTGTCGCGCGTGGCACCTAAACGCGCATGAAACTCCGGCAGCGCGATTGCGTTGCACACCTCATTCAACGCCTGACCGATAACGCGACACTCTTCCCGATCCAACTCTATCGTCGCTCTCTCTGCGCTCACTCTTCGCGTTTGCACTTTCATTGGCCTCACTTGAGTCCGTCAAAGTACGCTTGGCCGTTTTTCGGCCGAAACGCTGTTCCGAGGTCCGGGAAGGGCCGGCCCGCTGCGGCCGCCACGTCCTGCAACGCCACACCCGGCCCGCCCCTTCCGCGCCCCATCCGTGTGCGAGCGGCACGCCCTCCGCGCGCGCACCCGCCCGAGTGCTCCGCCATCTCTCGCCCTCCACACTTGGGTATAGCAGGAATGTGCGCCCCCTCACGCGAAAACGGAATAAACCCGCGTCGTCCCTCAGAGAGTCGCAAGTCGATGCCCGGCAAGCTCTTGGGTGCGGCGGCGACCGGGCAACGGTGCGAACGGCGGGCGCGGCGACACCCGGGAGACGTGCGCATGGGGCCAATCCGCGGGCTTCTGACACCTGGCCCCTAAAGACTCTAGAGCTTCCGCAGCAGGTCCAGCTCGCCGCGGTACTTCACGGGGACGGTCCGGCCGCGGAAGAAGGGCTCGAGGCCGGCCCTCACCTCGGCCTCCGCGTCTTCCGCGCGAAGGCCCGCGCCTACCGCCGCGAGGACGTTGCTCTGCGAGGTGACGTAGCCGACGAGCGCGTCGAGCGTGAGCGGGATCCAGTGCTCGAACCGCTCGCGGGTCGAGGGCGCGAACCCCTCCACGAGCGTCGGGTCGAACCCGGGATGGCGCGGCGGCGCCGCGAACCGCTGCCGGTAGGCGTCGAACCACTCCGCGAAGCGGGGCTCGCCCTCCATGCGGCCCGCGAGCATGTGGTCGAACACCGCCAGGTGGCGGCGCGGCCCGAGGACGCGGCAGATCTCGGCCAGGAGCGGCGCCGGTTCGCACCAGTGGAACGCGGAGCCCATCGTGACGACGTCGAAGGACTCCGCGGGGAACGGCAGGCGCTCCCCGCGACCCCGGAGGAAGCGCAAGGGCCCGCGGCGCGCGGCCTCCCGGAGCATCGGCGCCGAGACGTCGAGGCCGACGGCGAACCCGAACGCCTCCGCGAGCGCGCGCGTCGATAGGCCGGTCCCGCAGCCGATGTCGAGCACGCGCAGCGGTCGCCGGCCCCCGAGCCCCCACGCGATCCGCCGGGCGAACTCCCCGTGCACGTCGAGCCGGCCCGCCGCGTACCGCCGTGCGGCCAGCTCGCTCCCGAACGGGTTGCCCACAGGCACGACTACTTCTTCTTCCGCTCCTGCCACCAGCGCTTGCAGTCGTCGGCGGTGACGAAGTTCAGCCCCTGCATCCGGTTCAGCGCCCAGATCGCCTTCGGCGCGAGCGACGTGCACTCGACGAGCGCCTGCAGCGTCGCGTCGTCGTCCACGTGGGCCTGGCAGGCGAGCAGGCTCAGCCGCCGGGCCGCCTCCGCGTTCTTCGCCTTCGCGCAGGCGAGGAGCGCCTTGCCGAACGCGGCGTGGTTCTCCTTGCGGATCTCGCGCGGCGGCCGCGTGAGCGCCCGCGCCGCCGCCGTCTGCACGTCCGCGTCGCACGCGAGCGCGAGGAGGCGCTGCTCCTCGTCCACGCCGTCCATCCTCCCGAGGATCCGCGCCGCCGCGACGCGCTTCTCCGCCCGCGACGCGTGGGAGAGGCGGAGGAGCGCGTTCTTCGCGCCCGGTCCGAGCCGAGCGAGCGCGATCCCCGCGAGCTCCGCGGTCTCCGCGTCGGCGTCGGCCGCCGTCTCGGCGAGCGCGTCCGCGTCCACGGCCGCAGGCGGGAGCTGCGCGAGCGCCAGCGCGGCCGCCCGTCGCGCGGCCGGGTCCTCCTCGGCAAGGAGCGCGCGGAGGGTGCGCCGCCCGGTCTCGTCGCCGCACCGGACGAGCGCCTGCGCGACCGCCGCCCGCGCAGGGCCGGACGCGATGCGCGCCGCCTTGAGCTGCGGGACGAGCTCCTTTGCCCCGTCCCGCCCGAGCGCCCACGCCGCCCCCGCCGCAAGCGTCTCCTCCGGATCGCCGAGGAGCGCCCGGAGCTCGTCGTTCCGCGGCAGCGAGGCCTTCCTCGCCCCCGCGTCGATCGCGAACACGACGATCTCGGAGACGGCCCCGCGTTCGCCCTCGGACTGGCGGCCGACGAGGAGCCGGCCCGGCGCGATCTCACGCGCGACGAAGGCGTAGGTAAGCGACGGCGGCGTGCCCGGGTCCATCGCCCTGTGGGGCAGCGCGCGCTCCGGGTCCGGCCACCGGGGGGGGGCCTCGGGGGGGAGGGCCGCGTAGTCGATCGTCTCCGAGTACCCCTTCTCGACGAGGTCGTAGACGCGGTCCTCGCGCGGCCAGCCGCCCTCCGGCGCCCGGTTCACCAACGCGACCAGCAGCTTGCCGTCGTTCAGCGGGACGACGTGGAGGGGCCGGCCGCTCCCGAAGACGAACTCGGCGAGGACGGTCTCGCCCTCCTCGCCTCTCCACTCGGCGCCGTAGGGCTTCCGCGCGAGGGTCTCGAAGTCGAAGCGCGGCGCGAGCGGCCGGCGGATCACCCGGCACGAGTCCGTGTGGCCGAAGAGGAACGCGTAGACGAGCCGGTCGGTGGACTCGGCGTAGTCGAGGTTCCTTCCGGGCGCGGCCGCTGCGGCGGCGGCCATCGCGGCGAGGGCGGCCCCGCGGAGCGTCCGCACGATGCCGACTACTCGTCCTTGCCGCCGGTGATCGGGTCGAGGCTCTTCACGTCCCGCGGGTCCGGCGCCTCGTCGAGGTTGACGTCCTTCGACCGGTCGATCAGGTCCTCGCGCGGCGTGGTGCGTCGCTCGGTGCGGTGCTTCTCCTTCCAGGTCTCGCTCGGTTCCGCCTGGAGCGTACGGACGAGGATCGACTTCACGAGCAGCGCGGCGGTCTCCTCGTCGCGATGCGTCCCGACCCACCGCGCCTCCTCGACGATGTCCGGGTTGTCGATGTTGTCGTTGATCTGCTTCACGACGGCGGCCCCGACGCGGACCTTGCCGTCGCCCACGTCCTCAACCTTCACGTGGGCCTTGGAGCGGGTCGTGTCGCGGTAGGTGATCGCGATCTTGTAGTTCCAGACGGTGTAGAAGTCGCCCTTCTCCTCGTTCGTCTTGTCCGGGTCGAACCCCTTCCGGAAGAACTTCAACGTCATCGTCCGCGCCCGCTCGACCATCGCCGCGTAGTCGGAGGCGACCGGCGCGCTCCACGACACGTCCGCGAGCTTCCCCTCGGTGTTGGCGCAGCCGCCCGCTGCCGCGACCGCGATCACAAGCCAGAACGCCCTCATGAAGCCCTCCGCCCCGTGCGCCGGGGCCCGGGAACCATCCGGCCGCTCAGCCGCGAGCGGCGTCCCCAGACTACCGCACTCTCCGCTCGCCCGCGCGCCGCTCGCCGGCCGCGACGGCCCTCTCCGACGGTAGGCGAATTGTGTCACGGCTTGGTCTTGCGCGCCCACTCCCGGAGGGGGACCGAGGCGCGCTCCATCTGGTCGTCCGGGGCCGAGGCGTCGAGGTCCGCGACGGGCGCCCCCTGCTTCCGCAGCGCCGCCGCGGCCGCCTCGCGCACGTCCAGCGACGGGTCGAGGAGCCCGTCCACGAGCTTCAGGCGGGCCCCTCCGAGGATCTCCTCCTGGTCCTTGAACCGCAGGAGCAGGTCCTTCCTCTCCTCGGCGTCCATCGATGGCCACTCCCGGACCAGCGCCTCGCCCGCCGGCGCGCCGAGGTGGCGGAGGAGCACGCCGAAGAACGACGACGACCCCTTGCGCGTCACGCGGGCGCGCCACGCGGCGAGAAGCCCGTCCAGGTGGCGGGCGAGCGCCGCCCGCGACTCCTCGCAGGGCGGGAACTCGGCGCCGGCGAAGAAGTCGCCCACGTCCACGCTCGTCTCCGTGTGGGCGTCGCCGTAGGCGGGGTCGAAGACGAAGTTCACGGCGACGACCGCGAGCGCGTCGTAGAGCGCGGCGAAATGGGGGTCGGCCTTGCGCTCCACGATCCGGCGCATGAACGAGGTCGCGACGGTGGACGCGATCGCGTCGCGCCGCAGGACCGCGTCGTCCACGTCCTGCTTCCCGTGCGGGGCGAAGAGCGGCAGGAACCCCGCGGGGTCCGGCGCGGTCTCGAAGAGGAACACGTGGAGGGCGATGCAGTGCGGGTCGTCGGTCGCGTACGGCGGGTGGTCCCCGTCCACGTACCGGCGGAGGCCGTCCACGAGATCCTCCGTCCGGTACTCCCCGACGTCCCACCGCATCAGGAGGAAGCGGGAGAGGAAGTCCTCACGTCCCCCGCACCCCCCGAGGATCAGGCTCAGGAGCGCCGCCGCGGATCGAAGGCGTCGCGAAGCCCGTCCCCGAGCAGGTTGAACCCGAGGACGGTAAGCGAGATCGCGAGACCCGGCGGCAGGAGCATCCATTGCTCGTCGTGCTGAATATACACGCGCGCCTTCGTGAGCATCACGCCCCAGTCGGGGTAGGTCTCGGGGGGCCCGAGGCCCAGGAACGAGAGCCCCGCGGCGTCGAGGATCGCGATCCCGGTGTTGAGCGTCGCGAGCACGAGGATCGGCGCGATGCAGTTCGGGAGGATCGTGCGGAAGAGCAGCCGCGCGTCGTTCGCGCCGAGGGCGCGCGCCGCGGCGACGTAGTCGAGCGACCGCACCTGGAGGACCGCCGCGCGCACCTGCCGCACGAACGGCGGCGCGATCACGATGCCGACGGCGAGGATCACGGTCCGGACCGAGCCGCCGCCGAACGCCGCGGCGATCGCGACGGCGAGGAGCACGGACGGGAACGCGAGCATCACGTCCACCACGCGCGAGATGACGCCGTCCACCCAGCCGCCGTACCAGCCGGCGACGAGGCCGAGCGGGACGCCGACCGCGAGCGCGAAGCCCACCGCGGCGAGCGCGACGAGGAGCGCCGAGCGCGCGCCGAAGACGACGCGGCTGAAGACGTCGAATCCGTTCTGGTCGGTGCCGAGCCAGTGGTCGGCGTCGGGAGGCGACCGGAACGCGTCGGTGCGAGTCTCGGGATCGTAGGGGGCGAGGGGGGCGGCGACCGCCGCGAGCACGACGAGGCCGAGCATCACGAGGCCCGCGATCGCCGTGCGGTTGCGGAAGAAGGCTCGCCGGGCGCGGCTCACGGCGCGCGCCTCGTCCGCGGGTCGATGAGCACGTAGAGCAGGTCCACGAGCAGGTTGACGAGGATGAAGGTGGTCGCGACGAGCAGGATGCCGCCCGCGATCACGGGGGTGTCGCGCGCCTCGACGCCGCTCGCCACGATGTAGCGGCCGAGCCCGGGCCACGAGAAGACCGTCTCGGTGAGGACCGCGCCGCCCATCAGCTGGCCGAACTGCAGTCCGGTGGCGGTGACGATGGGGATCAGCGCGTTGCGGAGCACGTGCTTGAGGATCACGCGCCGCGCGGGGAGCCCCTTCGCGCGCGCGGTCGTCGCGTAGTCCTTCCCCATCTCCTCGAGCATCGCCGACCGGGTCATCCGGGTGACGACCGCCATCGGGATCGTCGAGAGCGCGAGGCTCGGCAGGAGGAGGTTCCGCGCGCACGAGGCGAGGACGTCGAGCCGGAAGCGCACGAGGGACTCGAGGAGGTAGAGGTGGGTGCGGAAGTCCGCGACCCGCTCCTGGAGCGCAGGGTCGTACCGGTTGGTCGAGAAGGGGAAGCCGAGGACCTTGACCGCGACGACGATGAGGACCATGCCGAGCCAGAAGATGGGCACGGAGATGCCGCCGAGCGCGAGCACGCTGCCCAGGTAGTCGAGGGGGCTCCTGGGGAACACCGCCGAGAGGATCCCGACGAGCAGGCCGACGAGGACGCCGAGCACCATCGCGCAGAGCGCGAGCTCGAACGTGGCCGCCAGCTTCCGGAAGAGCTCGGGGCCGACCGGCTCGTCGTCCTGGTAGGAGCGGTCGAGGTCGAGGCGTGTCGCGAAGCCCGCGACGTACCTCCCCCACCGAACGAGGAAGGGGTCATCGAGGCCCCGCGCCTTCCGCCACGCCTCCTTCGCCTCCGGCTGCTTCGCGAAGCGCCAGTCCGCCGCGTCGCCCGGGAGCGCGTCGGCGAGCGCGAAGACGAGGAGCGAGACGGCGAGGAGCAGCGGGAATGTGACGAGGATCCGGCGGAGCGCGTAGCTCACGCTTCGGTCACCCCGCGCGGCTCCGGCACCGGGCGCGCCTCCCTACTTTGCGAAGCTCACGAGGCGGAAGAACTCGCCGCCGGCCGGGTAGATCGCGTAGCCGCGCACGTCCTTCCGGAGCACCCGGAAGTCGGGCACGGTGACGAGCGGCACGGTCGGCACCTCCTCGTGGAGGATCTCCTGCGCCTCCTGGTAGAGGCTCTCGCGACGGCGCCAGTCGTACGACCGCTGCGCGCCGAGGAGCAGCTCGTGGACGCGCTCCCCCTTGTAGAAGGAGAGGTTGTTCGCGACGCCCTCGACCGCGTTGTCCTTGTCGAGCAGCACGTAGAGGAAGTTGTCCGGATCGAAGATGTCCGCCATCCACCCCATGAGGCACATCTCGTGCTCGCCGGCGCTCGTGGCCTTGAGGATCGCGCTCCAGTCGATGTTCCGGATCTCCACGGTGATCCCGATCTCCTTCAGGTCCTGCTGGATCTGGGTCGCCGTCGTGCCCGGGTCGCCCAAGTACGCGCGCTGCACGATGGGATACCAGAGCGTGGTCCTGAACCCGTCCGCGTACCCGGCCTCGGCCAGCAACCGCTTCGCGCGCTTCGGGTCGCGAGTCCGGTCGATGAGCGTCTTCGAGAAACCGACCATCGTCTCGGGGCACATGGACACGGCGGGCTTCGCGAGGTTGTCGTACGCGGTGGCGATGATCCGCTTCTTGTCGATCGCGAACGCGATCGCCTGCCGCACGCGCGCGTCGTTGAAGGGCTTCTTGCCCGTGTGCATGGCGAGGTAGCAGACGTTGATGCCGGGGCTGCCGATGAGGCGCAGGTCCGGGTTCTTCTGGATCAGCGCGAGATCCCGCAGCTCGGGGTTCTCCATCCCGTGGATGGACCCCGACTCGAGCTCCTTCAACCGCGTCTGCGCGTCCACGACGGCCTTGAACATGAGCTTCTCGATGTACGGCGCGCCGCCCCAGTACTCCTTGTTCGCGCGAAGCGTGATGTGCGCGTCCTTCTCCCAGCGCTCGAAGACGAACGGCCCCGAGCCGACCGGCTTCTGCGCGAAGTTGTAGGCGTAGCGGCCCTCCGCGTCCTTCCCCTCGCTGGCGAAGGCCGCGGGCGAGACGATCGAGCAGTTGAAGAGCGCGAGGGCAGGGAGGAAGGGGGCGTAGGGCTCCTTGAGCGTGAAGCGGACGGTCTTCTCGTCCACCGCCTCGATCTTCTCGAGCGCCTTGAAGTTGTTCTGGTAGTACGAGAACGCGCTGGTCGGCCGCCGCGCCGGGTGGGCGGGGTCCCGCTGCCGCTCGAAGCTGAAGACGACGGCGGTCGCGTCGACGGGGCTCCCGTCGTGGAACTTCACCCCCTCGCGCAGGGTGAAGGTCCACGTGAGCTTGTCGTACGACGTGGTCCACTCCCTCGCGAGCGACGGCTCGATCTCGGTCGAGCCGCGCTTGAACGCGACCAGCGTGTCGAAGAGATTCGTGACGACCATGACCGACTCCCCGTCGGTCACGTCGGCGGGGTCGAGGAGCGTCGCGTCGGCGGAACGTCCCCAGATGAAGATGCCGCCCGGCTTCGGCTCGGGGTCGTCCGGCGTCTGCGGGAGCAGCTTCGGGATGTCGACCGCGGGCCGCGCCTCCGCCGGGGGCTTCTTCCCGCCGCCGCAGGCGAGACAGAGGAGGAGGAGGGGCACGGGAAGGAGGAACCTGGACATCGCTTTCACGCCTCTTTCCTCGCGAAGATGGACTTGCGTCGCTTGTACACGATCCGCAGCGGGATCTCCTTGAACGGCAGCACCTCGCGGAACCGGTTCTCGAGGAAGCGCCGGAAGGCCTGGCCGAAGAGCCTCGGGTCGTTGACGAAGAGCATGATCGTCGGGGGGCTCGTGCCCGTCTGGGTCCCGTAGTAGATCTTCGGTTCGCGCGGCATCCGGGTCGGCGGCCGCGATTCGGTCATCGCCCGCTCGATCGCGCGGTTGATCTGCGGGGTCCCGACGCGCTCCCGCCCCTGCTTCGCGAGGCTCTCCGCGGTCTCGAGCGCGGCGAAGACGTTTCGCCCCTCCTTCGCGGAGACGAACGCGATCGGCGCGTAGTGCAGCCCCGTGAGCTTCTTCGAGAGGTAGTCCGCGTACTGCTCCGTCTCCATCCGCCCCTTCGCGAGATCCCACTTGTTGGCGACGATCACGACGGGCTTGACCGCGTCCTCGACGAACCGGGCGATCTGCCGGTCGCCGCGGGTGATCTCCTCGGTGCAGTCGAGGACGAGGAGGCAGACCTCCGACCGCTGGATCGCCTGCTCGGCGCGGCGCTGGGCGTAGAAGTCCACCGACCCCTGCACCGAACGCTCGCGCTTGATCCCCGCCGTGTCCATGACGAGGATCGTGCGGCCGTCCTTCTCGATCCGGAGGTCCACGGTGTCGCGGGTGGTGCCCGGCATCTCGGAGACGATCGCCCGCTCCTCGCCCGCGAGCGCGTTCAGGAAGGTCGACTTGCCGACGTTCACGCGGCCGACGATCGCGACCTTCAGGACGGGCTCGGGCGGCGGCCCCCCCGCCCCCCGCTCTTCCGCGGCCGAGGCGATCCAGCCGCGGAGGTCGTCAAGCCCCGTCTCCTCGAGCGCGGAGACGGGGAAGGCCTCGAAGCCCAGCTCCGCGAACTCGGCGAAGGCGGACTGCGCGGCCTTGGACTCCGTCTTGTTGACGGCGACGACGATCGGGACCTCGCGGCGGCGGAGCGCGCGCGCGATGTCGCGGTCGATCGGCGTGCAGCCCTCGTGCGCGTCGGTCACGAAGACGATCGCGTCGCAGATGGCGAGCGCCTGCTCGATCTGCGCCTCGACGTGCTCCTCGAGCTGCTGCCGGTCCACGATGCCGATCCCGCCGGTGTCCACGAGCTCGATCCACCGCCCGTTCACCTCGGCCGGCGCCGAGATCCGGTCGCGCGTGACGCCCGGCATGTCGTCCACGATCGCGTACCGCCGCCCGAGAAGCGCGTTCAGGAGCGACGACTTGCCGACGTTCGGCCGGCCGACGATCGCAACCACGGGGAGCATGCGGGGGCATTCTACGCGGTGCCCGTGGGATTCAGCCGGACGGCCCGATCCGCGATGCTCCTCCCGATCGGGAAGGCGCTTGTGGGACTTGTTGACATAAAAGCATACTTATGATATACTTCTGTGTCATGCGTCGGACCACGATTCGGCTGAACGACCACCTCCTCGTCGAGGTGAAGAAGCTCGCGGCCTCGACGAGGCGCACGCTCACCGCGGTGATCGAGGACGCCTTGCGGGCGGCCCTTGCGCGTCACGGGGAGCCCGGCCAGAAACGCCGCCGCACGAAGCTCACGACGTTCAAGGGGAGGGGTCTCCAGCCCGGCGTCGATCTCGACGACACGGCGTCGCTGCTGGACCGCATGGAGGAACGGTGACGCTCGTCGACGTCAACGTCCTCGTCTACGCCCACCGCCGGGATGCGCCCCGCCACGAGGAGTGTCGCCGGTGGCTGGAAGCGCGGCTCCGCGGCAGCGAGCCTTTTGGCGTGAACGACCAGGTGCTCAGCGGCGTGCTGCGGGTTGTCACGCACCCGCGGGTCTTCGACCCGCCGAGCCCGCTCGAGAAGGCAGTCGCCTTCGTCGAGGAGATCCGGGGCCACCCGTCCCGCGTTCCCGTGGCGCCCGGGCCCCGCCACTGGGAGGTCCTCCTGCACCTCTGCCGTGAGGCGGGGGCAACGGGCAACCTGGTGCCGGACGCCTATTTCGCTGCGCTTGCCATCGAGTCCGGCTGCGAGTGGATCACGACCGATCGCGACTACAGCCGGTTCAAGGGGCTCCGCTGGCGGCATCCGGCGGAGTAGCCCCGCCGCCCCACTCCCTCGCGTCACCTCGCCGGGACCGGCTCGAACTCGACCCAGAAGGTCGTGGTGTTCCTGCCGGTCGCGAGCTTCCACGCGGAGGGGGCGCCGGGGGCGAAGACGTGCGACTCAAGGTGCCTGCCCGCGCGGTCGCCCCAGTCGAACGTGACCTTCGTCGCGTCCTCCGAGGGCGTCCGGTAGACGAGGTGCGCCTCGGCGCGGTGGATCTTCTTCCCGGTGAACCGCACGCGCACGGCCTTGCCCCCCGAAGCGCCGTCAGGCGGAAAGGCGGGCCCCGCAGCCCCCTCCAACTCGCGCGAGCCGAAGCACATGCTCCGGGGCCAGAAGAGCGGTGGATCCTCGCCAAGGCGCGGCACCGTCCAGTCCTTCACCACCGGGATCCACGTCGCGCCGCCGTCGGTCGAGCAGTCGATCGCGGAGGTGCCCTCGGGCGGCGTGCCGGATCCCACTTGCGCCGCCGCGCAGACGGCGACCGCGGGCGACCCGCGCGGCGCCCGGAGCTCGAGCGTGACCGTCGGCGTGCCGAACGCGCCGTCCACGATCGCCGTCCGCGCGTGGTCGAGGCAGGGGCCCGCGGAGACGACCGCGTGCCCCGAGGCGAGAAACAGGAGCTCGCACCCGTCGTCCTTGAGCCGCGGGACGACGGAGCTGCTCGCCTGGCACACCGTCGTCATCGAGAGGCCCGAGCCCAAAAGCGCCTTCGCGCCCGCGCCGAGGCGGAGGAGGTACTTCCGGCGGCCCTTGACGTGGTCGGTCAGGTCCATGCCGTCCGCGAACGCGCCGCACTCCCGCCACGTGCGCCCGAGATCGACCGACACCGCGACGGGGCACGAGGCGTCGCCGCGGAGCACGAGCCCGTTCGTGCAGCCGGGCTCGGTGACGCCCCACGGCCCGTCGCCCGCGGGCGTCGCCCCGATCAGGTAGGGCGTCTCGAACTCGAAAACGACGAACTCCGATCCCTCGTCGATCACGCCCTCGCGGTAGTCGCCGCTCCCGAAGTCGGGGCGGTACGTGTAGACGGCGTTCCCGTACCGCGCCATGCCTGCCTTCGCGACGGTTCCCCGGGTCGAGCCGTGCATGCGGTCCGGCTGGTTCACCCAGGTGAGGTCGCGTTCGGGGCCCGGGATGCGCTTCTTGTTGTAGTTGCGCCCCCAGAAGACGAAGGTGTCGCCCTCGAGGCCGGGCTCCGGGTAGCGGCGGAGCGTCTCGCCGCGCCGCAGGTGGACCATCGGCGGCGGCCCCGCGTAGCCGGGGAGCGCCTCCGACACCGTGTGCTCCGCGTAGGCGCCCGTGTCGCCCTCGTAGAGCCCGTGCGGGAGCCAGCCGCGCTGGCGCTCGGGAAGATACCCGCGGTCCTCGAGCCGCGGGTCCGCGCGCACCTCGGCGACCGAGACGAGCCGCGACCCCTCTGCGTCGAAGAGCACGCTCGAGAGGATGTGGTCGAGCATCGCCCACCGGCCCTCGCCATACGCGCCGCCGGTGAGGAACACCTCGAACGACGTGTGGAGGATGTGCTCGGTTGCGCGCGCCCGGCCGTGGCCCAAGAGGAACTCCATCTCCGCGGCCCACTCGGAGTGCGACGTGTAGCAGAGGCCGAAGCCGCGGCCGAAGAGCCCGGTCCAGTACTCGCGGGGCCACTCGCGCGCCCGCACGTCCTCCGCGGGCAGAGCACCCGTGTCCCAGAGAAACTCGCCCGCCTCCGCGCACGGGAAGTAGTGCGTGTTCCGCCAGAGCCACGACGCGAGCGCCTTCTGCTCGTCGGTCTCCGGCCGGACGCCCACGACCCGCTCGTAGACCTCGGCCTGCGTCGCGAAGAGCCGCTCGAACGTCGAGAACGCGAGCTCGCCCGGGTACCAGGGATCGTCGGTCCGGATCTGGGGATCGCCGACGTCCGCGAGGATGACGCTAGCAAGGAGCACGCTGGGGAGAAGCAGCCTCAACGTCAGAGATCATAACGGTCAGCCGTGCGACTCTCGGATGCCAAGTGCAGGGCGCGATTCGGGCTCTCAGACGGACGCTCGGCGAGCCCAAGTACGCGATCGAGGCGTGAGCGCCCCGCCGAGCCGGCGCTTCAGCGGGTGCCGGGCACGATGAGTCGCGCGACCTGCGCCGCCTGGGCGGGATCCATGAACGTCCGCAGCTCCTTAAGGCCTCAAGGCTTAAGGGGCGGGGAACCCTCGATATGGCCTCGACGGGCGGCTGGAGAGCGAGCTGTGAGGCATCGGTCCGTTGCGCCCTCGCTGCCCTGGTCATCGCGGACACGTCACGGGCCGGCGAATCGCGGCGTCTGCCGAGGTTCACGTACTCACGTCGCCTGGTGTACGCGGAACATCCGCGGGGCGAGGCGCAGCGCCGCGGCGAAGATCAGCGTGCAGAGCGCAACATGCTGGTAGCGCGCCAACACCATGGAGCCGAGGCATCCGCAAGAGATCGACACGCGAGTCGCCGCTCCATACGCACTTATGCAGATGCCTGTTACCGCCACGCCCATCGCACCGTAACAGGACCACAGAGCGTGGCGAGTCAGGAAGCCCACCGCCAAGGTGGTCTCCAGCACAGCGACGGCGATGCCAAGCGCGCTACGATCAGCGAGCGACGCGGCGCCCGCGCCGTAATGCCAACGACTCGTGACCTTCGCCGCAGCAACCACAACGAACACCAGGAAGAGCGCGCAGCGAAGCCATGCGCTACCACTCGACTTCACTGTGTCCCTCCCGGACCTGGATGTCCAACCAGTCGGTCCGGATGATCTCGCGCCCCCGCCGCACCTGTCGGACGATCTTGTGTGCGCCGACAGCCAACGGTCCAATCCGCGCCACGCCGGGCCAGAGAGCCCTCGGGCGAGGGAACTCACCGCCATCGATGAACAGTTCCGCGTGCGAGTCCGGACCGCCGGTGCCAGGGTCATACTTGAGCGTGACGAAACCGTACTTCGGGTAGTCAGGTTCCAGACGAATCTCGTCGCCCACTTCTCGAACGCCGTACGGGAGCGACTGATCCGAGCCTGCCATCTCGATGGGTCGGACCTCCCAGCTCGCGCCTCTTTCGGCAACGAACGCCGTGCGGCCCTCCGTCACAATCGTCGTGTAGCCCGTGCGTGTGTTCTTGACCAAGACAGAGAACGGCTGGCGCTCGGCAGACCGGCCCCATTCGCTCGGCCACGACAGTACTGGCCAGGCGACCCGATAAACCACCAACTCGGACGGCATGGCTTTCCGGCTCAATTGGACCGTCCGCCCAGCCGGCCACCGGGAGAGTGGATTCCCTTCAAGGGTCAGGTCGACGCCGTCGAAGCCAGGCACTTCGACGCAGGCCTGAAGCGCTTCACCGCGGCCTGCGTACCAGAAACACGCAACTTCGCCTTCCCCGACTGCAACGTCGACTCCGACTCGCGATAGGACCCCGATGCAACCTGGATCGCCTGCGCCGGTCGTCACATAGAGAAACGACCGCTGAGGGTTCCGTGGCTTGACCTGGAGGAGGGACTTGTCCACCCTCTGCCCGGCCTCGTCCACGCACACCAGTCGCTCGAAGGCCAACTTGCGCACGTGGATCTCGATGTAGAGTTGAAGCGCTCCATCCCGTGTCAACCGTCGTGTGCCGTAGTAGTCCTTGCTGCCGACCATGAACTCGTAGGACCAGGCTCGCGGCATGCCTCTGACCACGAACCTGCCGTCGCGGTCGGTCTTCGCGTTGAGGTACGTCATCTCTTCTTGTGTGTAGGGGTCGAAGCCGGACGGCAAGCACCAGACGTTCAGGCCCTCCAGGTCCTGTGGATCCGTCCCCACGACGGTCCCCTCGATCACGATGTCCCCGTGGTACGCAGGCGCCAGCTCCACGGCGCCCGGAGCTGGCGCAGGACTTGCTCGGGCGCTTTCTTGCGGCTGCCCGCTCGCGGCCGGAAGCGCCACCTCGGCGGGCGATTGGCCCGCTCCTGACGGACCGACCGGAGCCCGGCGAGCCCCAGCCGCCTCAGCGCCGATGTAGAGGAGGAGCGCCACGACCCCGGCTGCAGTCAGCAGCGCGAGTGCTGCGCGGTGGTAGTGACGCTCTCGCACCTGGCTTCCTATTGGCACTCGCCCACGGCGTCGCCATTTGCGTTCAGCGTCGCGGTGCATTGGCTGCCTGCAGGGCAGCCGGAACCGCAGTACCCTGTAGTCCCGATCGCCGTTGTCGTGGAGGTGACATGCACGACACAGGTATGGCAGCAGTTACCCCCTTCGATGTAGATGGTGTTAGGGTCATCCTTGTCAACGCACTGGCAGTCTGTGATGTCGGCCCCCGTCTGAAGAACGTTCGTGGTCTTCCTGAGCGTCGGAGGCGGACCAGGTACGTACTCCCAGATCGTCACCGTGGTGTAGCTCGGATGCCGCGCCCCAACGCAGTGCCCATCGCCGCTCATGCAGTTACTCCCCGGGCAGCTAACGGTGTGGGGACTTGCAGTGCTGACGGCGCTGTTCTCCGGACAGGTCCCCCCCGCCGCCCACGCATCGCGGGCCATCCAGCAGAGGATGCCGAGCACGGCCATGCTCAAACACCTGTCGACTCTCGTCTCGCGCATTTTGACCTCCTTGCCTTCTTGTCTTCTTGATCCGCGGTGGCGCAAGCTGTCGTCTCCGACATCTGAGAGTGCTACCTGGCCGGGGGGGGGGGTCGGCGGCCCGCGACACGATCCCTCTTGTCGGATCCCACGACAACCTTAGACTCGATATGCCAGCCCTTGGTCGAAGAGGAGGAGCATCGTGACGATCCAGGAACTCCTAGCCCAAGACGCGGACGCACGCTGGGGCCATCTTCGGACCGCCCTATCATTGGGCGCGCTGCGGGCCTGTCGGAGGGCCGGGTTGGATCCGACTGAGGCTGAGGACATCGCTCAAGAAGGGCTCGTGCGCGCTGCACGGGCGAGGTTTGCTGCGCTTCGGGAAGCAGTGCCGAGTGCTCTCCTTTCGTCCTGGACACGAGGCATGGCACGGAACCTAGTCCGTGAGAAGCTACGGACGAGTAGCCCGGTGCGCTTCGCGAAAGAGCCAACCGCGGCCGCCGAGGCTCCGGGCGACGTTCCCGCCCACGGATGGAACGACGTTGATCTCTCCGCGCTCACGGACAAGGAGCAGGCCGCGCTCCACGAGCGGATCGCCGGCCGCTCGGAGCGGGAGGCGGCCTGCCGCCTGCGCATCAGCAGGGCTGCCTTCTGCGAACGCATGGAGCGTGCGGTACGACGCCTCAAGCGGATCCATGGGGCCCTTCCCCGTTTGCCCGACATATCCCGCGGCTGGGCCAAGCAGCTCCTGGGGAGGAAGCCATCCTGGCTCCGCTCGGACCACCAACGGTGTCTTCGCCTCTACATCGGCGGCATGGCCCGCGGCGATATCGCACGAGCAACGCATCGCACCGTTGACGGCGTGCACGGCGTGCTGGGGCGTCTCAAGCGCCGATTCGTCCAGTCGGGTGACGGTCCTACGCCCGGCCCGCGGCCCACCGGCCCCGCGCGAACCAGAGGGCCATCGCGAGGCCGCGCAGCACGCTCGTCCACGTGAGCGCCCAGAAGACTCCCGCGACGCCCATCCCGAACACGCGGACGGCGAGGATCACCGCCGGGATCCGGGCGACCGTCAGGGGCATCGCGAGGAACAGCGCGGGCCGAGTGTCGCCCGCGCCCGAGAACGCCCCTTCGAGGATGATCTCGACCGCCGTGAACGCGACCGAGGCCGCCACGATCCGGCAGTAGTCCACGGCGTGGAGGGCCGCGAGATCGCTCGAGCTGAACCACGCGATCACGGGCTCCGGCAACAGGAGCAGGACGAACCCCCAAGTGCCCGCGACCCACGCGCCGATCTTCACGGCGGTCCAAGCGCCCTCGTTCGCGCGCCCGGGGTTCCGCGCGCCGAGGCACTGGCCGACGACCGCGGCGGAGGCGGAGGCGAAGCCGACCGAGACCTGGTAGGCGACGCCCTCAAGCCGGAGCCCGAGGCCGAGCGCCGAGGCCGCGGCGTCGCCGCCGGCGAGGTTCGTCTCGCGGAAGATCGCGATGTAGACGAGGCTGAAGACGATCCCGTGGACGGACACGGGCGCGCCGATCCGGAGCACGCGGGCGAAGAGGCGCAAGTCCAGGCCCCCGAGCCCCCCCACGATCCACCCGCGGCGCAGGCCGGCGGTGGCGAGCAGCGCGCCCGTGACCCCGAACGCGATCACGGTCGCGAGCGCGGCGCCGAGCACCTCCAGCTTGAAGGTGAAGATGAGCAGCGGATCGAGCGCGGCGTTGAGGAGCACGGCGGTCGCGAGCGCGCGCACAGGCCGCCGCATGTCGCCGTGCCCCTTGAACGTGCCCTCGCACGCGCAGAAGAGGAACATGAGCGGCGCGCCGGCGCAGAGCATGCGCAGGTAGTCGACGGTGTAGGCCGCCGCGCGCGGCGACGACTGGCTCGCCGCGGCGACGAGCGGCACGAGGAACCAGCCGAGGACCGCGACCACGGCGGCGGAGAGGAGCGCGCTGCGGATGCCGTGCGTCGCCGCGTGGGTCGCGGCGTCGAGGCGGCGCTCGCCGACGCGCCGCGCGACGACCGCGGTGATGCCGGTCGAGAAGATCTGCCCGAGCGACGTCAGGACCCAGAAGACGGTCCACCCCTGGCTCTGCCCCGCGGCCGCCTCGTCGCCGAGGACCTGGAGCCACGTGTAGTCCACGAAGTTGTTCGCGAAGATGAGGAGCTGGAACCAGCACGCCGGCAGCGCGACGTCGAGCACGGCCCGGCGGAGCGGGCCTTCGTCGAGGGTCCTCACCGGACGTGGAGGATCCGGTGCGCCTGCGGGATGACGCGGGTGTCGCGGTGCAGGGCCATCGCCGCGCGCTGAAGCGCGAGCAGGAGGTCGCCCGACGGCGGCGAGAACTTCGCACCCGACACCGGCTGGAGGATGAGGGGGGCCTTGGGGGGCACGAGGCGGGCGACGCCGCGCACCTCGTCCGCGGTCGTCTTCGCGGACACGACCACCTTCACCGCGCACTCGCGCTGCGCCGAGATCCCCAGGAACTCCGCGGCGACGGCGGGGTCCGTCGCGAACCCCGCGCTCGACGCGATCTTCACGTCGGCCATCACGATGTCAGTGTGTTCGAGCATCCGCTCAAGGTCGCGCGGCCGGTGGCCGCCTGTCTCAAGGAGGATCTTGAGCCCCCGCGCGCGCCACGCGCGGGCGAGGGGCAGCAGGTAGTCGACGAAGAGCAGCGGCTCGCCGCCGGTGAGCGAGATCGCGTGGTGCGGACCGGATTCGGCGTCGACCTGTTGGACCCAGCGGTCAAGCTCCGCGCGCGGGAACGGGTTCCGAACCTCCCGAACGCCTCCCGGCAGGAAGACGTTCGCATGCGCAGGGGTCTTCCGGGACGCGGGCGTGTCGCAGAAGACGCAGGAGAGGTCGCACCCCGCCATCCGCACGAAGAGGTGGCGCTCGCCGATCCGCGTCGCCTCGCCCTGGATGGAGCTGAAGATCTCGTAGAGGGGCGCCTCGGTCATTCCGCCGGGATCTCCTCCTCGACCTCCACCAGCTCGAAGCCCTGCGCGATGGGGTCGTAGGCGGAGTCGTCCGGGCGGTAGCCGTCGATGGTCGAGAGCGGGACCCTGTCGATCTTCAAGCGCAGCAGGAGGTAGACCGCCTGCTGGAGGACGTTCCGGTAGACGAGGAGGCGGGCGACCGCGAGCGTCAGGAGCACCGCGACGCAGGCGACGAGCGTCCACGCGGCCACGGTGCGGGGGAAGGGCGGCCCCGCCGCGGGCTCCTTGAACACGGCGTCCACGAGCTCCTTCGACCGCTCGAGGCCGAAGCCGACGACGAGCGCGAGGTAGAAGCAGAGGAGCGCGAACGCCGCACGGAGTCCGCGCGCGAGGACGGCGCCGAGGAGCACGAGCCCCGCCCCGAGCCGGTAGAGGAGCACGCGATGGGAGTGGGAGAAACTGTAGCCGTAGACGCGGGTGATCGCGTCGAACGCGTCGGACCACTCGGTCGCGATCGTGGGCCACGCGAGGATGCCGCCTGCGGCCAGGCCGACGAGGAGGACGACCGCGGCGAGCGAGAGCACAATCGCCACGGGCGCCCCGACGACGAGGAGCAGCTCGGAGACGCGGCCGAGGGAGAGGGCGAGCGCCGCGAGCCCGAGGAGCACGAGCGCCGCGATGAGGAGCCCCGAGGGGGTGAGGAACGCCCAGAGGAAGTGGCGCCGCGCGAACCGGAGCACCTCCTTGACCTCGGCGCGCCGCTCGCAGGTCAGCTCGATCGCCGCCATGCGGGTGATCGCGAGGCCGAAGAAGGAGCCGACGGCCATCGCCGTGAACCAGAGGCCGAGGAGGGTCGCGGCCATCAGCCCCCACCGCCCGGCCTCGAAGGCCCCGCCGAAGAGGCCGCGCGTCGCGGCGACGGGCCGGAGGAAGGTTGCCTCGAGCTCCGCGCCGAGATCACCGGAGAGCGACGCGCGCCCGAGCGCGACGACCGTGAGCGCGAGCGGCACGAACAGGAGCAGCCCGTAGAGCGCGAGGAAGATCTTGCGCTGGTCGCCCGCCGACCGCCGGATCTGGCGGAGCAGCTCGAGGACCTCGACCTGTCGCTCGTCCATCACGCCCTCGCGTCTTGAGGCGCCGGCAGCGCCTCTGATGTCAGGACGGGCGGAAGCGGGGCCGCGGACGCCGGAGCGCTCGGAGCTTGTGAACAAATCCCCGCTGGCCTCGGCCGGCTGCGGCGGCGTGATGCTTCGTCAGGCCTCCTCGCCATATCGCTCCGCGGATACGGCTCGTCGGCCTTCCTCGCCTGACGCCGCCTCGCTCGGCCTCGGGCCGACGCCGGGATTTCTTCACAAGCTCTCACTCCCCGGTGCCCTCCTCGGGCACGACTGCGGGCTCGCCCGGGACGACGTACCGGCCCGAAAGCCACTTGCGGAGATCCAGGAGTCGGCACCGCTCGGAGCAGAAGGGGAAGTCCTTCGTGCGCCGCTCGCGCTCGACCTCCACGGGCTTCTTGCACGTCGGACACCGGGCGGTCTCGGCCATTCCTTACAGCTTACCGCGCGGGCCTTTGCGGTTCCTTAGGGTCCTTCCCCCTCCCGGAGGCCCTCCCCTATCCCGGGCCGGCTTGGACGGCGGTGATGCACGCGACGTCCACGATGTCGCTCGCGGTGCAGCCGCGCGAGAGGTCGTTCCCCGGCCGGTCGAGTCCCTGAAGGATCGGGCCCAAGGCGGTTGCGCCGCCGAGACGCTGGCCGAGTTTGTACGCGATGTTGCCCGCGTCGAGGTCGGGGAAGACGAGGACGTTCGCGCGCCCGGCGACCGGGCTCCCCGGCGCCTTCCGCGCCGCCACGTCGGGGACGAGCGCCGCGTCGCCCTGCAGCTCGCCGTCGATCGCGAGGTCCTTAAGGCGCGCGCGGGCGAGTTCCGTCGCGCGGCGCACCTTGAGGACGTCCGCGTGCTCCGCGCTCCCCTTGGTCGAGAAGGAGAGCATCGCGACGCGCGGCTCCGTCTCGAGGAACGTGCGCGCGCTCTCCGCGCTTGCGATCGCGATCTCCGCGAGCTCCTCGGCCGTCGGGTTCGGGTTCACGCCGCAGTCCGCGAACACGAACGCGCGCTCGCCGGGGTACACCATGAGGAAGAAGCTCGACACGGTGCGCACGCCGGGCGCGGGCCCGATCCCCCAGATGGCCGCGCGCGACGTCTCCGCCGACGTCGCGACCGCGCCCCCGACGAACCCGTCCGCGTCGCCCGCCCGCACCATGAGCGCCGCGAAGAGCAGCCGGCCCCCGACCGCGGCGAGCGCCTCCTCGCGCGTCATCCCCTTGTGCTTGCGCCGCTGCCACAGGAGCTCGCCGTACGCCCCGCGGCGCGCGGCAAGGAGACCGTCGTCCACGAGCACGGGCTCCGCGAGCCGCTCGCGGCGCAGGATCGCCGCGGCCTCGATCACCCGCGGGTCGTCCGCCTCCGGCAGCACGATCCGCGCGCGCCGCTCGCGCGCACGCTGCCGGATGCGTTCAAGGACAGTCACAAAACACCTCGGCGGCGAGGAGGTACTGCGCGTAGGTCTTGCCCTGCGCGTCGAGGAGCAGCGAGAGGGTTCCCCCGCCTCCCAGACTTCCATGCAGGAGGAAGTTGAGCGCGAGCAGGTTCGGGATCTCGTGCCGCTCCACCCCGCCCTTGCACACGCCGTCGAAACGTCTCTTCACGAACTCCGCGGTGAGGTTCTCGACCATCCACGCGTAGATCGCGGGCGAGCGGGCGATCACGCCGATGTTCGCGGTATCGCCCTTGTCGCCGGAACGCGCGAGGCAGAGATCGGAGAGCCGCACGCGGCGCCCCACGGCCGCGGACGGTGTGTGAGGGGGCCTCGGGGGCAGCGGGACCTTGAAGGGCATTGCGGGCGGGGGCGGCGCGACCTCCGCGGTCTTCCCGAGGACCTCGACGCGCACGGGCACCTTGCCGCGCGAGATCAGCGCGGGCCAGTAGCCGACGACGTCGGACGCGCGCGGGCGCCCCTGGTCGGCGAGGTAGGTGATGCCGGGGACGGTCGAGAGGACCTTCGGGACGAGCTGCGGCGCGAACCGGTCCGCGATCTTTCTCTCGTCGCGGTCGCGGACGGCGACCTGGAGGAGGATCTCGCCGGGCTCCCCGTCGGTGAGCGGCGGGTGGCACGAGTCCCAGCCGACGATCTGCGTGATCGCGTCGTCGTACGCCTTTACGCCCCCCACGGATTCCCAGAACGCGGAGGCGACCGCGCGGGCCTTCGCGAGCGCGTCGGGCCCGGTGATCATCAGGCGGCCGAAGGCGCGGTACCCTTGCGCGAAGCTGATCGAGACCTTGAGCTTCTCGGGGGCGGGCTCGCCGCGGATGCCGGAGACGCGCACGCGGTTCTCGCCGTCGGGGGCGAGGCGGATCGTGTCGAACCGCGCGACGCAGTCGGGGGCGACGTAGGAGGGCGAGCCCATCTCGTAGACGAGCTGCTCGCTGATCGTGTGGACGGAGACGAGGCCGCCGGTGTTCTTGTGCTTGGTCACCGTGAAGGTGCCGTCGGGGTGCGCCTCGACGAGCGGGTACCCGATGTTGTCGAAGGAGGGGACGAGCTTCCAGTCGGTGAAGTTGCCGCCGGTGCACTGCGCGCCGCACTCGATGATGTGGCCCGCGACGACGCCCGCGGCGAGCTTGTCCCAGTCGTCGAGCTTCCAGCCGAACTCGTGGATCATCGGGGCGAGCGTGACGCTCGTGTCGGTGACGCGACCGGCGATGACCACGTTCGCGCCCATCGCGAGGGCCTTCGCGACGGGCGCGGCGCCGAGGTAGACGTTGGCGGAGAGGACGTCGCGGCGGACCGTCGAGAGCGGCGCGCCGGTCTCCATGTGCGCGAGGGGCTCGCCGGCCTTCAGGAGCGCATCCAGGTCGCCGTAGATGTCGTCGCCGAGGACGACGCCGACGCGGACCTTGTCCTTGACGCCCACCTCGGCCGCGAGCTTCTCGACGGCCGCGCGGCAGGCGAGGGGGTTCACACCGCCCGCGTTGCTGATGATCGTGATCCCGCGCTCCACGCACGGACGGAGCACGTCCTTGAGCTGGACGAGGAAGTCGCGCGCGTACCCCGCGGCCGGGTCCTTCTGCTTCTGCTTTTGGAGGATGGCCATCGTGACCTCGGCCAGGTAGTCCATGACGAGGTACCGGATGGGGCCGCCCTCGACCTGCCGGCGGGCTGCGGTCGGGTCGTCGCCCCAGAACCCCCCGCAGTTCGCGATGACGATCACGCCAATACCTTACGACAAGGGGCCTAGCGTCCGTGTGCGGCAGCAGTGCCGCACTCCCTCAGCTCCAACCCCGTGCCCACAAACAGCTTGCGTCAGCAGCGAGGTGTGAGTGTCACACCTTCTCGATCAGGACGGCGGGGGGGCCGAGGGGGTGGGAGGGCGGGAGGGGTTCCGCGGGGAGGAGGGGGCCGGGGGGGCGCGCCTGGAGGTTGAGCATGCCGCGGAGCTTCTCCGCGAGGCCGGGTACGAAGGGGGATGCGAGCACGGACAGCGGCGGGAGGTACTGGAGTGCGCCAAAGAGCGCGCTGCCGCAGGCCTTGAGGTCGGTCTTCCGGAGCTTCCACGGCGCGGTCTCGTCGAGGAAGCGGTTGCCGTCCTCCGCGAGGGCCAGGAAGGAGTCGAGCGCCCGGCGGAACCGGAAGCTCTCGATGTGATCCGCCACCTCGCGGGTGCGCCGCTTGATCTGCCCCCGAACCCCCTCCCAATCCTTCGACGAGGGGGGCACCTTCCCGTCGAAGTACTGCCCGACGAACTTCAACACGCGCGTCGCGAAGTTGCCGAACTGGTTCGCGAGAAGATCCGTCTTGCCCTTGAACTCGCGGTGGAGGAAGTCCGAGTCGGCCGTCTCGGGCATCGCGGCGGTCAAGTAGAAGCGGGTGCGGTCCGCGCCGTGCTTCCCGACGAACTCCTCGATGTCGATCGTCCACCCCTCGGACTTGTTGAACTTCCTCCCCTCGAGGTTGAAGAACTCGTTCGCGGGGACGTTGTCGGGCAGCACGTACTCCTCGCCCGTGCCGGGGCCGAGGAAGCCCTTGCCGTCGAGCGTCTGCCACGCGAGCATCGCGGGGAAGACGATGCAGTGGAAGGTGATGTTGTCCTTGCCGATGAAGTGGACGAGGCGCGCCCCCTCCTCGCCGCGGCGGCGGATCCAGTAGCGACGCCAGTCCTTGCCGTGCGCGCGCGCCCACTCGATCGTGGACGAGATGTAGCCGATCGGCGCGTCGAACCAGACGTAGAGGACCTTGCCCTCCACCCCCGCGAGCGGCCGGCCGTCCAGGTCCTGGCCGGGGAGCGGCACCCCCCACGGGAGGTCGCGGGTGATCGGCCGCGCCTCGAGCCCCTCGCCCTCGATCATCTTGTCGAAGACGAACGCCGCGACGTTCGGCTTGAGCCGCGTGCGGAACCCGTCCAGCCAGGGCTTCACGCGCGGGTCCTTGGGGAACGCCGCGAGGTCGAGCTCGTACTGCCACGAGTCGCGGAGCTCGAGGAGGTCGGACGGGTCGGTGCGGCTGCGCGGGCTCCGAAGCTGGGTGGCCTCGAGCCACGAGCCGCACTTCGGGCACTCGTCGCCGCGCGCCTCCTTGAACCCGCACCGGTAGCACTCCCCCACCACGTAGCGGTCCGCGAGGAACCGCCCGGACTTCGGCGAGTAGAGCTGCTTGACGTCGCGCCGAACGACGCGCCCGTTCTTGAGGAGCCGGAGGAAGAACTCCTGCGACAGCGGGTACTGCGGGTCCCTTCGCGACGTCTGGCTGAAGTTGTCGAAGGAGATCCCGAGGAGGTCGCAGACGCGCTTCCACACGGCCCAGCCGCGGTCCACGAACTCCTTGTAGGGCACGCCCTCCTGCTCGGCGCCGATGGTGTTCGCCACCCCGTGGTCGTCGGTGCCGCAGATGTAGAGGACGTCGCTGCCGATGAGCCGGTGGTAGCGGACGAAGATGTCGGCGGGCAGGTAGGCGCCCACCATGTGGCCGAAGTGCGGGGCGCCGTTGGCGTAGGGCAGCGCGGAGGTGACGAGGATCGGGCGCAACCCGCGGAATTGTAAGGGGAGAGGCGCGAAGGAGGGTGGTCCCCCGCGCCCCCCCGAAATCCGGGCGCGCCGAGGACGCGCCCTCCGAGAGAGAGCCCGCGAATCGGGCCGCTACTTGGTCTTGAAAAAGTCGTCCAGGTTGGCTCCGTAGTAGGGAACCGGCGGGAGGTCGCCATCGATCGGCAGACCGCCGCCCCTCCCGTCCTCATATTCATTCCCGTATCCCGGCATTCCGTCGCGAGGTTTCGGGAATCTCTTCGGGTCGTAGGCGCCGCTCACCTTCGCGCGCTGGGCGAGCGAAGCACCGATCGGGTGGCGGATGTACGGGGACGCCCACGTGGCTTCGATGTAGCCCCGCATCTCGTTCTGGTCCTTCCTGGACCGGAGCCGGAAGCAGTCGCCGATGAGCGAGCCCGAGACCTCGCCGCGGCAGAGCCGGTCGAACTGCTGCGCCGAGAGCTTGTCGCGGCTCTCGCCGAGCTGGCAGAAGTCGCTCGACGGGTCCACGCCCTTCTCGACCATCGTGCGGACGAGCGCGCCGAAGAGGATCTTCTTGTCCTTGTCGATGACGGCCGCGTCGATGGCCTTGCGGACGAACTGCGGCCGCTCGTGCGCGAGGCCGAAGACGAGACGGATCTCCTCGTCTTCGAGCACGCCGTTCACGAGCGCGAGGACGCCCGTCTTGTCGAGGCCCGCGCCGCGAACGTGCTCGATCATGGAGGTCGCGCGTCGCGGCCCGTACTCCTCGTTGAGCCGCGCGAAGAGGACACGCAGGAAGTCGTTCTGGACGTAACCCGGCCCGGCCGAGTTGGTCAGGTAGAAGGCTTCCTTCGTCTGGCGGCCCTGCGCGAGCGCGAGGGCCGCGAAGGTAAGGAGGATGAGCCTGCGCATGCCTCACTAGGATGACGTGTTTCGCGGCCGAGTGGGATGCAGGGTTCCGGCCCGGGGCGTAAGCCCCTTCCGGGCATGGGGTTAGAGAGGGGGCCTCGGGGGCCGGGCGGCGGCAACCGCCCGACCACCGAGCTTGCGGCGCCCGCGCGCCGTATTACGATTGGGCCGCTCGGGACCGCGAGGCCCCGCGCAACGACCGGGGCGTGGCTCAGCTTGGCTAGAGCGCTGCGTTCGGGACGCAGAGGTCGCAGGTTCAAATCCTGTCGCCCCGACCATCTGTAAGACAGGTCGAACGCCGAAGTTACGGCGTACCCGCCTCGGAGGCGGAGCGGTTCGTGGGTCGTGGGGAGCCCGGTATGTACCGGGTTCCCTGACCGGAAAGGGAACCGCTCATGGGGAACCGCCGCCGAGTGCCTCGCTATCGTCTGCACAGGCCGTCGGGGCAGGCCGTCGTCACGTTGTCGGGACAGGATCACTACCTCGGGCCGCACGGCACGCAGGTCAGCAAGGACGAGTACGACCGCGTCGTTGCCGAGTGGCTCGCCAACGGGCGGCGGGCCGTCTTGGCCGAGGAGGAGCGGCCGTCGCTGCTCGTCACGGAGCTGGTCGGGGCCTATTGGAGGCACGCCCAGGCGTACTACGTGAAGGACGGGAAACCGACGGGCGAGCAGTGGCACATCAAGACCATGCTGCGCGTCGTGAAGAAGCTCTACGGCCGGACTCCCATCGCGCAGTTCGGGCCGCTGGCGCTGAAGGCGTGCCGCGAGGAGCTGATCGCCGAGGGGCAGGTGCGCCGCACGATCAACCAGAACGCGGGGCGCATCAAGCGGATGTTCCGCTGGGGCGTCGAGAACGAGATGGTGCCGGGCGAGGTCTATCACGCGTTGCGGGCCGTCGAGGGGTTGAAGCGCGGGCGCTCCGCGGCGAAGGAGTCCGAGGGCGTGAAGCCGGTACCGGAGGAACACGTCGAGAAGGTGCTGCCGGTCGTTTCGGCCGCGGTCGGGGCGATGATCCGCGTGCAGCTGCTCACGGGGATGCGGCCGGGCGAGGTCGTGATCATGCGCGGGTGCGACATCGACCGCACGGGGCGCGTGTGGACGTACAAGCCGATGCGGCACAAGACGGAGCACTTCGGGGAGCAGCGCGTCGTCTACCTCGGGCCGCAGGCGCAGAAGGTCCTGAAGCCGTTCCTGGCCGGCGGGCGCGAGGGGTTTCTCTTCAGCGCGGCGGAGGCGGAGGAGGCGCGCCAGGCGCAGCGCACGCTCGCGGGAGACACGGCTCGAGGAAGCCGAGGGCGCGCGAGGGAGCGGGCGCGTGCGTGGCGGGACCACTACGACGTGGACAGCTACCGCCGGGCGATCACGCGGGCGTGCGAGGCGGCGAAGATCGATCCGTGGCACCCCCACCGTCTTCGACACTCGGCGGCGACGAAGCTCAGGAAGGAGTTCGGCATCGAGGCCGCGCGGGTGGTGCTCGGCCACAAGTCGGCGGCGGTCACGGAAATCTACGCCGAGGCGGACCGGGCGCGGGCGGCGCAGGTGATGGCGCAGGTCGGATAGAGGAGACGGGTCGGGGGGCGGCCGCCGTCGCTGCCCCCCGGTAGCCTCTCGGGGATGCGAGACGACAAGACCGGGGGAACGGCCGAGGAGCTGCGAAAGGCCGCTCTTGCGTGCGTGGAGGCCGCGAGGACGCTGAGCAGGCCGGTCGTGTGGGACATCTCCCAGAAGTGGTCGCTGAAGCTTCTGATGCCGCCTGACGACCTGCTGGCACGCGTAGACGAGCTGAAGGCGGCGGCGGGCAAGGCGGCGGAGGAGTGCGCGAAACTGCTCGGCCCCTTCATGGCGAAACTGGCGGCGATGCACGACGAGCCGGTGACGCTCGGCCGCGTGAAGGCGTCGAACTGGCACGAGGCAGCAGCGAAGGTCGCGCGTAAGGCGGCGGGCTGGCACCTCGGGACGTCCGAGATCGGCGCCTACTTCAAGAGCCGTCTTGATCCGGACTCCGGGAAGTTGCGGCCGACGAGAAGCGGGGCGGGTACGAACATCGACCAAGAGCTGCATATCCTGATGGGCACGGTTGACCATGACGCTGACGACATGGAGGCTCGGCTGCGCATCGAAGCGGCGAAGCTGGCCGAGATGGCCCCCGATACCGGCGTGCGGCTGGCGAGTACCGAGGCCGCCGTCGTCGCAGCGCTGCGCCAGCGTGGGCCGATGAGAGCCGCGGAGATCGCCGAGGCGGTTCATCGGAGTCCGAACGGCGGGTCGCTGCGCAGCGAGCTGGCAGGGATGAAGCGGCGCGGCATCATCAAGAGCGGGGCGAAGGGCTACGAGCTGGCGTGATGTCCGGGCAATAGTCCGGACGCTCGGACAGCAATCCGGACCGTTTCACCTCATGAGCGCGTGGTAGCGCTCGGAGGAGGAAACGTTCGGATGATCAGTTGGCGAGATGAGGAGCTACTGTCGCTCACGGAAGCGGCGAAGCGGCTCCCGGGACGGGCCGGCGGCAAACGGCCCCACGTCTCGACGCTCTATCGGTGGGTGCTCAAAGGCGTGCGCGGCGTTCGGCTCGAAGCGCTGCCGATGGGCGGGACGCTCTACACGTCCGCGGAGGCGCTCCAGCGCTTCTTCGCGGCGCTGGCGAGGGCGCGGGGCGCGGTGACGAGCGCGCCGACGGTGAGCCCGAGGATCGAAGCCGTCGAGAGGGAGCTGGCGCGTCATGGCATCTAGGCGGGGAAGCGGACGGGGCAAGGCGAAGGTCAAGGACGGCGCGGTCTGCGGGCAGTCGTGGGTCATCATCGACGAAGGGACGCACGAGGTTCTCGGCTGCCGGGACTGCTACTCGTGGCGATGCGAGGTCTGCGGGCCGAAGCGGCAGGCGGAAGCGATGGAGATGCTGCGCCTGCGGTTCGAGGGGTGGCAGGAGGACCCGGAGGCGTCGCCGAACTTCATCACGTTGACGGCGGACCGCTCGAAGCTCCCGCCGTTCATCGAGGTCGGGGGCGACGAGGAGGACGCGTACCTTCGGGCCTGCTTTGGGAACGTGATGCGGCAGCTGAACCAGGAGGAGCGCCGGAGGGGCAGGCCGCGGATCGAGTTCGTCGGCGTGGTCGAGCGCGGCGGGAAGTCGGGGAACTGGCACCTGCACCTCGTGACGAGCCGGGAGGTTCACGTCAACCGGTGGCGGCGGGTGTGCCAGGCGCACGGGCTCGGGAGGGTCGTCAAGGCGAAGCGGCTCAAGGGTGCGAAGGGCGCGGCGGTCTACTTGGCGAAGTACATCAAGAAGGGGAGCACGGCTCACGGCAAGGGGCGGCGGGTGCTGCTGCACTCTCGGGGCTGCCTCCCTTCTCTGGAGCTGTGGCGGTGGCGGCGCGCGATGGGCAAGGGGCACCGGAACGCGTCGAGCTGGACCCCCGAGCTGCTGAAGGTCCAGCGCGACTACATGCGCAAGGAGAAGGACGAGCTGCGCCGCGAGATGGAGGCATCGGCGAAGGGTCCGCTGCGGGTCTTCGGGACGGCGCGGACGGCGACGGGCGGCAGGGAGATCATCGTGAGCCGGAGGATGCGGCCGAAGTTCTGCTCGGCGATCCGCCGGCCGCCGGAAACGACGATCCGCTCCGGGCACGGCGAGTCGGCGACCGCGAGGGAGGAGCGGGCGAAGCCGCGCGGGGAGTAGGAGGACGGGGCGAGCCGGGCGGGCGAGCGGAGCCGCCCGCCCGGCCGCGTCCCCTACCCTTGATTCTTTCTGGGGGAGAGTGGAACGGAGGGGAGGGAGACGAAAGGGCTGACAGTCTGTTTTGGACTATTCGAGCCTACGTTCTAGCTTTCTCCTGCGGACATGGCGCTGCACACGAAGGCGTATTCGGACTTTGTTCGTGAGCTGCGAAGCGCACGGGAGCTGGCGGGGATGACCCAGGGCCAGTTGGCCGACAAGCTCGGCGAGACACAGTCCTTCGTGAGCAAGTTCGAGCGCGGAGAGCGCAGGCTCGATGTGGTCGAACTGATTCATATCTGCCGGGCGATGGGGATTTCGCCGGCGAAGTTCGTCGCGAGGGTGGAGAGGCGACTGCATGGACAAGCTGGACAGGATTAGGAAGCTGCTCGGCGTCTCTAATAAGGTCGCCGAGAAACTGGTGGCGCTGGGATGCCAGTCGGAAGCTGACCTTGTGGCGGTCGATGCGGCCGAGCTGCTGGACGGAGGGTTGAGCACTCACGTCGTGCTGAAGATCGCACGTGCGGTGACGCGAGCGGGCGGCACGGTGGAATTCGCGAAGCCGAACTGGTCGGCGAGTCAATGGCAGGAGTTCGTGGAGAAGCTCGTCAGCAACAAGATCGTGCGGTGGGAGGAGATAGCAATCTGCCTCTTGGGGGAACTGAATCCGCCGCAGGTCGGAACGAGCACGGCGAGCAACGAGAACATCAAGAAGCAGTTCCCGCCGCGGAAGTGCATGCAGGCCGTCATGGCCTGGTTCTACGCTCAGAACGGGCGGTGCGCGATCTGCGGAACGCGCGTTCACATCGAGGTGGACCACATCACATCGAAAGAGGAATTCGAAAAGCAGGGGAAAAGTGCCGCGGAGGCCGACACGCTGGACAATCTCCAACTGCTCTGCAAGCGGTGCAACGTCGGGAAGCGGCCGTCACACCTGATGCGCGGATCGAGCTTCCATACTACGCAGTCGGCCTTGATGTGGATTCTGTTCGCGCTGAAGCCGAAGAACATCGAGGAGTTCAGCGATCTCTGCCGCCGGTACGGCCTGACGATGGCCTCGGTTCGGTTCCAGGAGGCATGGGCGCAGGCGGAGTGGCTCAAGAAGGCGAAGAAGTACCCTCTCGACTGATCGCAGGGGCCGCGTCATCGATCAAGGTGTCGATGCCGGATTGCGCGCGTGCAAGGTGACCGCGAAGGCGATCCCGGTCGCGGAAGAGCCTCCGAGCCCGGCGTAGCAGGCCGGCGTCGTCGATGATCGCTCGGGGAACCATGACTTCCCGAAGGACCTTGTCGCGGATGTCGAACGAAGCGCTGCCCCGAGCGTGAAGTGCGAGTTGATGGCGGACCAGTTTCGAGTTCAGAAGCGCGATCAGGAGAAGGGGGTTCACTTGCGAGACGAGCGGGGTGAAACGATCCGTCGTGATCGCTCCATCTGCTTCGGCCGTGACGAGAACGGCGCTGCGACCGATCGAGGCGGCGCTCTTTGCGATGAGGCTGTCGCGATGGTTGGGGAGAAGGACATCGCCTTTGCGAACGCGTAGACGGAGACGCCCCTTCTTTGCTAGGTGGACGCCCTTCGCGGAGCGGAGAGAGATGGTGCCGTCATCGATGTCCGTGTCACCCACTTCAAAGAACCGGTAGTTGTCGTCGGGGACGAGATCACGGCGTGAGAACTGGCGGGACTCGACCTGGCAGAGGTCCGTCAGCCGGACGTGGGTCTGCTTCGAAAACGCCAGGGTCCCCATTGCTGCCGCCTGCACCCAGGGAACGTCCCACCGGCTGAGAGAGTAGAGGTCCCGAGTGGGGATCCGAGAGTGGGGACCACGCCAAGCCGCCAAGAGAGCCGGGATTTCGCTACGACCGGTCGGGCTACCTCTACGGTCGTAGCCGATGTCGGAGAGCGCCCAGTAGAACGTCCGGGCCCTGCTGGAGATCGATCGGACCGGTCGCGTGAACATGATCAGCGCGCCGGCAACGCCACAGTCGGTGTGAACGAAGGCTTCGGCGGGCAGGTTGATGAGGGCCGTCACGTGCACCGTCTTGGACAGGTGCTCTCGAAGAGCCTGGTACGCTCCGGCTTCTCCGTTGAGAACGCTGGTGGGAATTACGAGGACGGCGCGGCCACCGGGGGCCAGAAGTCGTGCGACCTTCTCGACGAACGGGATGATCTTGTGAACTCGTGTGCCGGCACCACGTTGCGCGCCGTTGCGGCTTGAAGCGTCCGGAGAGATCCAGTTCTCGAAACCGGCGAAGGGTGGGTTTCCCACGACGAGAGAGAAACCACCGCGGGGAACGGCAGCGGTGGTCTGCCTCCACGCTTGGAGATCAACCCTCAGGCCATCACCCTGGATGAAGTGAGCCTCCGGCGCGCCGTGGAGAGCGCAGTTCAGGACGCTCGTAGCGACCATGCGTTCCTGGATGTCGTTTCCGAACAGGACGGGACCCCTGGTCCTGTCGCGAGCCGTGGCGTGTAGGAAAGCGGAGAGGAGGAAGGTCGCCGAGCCACAGCTGATGTCGAATACCGTGTCCTCGGCAGTCGGCCCCGCTAGGGCGACGGCCAGGTCAGCGACCGGCTTGGGCGTGAAGTAGGCACCGAGGCTCCCGCGGAACGTCGAGCTTACGGCGTCCTGATAGAAGGTGCCGAGAATCTCGGCGTGCGTGTCGAGGTCGATCGTAGATCGGAGCGAGTAGCGGCATAGGTGCCCAAGGACCTGCCTAAGAGGCTCTTCGGCAAGGTCGAGGTCGATGAGTCTGGCGAACTGCTCGCAGCCCATTTCCGCAAGGGCCGTACGAACATACTTGCGGACCCTAGTCGAGAGCGGATCGGACTCGGACAACCAGCGGTTCAGCACGAGATCGTCAGGATGACGAAGTTCGTCGTGAATCTTGGCCGCGAGGAGAGAGAGGATCGTATCGAAGAGCTTCAGGCGGTCATGCCCGTGGCTCGCGAAAATCGTATCGCTCAGGAAGGAGACAACGTGCCGGAGTTCGACAAGGGAGATTACGGGTCGAAGATCGACGATCCTGAAGGCGCGCGAGGGATCAACGACCGCCGGGGGAACGAACGGTAGTGAGCCGCTGCCGTCAGTACGAACGAGGTAGGTGGCGAAGTCGGCCCCGTTCTTGGTGAAGGTGAGGAAGTCGGCGTGACGCCTTGCAGCGACGGCGCGCGCGCTCGCAAGGCCGTCAGCCGAGGGCGCAGAGTCCGGCGTACCGCGAAAGACGAGGACGTGGGGATGGCCGTTGTGGCGACGGTCAGTCGCGTGAAGAGCCGCGACGGGCTGCGGTTCGTCTCCGTTGGACGGTAGAAGCGAAGGCTGCTCGATGTGCGGCTCGTAGCCGAGGTCGTGGACGGACGTGGCGAGACGCGCGATGAGGGACGTTCCGGGGCGAGACGTGGTGCTCATATATCTTGGCCAAGGATATGGCGCGATGGGGACACATGGGCACGCGCGAGCGGGTCCGGTATCTACCGGTTTCTCCTCCGACTACCGCGAATCCAAAGGAGTTACGGCGACGGCATGCGCGGGATTGAGAATGTCCGTCGCGCATGTAGACTGGCCTGAAACGACGACCCGCGGGCTTTTCGGCCGGGTCCCAAGGACGGCTTCGGGACGCAGAGGTCGCAGGTTCAAATCCTGTCGCCCCGACCATGTAAGTGAGGCTGAACGCCGGAGTTACAGCGTACCTGCCCCGCGGCAGCACGGCCGACCCGCCCGGTTCTACCTCGGGACGTACGCGAGCGAGGAGAGCCGCGCGAACTACGACCGGCTGATCTGGCATTGGCTCGACGGCGGCCGGCAACTTCCTCGATCCGGAGGCTGCGGGCGCCGACACCGGACAGCAGCTCGTCGAAGCGGCTCCGCGCGGAAGAGGCAGGAGAGCGCTCCGCAGTCATCCAGCGATCAGAGAGGATCGTGTGATCGACCAGCGGCAAAGCCGCGAGCGCAAGCGCTGTCTAGAAGGCCTCGGGCGCACGGTCGAGTCGATCGGCAAGGCCGAACGCGGGAGTCACGGCTAAGGTCGGCGGCCCCGCGAGCAATCCCGGCCGCAGGCCCCACACACCGCGCAGATGAACCAGCCACACAGACCGCACCGCTCCATCGTGTGATTGATGTCGGAGTGGCAGCTCCAGCAGTAGTTGAAGTAGCCGCTGCCCGGCCCCGCGAATGCTCCGCCCGCGCCCGCGGGGATCGAACCCGCCCTCTGCGCGATGATCATAAGCTCGGCCGCGGGTGCGACATGAACGCCGCCGCCTGCGAAGACTCGGTACTCGATCTCGCTCTGCGGATCCTCAAAGAGGTGAACCAGGCTGGTCGTCCCCAGGACGGTGCCGACGAACCCCTTCGTCTTGTGCTTGACGATGGCACCCTTCGGGATTTGAGGCATGCGTTTCGAAGTCCTTCGAAGAGCTCGTCCCACCGCACAGCGTCGACCCGGTTGGGCGAGGTGACGTGCGCACCAGCGACTACCGTGCCTGTGGGCAGGGCCGCGACATCGGCCGGCTACAGCTCCACCGAGTCCACTGGTCTCCGGCAAGCCCGCGCCGGAGGCCGCCCGCGTGGCCGGGAGCGGGTGCCCTCTGGCAGCGACACTGTCCTCCCCGGAGAACGGCAGGTCGCGGCCCGGACCCGGGCACGCGGGGACCCTCCCAACGGCACGCCGAATGCGAAGCCCGCGTTCGCGTAGTTAGATGGCGGGCTTCGAGGTCCCGGAGGCCCGGAGGAAGAGATATGCCCGAGACGACGGAGGCCGGCTCGTTGGTCAGCGTCGATTTGCTCGACGCATCCTACCGGTCGGACGACTTCCCCAAGGACTGGACGCGGGAGCAGAGGCAGCGGGCGCTGGACCGGTACGGCAAGTGGCTGCGGCTGAAGCAGAAGCACCTGACGTCGCGCATGGCGCCGACCCGCGACATCGACCTGTTCTGGCACCTGCACATGCTGTCCCCGGTCGCCTACCACTGGGACTGCATGCGGCTCTTCGGCAAGCTCCTGGACCACAACGGCGGCTACGGCAAAGGCCCGGGTGAGCTGCCGGAGCTGCAGCGCGTCTTCGAGCGGACAGCGACGTGGTGGGAGCAGGAGTACGCCGAGCCCTACCGCGAGGACGGCAGGTGGCTGCGGGACGCGGTGCTCACCGACTGCTGGCACGACTGCCAAGACCGCTGCTGGCATGCCTGCCAGAACGAGGAGAAGTGACGTGCGCGGGTATGTCGAGGCCGAGCTCCGCGACCGCGGATTCGCCCATGTCCGCGGACCGCTCGATGCCGCCGGCTACCGTGACCTAGCGACGCGTTCGGAGACATCGTCGGCGAGGAATTCATTGCGCTCCGACCGGGCGCGCACGCCTACGTCGCGAAGCCCGGGCCCGTGCCTCTCCACACCGATCACCCCGAGGTCGACGTGATCGGGTGGTGGTGCGAGCGGCAGGACGAAGCCGACGGCGCATCTCTCCTGCTCGACGCAAGGACCGTGGTGGAGACACTCTCCGAGGGGGACCGGGCGCTGCTGCGACAGGTGGAGCTCTGGTGTCCCCCGCGGTCCGGGGGGCCTCCGACGCTGAGGTTCCCTGTGTTGAAGGCGACCGCGCGCGGCGAAGCGGTGTTCTGCTCTCCTTGGCTCAAGTCGGCCAACCCCATCCAGGCGCACGAGGAGGTGCTCGGGGCGTTCCGCGAGAAGCTCTCCGCTGCCGCCAAGCGATCAGCTGTCTCCGTGCGCCTCCAGGCCGGATCAGCACTCTTCGTCGACAACACGCGGGTGCTCCACGGACGGGGGGCGATCGGAGATCGCAGCCAGAGGCGGCTCCATCGTTTGTGGCTCGCGCGCCGCGGGGACGACGGGGCGCTGCCCGGGCAGCAGGCGTCCGGGCTCACACCGTGACACTGGGGGTAGCCGATGATGACAGGAGGTGGCACCGGCGGTCCGCGGCGGAGAACCGTTCGTGTCGCCCGCAAGCTGGACGGCGCGACCGATGACGTGGACGTCGCGGACGTGGGCAACCCCCGGTGGGACTGGATCTATGGAGGGAGCCAGGCCATCACTCCGAACACGTGGTCGGTGCTGTTCGTTGACGTGAGCTGCGACAAGGTGCCGAACGTCGAGCACTGGGGGATGCACGGCCCGTGCCCGCACATCATCAAGGTGTGCGTTATCCGTGAGGGAAGTGACCGCGACGCCCTGATCGAGCTTGCAGAACGATCCCGAAACAACCCCTACGTCGGATTCGAGCAGGACGCGGCCCGGCCGATGCTCAGGGGCATCCTAGCAGCGGCGGACCCCGGCTCCATTGCCGCGGCGATCGGGGAATCCACCGACGAAAGGGTCCGCAAGTTCCTTGAGATCGTGCGCGACGATGGCAGCCTCGATGGCCTCTTGGAGTTCCTCGAGTTCATTGCGGACGAGGTGCCCATGCGCGCCATGGTGCAGTTCGCAGAAGAAGCAAGGGACCCGCGGAACCGGAAGTGGGTAACGGACTTTCTCACGGCGGTGAAGGCGAGTCCCGACCGGACAACGAGGGACACTGGCTGATGGTCTCTTCGGCAGGCCGTGCCATCGAACGGCTTGCCCGATAGAGTTTGGTCAGACGGGAGCGTTCGTGGGCGACACGGTGCGTCTCATCTCGTGGAACACGGGGCGCCGGGCGCGGGCTCCCGAGCAGGCCGAAGCCATCCTCGGGCGCAAGCCGGACCTCGTAGCGTTGCAGGAGGTGACGTCGTCCTTGGCCGCCCTCTTCGAGAAACACCTCGGCGGCGGAGGACTCGCGCATCTCGCCTGGTCGAGTCCGCCTGCAGCTCCCGCGTCCCGGGACCACGGCGTCTTCATCGCGAGCCGCTACCGCCTGGAGCAGATCTCCTCGCTGAGCGTGCCGTGGCCAGAGAAGGTGGTGTCCGCGATCGTCCGGACGGGCGATCTCGGGCTTGAGTTCCACGCTGTGCACCTGCCGCCGGGATCGAGCAACGGGTGGGTGAAGATCGAGACGTTCGAGGGGATCTACCGCGGGCTCGTAGTGCCATCCTTGCTCCTCGACGGGCGCGGGGAGCACGCGTCTCCAAGAGACCTCCCCGCCGCGGATGGCCCGGACGAGGCGGTCCTTCCACGTCTTCGTGTGCCTGCCGCAGGGCGTCTCGACCTCCTGCTCCTGACTCAGGCCGCCCGCCCAAGCCCCACCGGCTATCATCCCGGACGGTGATCGACCCCAAGTGCGACCTCGTCGCCCGCATCCTCAAGGACGTCGTCGCGCAGCTCCGGCTCAACGTGGCCCCCGAGAAAGCGTGGGCCGAGGCGAGCCGCGCCTTCGCGATGGCGCAAGAGAAGGAAGACGTCGAGCTCTTCGTCGCGATCGAGGAGAAAAGCCTCGAAACGCTCGGCGCGATCGTCCACCAGTGGTCCAGCGGCGAGCGCAAGTTCATCGAGCACGACCGCGAGGTCCTGAAGCGCGCGCTCAAGGCCTTCCGCAAGCGGCTCAACCTCGCGCGGCTCGACGCGGAGTCCACGATGGGCCACGGCCCCATGAGCTCCGGCCGCGAGTCCTCGATCGTCGGCGTCCGCGCGCCGGACCAGTACCCGCAGGAAGTGTGGGACGAGCTCGTCCGGCAAAAGCGCCTCGTCGCCGGGCGCGACGGCGTCTACGAGCTCCCGCCGGAGGGATAGGAGGGGGCCTCGGGGGCCGCCGTGCGAGCCGCGCGCACGTACTCGGCGATCCGCCCCACCGCGAGCTTCTGGCCGGCTCCCTCGGGCGCGAACGCGAGCCCCATCGCGAAGCGGTCGCCCTCGGCCCTCGACCAGATGACGCGCGAGAGCACGACGACCGGGTGGAAGTGGCCGCCGAGGAAGAAGCTGAGGTTCAGCTCGGATCCGACCGGCAGCGCCGTCGCGGCGACCAGGCACGCGCCCTCCTCGCCGATGTTCCTGACCGTGGCCCGTTGCGCGTCCGTGCAGCACAGGTTCGGCGCGAACAACGCCGGGGTCTCCTGGTCGAGCCTTGGTGCCGCCCGCCGTTCCCTCATCCATCGGGAAGGCTAGCGCGCCCGCGGTCGCCGGCCTGCCCCGCGGGTGGCGATGCCGCCTCAGGGCGGGACATCACCGCGTGCGGCCCGCGATGGCGAGCAGGATCTTGCGCTCGTCGGCGCCCCACTCGCGCGTCGTGTCGGCGAGGAGCGCCTCGGCGCGCGACCGCGCGGCAGCGGGGTCGATCGCGGCGAGCGCCCGGATCCCGTCCACGAGATACCTCGGCCGCGGGCCGTCCACGTACGCGAGGATCGCCGCCTCGGCCTCGCGGCCCATGCCCTCAAGGCCCGCGAGCGCGTAGACCTCGAAAGCCTCCCACTCGCCGCCCCGTTTCAGCGCGGCGACGCACGCCGGGACCGCGCGCGGCTCCCGCATCCGGCCGAGCGCCATCGCGAGCGACGCGAACATGTACTGGTCCTCCTCCACACCGAGGCGCTCGAGCAGGTAGTCGCGCACGACCGCGGAGTCGATCGCGGTGGCGCTGTCCACGATCGCGCCCTTGATCCACGCGGGGGAGGCGGCGTCCTTGAGCACGTCCACGATCACGTGCTCCTGGCCCTCGACGCGGGCGGCCGAGAGGAGCCGGTCGAGCCAACTCGTGCCCATCGGCCCGCCCTCCACGCCCCGCAGGAGCGCCGCGACGGCGAGCGTCCGGTCCGTGCCGAGGGCCTCAAGCGCGCTCAGCGCCTCCTTCGTCGCCTTGGGATCCGCCTGGTTCGCGAGGCAAAGGTACGCCTTGTGCGCCGCGTCCAACGCGTCCGCACGCACGCCGAGCCTCGCCGCCGCCGCCTTCGACTTCTCGAGGTCGAGGGTGTGCTTCGTCGGCCACAGCGGCAGCGCGGCCGGCAGCGACTCCGGGATCGGCGTGCCCGTGGGCGCCGCGGGCGCTGCTGCCCCCTTCCCCTCGCCCCCGATGCCCCCCTTCACCCCTTCCAGCTCGGCGACGCGGTGGCGAAGCTCGACCACCTCCGCCTCGCGCGCGAGATCCATCGGCCGGGCGTCCGCCCTCCGCGCGACCTCCGGCTCGCCGCGCCGCGCGAGCCCCGCGCCGAACCCCGCCGCGCCCGTCGCCATCGCGACGCCGACCACGAGAACCGCCGTTTTCGCTTTCATGACGCCTCCGAGAAGGACCGTGCGGTCCGCGAGGAACCAGGGAACGACCATCACCGAGTGGAGCAGCGCGGGCGAGAGCCGCGACCGGAGCAGCAGCCGCGCGCGCTGGAGCCGCGTGGTCACCGTGGACGAGGGCACGTCGAGCAGCCGCGCCGTCTCCCCCACCGAGAGGCACTCGAGGTAGTAGAGGACGACCGGGTCGCGGTAGCGCGCGGGCAGCCGCGCCACCTCCCGGCGTACGACCGCCGCGACCTCGGCGCGCGACGCCTCGTCGAGGGGCGTCGCCGGCCGCGCGAGCCGCTCGGCGATCTTGAGCTCGCGGCGCGCGAGCGCCTTCCGGCGGTACGCGATCCGCACGACCGCCGCGAGGAGCCACGGCAGGACCGCGACTTGGGGCGCGTCGGGCCGCGCGAGCAGCGCGTGGTAGGCCGCCTGCACGGAGTCCTCCGCGTCCTCCCGCGACCCGATCCGCCGCGCCGCCGCGAGGAGCCGCGGCCGCGTCGCCCGCACGATCTCCTCCATCGCCGCGGCGCTCCGGTCCCGCCGGAACTGCTCGAGAAGGGCCTCCAGCCGGTCCACGCCCCTATTAGTGCAGGCGGGAGCGCCCCGGTCCCAAGAATCCGAGGGGGCCTCTGGGGCCGGTCTACCAGTGCCATTGAAAACACCACGCCCTCGAAACTACAATGATCGTGCGCAGGGAGGGTCGGCAATGGCGAAGCGGGTTCTCATCCTTGCATCCATCTTGTCGCTGGTCGCGTGCGGCGGCGGCGGCGGCAGCTCCGGACAGGCCGCGCCGCCCCCCGGGCCCCCTGCGCCTCCCGCGCCGAGCGCGCTCAACGGCCGCATCGAGGTCTTCCTCCCGGTCGAGGAGACCGTCCTCGAGACCGAACCGAACGGGACCCAGCTCCAGGCCCACTACCTCGGCGAGCTGGAGAACGGGCGCACGGTCTCGGTGCTCGGCCACGTGATCGCCGGCGCCGACGCCGACGGGGCCCTCGACGCCTTCTCGTTCCTCGCGCCGACGCGCACGCGCCTCGAAGTGAACCTGTCGTTCGACGCGGTGGCCTCGCCCGACATCTTCCTCGGCCTCTGGGACTTCACCGTGCAGCAGTACGTCCAGGTCCATCAGGCGCAGCAGGGACCGATGTCGGCGGTGATGCACGTGAAGGGTCACTGCGCCCTGGTCGTCTTCGCGTACGCCGCCGAGACGACCTACGTCCTGACCGCCGCGGCGCACACCGCGAGCGTGGTGTCCGAGAGCGGCGGGACCGAGCTCTTCTATCAGGGTCAGTACGTCGGCGAGGTGCTGCTCGGCGACGTCGTCACGGTGTTCGGCCACGGATCGGCGGGCGTCAACGACTTCGACAGCGTGACCGTCGTGTGCCCCGAGGCGATCAGCCTGGACCTCGCCGTCGGCATCCCCGCGACCGGCCTGCCGGAGGACGCGGAGTTCGACATCCTCGTCTACGACCTGACCAGCGGCGACGCCCCGCCGCCCGAGCTCGCCTACTTCGTGTGGGGCGGCTCGGCACTGAATCTCGCGAAGGGCTCGGTAACCGTCGAGGCCGGCAGCCTCATCCAGATCTATGTCCACGCGTTCACGGGCGACGCGGACTGGTCGCTGGCGATCCGCGGCCTCGCCCCGCCGCCCGCCCAGGCCGCGCTCGCCGCCGTGCCGGCGGGACGCGGCGCGCCGCCGGCGCCCGCGGCCCGGCTGCTGCCGGACTTCCCGGCCGGGCCGGAGTTCGTCCCGGGAGAGGCGCTCGTGCGCCTGAGGGCCGGGGCCGCCTGCCCGACCGGCTGCAGCGTCGTCGGGGCGGTCCCGGAGAGGTGCTCGACGCTCGGTTTCGCCGTCCCGCCGGGGCTCGACGCGGAGGGGCAGCGCCGGTTCACGCTCCGCACGATCGCGTGCCTCGGGCGGCGGGCGGACGTCCAATATGTGGAGCCTAACTTCATCCGGCGGGCGCTGCGCGAGCCGAACGACACCTTCTACAACTTCCAGTGGCACTACCCGATGATCAACCTGCCGCAGGCATGGGAGATCACCGTCGGGGAGCCCGACGTGATCGTCGCGGTCATCGACACGGGCATCGCGTCGCACCCCGACCTCGAGGGCCGGAACGTCCCGGGCTACGACTTCATCTCCGACCCGGACATGGCGCTCGACGGCAACGGCATCGACGCGGATCCCACCGACCCGGGCGACGGGGGCCCGTTCGCGTGGAGCTCGTTCCACGGCACCCACGTCGCGGGCACGATCGGCGCCAACACGAACAACGACGACGGGGTCGCAGGCGTCACCTGGATCGGGCGCATGATGCACCTTCGGGTCCTCGGCTTCGGCGGCGGGACGGATGCGGACATCGCGAACGCGATCCTCTACGCGGCGCGGCTGCCCAACAGCTCCGGCACGCTGCCGGCGGAACGGGCGCACATCATCAACCTGAGCCTCGGGGGCCCGGGGTTCAACCAGACGGTGGCGGACGCGGTCGCCGACGCCCGGGCCGAGGGCGTCGTCGTCATCGCGGCCTCGGGCAACGACAACACGAGCGCGCCGTTCTACCCCGCGGGCTACGACGGCGTGATCTCGGTCGGAGCCGTGGACCTCGGCGGCAACCGTGCGCCCTACTCCAACTACGGCTCGACCCTCGACATCGTCGCCCCCGGCGGGAACACCGCCAAGGACGGAAACGCGGACGGCTACGTCGATGGGGTCCTCTCCACCCTGCTCGACGAGAGCGAGTTCCCGCCGTTCCCCATCTATCGATTCAATCAGGGCACGTCGATGGCCTGCCCGCACGCGGCCGGCGTCGCCGCGCTGATGCTGTCGGTCAACCCGGACCTCACGCCCGCGGAGGTCGAGCAGATCCTCAAGGCGACGGCCGCGGACCTCGGGACGACGGGCGTCGATCCGCAGTTCGGCCACGGGCTCATCGACGCCCACGCCGCGGTCTCCGCGGCGCAGTCGGTCGGCGCGCCCCCGCTCCCCCCGAACCTCGCGCTCTCGACGGCGGCGATCGGCTTCGACCGGACCGAGACGACGAAGCGGATCCGGGTCTCCAACGGAGGGGGCGGCATCCTGCACGTCGATCCGCCGACCGTCTTCCTCGCGTCGGGCGAGACCTGGCTCGACGCCGCGCTCGTGCCGGGCACGGGCGTCGCCTCGGACACGGCGGCGCTGGACGTGACCGTGGACCACACCGGCCTCGCCGACGGCATCTACTTCGGCCGGGTCTACCTCGAGTCCAACGGCGGCGCGCAGCTGATCCTCGTCCTCATGCGCGTGCAGGCCGTGGCGCCCTCGCCGCCCTCGATCCCGATCTCGGTCCGCGCGATCCGCGTGGCGGACGGCACGGTCGCCAAGGAGGTCGTCGTGAACCCCGCGACGCTCGATCTCACGTTCCGGCTCACGGGGCTCGCCGCCGGCGAGTACCGGATCGAGGCCGGGGCCGACGCCGACGGCGACGGCCAGCTCTGCGAGCCCGGCGAGATCTGCGGCGCGTACCCGGTCGTCACGTATCCGACGACGGTGAGCCTGCGGGCGGGCGAGGAGCTGGGGCCCTTCGTGTTCACCGTCGCACCCTCGGGGATCCTGCCGGCGAGCGGGCCGTGACGCCGCGAGGCGGGCATCGACAATCCACGTTGAATCGCGCGGCGTGGAGGCGGGGAGCGCCGACGAGCACGAGGCGGAGGGGGGCCGGGGGGCCGAGGACGGCGGCCGGCGCCGGCGGGGCCGGGACCGCTGAAACCGGCCCCCGAAGCCCCCCCCTCATCCAAAACCGCGGCGCCGTCCGATATCCGTGGTATCGTTCTTCTTAGAGTTTGGGTGCGCGGATCGGTCCGCGCGACAGTGCGTCCCGCATAACCTCCTGCGCAGCAGGGTTGGCTCGACCGTACTGACCGGCCTTGCCTGACCCGATTTCGACACACGCTGCGCAAGTTCGAGGAAACCGCTATTTCCCTTTCCAACGCGGCCACGGCCGCAATCCATCCCGCCGGGGCGGGGTCGTTCCACGACCTCCGCCTCCACCCGCTGACGCTCGACGCGCTCCAGCGGATGAACATCACCGAGCCGACGCCCATCCAGGCGGCGGCGATGCCCGCGCTGCTCGCGGGCAAGGACGTCATCGGACAGGCCCGCACGGGGTCCGGGAAGACGCTCGCGTTCGGCATCCCCGCGCTCGAGCGGCTCGACCCGCACTCGCGCGCGGTCCAGGTCCTGATCCTCACCCCCACCCGCGAGCTGGCCGTCCAGGTCGCGGGCGTGCTCGAGCAGATCGCGGCGCGCCGCCAGATCGGCGTCGCGCAGGTCTTCGGCGGCCGCCCGATGGGCGCGCAGCGCGAGCGGCTCCGGCGCGGCCCGGCGGTCGTCGTCGGGACGCCCGGGCGCGTGCTCGACTTCCTCCGCCAGGGCGTGCTCCGGCTCGAGGGGCTGAAGCTGCTCGTCCTCGACGAGGCCGACGAGATGCTCGACATGGGGTTCGCGCCCGACGTCACGCGCATCCTCAACGCGGCCCCGCGGGCGCGGCAGACGGCGCTCTTCTCGGCGACCGTCCCGGACTGGGTCCGGAACACGTCGAGGCACTACCTGAAGGACCCGGTCCACGTCTCGGTGGACCCGCGACCCGAGGACTCGGCGCCGATCGAGCACATCGCGTACGACGTGCCCGAGGGCGGCAAGTGGCAGGCGCTCTGCGACCTGCTCGACCACCGCGGCGAGGATTCGATCCTCGTCTTCGGCCGCACGAAGCACGGAGTGAAGAAGCTCGCGCGGAACCTCCTCCAGGCGGGCTACCCCGTCGAGGCGCTCCAGGGCAACCTCTCGCAGCCCAAGCGCGACCGGGTGATGCAGGCCTTCCGCGACGGCCGCGTGCGGATCCTCGTCGCGACCAACGTCGCGGCGCGCGGGATCGACGTGACGTCGATCACGCAGGTGATCAACTACGAGCTGCCCGAGTCGTCCTCGCTCCTCACGCACCGGATCGGCCGCACGGGCCGCATGGGCCGGAAGGGGCAGGCGATCACGCTGCTCGCGCCGGGCGACGGCCCGAAGTGGCGCGACCTCGAGAAGGGCCACGGCAAGCGGATCGCGCGCTCCCCGTGGAGGGGAGCGAAGGCCGCCATCGAGGCGACGCCCGAGCAGGTGATCGCGACCGTCCCGCAGCGGCCGGTCGCCCCGCCGCGCGTCGTCTTCTCGGGCCACCGCCGTCGCCGGTAGGACGATCATCAAGAGGGGGTTCGGGGGCCGCCCGAGCCCCCCTGTTGGCGCCCGCACGGTGCATCGCGGTACGATGGCGCCATGCGATGGGCGTTCCTCTCGGCCCTCTTGCTTCTCGCCGCCGGACCGGCACCGGCGCAGGACGGCTGCGACTCGGGCATCGAGGAGGACAGCCCGCCGACCGGGCCCGAGGAGCCTGAGCCGAAGAGGCCGGCACCCGAGCGGAAGCCGGAGCCGGCACCGGGAGCGCGCGGGGGCACGCCTGAGAGCGAGCTCACGCCGCCGACGGCGGAGGAGATCAACAGGGCGATCGACCGCGGGATCGAGTGGCTCAAGAAGGCGCAGAAGGAGACCGGGACGTGGGGCCCGTGCGTCTCCGGCGGCACCTACGGGCAGGACGGCGGCGGCGGGCCGTGCTACCACCTCGGCCCGACCGCGTTTTCCGTGTTCGTGCTCGCGACGTGCGGGGTCCCGCGCAACGACCCGGTCATGAAGAAGGGCCTCGCGTGGGTCGAGAAGGCCGGCAAGAGCCCGTACCAGTACAAGAGCTACGAGTCCTCGGCCGTGATCCTCATGCTCACCGCCGTGAACGGCACCGCGCCGCCGGCGGCGGGCAAGAAGCTCCCGCGGGGCAGGGCCGGCTTCCGCGCCGACGAGTGGAACTCCCTCGAGGCGCGGGTCGAGCACCTGCTCCAGAACCTGCAGGACCAGGGCGGCTTCGGATACTGGGTCAGGAAGCGCGGCTACGCCGACGTCTCCGCGACCCAGTTCGCGATTCTCGCGTTGCGGCAGGCGTCCTTCGCCGGCTACCCGGTGGAGAAGGTCAAGACGGACGTGTGGAGGCGCACGGCGAACTACCTCGACGGACTCCAGGCCTCGTCCGGCGGCTTCCCATACCACGGCCCGCACGCGCCGAGCGCCGGGATGACCGCCGCCGCGGTCTCGTCGCTCCTCATCTGCCGGGAGCAGATGGCGCTACGGAAGGAGAAGGCGACGCCTGAACTTGACGAGGCGATCGAGGAGGGTCTCCGCTACCTCGACGCGAACTTCGACGTGACCCAGAACCCGTCGCCGCACTTCGAGGGACACACGCACTACAACTACTGCCACCTCTACGCGATCGAGCGCACGGGCGTGCTCTCGGGCCGGCGCGAGCTCGGCGGCAAGGACTGGTACGTCCGTGGCGCGGCCTACCTCGTCAGGGAGCAGCACGAGGACGGCCACTGGGACGACAACAGCTGCATGAAACCGAAGGACGTCCTCGGCACCTGCTTCGCGCTCCTCTTCCTCAAGCGCGCGACGCCGCCCGCGGTGACCCTGTCGGGCGACTGAAGCTCAGGCCTTCGGCTTGCGCACGAGCGAGAAGCCGTGCGTGTCGCCCGCCTTCCCGTCGGCCCACATCGTCCACGCCGTCTTCAGGTGGTCGTCGTCCACGAACGTGAAGACCGCGTCGTGCATGTGCATGTCCTTCGCCGGGTCGAGGTTGCTGCCGCCCGCGAACCGGAACGCGATCGTCCCCTCCGGCGACTTCGGGTCGGCCTTCATCCGAGGCTGGTTCCCGAGCGCGCAGTAGTGCGTGAGCACAAGGTCGTCGCCGTCGAGGTAGTACATCGTGATCATCTCGTGCGCGGTCCCCGGCAGGAGCGTCTCGATCACCGCGCTCCCGGCCGCCGTGACCCGGTAGGCCGCCCCCACCGCGCCCGCGGGCTTGCCGTCCTCGCCGGCCGTCAGCCACTCGCCCGCGAGCTTCTTCATCCGCTCGAACTGCGGGTTGGTCCTCGCCTTCGGCGCGGGCCCCTCCTCGCCTGCGAGCACGAACGCGCCCGCCATGAGCACGAACAGCAGGATCCTACGCATCGGCTCCCCCGATTCCCGGCCGGCCAACCGGCCCGAGCGGCGACACGCGCGTGAGGATACCAAGCGGGCCGGCCCCCGAGGCCCCCTCTCCTCACGGCGTGTCGTGGTACTCCGCGATGGGCGCGGCCGGCAGCGTCGTCGCCGTGTCGCGTCCCGCGTGCCGGAAGGACGGGTAGTCCGCGAGGATCTGCCGCCAGCACGCGTGCGGCTGCGAGGACTGGCTCGAGTGGTTCGCGTCGTTGCACCAGCGGGGCGGCGCGTTCTCGGACTCCATCACGCACGCGATGTCCTGCACGCCGTCCTGGTACTCGTCCACGAGCATGGGCCCGACGCTCCACGAGAGGCGGAAGAGGAAGTGCGACGCCTCGTGCATGAAGATGAAGGTGGACGCGTGCTCGGGCACGATCATGAACCGGCCCGAACGTCCGAGCCCCGCCGACGCCGTGACCGCGCCCGTCATCGGCACGTCCCACGTCGCCGAGGGCCAGACGAGGATGTCGAGGTTGGACCTGTTCACGGGGGCGCTGCCAAAGACGAACTGCGACGCGGGGAGCCCCGGCGCCACGGCGTCGTAGAACCGGATCCGGTGGACCCGCACCTGGCCCTCGGAGATGTTCCAGATCCCGTTGTTCGCGGCGACGAGCGAGGCATAGAGGCTCTGCATCCGCGCGAGGCTCACGTTCTCCGTGATGCCGACGTGCCACGTGACGCCGACCGGCGGGGCCGTCCCCGGCGGGACGCTGGGCTCCGACGTCACGGCGCCTGAAGGAGGGGGGACCGGGCCCGGCGCCTGGCTCTCGTCGTCGTCGTCGGGGCTCCCGCCGCCGCCGCACGCGAGCGGCAGGAAGAGGAGCAGGATCGCGGCGAGGCGCTTCACCGGAAGAGCTCCACGTCGAGGTGCCCGCCCGCCTCCGTGAAGAGCACCTGCGGCTCGTCCTCCCCGTCGAGGACGACGACGCACACGGCGCCAGAGCGGAGGCCGGTGAGCACGAACGCGCCCGTGCGGTCGGTCTCGGCAAGGGACTCGCGCGCCTCGCCCTGGCTCGCGCGGAGCACGACCCCTGCCCGCGGCGGGCGGACGCTCCCGCGCAGCGCGAGGCCTTCGTCGAGGTCGATACCGGGTTTCCCCATGGCCTCCCCCACCACGAGCCGGCGCTGATAGGGGCGGTGCCGCGGCGAGACGACGTGGAGTGTCAGCTCCTCGCCCTCGGGCAGGCGCTCCAGCCGGAACGCGCCGCGCGCCCGCGCGGTCGCGAGGCGCTCGAGCCCGCGCGTGACGTACACCTCCGCCTCGACGGGCACGAAGCCCTCGACGCGGCGGGGCGTCCCGAGGCGCAGGATCGCGCCGTCGGCCGCAACCGTCGTGGAGGGCGCGCCCGCGGGGTGCGTGGCGCGGAGCTGCATCGGCCCGAAGGCCGGCGCGTCGAGCATGAACCGGCCCTCCTCGTCTGTCACGGCGCTCCGGAAGGACTGGCCCGGTTCGAGGACGCAGCAGGAACGGGGAGTCTCCAGCGTCACCGTCGCGCCTTGGAGCGGCCGGCCTAGCGGATCCAGCACGACGCCGCGGATCCGCGGGGGCTCAGGCGCGCCGACGGCCACCAAGGCGAGCGATGCGACCACAAGGGCGCGCCTCATCTGCCGTCTAGACCTGCCGCGCCCGGTGCCCGGATGCAACCCCTAGTCCGCGGGCCGTCGGACGGGAGGGGTCGCCTGGCCCCGCCCGCTGGGGGCCTCGGGGTCGCCGTGCGCACGGCCCCCGAGGCCCCCTCACTTTGCCTACTCGGGCGGGGCGAGGAGCTTCCAGGAGAGGAGGCCGATTTCCCCGGCGGCCTCCTTCTCGGGGAAGCCCGGCAGGGTGATCACGCCGTCCACGACGCGCGGGTCGAAGTTGACGGTCATCTTCGCGTGCTCGCCGTTGAAGTCGCGGCGGATGCGGACCTGCTCGCCGGCCGACATGAAGCCGGTGATCTCGAACGGGAGCGGCTGCCCGTTCCCGCCGTCGAGGACGTGGTCCTGGAAGTAGTTGTCGGCATAGAGGAACCCGTGGACGTGGCCGAGGGGGCCGCCGTTCGGGTCGCCGAAGAGGATGTTGCCGCTGCCCTCGCACGGACCCTCGTAGACGCCGTCGCCGTCGTCGTGGAGGATCGGCTCGCCGGCGTCGTACTGGTTGTCGCCGTCCTGGTCGGTGTAGCTCTCGCCGTCCGTGAGCGCGATGAAGAGCAGGGCGTCGTTCTCGTCGTCCTCGTACTGCAGCGTGTCGGCCATGTAGATGTTGCCGCGGACGACGATCGCGATGCGGGTGCCGTCCACGGGGCTCTCCACGATCCTCGACGTGTCGCCGGACGGCTCGATCCAGAGGTTGCCGTCCACGAAGTAGATCTTGTTGTTGCCGTCGTAGGAGACGGAGATCCGGTCGATGCCGCTGCTCTCGTACGGGTCGCCGAGGAAGTAGTTGGTGTTGTCGAACTTGAACCCGGTCTTCGTCGCGAGGTCGGTCCGGAAGTTCTTCACGAAGATGTGGCGGGGGTCGCTCGAGGGGAGCCGCCCGCTCAGGTTGAACGGGGCGGAGGAGTCCACCGTGAAGTCCGCGATCTCGTGGTAGTTCATCGCGGTCAGGTCGGGGGGCACGATCGGGGCCGCGTTCGGCCTCGGCTCGCCCCCCACGGCGTTGCCCGTGATCGCGCCGGTCGCGACCACGTTGCCGTTGATCTCGGACTCCCCGTTGAGGGCAAGGTTGCCGTGCACGTACACCTTGCCGTTGACGATGTCCTTCGAGGACCCGGAGCCGCCGAGCCCGAGATCGCTCCCGGCGTTCCCCGACCGGTTGCCGGAGAAGATGGGGTAGTCGCGGATCGGATGGAACTCGCGACCCCACCGGGTCTCGATGGAGACGGCCGAGCGCCCGTAGGACGCGCTCGAGACGACCGTGTAGGTCCGGTCCGCCTCGCCGACGACCGAAGCCCAGTAGGCGCCGCCGCCGAACGCGACCGGTTGGCTGCGGCTCGCGAGCGCCGACGTCTCCCCGATCTCGACCGTCGGGAGGACGTTCGCGACGGCGTCGGCCGCCGCGGCCTCCGCGATGTACATGGCGTTCGTCTGCTCGCCTCGCGCGCGCTGCGCGTTGGACTCGACGGAGACCATCGAGAGGAATCCGTACGAGAGGCACGCGATGATCATCGCCGCCGAGAGGCAGACGACGAGGACGGCGCCCCGTTGCGAGTCGCGGTATCGATGCATGGCAGTACCTCAGTTCCTGAGCCGGACGGCGGTCGTGGCCGTCCGGGCGATCACTCGGCCCTTGGAGTCGCGGCCCTCGAGCGAGAGCCGGATGACGAGCGCCTCGCCCTCCATGGCGAAGCAGAGGCCCCGTTCGTCGACGAGGCCGTTCCCGTTGTCGTCGGCGCCGTTCGGGAATTCGCCCTGGAGGTAGGAGCGGACCCCGCGCGCGAGGAGTGTCTCCTGCTCGGAGACAAGGCCGGGGTTGCGGATGAAGACGACGCACCCTTCGTCCACGAGGCCGTCGCTGTCGTTGTCGGCGCCGTCCGACGTCTCGTCCGGGCGCCACTCGATCCGCACCGGCCCGCCCCAGGACACCTGCTCGTCCTGGTAGTCGAACGCCTGGCGGTAGGTGACGCCGGCTGCGCCCGCGGGCACCGCCGGCGAGAGCGTCTCCGCCCCCGCCTGGATGAGCTCGCGCTCGATGCGGTCGAGCAGCGCGCCCGCCTTCGCCTCGAGCCGTCCGGCCGTGAGGCCCGTGCCCAGCGAGTCGGTGCTGGTCGAGACGAGACCCGTCGTGGCGACGAGCGCGACGCTCAGGATCACGACGGCGATCGCAAGCTCGATCAGGGAGAAGCCCGACTCGTTGCGGCGCACGGGCTACTTCCTCACGAGCAGGCTGTTCAGCTCGACGTGCCGGGCGCCGCGAGCGCCCTTCCACTCGATCCGCACGGTCACCGGGAGGATCACGTAGTCGTGCGAGTGGTCCTCCGTGTCGATCACGCCGTCCGCGTTGAGGTCGCGGCCGGCGACGTCCTCGCGCAGCTCGGGGCCTTCGGGGCCATCGGCCGTCGGGAACCTCAGCTCCCCGATCGACGCGTTCACCGCGTCCAGCGCGGGCGTAAGCTCCGGGACCGCGAACTCCCGCGAGAGGAGGGGCTCGGTCGTCCGGGAGAGGGTGCCGGTCGCCTTCTTCACGAGCCCGCCGAGCAGCCCCCCCGCCCCCCCCGTGGACTGCGTCTCTTCGGCCACCTCCGCCGTCCGGGTGTCGCGCGCATAGGCGACGAAGAGGGTCTCGAAGGGCACGTCGCCGACTTGCATGCCCTCGATGAAGCAGCGCGCCGCCCGCAGGGCCTGCGCGCTCTCCTGGTTGGTCTGCATCGTCGCCATGCCGGTCGCGGTCGAGCCGGCCAGCGACAGCAGGCCGACGAACATGACGGACATCCCGCAGAGCACCTCCACGGCGGAGAAGCCTCTGGAACGGGAGCGTGAAGGGGAGGGGTTTCGCCCGGTGGTCATCATGTGCATGAGACTCCTACCGGGCGGCTGGCTGCCTTATCGGAGGGGGCTCCGACGTAGGCCCTGTTAGCTTTGCGCCCCCGGCTTTCGCCGGGTTTGCCTTTTTCCGGGCTTACCCGAACGCTAGCACCGCTCCCCGCGGGGGCAAACGCGCCCGCGAGTGTCCGGCTCGATTCGATACTCTTCGCGGTTCAGTATCCCGGGAGGCTCGCGTAGGTGTCTTCCGCGCCGATGCCGTCCCCGTCGAAGAACGCAAGGGGCACGGAAGCCCAGAGCGCGCGGAGGATCCCGGCGACCGCGTAGTCCCGCCGGTGGGCGCGGAGCGCCTGCCGTCCCGGCGCCCACGCCGGGTCCGGCACGCGCCAGATCGCGCTCGCGGAGCGGCCGTCCCGGAGGACGTGCAGCAGGACGACCTCCTCCTCCGCGCCCACGGACTCGACGGAGGCGGTGCGCTGGAGCGGCAGGTGCACGCCGATGCGGTCGCGGAGAAGCGCGAACTCCTCGGGGACCACCCGCTGCGCCGGGACCGTCCGCTGGAGGTCCCTGAGATCGTGCAGCTCGCCGTTCGCATAGAGGCAGGCCGTGCGGGTCGGGGTCCGGACGAAGAGGATCGCGACGTAGGTAGGCTCGCCGAGCCCGAAGTACTCGACGCCGTAGAGCTCCGTGAGACCCTCGGACTCCGCCTTGCGCACCGCCGCCCAGAGCGCCTCGGCCGGCGCCTCCGCGAGCCGCTCGGACGCGACCCGGTGCACGAGCGTCGCGATCCCGGCCTGCGCGCCCGGATCCGCCACCTGCGCCAGCAGGCTGCGCACGTCTGGTCTCAGGTACGATCCTCTATTCCCGACAGGCGTCTCCGCGCCGCGCTCGCAACTTGAGAGCAACGCGGCCGCCATGAGCATCACCCGACCGCGCATCCCCCAAAGCCTATCGCCCCTTCCCGAACATGGGGCGGAATGTCACCGGTGCATCACCGCGGACGCGCGGGCAGAGGTCGCGCCGCTGGCATCCGCGGATAGCATGTCCGTCCCATGAAAAGGCTGCTTCCTCTCCTCCTCTCGACGCTCGTCCTCTTCGCCGGCTGCGGTTCGGGCGACTCCTTCAATCCGTCCGCGGAGCTGCTCGCGGCGGCCCAATGCACGGGCTTGAGCCTCGAGGACCTCGTCGAGGTCTACAACGAAACGCTCGACCTCCTGGATTCGATCGGCGGCGTGATCCCGCCGAACATGACGTACAACATCGCGACCGGCGCCTACACGATCACGATCTCGCTCGGGGACATCGCGGGCATCGTGTCGTCGCCGAACAACCTCGCGGACGGCCTCGGCGTCGGCGAGACGGCGACCGCCACGTGGGACCTGAACGGGGGGCTCGCGGGGGCGGGGGAGGTGACCGCGGAGGGATCGTTCACGGTCGCGCGGGCCACCGCCACGAACTACACCGTGAGCGGGCAGGGCGGGACGGCGGACGGCACCTGCCAGTTCGACTTCTCAAGCCTCAACTTCGCGGTCAACACGACCAGCGGCCTCGGACCGGTCGGCACGATCGTGTTCGAGGGGACGACGCCGGACGGCACGCTCGACGGCACGATGACGTTCAACGGCGGGGACACGGCCCGGATCGTGGCGACGTTCGACGGCGTGAGCTACACGTTCTTCCTCGACCTCCTCACGTTCGAGCCGATCTTCTAGCGGCGAGGCCCGGGCCCACAGGACGCCCGCGGGCCCCGGGTTAGAGTGTCGGGCGCGATGCTCCGCTTCCTCCGCCGGTGGCGCGCGTACCTGTTCTGGGGCGTCTCCTTCGCCCTCCTCGCCGTCGCGCCCGGCGGGTGATGAGGGCGGCCCTTCGACCCAGCGGCCCAGGTTCTGGGCCTGCCTCGCGGTCGTCGTCGTGATCATCGGCCTCGCGATCGCTCGCGCGCGCGGCGGGGCCCGCGAGCGCCACCGGCGCGGCGGAAGGGCCCCGTAGCGCCCGAGCGGGAAGCCCCTCCGCCTGCCGCCTCGATTTGGGGCACCGGAGGATGCCGCTCCCCCCGCCGTCCCCCGTTCGGAATAGCATCGAGATATGAAGCGCATGTTCCTGCTCCTCGCCCTCCTCCTCGCCGCGTGCGGCGGCGGATCGGGCCCCAGCGCGGAACTCCTTGCCGCGGCGCAGTGCACCGGGCTCGGTCTCGAGGACTTGAGGGAGGTCTTCGAGGAGGTCACGGGCTTCCTCGCGTCGATCGGAGGCACCCTGCCCCCGAACGTGACTTACACGGCCCCGGACTACTCGATCACGATGTCGTTCGGGACGATCGCAGGTTCGGTCACGTCGCCCGACGACATCAGCGACGGCATCGACGCCGGCGAGGCGGCCACCGCGAGCTGGAACCTCGCGGGGACCGTCGCGGGCAACGGCACGTTCACGCTCGACCGGATCGCGGCGCAGCAGTTCGCCGTGAGCGGCGACGGCTCGGTGGTCGACGGAGCGTGCGTCTTCAACGCCACGAACGTCGACCTCGACATCGACCTCGCGTCGAGCCTCGGGCCGGTCGGCTCGTTCGACTTCAACGGCGTGACGCCCACGGGCCCGATCCTCGGCACGATGACCTTCGACGGGTCGGACACGGCGGTGGTCGATGCGATCTACCTCGGCATCGACGTGACGTTCACGATCGACCTGAACACGTTCGCGCCCGGGTTCTGAGCCGGGGGGTCAGGGGGCGCGGGGGCAGGGGGACGGCCCACGGGCCCCCTCTCTTCGCGGCACGCCGAGCACAGGCGCCCAAGGACGGTGGCGTCTTGTTCAACGCGCGACATCCGGGGGCCCGGTCCCCACCCCCTCAGCGCCGCTGCGCGAGGGCCACGAGGTGCAGCCCCATGCCGAGGCGGCAGCGCACGGCGTCGTACGCGCCGCCGAGCCCCAACGCGCCGAGCAGCCGCCTCAGCTTCGGCGAGTTCGCGACCGCGAGCGCGCCGCGGCTCCCGTACCCGGGGATGATCGTGCGCACCCCGATCGTCCGGAACCGGTACCCGAGAAGACGGCGGAGCTCGGCGCGGCCGAGCCACTTCTCGATCGGCTGGAGCCCCCACGCCTCGTGCTCCGCGCGGGAACGGCGCTCCTGCACCCAGCGGTTCGGCGTCGTGAGGACGAGGAAGCCGCCGGGCCGCAGCGCGTCGGCCGCGATCTCCAGGTACCGCGGCTGGTCCTCGACGTGCTCGATCACCTCCTGGCTCACGACCGCGTCGAACGCCGCGGCCGGCAACCCGACCGAGAAGACGTCGCCCGCAATCCACTCGATCGACGGCCACTGCGCACGCGCGGCGGCGATTGCCTCGCCCGAGAGGTCGATGCCCGTCGCCGGCCCCAGCTCCCCGACGATCGCCGTAAGCCGCCCGCGCCCGCACCCGAGGTCGAGGATGCGCGGGCGGGAGAGTCCCGTCCGCTGGAGCAGCGCGAGGATCACGGCCGCCCGCTCCCGCTCAAGCGGGTTCAGGTCGCCGGTCGCCGCCCACCTGCGGTCGTAGTAGGCGCGCTGTGCGTCCAAGCTGGACATCACTCCCGGTATAGATCGGCTCTTCCGGTGACACCTGCCGGCGACGCGCCGATGCGGAACGCGTGCCCGGGGGCGTGTGTCGGGATCGGGTTTCGCGCTGACACCGGGCGCCGACACGCCGATGATCGAGCGGTCCGTATCGGCTTTGCCTCTGACACCTCGCTGCGACGGACCGATGCGGCGGCGTGGGGCGTGGGGGTCGCAGCGGTTACGACGCCGCCGTGTCGTAGAGCTGTCGCAGCCGGGCCGCGCACCGTTCGAGGTCGAATTCTCGCTCGACGCGCGCGCGGCCCGCAGCGCCGAGCCGCTCCCGCAGCGCCGGGTCGCCCGCCACGCGGACGAGCGCCGCGGCGAGCGCGTCCGTGTCCCTCTCCGCCACGAGGAGCCCCGTCCTGCCGTCCTCGACGGCGTCGCGGATCCCGCCGTGCCGCGTCGCGACGACCGGGAGCGACCGCTCCATCGCCTCAAGGAGGCTCACCGGCAGCCCCTCCGCGTCGCCCTCGGGCGTCGTCCGGCTGTTGAGGACGAAGAGGTCGCTCTCCTCGAGGAGCCGCGCGACCTCGGCGGGCGGCAGTGCCCCGCGCAGCCGCACCGGCCCCCCCGGCCCCCCCACCCTGCCCTCGACCTCCGCGCGCTCGGGCCCTTCGCCCACGATGTCGAGCGTGAGCCGAGCCCCCAAGCCCCTCGCCCTCGTGACCGCGTCGACGAGGTCGGGCACGCCCTTGACCGGATGGAGCCGCGCGACCGTGATCGCGCGCACTTCGTCGCGGATCGCGGGGGGGCGCGGGGGCCGGAGAGGCACGCCCATCGGGATCACGTGGAGGCGATCCTCGGGGCAGCCGAGGCGCACGAGGCGCTCGCGCACGGTCTCGGAGACGGCGATGACGCCCGTGACGCCGCCGAAGAGGCGTCTGAGCGCGCGGCGGTAGGAAGCGTCGGCGGCGGGCAGGCTGCTCGTGTCGAAGCCGTGGAAGGTGACGAGGAGGGGCACGGGGAGGGGCAGCATCCGGAGCCCCGCGGGCCCGTAGTGCGCGTGGACGAGCGTCGCCTTGAGCTCGCGCAGCTTCCGCCCCACCGCACGCTCCGTGGACGCGGGCAGCCGGTAGCCGTGGCGGGCGACGAGCCAGCGCGCGGCCGCGACCGCGCGATCGGGGCGCGTGCGCGTGCGCGGCACGACGACTGCCTGCTCGTACGGGAACGTCGCGGCGTTCCTGTGTTCGTGGGTCAGGAGAGGCGCGCCCACGGCCCGCACCTGCCGCCACATCCAGACCTCGCTCGGGTTCCCGAACGTCTCCGCGTAGACGACCGCGCCCATCCTCCTAAGGATCGGCCGACGCGGCGGCGCTACGCGCGCAGCTTTGCGATCGTCTGCGCGAGCGTCGCGCCGACGCGCGCGACGGCCGCCTGCCGCTTCTCGTCCTTCAGCCGGCCGTCGTCCGTGAAGGCCTCGTTCGCCCCCGGCACCGCGACCTGGTCCGGCAGCACGAGCACCCGGATGTTCGAGAGGCAGAGCCTGAGCGCGAAGAGCCCCCGCAGCCCCCCCAACGTGCCCGGCGAGGCGCTCAGAAGCGCCGCCACCTTCCCCTCGAAGCACGCAAGCGAGGCCTCGCCCGGCGCGCTCCGCGACACCCAGTCGATCGTGTTCTTGAGAAGCGGCGTGATCGAGCTGTTGTACTCGGGCGCCGCGATGAGCAGCCCGTGGTGCGCGAGGAAGAGCTCCTTCAGCTTCCGCGCGTTCAGGGGCAGCCCGTCCGCCGCCTCGAGGTCCCCGTCGTAGAGCGGCAGCGGGACCTCGCGCAGCTCGAGCAGCGTCACCTCCGCCCCGGCCGCGCGGGCGCCGTCCGCGGCGATCCGTATTAATTTACGGTTCAGCGAGCCGGCGCGCGCGCTGCCGGCGAAGGCGAGGACGCGGGGTGTCATGCTCGGGGCAGGATACTATGGGGCCGTGCGGGCGCCGTGGCTGCTGCTCCTTCTCGCGGGAGCGGTCCTCGCGCAGGAAGGGGAAGGGGAGGCCGTGGGTCATCCGATGCCCCAGGGCCGGGAAGCGGAGAAGGGGGAGGGGCTCCTCCGGCGGACCCGTGACCCCGACGCGGGCGTGCGCGCGAAGGCGATGCGCGGGCTCGGGCGCGAGGGCGGCGAGCGCGCGGTCGACGCCGCGCGCAGGGCCCTCGACGACGCCGACGCCAGCGTGCGCGCGGCGGCCGCGGTCACGCTCGTGCGCCTCGACGCGCCCGACGCCCGGGTCGTCGAGACCCTCGTCGCCTCGCTGCGGGACCCGGACTGGTACACGCGGTGGGACGCGTGCATCGCGCTCGGGTCGCTCGGCGGGGACGCAAGGTCGGCCGCGCCCGCGCTCGTCGCCGCGGCGGGCGACAGGGACCTCGACCTCTGCCGAGAGGCGGTGGCCGCGCTCCTGCGCATCGCCTCGAACGACCCGCAGGTCCTCGGCCACCTGACGCGCCTGCTCGAGAGCGACCTCGATTTCGATCGCAGGCCGGTCCTCAAGGCGCTCGACGTCACCGGGCAGATCGCGATCGCGCAGGACTGGCTCGCGAAGGAGCTGATCTCGGACCGGCACGGCCTGCGCGCAAAGGCGGCATACCTGCTCGGCAGGTGCGGCGTGGCCGGGGCCGCGTACGTCAAGGAAGCCTTGAAGAGCGAGAATCCGGGCATCCGGGCCACGGCGATCCACCAACTCGACCGCGAGCAGAAGATCGGCCCGGACGCCTTCGTCGCGACGCTAGGGGACCCGGCCCCCGAGATGCGCCGCGCGGCGATCGATGCGCTCGCGCGCCGGAAGGCCGTCGAGGCGGCGCCTGCCATCGCCGCGCTCCTCTCCGACCCGGACGCCGGTCCGCGGCTGGGCGCGGCGAAGGCCCTCGTCGAGCTCAACGTCCCGGTTCCGGAGGCCGGGCCGGGTCTCGTGCGGCTCTTCGGGGATGGGGACATGGAGTTCGGGGCGTTCGGCGATAGCGCCCTCGATGCGATGCGCTCCGCGGGCTTCGCCGCGCTCGCGACGTTCCTCGAGTGCGCGCACGAGCCCGGGCCGGGGGGCAGGCATGTCCGGTTCGTGCGTCTGACGCCGCGCAGCTCCGAGGATCTCTCGGCGAGGATCGACCTCCTGGTCCTCGCCCTCGTGGACAACAGGCACGGCGCGCCGTTGGTCGCGGCGCTCAACGAGACGCTCGCCCCCGACGAGGACCGCGTCCTCGTCGATGGCCTCGCCGCAGAAGACCCGGAGCTGCGCCGCGCGGCCGCGATCCTCCTCGGACACCTCGCGCGCGACCGCGAGGCCGCCGCCCGCGCCCTCGAGAAGGCGAGGGGGGACAGGCACCCCGACGTGCGCGACGCCGCCGCGGCCGCGATCGAACGGCTCGGCGTCTCGCGATGACCGGACGCCCCGCGGGCCGGGCTGCGGCCCCCGCGGCCCCCTCCTTCTACCTCAGGTCGGCCAGGAGCACCTCGACGGCCTTGTCGAGCTGCGGGTCGTCGCCGCGCGCCGCCGCCTCGGGATCCGAGAGCACGAGCACGTCCGGCTCGAGGTCGAGGTTCTCGAGGAAGCGGCCCTCGTCGGTCACGAAGCCCACCTGCGGAACGCCGAAGACGATCGTCGGGTCGATCTGGCGCTCCCACCAGACGGCGGTGCCCGTGCCCGCGACCGGCGCGCCCACGAGCTTGCCGACGCCGAGCTTCCTGAACACGTACGGGAAGATGTGCGCGTCCGAGTAGTTGCCCTCGCCCTGCACGACGACCGTCGGCCGCGCCCAGCGCGACCACGGCTCGCTCCCGAACGTGCCGACCTCCTTGCCGCGCGGCTTGAGCATGAGGTACGGCCGGCCCTGGAGGAACCCCACGAGGTCGTCGTGGTTGTTGCCGCCGCCGTTGAACCGCGTGTCGAGGACGAGCCCCTCCTTGGCGCCGTACCGCCCGAGCGTCTCCTTGAAGACGTCGCGGTAAGCGTTGTCGTTCATGCCCCGCATGTGCGCGTAGCCGAGCCGGCCCTGCGAGAGCCGGTCTACGCGCTCGCGGCAGCGCCTTGTCCACCGGCGGTAGAGCATCCGCCGCTCCTCCTCGGGCTTCATGGGCCGCACGACCTGCTCGTACGCGCTCCCGTCCGGCCTGCGGAAGCCGAGCCGCACCGGCTTCCCCGCCTTCCGGTCGAGGAGCGCGAAGTGCTCGACGCCGGCGCCGAGCTCCTTGCCGTCGATGTGGGTGAGCACGTCGCCCGGCTTGATCTGCGACCCCGCCTCCGCCGCCGGGCCGCGCTCGAGGACCTCGGCGACCGTGAGCGCCTCGTCCGAGAAGAGGATCCCGAGCGCGGCCGTCTCGTCGCCGCCGTCGCGCGGCGGCCGGTACCCGGCGCCGGTGTGCGACGCGTTCAGCTCGCCCGCGAGCTCCGACAGGAGCTCCGCGAAGTCGTAGTTCGTCCCGACGTGCGGGAGGAACGCCGCGTAGTACTGACGCAGCTCCTCCCAATCCACGCCGTGGAGCCTCTCGTCGTAGAACTTCTCGCGGACCAGCCGCCCGACGTGCTCGAAGACGTACGCCCGCTCGCGCGGCCCGTCGACCGTCATCTCCGCCGCGTACGCGACGGGCTTCGGCCCGCCCTCGAGCGGCGCCTTCGCGATCGCGCCCTTCTCCCGCCGGACGAAGACGGCCTTCCCGTCCTTCGCGAACCGCACGTCGCCCGGCTCGTCGTCGCCGAGCTTCATGAGCTTCTTCATCGAGCCCTCGCGCACGTCGGCGAGCCAGACGTCCCACTTCTCCTCGACCTCCGCGAAGTAGGCGATCTTCTCGCCGTCGGGGGAGAGCGCGTAGCCGCCGACCTTCGACGACTGGAGGGTGAGGCGCCGGGTCCGGTCCTCGCGCCCGTCGAACTCGATCGTGAGGGGGTCCGGGGGCCGAGGTTCCTTGGTGTCGTCCCCCTTCTCCTCCGCCTCCTCCCCCTTGGCCCCCTTCTTCCCCTTCTTCTTCCCCTCCTTCTTCTCCTTCCACCGCGCGTACTCCTCGTCGCTCATGCGCGCACGGTCGTGCGCCTCCTGCGTGAGGTCGAGCGCGAGGAGGTCGGCCTCCGCGTCCCAGCTCCCGTGGTCGCGGCGACCGAACCGGTTGGACGCGAACAGCAGCGCGGTCCCGTCGGCGCTCCACTGCGGCGCCCACTCCTCGTAGCCCGAGAGCGTCATGTCGGTGAGCGCGCCCGTCGCGGCCTCGACCACGGCCACGTCGCTGATCCAGCGGCCGTCCTGGATCATGGTCGTGACGAGCCACTTCGAGTCGGGCGACCATGCGAAGCGCAGGTCGCCGTCCTCGTAGGAGTAGTTGCGCGCGGCGGGGACGAGCGTGCGGCTCTGGCCGGTGGCGGGGTCGAGCAGCGCGATCTCGTCGCGGTTCCTGAGGTACGCGAGCGACTTCCCGTCCGGGCTCATGAGCGGCTGGAACTCGTCGTCCGCGGTCGTGAGCAGCGGCTTCTCGGCGACCAGCGTCGCCCGGAAGAACCGCTCCTCCTCGGGGCGCGCGAGGGTCGTCGCGTAGACGTTCCACGAGCCCTGGCGTTCGCCCGCGTAGTAGAGCGTCTTGCCGTCGGGCGACCAGCTCACGTTGCGCTCCTGCTCGGGCGTGGAGGTGATCCGCTTCGTCGTCCCGTGCTCGACCGACGCTACGAAGACCTCGCCGCGCACGACGAACGCGACCTCGTCCTCCTCGGGCGAGAGCGCGAACTCGGTCGCGCCGTCGCGGGAGACCTCGGTCTCCTCCGAGTTCGTGCGCTCGCCCGCGGCGACGGCGATGCGGAGCGGCCGCGGCTCGCGGCCCGTGCGCTTCGTCCAGATCTGCCCGTCGTAGGCGTAGCAGAGCGTGCCATCGCCCGCCGCCGTCAGGAAGCGGACCGGGTGCGGGCCGTGCTTCGTCACCTGCTCGGGGGCGCCGCTGCCGTCCGCGGGACGCGACCAGACGTTGAAGCTCCCCGAGGCCTCGCTCAGGTAGAAGATCGTCTTCCCGTCGGGCGACCAGGCCGGATCGCGGTCCTCGCCCTTATAGTCCGTGAGGCGCCGGTGCTTCCCGCCGCTCGCGATCCAGACGTCGCGCGCGACGGACGAGGTGTGGTGCTTCCGCCACGGATTCTCGAAGCCCTTGACGTCGGTGTAGACCAGCGTCGCGCCGTCGGGGCCCGGCTTCGCGCCGAGCGCGGGCGTGGTCAGCTCGAGCCGCGGCCTGCCTCCCTCGACCGGGACGGAGTAGAGCTCGGGCAGCGAGAGGCCCGCGACCAGCGCCTGCGGCGCATCGTGGCGCGTGGCCGTGAAGAGGACGCGCGCCCCGTCCGCCGTGAAGCTCGTCGGGACGTCCGCGCCGCTGTGCGCGGTCAGGCGGCGGGCGGGCCCGCCCGACGCCGGCACGACGAAGACGTCGAAGTTGCCGTGGCGGTCGGAGGCGAAGGCCAGGAGCTTCCCGTCCGGCGTCCAGCAGGGCGCGTTCTCGTACGCGACGTGGCTCGTGAGGAGCCGCGCCTCGCCGCCGTCTGCGGAGGCTAGCCAGAGGTCGCCCTTGTAGGAGAAGGCGATCGTCGTCCCGTCGGGGGAGATCGCGGGCGTGCGCAACCAGCGCGCCTCTTGGGCGCGCGCAAGGGCGGCAAGGAGCAGGAGGGAGAAGAGGGCGGCTCGCATGGAAGCCGCATAGCGTAACCGCGCGGGCCCTGGATGGCAGGCCTCCCTCGCCGAAGCGGCGCAGGAGGCGCCGCGAAGGCGGGGCCCCCGAGGCCCCTCTTTTGACAGAACGGAACGGGCGATAGACTCGCCGCCATGCGATCCACCCTGCTCGCGCTCGCGCTCGTCCTCGCGGCCTGTTGCCGCTGCCGGATCCCGGAGGGCCAGTCCGGGGCCTACTCGCGGGTCGCGTGCGGCGCCGTCGTGACCGCGGACCTGCCGCGCCCGGTCAAGTGCTTCGAGGTAGAGCTCCTGAAGAAGAGCACCTGCGAGCTCAAGGTCGAGATCACGTGCGAGGGCGAGGCGACGCCGTGGACGCGCACGCTCAAGCCCGGCGAGAAGGCGTGCTACTGTTGCGAGGGCGAGAAGCCGCGGATCCGCAAGGTGGTCCTCCGCTGCCTCGGCAACGACGCGCACGGCTCGTGCACGTACTGCGCGACGACGCGGGACAGCTGCCCGTGATCAGGGACCGAAGCTCGTGAGCTGGACGACGCCCGTCGAGCTCACCTCGGAGACGCGGCCGACGCCCGGGCCATAGAGGATGCGATCGAGGTCGTCGGGGTCGTCGGGATTGGTCTCCTCGATATCGAGGCAGCCGGCGAAGCCGCCCGCCGGGACGGCGGCCACCGCGGTCACCGAGAGGACCTCGTTCTGGTCCCACCCGTCGCCGCGGTTGCCCGCGTAGATGTCGCCGACCTCCGGGGCGGCGGCGAGGAAGATCCACGCCCGCTTCCCGTCCATGCCGGCCCGCCACGAGTCCTCGCTCGGGATCGGCGCGCCGCCGTCGAACTCGAGCGACTCCTCGCCGAATCGCCAGACGTTGCCGTCGGTGTCCTGCGCGAACCACGTCGTCGTCGTCTCGACGAGCTCGCCGTCCACGTAGACGTCCTCGACGACCGCCGTGCAACGGACGCCCAGGATCATGTGGGGGTCGGGGAGGACGCGCACCTCCTCGCGCTTCGGGAGGCCGTCCTCGTCCCCGTCGAGGGTCCAGTGCGAGCCGGGGAGGAGCGGGAAGAAGGTGTGGTTGACGAGGGGCACGTACGTCGCCGCGGGCGGGCCGGGCAGCGGGGACGACTCGCCCGCCGGGGAGCCTCCCTCCATGCAGCCGCAGAGCGCGAGGGCAAGGGCGAGCGTAAGGGGCTTCACGACTCCTCCTTGTACTCCGGTTCCGGTTCACGATCAGGATCCGCGACGAACCTTTGGGAAAGCTTAGGACGGCCGTCCGGGTTCCAGAGCCTCCCGGACACCCGGGCGCGGAAGACGCCCGTGCCGTCCTGGGTAAACCCCACCTCGTGGCCGAGCAGCCCGGCCAGCGCGGTCACGAGCGACAATCCGAGCCCCGAATGGCCCTCCGGCGACCGCGCGCGGTCCTTCCGCCAGAAGGGCTCGGCAAGGTTCCTAAGGTCCTCTTCCGAAAGCGGCTCGGCGGGGTTCACGACGTCGAGGACGAACCGCGAATCCCGTGCCGCCGCGACGCAGCGCACGGGGCCGCCGTTCGCGCGGTAGCTGAGCGCGTTGTCGAGGAGATTCGACACGATGAGGGAGAGCTTGCCCGGGTCCGAGTCCACGACGAGATCGTCCGGGACCTCGATCGCGACGCGGTCCGCGCCGGGCTGCGACCGCACGACCTGCCGGAGCGCAACGGGCCGGCACTCGAACTTCTCGACGCCCGCGTGGCAGCGCGCGAGCAGCAGGAGGTCCACGACCACGCGCTCCATCCGCCCGGAGATCTCGTGCACGTCGGCGAAGAAGCGCCGGGTGGAGGCGAGGTCCTCGGGCCACTTGCCGCCGACCTCGGCGAGCGAGCGCAGCTCGGCGATCGGCGTCCGCAGCTCGTGGGCGACGTGCCCGGCGAAGCGCCGCTCGCGCTCGAACGACGCCTCGAGGCGCGCGAGCAGCGCGTTCAGCTGCTGCACGATCGGCGCGAGCTCGGAGGGGGCCTCGGGGGCCGAGACGCGCGCGCCGAGGTTGTCCGCGTGCAGCGCCTGCACCTGCGCCGCGATCGCGTGGATCGGCTTCAGCCCCGAGACGATCGCGCGCCACACGAACGCCGCCGCGAGGAGCGTCGCCACCGCGCCGGCGCCGAAGACCGCGAGGCGCATGCTGGCGAGGAACCCGTCGAGCCGCTCGCGCCCGCGCGCGACCATGAGAACGAGGGTGCGGCCCTTCGGGGCGAACCCCTTCCCGTCCTCGGCCACGGGCACGAACGCGTACTGCACGGCGCGGCCGGAACGCCCGTCCGGGAGGCGCACGTCGCGGGTCTCGGGCTCCTTCGAGAGCGATCCCCAGCGGGGGAGGTTCGCGTCCGCGCCGAGGCTCCCGGATCGCCCGAGCTGGAGGGGGGTCCCGTCCGAGAGCCAGATCTGGAAGTAGTCGGGCTTCTCCGCGCGCTCGAAGTGCGGGAAGCACTCGGGGGCGTACTCCCACTCGCCGAAGCCGCTCTCGTCCTCGGCGATGAGCGTCTGAAGGGCGCGCGCCTCGGCGACCAGCGCCGCGTCGAACTCCCCGGTGACGCGCACGCGGGTCGTGCGCTCCACGTAGAGCGCGGTCAAGACGATCAGCGCGGCGAATCCGATCGAGAGGACGAGCATCAGGCGGCGCCGGATCGACATGCGTCCCTACTCGATCAGGTAGCCGAATCCACGGCGCGTCTCGATGATGTCGGGCGACCCCGGAGTCTGGACCTTCTTGCGCAGCTGGTGGACGAGCACCTCGACCGCGTTCTCCGAGGCGGCGCCGTCGCCACCGTAGAGGTGGTCGAGGAGGTCCGACTTGGAGACCACGTGACCGCGGCGGGTGACCAGGTACTCGAGGACGGCATACTCCTGCGGCGTGAGGGGGACCGGCTCCTGTCCGCGGGACACCGTGCGGCGCGCGGTGTCGATCGTCAGCGGGCCGGCCCTGAGGACCGGATCCTTCGCGTCGTACTTGCGGCGGATGAGCGCGCGGATCCTCGCGACCAGCTCCTCGAAGGCGAAGGGCTTCGTGAGGTAGTCGTCGGCGCCGAGGTGGAGCCCCTCGACCCGCTCCCCCACCTGGTCCTTCGCGGAGAGGATGAGGACGTGCGTGTCGCTCCCGGACGCGCGGAGGCGCTTCAGGACCGTGAGCCCGTCGACCTTCGGGAGCATCAGGTCGAGCACGATCACGTCGTAGACGCCGTGCTTCGCGTACGCGAGCCCCTCCTCCCCGTCGCCCACCACATCCACGGCGAACCCGGAGGACTTGAGGCCGTGAAGCAGGGAACGCTGGAGCCGTTCCGAGTCCTCGATCACCAGCACCTTCATCGTTTCATGACCCCGTCGATCGTCCCGCCGCACCGCCTCGCGCCCGGGCGCCGTGCCGCCGGGGTCGAATCTCGAAGTGCCACCCATTCTCGCACCCCCGTTCTTAGGAATCCCTTAGTACCCGGGACCGCCGGCCGTCCCCCGCATGCGAGGGGCCGCGGATCGCGGCCCGCCGCGTCCCGATTCGGGAACGGACCGCGCAAGCCGGCCGCCTCCGCCCCCGGGCCGCGCACGCGCGCGGGCGGCCATCGTTGCGGACACGTACACGGGAGAGCGGAGGCTTCGCCGCTCCCACGCGACGGGCGGCCGCGAGGTGCCGGAGGCGCCGGCTGGTGTCGTTAAGCTGCACGGGGAAGAGGCGGATGCGTCGCCTCCGCGACGAACCTCGCGGGATCGACGTGGAACGCTGCGCCGCTGCCGCCAGGAGACCGATCGCGATACCTCCTTTCCCGCGAAGGCTACGCTCCGCCGCTGAGCATTCCCTTACTACAACAGTAATGTTGTCCAGGCGCTTCCTCGGCGAGGGGGTTCGGGGGCCGGGCCGCGCCGGACCCGGGCCTTCGTCCGGCGTCGGGCGGCCGGGCGGCCCGCGCCGGGCGCGAGCCGGAGCCCGCCTCGCGGAGCCGGGATCCGTCGCGGGACGCCCGTGCCTCGCGTCGGCCGCGGAGCAGCTAGAATGCCCGGATGCGGCCGTGCTGGGGTCATTTGCTCCTCGGGGGCGTGCTTTGCGCCGGCGATCCGCTCGGGGGGTCGATCACAGGCGGGAAGGCCAAGGAGCTGGTCGACCGCGCGATGCCTCTCCTGCAACAGGCGGAGGAGATCTTCAAGCGCTCCTACGTGCTCGAAGAGGGCACGGAGGACGAGCGCGCGACCGCGATCAAGAAGGCGGAGGGGCTCTACGACCAGGGCGTCGCGCTCCTCCAGGAGGCGCTCGAGATCCAAGAGGACGCCGTGGCCGGCGCGCAGATCGTGAACGCCGCGCGAAAGCTCGCCAAGGTGCGCGCGTGGCTCTTCCACCGCGAGATGGCGAAGAAGGCGAAGGAGCGCCCGCCCTTGCCGCCGCCCGCGACGCCCGAGGCCGCGGCCCCGGCGCCCCCGCCCGTCGCGAAGCCGCCCGAGCCGCCCCGGCCCCCCGGCCCCCCCTCCTTCGCGGGCGGCGATCCGCCGGCCGCGCCCGTGGACGCCCCGATGCCCGACGCCCCCGTGGACGAAACGCGCGTGAGGAAGGACGTCGCGGCGATCACCGCGCGCATCCAGGACTACTACCAGTCGCGGCGGCCGGAGAAGCTCGTCTTCCGCCACCGGGTCTGCCAAGGGAAGGGGAAGCTTGGCGGCGGCGCTCCGTGCGAGGAGTGCGGGGGCACCGGCAAGGCGATCAACCTCCACCACTTCCGGAAGGTCTTCTGGACGGTGTACTCGCCGCTCCTGCGCGATGCGGAGGGGGCCTCGGGGGCCTTGGCGGCGTTCTACGAGCGCGCGAGGAAGGACCCGATGGCGCTCGGACCCGCCGTGAAGGCGTGCAAGGTCGTCGACATCGACTGCCACGGCTCGTGGGCGAAGGCGCGGGTCCAGGTCTCGACCGACGCGGGCCCCGAGGAGCGGGCGATCACGCTCGTCGGCGTCGGGAGCACGTGGTTCTTCTTCCATCCGGGGACGGATCAGGAGCTCCTGCTGCGATGAAGCGGGCGGTCCTTCTGCTCCTGACCGGGGTCGCGTCCGCGGACCGCGAGGCGGAAACGGCCGCGCTGAGCGCGATGCGCGAGTACCACGGCACGCTCACCGGGCAGGGCAGCATCGAGAGCGTGCGCGACCGGCTCGTGCCGGTGATGAAGCGGGTCAGCCCCGAGACGGGCAAGTCGGTGCGCTTTCAGATCCAGACGGGTTTCGAGAGGAAGAGGAAGGACGTCGCGTACTGCCGCTGCCTCTGCGACATCCTCGCGGCCGGCGGCGACGCGGGGATGGCGGTGCTCTACAAGGAGTACAAGGGCTCGACCAAGCACGACGGGCTGCGCGTCGCGATGGCCCAATCCCTGGGCGCGTGCGGGGACGAGGGCGCGCTCGACCACCTCCTCAAGATGGCGTTCGACAAGGCCCCGGATGTCGCGGCCGCCGCGATCACGGCGTGCGGCAACTATCCGAAGGTGAAGCCCGACAAGCGGAAGGCCGCGGCGAAGACGCTCCTGGACCTCTACGGCAAGATCACGGACGACTCGGCGGGGAAGGCGCCGGACACGGTGCAGATGAGGATGTACTTGGCCGTGCGCCCCGCCATGGACGCGACGCTCAAGGCGTTCACGGGCGAGGCCCTCGACAGCGCGGCGGCGTTCAAGGCGTGGTTCCAGGAGAACGCGACCAAGCCGTGGCCGGAGTAGCGCCGACGGCACGGCGCGTGCTCCCTTCCCCGTGCCCCATCCCATGATGTCGCGGAAACTCGTCATTCTTCTCGGAGCGATCGTCGGCGGCTGCGGGGGCAGCGGCGGGAGCGCCCCCCTCCTCACCGCCGAGGAGCTGCGCGAGGGTTCCGTCGGCGCGATGCTCGACGTGCTCCTTGGCGCGATCGACGTGCTCGCGACGGGCGCGCCTGCGGACGCGTACGTGCGCGGAAAGCCCGTGACGATCCTCGCGACCTTCGGGCCGGACGGCCTCGCCACGGTCGAGGCGCTCGGCCTCTGCCGGACCGAGGCGACCCTCCGGCTCGCGGAGGATCCGGATCTCGGGGTCTCGGTGACGGGCACGATCGTGACGGAGTCCCCGGACGGCACGACGGTCGAGGGGACGCTCGAGCGGGTGTTTTTCCGGACGGTCGCCGACCTGCCGGGCGGCGGCGCAGGCGCCCTCTTCACGTCGGGCAACGTCGATCTTCGTGCGTACGCGGGCGAGAACGTCGTCGCGACGGGCACCGCCGCCCTCATCGGCCGCCGCGCGCTCGTCACCCTCTCCGTGAACGGCGCGCACACCGAGGCCGAGCTCGCGCTCGGCCAGTAGCGTCAGCGCGGGCCGTCGCCTTCCTGCGGGAGCTTCTTCATGAGCTTTCCGGCGACCTCCTGCCCCAGGCGCCAGGTCTCCCGCTCCCGCTGCGTGTTGAGCTCGGCGAGCTTCCGGATCTCCTCCGCGAGCGCGACCGGGACCTCGATCTCCTCGATCGCGGAGGGCTTCGCGCCATGGAGCCCCGTCAGGTCGTTGCGCAGGCGGTCCGCCTCGAACGCGTAGAGCCGCGGTTCGGTCCCCTTCCCGCCCATCAGCTCGCGGTACTCGTAGACGAGCATGCAGGCGACCTTCAGGTCCGGGAAGAAGATCTCCTGCACCCACTGGCCCTCCCCGTGCGCGAGCCCGAGGCTGGACTCCGCGTAGACGATCGAATACCGGAGGGCCTTGACCGTCCTCGGCGGCTCGCACGCGGCCAGGACCGTGATCGAGGCGGCAAGGGCGAGGAATTTCCGCATGAGCGCTCCTTCCTCCGTCTTGGACGGCCGCGCAGGCGCGCCGGTTCGGGCCGATCGGTGGTTTTGACCTGTAACTGACCTGCCGCGTCGCTCGTTCCCAAGAGGCGGACGATGACGACTCTCCTCCTCCTGATGGTTGCCCTGACCCTCGGTCAGTGGCTCTGCGGCCGCCGCGCCCGCCGGGACGCGGCCCGTCTGCTGAAGCCCGCCGAGGAGTGGGACGAGGACGACGTGGACCGCTGGCTCGCCCTGATCGAGCCCTTCCCGCTGCGGAAGCCCACGCACAAGTCGTAGGGCTACGGTTCCCCCCGCCCCTCCTCTTCGACCGTCACGGCCGAGAACCGCCGGAGCACGACGGGCGCGCCCGCCGGGATGCCCGCCTTCCGCCGCGCGGCCTCCACCTGCGCCGCGGCCGTCGCGAGCCCCGGGATCCCCGGGAGCAGCACGGCGCGCCGCCCCTCCGCGTCGCTCACCTCGACGCCGAAGCGCGCGGGGTCGAGGTCCTCGAGTCCCGCCGGCTCGGGCTGCCCAAGGACCGTCACCTCGATCGAGCACCGCTTGAGCTCGTCCGGCGCGAGCGGCGGGAAGCGCGGATCCTCGAACGCGGCCGTGACCGCGCGGTCCATCGTCTCGCGCACGAGGTCCCTCGAGCGCGGTTCGAGCGCGCCCATGCAGCCGCGCAGCTCGCCGCCCTTCTTGAGCGTGACGAAGACGGCGGCCGGCGCGAGCGTGACCGGAGGGGGCCTCGGGGGCCGGCCCTCGAGGCGCGCCCGGATCGCCTCCCGCGCGGCAAGGAGCAGCTCCCGCACAGGCGGGAATGCTACTCCCCGAAGAGCGTCAGGTGGATCGGCGCGTCGTCGACGAGGAGGCCGTGGCCCGCGATCTCGCCCGAGACCCCGACGAGACTGACCCGGCAGAGCCCCTTGGGCGCCCGGGCGTAGCCGCGCGCCACGTCCTCGAGCTTCTGCCGCTCGACGCGGAGCCCGCGCGCCGGCAGCGCCTCGAGGAACCCCTGCACCTTCGCGAGTCCGAGGGCCCCCACCGGCGGCGTCACGCGGATCCCGTCCTCGCCGGCCTCCAGCAAGTAGCCGCGCAGCAGCCTCGGCGCGAACGCGAGCATCGCCGCGTGGTCGTGGAACATCTCGACGCCGAGGAGGCCCCCCTTCGCGTCGAGCACGGCGAAGCCGGTCGACGTGGCGTCGGCGCGGAGCGCGTCCGCGAGCTTGTTCACCTCGCGCTCGCGTTCCTTCGCGCCCGCGGCGAGGAGCGCGGGGAGCGGCGCCGCGCCGTACGTCTCCTTGAGCCACACGAGGAAGTCCGCGTCGGGCCCCGTCTTCGCGGAGAGGAGCCGCCGCCGGGCCTTCGGGCCGAGGATCGTCTCCTGGGCCTCGAGCAGGTCGGCGCTCCTCGGCACCAGGGTCCCGTCGCCCCACGTGACGCGCACGAGCATGATCTCCTTCGGCGCGATCCAGTCGCTCGCGGCGACGAGGCGCGTGCGGCCGTCCTTCGCGGCGGTCCAGACCTCACCGAGCGGCGCGACCACGTGGCCCGTGCCCGACGCGTACAGGATGCGCCCCTCGCTCGTGTTGCCGTCCTGCGCGCGCTGGCCGGCGGGCGCGGGATCGACGGACGGCAGCCCCGACAGGGCGCCCGGCCGCGCGAGCACCACGAGGGAGTCCATCGAGGCGGCCATGGAGCCGGCGACCATCGCGGAGATCTCGGCGCTCACCGGCGAGGACGTGCGGCGCTCGGGCGCGGGGGCAGGCGGTCCCGCGCGGACAAGGCCCTCGCGCATCGCTTCCTCGAGATCGACCGCACGCTGGCTCGGGATGTGGTCGTCGATGCGGCCGCGCACGACAGCCGGCGCGAGCGCCGGCGCGGGGACGAGCGCGGTGTCCTCAAGCGCGAGACTCTCGACAGGGCCCAGCGGGGTCACCTCGACCCTCGTTCCGGATGCCGTCGCGGAGGGGGCCTCGGGGGCCGTGGAACGCGCGATCGCGTACCCGAGGCCCACGGCGAGGAGCACCGCGGCGGCCATCGCCAACGGACCGAACCGGGCGGAGCGCGCGGGCGCCGCGAGCGCCGCGTCCATCGCCCGCGCCCTCGCCAGCGTACGCGTGGCGAGCGCCGGCGCCGGGGCCGAGGCGTGGTCGGTCGCGTCCCACTCCTTGAGCTTCTTCCGCAGGGTGCGGTAGGCCTCGATCTCCCGGCGCAGCTCGGGGTCGCGCTTCGAGGCGTCCTCGACACGTGCCGCGTCCGCGTCGCGCAGCTCTCCGTCCACGTAGGCGGAGAGCAATTCCCGCATCTCGTCGCTGATCATGATTCTCTTCCCTCGAACAGGGGGGAACGCTGGAGGATCTTCAGGAGCGCCTTGCGACCCCGGTGGATGAGCACCTTCACCTCGTTGAGCGAGAGGTCGAGGACGTCCGCGATCTCGCGGTACTTGAGCTCCTCGAGCTCACGCAGCACGATCACCTGCCGCTGCATCGGCGGCAGCTTGTGGATCGCCTCGCGCACGAGCCGTCGCTCCTCGCCCGAGCGGGCGGCCGCATCGGGCGAAGTCTTGCCCGCCGGTTCGGGCATCCCGTCGAGCACGGGGTTCTCGAACGACTGGAAGTCCGGAAGCGACTTCCGGTTCATCCGCCGGAGCGTGTCGAGACAGAGGTTGTTGAGCACCTTGTAGAAGTAGGTCGTGAACTTCCCCGCGGGCTCGTACCGGCTCGCGTTGCGGTAGAGCTTCAGGAACAGCTCCTGCGAGACGTCCTCCGAGATCTGCCTGTCCCGGAAGACGCGGTAGGCGTAGCGGTGAGCCGCGGCGCCGTAGGCGCTCATCAGCTCCTCGAACGCCGAGACGTCCCCGGAGGCCATCCGGGCCATGAGCGCCTCGCCAGGAGCCGCCATCTTCTCCGTCATAACTAACGCAGGCCGGGGGCAGTAGGCTGTGGGCAACGGTTTAAGGACTGAGTCTCCGGCCTCGGACCGGCCCCCCCCGCCCCCCTACCTGCCAGCCAGTCTCTAGCCTCCAGCCTCCCCCTCTGGCCTCCCCTTTGCCCCTAGGAGTCCCAGACACGATTCCAAGCCGATTTCCGGGATGGACAGTGTCCCCAATAGAGGACAGGATACGATGCTGGAAGTCATGAAGGCCCTGATCATCGACGACGAGCCGGGGATTCGCGAGGCGCTGCGGATGACCCTCAAGGGCGGCCGGATCGATTGTGTCCTTGCCGAGGACGGCGCGACGGGCCTCGCCGCGATCGAGGGGCGCTCGGACCTCGGGGTCATCTTCCTGGACATCCGGATGCCGGGCAAGGACGGCCTCGACGTCCTGAAGGAGGTGCGGGCGCTGCGCCCGGACCTCCCCGTGATCATGATCTCGGGCCACGGGACGATCGAGACCGCGGTGGGCGCGACCAAGCAGGGAGCGTACGACTTCCTCGAGAAGCCCCTCGACCGCGATCGGGTGCTTCTGCTCGCCCGGAACGCGCTCGAGCAGGCGCGGGTGAACCGGGAGAACCGGCGGCTCAAGGAGCGCGAGGCGGCGAGGATCCTCGGCGGCTCGGCGGCGATCAAGGAGCTGCTCGCGGCGATCGACCGCGTGGCGCCGACGAACGCGCGCGTCCTGGTCACGGGCGAGAACGGAACCGGCAAGGAGCTCGTCGCGCGGCGGCTCCACGACCTCTCGCCGCGCGCGAACGGGCCGCTCGTGGACGTCAACTGCGCGGCGATCCCGAAGGAGCTGCTCGAGAGCGAGCTCTTCGGCCACGAGAAGGGCTCGTTCACCGGCGCGCACCAGCAGAAGAAGGGGAAGTTCGAGCTGGCCGACGGCGGCACGCTCTTCCTCGACGAGGTCGGCGACATGGACCTCGCCGCGCAGGCCAAGGTGCTGCGGGTGATCGAGCAGAACCGGGTCGAGCGGGTCGGCGGGGCGAAGCCGATCGAGGTCAACGTGCGCGTCGTGGCGGCCACGAACAAGAACCTCCCCGAGGAGGTGCGCGCGGGCCGGTTCCGCGAGGACCTCTACTACCGGCTCAACGTGGTCGAGCTGCGCTGCCCGCCGCTGCGCGAGCGGCGCGAGGACGTCCCGCTGCTCGCCGCCGCCTTCCTCTCGGAGGCGGTGAAGCGGAACGCCACGCAGCCGCGCACGCTCGCCGACGACGCGCTCCAGGCGCTCGCGCGCGAGGACTGGCCGGGCAACGTCCGCCAGCTCCGCAACGTCGTCGAACAGCTCGCGATCCTCGCGCCCAGGGAGACGATCACGGCCGAGGATGTCTCGGGCCTCGTGCGCGCCGCCGCGCCGACCGCGGCGTCCGCGACCGACCCCTACCGCGGCGCGCGCACCTTCGACGAGTTCAAGGACGTCGCCGAGAGGGACTTCCTCGTGCGCCGCCTCGAGGAGAACGGCTGGAACGTCAAGAAGACGGCCGAGCTGCTCGGGATGCAGCGGTCGAACCTCTACAAGAAGCTCGAGAGGTACGGGATCCGGAAACCGGAGAGGTAGCCGGGGGGCCTGGGGGGACAGGTGGGGTTTCCGGCGGCGGCGCGGGTGCGGCGCGGCGGCCTCTTCGTGCTCGCGGCCGGCCTCGGGCTCCTGTTCGCATGGGCGCTGCTTCCGCGATCCGTGGGGAACGCCGAGGAGGAGCTCGCGAGGGGCGAGAGGCTCCTCCGCGCGCGCTTCGAGACGTGGGGCACGCGCGTCCGGACGGCGGCGGCGCGCCTCGCATCGCTCGCCGCGCGCGCGGACGCGTCGCCCCGCGACCTCTTCGAGGAGGCGGAGCGCATCCCGCGCGAGGAGGCGGTGGACGGCGTCGCCCTCGTGGACCGCGAGAACCGCGCGCGCGTCTGGGCAGGCCGGACCTTCGACACCGACCCGGAGCTGGACTTCTGGGGCGTCGGTCCCGGCGTCGACGTCGTGCGCGCCCTCGACGTGCCGGCCCACCGGGTGCTCTTCGCCGCGCGGGGCGTGGGCGGCGAGATCGCGGTCGCCTTCCTCGCGTTCGACGAGCGGTTCCCGTCGCCGCGCGACTTCGCCCGGGAGTTGGCCGACGCGGCGGGCCTCGCGCAGGTGCGGCTCCGGAGCCACGCGCCGCGCGGCGCCGAGGCGGACGACCGGCCCCGCCGCACGATCGCCCTCGAAGGGCTCGTCCACGCCACGTTCGTCGCGAGGAGCGACCGGGAGCGCGAAGCCGCGGCCGCGGCGGGGCGCGCGCGGCGCCTCCGCCTCGCGCTCTACCTCGCCGCCGCGGCCCTCGCCTTCGCCGTCTGGCGCGGCCCGCTCCGCGGCATCACGCGCGGCGCGCGCCGCACGCTCACGGGCGTCGGGCTCCTCGCCGCGCTGCGCGCGCTCCTCGCGCTCGACCACCCCGTCTGGGGCGCGCCGCTCGACTCGCTCCTGACCGGCCTCGCCGCGCTCCTCGCCGCCGCGCTGCTCGTGCGCGAGGGCCGGCGGGATCTCCCCCGGCGCGCGGCCTGGCTGGCGGCCGTGCCCGTCTCGCTCGCCTGCGGCGCGCTCCCCCGTCTCTACGTCCACCTCGCGGGCGGGCTGGTCGCCACCGGCGGCGCGACGCTCTTCGATCCGGTGCGGGTCCTCCCCGACGGGGACGCGGCGCTCCTCCTCGCGGCGTTCTGCCTCGTCACGTGCGCCTTCTTCCTCGCGGTCCGCGCCGCGGTCCTTTTCGCGCGCCAAGCGCACCCCCTCCTCGAGCTCCTCCCCTATCTGGCCGTCGCGGCGGGTCTCCTGCCGTGGACGGGCTTCTGGCTCGCGGCGCTCGCCTTCGCCGCCGGGCACAACCTCGCGCGGGCGGCGACGCGGCCCGAGAGGGCGGCGCGCATGACGGTGCTGGCCGCGCTTGCCTCCTTCCCGATCCTCTACGAGGCGCACCGCTCGGGCTTCGTGCGCGAGGTGGCCGCGCGCGCCGGCGCGCTCGTCCGGCACGAGCAGCGCGACGCGGCGGCGCGCGAGATCGCGGCGGCGGTCGCGCGCATCACCGACCCGGCGGAGGGCGTGGACCGCGAGGTCGCGCAGGCGCTCGCGGAGCGGCGGGGGCTCCAGCACCTCGCGTTCCGCCTCTGGGCGGCGGCGGGGTGGGAGGTCGGGGAGCCGTGCGCGCTCCAGGTGTGGGACTCCGCCGGGCAGCGGGTGAGCGCGTTCGACTTCGACAGCCCGCCGCTCCCGTGGCTGCCGCGCGGCGCGCCCGCCGCGCGCGCCGGCGAGCTGGTGCTCCAAGGGGAGGGGCAGGGGGAACCCATCCGGTTCTACGCGCGCGAGTTCGAGCTGAAGACCATCGGCGACGAGCGGGTCGTCGGCACGGCGCGGCTCAGCGTGCCCGACCGGTGGGACGTGCTGCTCCTGTCGGCGCAGCGCCCCTCGCTCTTCAGCGAGCCGCTCGACCTCGGCGTGCACGACACGCCGATTCTGATCGCCGAGCTCGCCCACGACGGGAAGCCGCAGCGGTCGACCGCGGGGACGACGGCCGACGTCGAGCCGCCCTCGGCCGCGCTCCAGCGGCGCGCGCGGGAGGAGGGCTACGCGACCGCTCGCACGACGTGGCGAGGCCGGGACGCGCGACTCGTCCTCGCGCGCGGGCGGTACGACTTCGGCGAGCTGCTCTTCGAGGAGGACCTCCTCGTGCAGGCGAGCTTCGTCTTCTCGAAGGTGCTCCTCGCCTACTCGGCGGTCCTCCTCCTCTACGTCCTCGGGCTCCTCGCGGCGCGGCGCGGGCGCGTCACCCTCCTCTTCCGCCACCGGGTGGCGTTCGCGCTCGTGCTGCTCTCGCTGCCGCCGGTCGTCCTCCTCGCGATCCACGGCCGGCGGCAGGTCGAGGATCGCCATCGCTCGGCCGTCGACGAGCGGCTCGCGCGCCGGCTCGACCTCGCGGAGACGCTCCTCGAGGGCCGCACCGAGCCCGTGGACAACGAGTGGTGCATGCGGCTCGCCGCGGACCACCTCGTGGACATCAACGTGTACCGCGTCGGCTCGTGGGACGAGCGCAGGTCGGGCGGGGAGCTGCTCGCGACGAGCCGGCCGGGGCTCTGGGACACGGGGCTTCTCGGACGCCGGCTCGCGGCAGCGCCCTACGTGTCGCTGGAGCTCCTGGGCCGGGACGACGACGTCCAGAGCGAGTACTTCGGCCACGCGGCGACGCTGCGCACGGCCTACCGGAAGGTGCGCGCGGACTGGGACAAGGGGGAGGTGGTCCTCTCCGCGCCCGCGATCGAGGACCGGCGCGCGCTCGAACGCCAGGCGGCGGCGTCCGTCGCGCTCCTCCTCGCGATCTACCTCGCGACCGCGCTGGTCACCGTCTACGCGGCGCTCCTCCTCGCCCGGTCGCTCACGACCCCGGTCGTGAAGCTGCGCGAGGCGACGAGCCGCGTCGCGGCGGGCGAGATGGACGCCGCGCTCGACGAGACGCGCCGCGACGAGTTCGGCGACCTGATCCGCGCCTTCAACCGGATGACGCGCGAGCTGATGGAGGCGCAGGACCTGCGCGCGCGCGCGGAGAAGGCCGCCGCGTGGCAGGCGGTCGCGCGGCAGGTGGCGCACGAGATCAAGAACCCGCTCACGCCGATCAAGCTCACCGTCCAGAACCTCGTGGCAGCGTACCGCGAGGACCCGGACGCGTTCGCCGCGGAGTTCGAGCGCGGCGGCCGGCTCATCCTCGACCAGATCGACGCGCTCCAACGGATCGCGGGCGCGTTCCACGCCTACGCGACGTTCCCGTCGAAGGAGCCGCGGCGCGTGGACGTCGGCGACCTCCTCCGCGACGTGTCGGCGCTCTACGCCTCCGCGGGCGGGAGCGCGGTCGTCGTCTCGGCCCCCCAGGCCCCCCTCATCGTACGCGCGGACTTCGACGAGCTGCGCCGCGCGCTCATCAACCTCGTGACGAACGCCCGCCAAGCGGGCGCCTCCCGCGTCGTCCTGCGCGCGGCGTCCGAGGACGGCCTCGCGCGGATCGAGGTGATCGACGACGGCACGGGGATCCCGCCGCAGCTCCACGGGCGCGTCTTCGACCCGGCGTTCACGACCAAGGCTTCAGGCGCCGGGCTCGGGCTCTCGATCGTCAAGAGGATCGTCACCGACTACGGCGGGAGCATCGACTTCGAGTCGGCTCCGGGGCGCGGCACGCACTTCACGATCCGGCTCGCGGCGGTAGAGTAGCCGCGTGGCCGCCGCGTGGGCGCTGATCGCCGTGAGCCTCCTGGGCCTCGGGATCAACCTCTACTTCGTGTCGCTCTTCTGCGCGGTGCCCGCGTGGTTCGCGCGCGCGCTCGGCGGCGCCGCGCGCGCGTGCGGCATCGACGGCGGCGCGTGCAAGCGGGTGGTCGGGACGCCGTACGCGCGGCTCTTCGGCGGGCGGCCGAACATCGTCGCGGGGCTCCCGTGGTGCGTGCTCGTGATCGCGTGTGCCGCGGTCTTCCTCGCGACGGGGACCTTCCCGCTCTGGTGGCCGTGCGTCCTGATCGCGTTCGCAAGCGTCGTCGTGGGCGTCTACCTCACGTACGTGCTTTTCTTCGTCCTCAAGGAGCCGTGTCCGTTGTGAATTGCGGGGCATCTCATCAACGCGGCGGTCGCCGTGCTGCTCTTCTTCTTGCGACCGTAGGCTGCGCGTCGGCGCCGGAGCTCGCGCCCGACGAGGTGGACGCGCGCGACCTGCGGCTGCCGAAGGGCGCCGAGGCCGGCATGTCCGTGACGTGGAGGCATGAGGGGGACGGGGGGCCGGAGCCGGACCTCGCCCTCGAGACGCTCGCGTGCGTCGAGCGGACGTCGGATCGGGTGACGACGGAGTGGCGGCGGGAGATGCGCGACGGCCGCAAGGAGGTCGTCGCCGCGCGCTTCAAGCCGGACGGCACGCTGCTCGGCGCATGGCGCGGGCCGCCGGGCGGCACGGGCACGCCGCTGCGGATCGTGAGGAAGGAGTTCGACGAGGAGGAGACGCGCCGCGAGGTGGAACACCGCGGGGCACCGCTCGGCTTCTCGGCGGACGACGTCGAGTCCTCGTCCACGACCACGCAGGAGGTCGTCGAGACCCCCGCCGGCCGGTTCCGGTGCACGGTCGTACGGCACGAGGCGTCGTTCCTCTTCTCCAAGGCGCGGCTCAGCTGGGCCTATGCGAACGATCCGGGCCCGCTCTCCCCGATCGTCCGCATGGAGTGGCGCGGCGCCGGGATGGACTACGTCCAGGAGCTTGTTGCGGTGCGGGAGACAGGCGCGGTCCCGTCGCTCCTCGTTCCCGAGTAGCCTGCGGACCGTCGTGCCGCATCCGGACGACGTAACCCACAGCTGCCTAACGGGTTAGCGACGGCCGATGGCGCAAGGGGTACGCCTACTAGCGTACGTCGACACGATGACCTCGAAGCTCGGTTGCATCGGCGGGGGCTTGGCCACGGCGAGAGTCTAGCCTCCCTACTCCTCGGCGTGGAGGAAGTGCGTCCAGACGACGACGTCCGACGTCCCGATCCGGCGGCGCTCGAGCCGCATGCAGGTCGTGTGCCGGAGATCGAGGAAAAACTGCGTCCGCAAGCCGAGAAGATGCGAGAGCACGGCCTTGAAGACGGCGCCGTGCGTGACGAGCAGGACGGACCCATCGAGCCGGTCGAGGCCCTCGCGCACCCGGGAAAGGACGTGATCGTCCGACTCGCCGCCGAATTCGCGGAAACCGAGCCACTGCGGCGCGGGCCTACGGAAAAACCCGGGGTGCTCGCGCTCCAAGTCGGCGAAGGACCGGCCGGTCGCCTCGCCGCAGTCGATCTCCGTGAAGGCGGGATCCGGGAGGGGCGGGGGGAACCCGAGACCGCTTGCGAGCACCTCCGCGGTCTCGGCGCAGCGCCGGAGCGGGCTCGTCACGACCTTCTCCGGGTGCCAGCCGAGCGCCCCGATCACGTCCGCGACCCGCTGCGCCTGGGCGCGGCCGCGTTCGGTCAGGGGGAACGGGAGACGACCCTGCACGAGGCCCTTCGCGTTCCCCTCGCTCTCGCCGTGGCGGACGACCACGAGCTCGCGCAGGGCGGGCGGCCCCCCCGGCCCCCCCGGTTCAGGCACGGAAGTGCACGCGCGCGACCCGGATCGCCTCGCGCACGCGGTCCGCCTCGCACACGATGACCGCGGTCGCGAACGTCGGCATCGCGTCGGCGAGCCCGGCGACGTCGGCCTCCAGCGGGTCGAAGGATGCGCCGAGCAGGAACCGTTCGGCGACGGTCAGGAACTCCTCCCCGCCGCGCGCCGCGTCGTGCCAGTAGCCGACGTGCCGCAGCGTCTCGTGCACCTTCACGACCTCGTCCGCGGACGGGTGCTGGTCGGGATCCGAAGGGGTGCGCAGCGCGATCTTGAACCGGCGCAGCGCGTGGAGCCGTCGGCAGAGGGCGTCGAGGGTCGCCTCGCGGTCCTCCCCCGCGGGGCCGCCCTCGACGACGAGGAGCGGCGCGCCCACGTCGGGGCCCGGCTCGTCGCCGAAGACGGCGACGATCCGCACCCGCCGGGCGAGCGGCTGGAGTGCGCGGGCCTCCTCGGGCGTCGGCGGCCGGTGGAGCGCGACGGCCCCCACGCCGAAGTCCTTGAAGGAAGCTACGGCGGCGTCGAGCGAGAGGTCTTCCCGGGCGCAGGCGGTGGAGAGAGCGAGCACGCCCCGGGAGGATAGCAGGCGACCGCGGCTGCGCGCCAGCGTTGGCGCACTTCGTGGCACCGCGGGGACTTGCGGTGACGACACAGGTCAACGGTTAACCTGTCCGGATGCGTCGCGCGCTGGTTCCCGGGGCCCTCCTCCTTCTGGCGCTCGGGGTCTACGCGGTCTTCTTCCGGCTCGAGCGGGCGCACATCTCGGAGCTCGTCCCCAAGGACTTCGCCTTCGGGGTCTTCACGCGGTCGCTCAACGACCTGCGGCAGCTCTACGAGGGGCCCTACGCGCGAACGGACACAGACCCCGCCCAGCTGCGGTTCGGCCGGCCGTGCAATGTGCCCGGCCTCGACGGCATCGACTACGACGCGCCCGCGGCGAGCTACTGGACGGACCGGATCGAGACGGAGATCTTCCTCCTGCCGATCGTCAACGGGCGGGCGCTCGAGGACGCGTTCGACCGCGAGCGCGAGAACACGCGCATGCGCGACCCGGAGCGGGTGGCCAAGAACTACGTCTCCCTCTCGGAGCAGCGGGTCAAGGCGCGGCGCGGCGCGCGCAACGACCTCGCGACAAGGGCGTCGCAGTACCCGCTCGCGGTCGCCGGCCGGCCCAAGGACGGCGCGTGGGTCCGCGCGATGCTCGCCTACCTGCTCGGACGCGAGGCGTCGAGGAAGCCCTCGGGCCCGCTCCTCGCGCAGGAGGCGGCGCGCCTCGCGCCGCCGCTCGCGGACGCGATCGCGCGCGAGTGCGAGGACCTGCTCCTCGGGTTCCCGCTGCCCGAGAGCCCCGACGCGCCGCTCAGGGTCGAGGGCGAGGCGACGCTCGTGCCGGACGGCATGATCGCGCGCTCCGCGCATCTCGCCGCGGAGGTGGACCTGACGGACGTGGCCGCGAGCTTCCCGCACAACACGGTGCTCTTCCTCGGCCTCGTGCTCGACGCGCGCGGCTGGCAGGACGTCCGCATGCCGCTCCCGCTCGGCGACGCGGCCTTCGCTTGCGGCATCCTCGAGGAGAGGATCCACGCGCGCAAGTACACGGCGCTCCTCGCGGCGCGCCCGCGCTCCCCGCACGACCTCGCGCGGCTGAAGGCGCAGGGCCTCGAGCCGCTGGTCGGGGACACGGCGGGCCTCGCATGGGCGACGGTCGTGGACGGCGGAGCGGAGGTGCGCACGGCCGTGATCGCGCCGCCAGCGAGCCTCGCGGACGTGCTCCGCTCGGATGCCGAAGCCGCGCCCCCCGTCTACGTGTCGACGGCCGTCGAGCGGGGCATCTGGTACTGCGCGGTCGGCTCGCAGGCGGAAGGCGCCATCCGCCGCGCGCTCGGGTGCCTGAGGGACACCCCCGAACTCGGGCTGTCGCGCTCGAGGCCTGTCTCGCAGCACGCGGCGTTCCTCCGCGGGTCGCACGTGGGCCTCGCGCTCGTGACCGCGGGCGGGCTCAAGGCCTTCGGCTTCACGATGCCGTCCTTCGAGATCGCGTCGCTTCACCAGCCTGCGGCCATCACCGCGGTGCTCGACGTGGACGAGCGCGGCAAGCTCGAGGTCCTGATCGAGCGCGCGCAGCGGTGACGTCCCGGACGTCCCGTATCGGAATGACGATCGCGGAATCGCAGTCCGCGAGGTCACGCCGCCAGCGGCGCCCCGCCCGCGAACTGCGTCATCCGGGCGTCGTGGCAGGCGTCACTTCGCCTGGATGAACTGCTGGAGCGTGGCGTAGATCTGCTTGACCTCTTCGTCGCGGCCGCCGAGAGCGAAGTAGCGGTCGAAGTGCTTCATGGCCTTCTCGGTCCGCTCCTGGTTCGTGTAGAGCGGGTTCTGCGCGATGCAGAGGATCGCGAGGTTCTTGTGCGCGTCGAGGAACGTGTCGTCGAGCTTCACCGCCGCCTCGTACGACGCGATCGCGTCGTCGTACTTCTTCTCGCGCTCCTGCACGAGCGCGACCAGGAAGGGCCCCATCGGGCTCTTCGGCTGCGCCTTCGCGAACCGGTGCGCGGCGCGCCCCGCGTCGTCCGGATCCTCGTCGCGCAGGTAGGCGACGACCGACGCGCGCGCGACCTCGGGGTCGTCCTTCGCGAGCTGCGCCCCCTTCTCGACCTCCTTGCGCCCCTTGCGCCCGTCGCTCTCCCGCATCCGCGCGATCCCGAGGAAGCAGAGCGCGCGACCGGACTCCGGGGCCGCCTTCACGGCCTCGTCGAGCACGCGAACGGCCTCGGCGGCCTGCCCCCGCTCGAGCAGCGCGCGGCCGAGGCCCGTGAGCGCGGGCTCCGCGCCCGGCTTCTTCTTGAGCACCTCCCGGAACGCCTTCTCCGCGGCTGCCGGGTCCCCGAGCAGCAGGTGGATCTCGCCCGCGAGGTACCGCGCCTTCGTGTACGCGGCATCGCCCTCGGGGATCTCGTCCGCGACGCCGAGGGCGCCGACGAAGTCGCCCGCGGCGAACTTCTCCTTCGCGTCGTCGATGGCGGCCGCGGCCACCGCGGCGGCGAAGAGTCCGAGGCACAGGAATCGCGACATGGCTACTCCTTCAGTTCCGGGAACGAGCCGTGCTTCCCGAGGGACGCGCGGACCCTCTCGAGGTCGTCCGCGTACGGCGTGCCGCGGAGCGAAGCCGCGGCTGCGCCCAGCCGGTCGGCGGCGGCCGCGGTGCCCAGCCGGCCCGCGTCGTCGCGCGCGGCGAAGAGGGCGTCCTGCGCCTCCTTCTCCATCGCCGCGATGTGCGCGCGCGCGACATGGCCCAACACGTTGTCCGCGGCCGCCACCTGCCGGTAGAGCGCGAGGCGAAGGGCCGGCTCCTCCGCGGCCTCCGCCTCCTCGAGCCGCTTCGCGGCTCCCCGAAGCCCCTCCCAATCCGGACGAGCCGCGGGCGCGTGCTGCTCGAGCCACTTCGCGACCGTCGCCGCCTGCTGCATGCCCTTGAAGCCGTCCATCCTCTTCCCGTCCGCGTCGAGCAGGTCGAAGAGCGGCCAGCCCTCGTTCGGGTTCTCGCGCAGCTCCGCGGGCGCCTTGCGCCAGTCGAGCGAGAGGAGGACGAAGGGGTCCGCGGCCTTCCTCACCCGCTCGTCGCGGCACTGCACGTCGCGGAACTCCTCGCACGCCGGGCAGTTCTGGAAGTGGACGAAGAGGAAGACCGGGCGCTTCGCGGCCTTGGCCACGGCAAGGGCCGTGTCCATGTCGTCGTACCAGACGAGGCCGTCCGCGTCCGCCGTCTCGTGCGTGAGCAGCTCGGGCGGCCAGTCGGGAGGGGGCTCGGGGGCCGGGAGGAGCGCGAGCGGGATCGACGTCAGGGTGACCGCCTCGCGCGTCCGGACCGTCGCGCTCGCATAGAGGAAGGCGCCGACCGCGAGCAGCAGCGTCGCAGCCGCGAGGACCGGCCACCGCCACCGCGGCGTTGCGCCGGCGCGCAGCATCACGTCGCCGAACGTGGTCGTCGCCGCGGGCGGCGCCTCCGCCGTCGCGCGGACGACCATCTCGTAGGTCTCGACGAGCTCGGCGAGCGCGGCGTCGCGGCGCATCTCCGCGGCGAACGCCTCCCGCTCCGCCTGGGACAGGCGGCCCTCGACGTAGTCCCGGATGCGCTCAAGATCGTGGCTCACGGCGCCTCCCCGTACTTGGCCCTGAGTTCCCGGAGCGTCGTGGCCACGCGCCCGAGCGCGCGCGCGACGCGGATCTCCGCCGCCTTCGGCGTGATGCCCAGCGTTTCCGCGATCTCCTTGAGCTTCAGCCCTTCGTACCGGAAGAGGACGAACGGCTCCCGCCAGGAGGACGGCAGCTCGTCCACCGCGCGCCGGACGTGCGCGAGCAGGAAGCTCTTCAGCTCCGAGCGGCTCGCGCTCTCCGAGGGGTCGGGGTTCCCGTCCACAGGCTCATGTTCCTCGACGTTCGGAACGCGCGGGCGCGAGAGGCGCGCCCGCGCGTTCAGGAAGGTGCGGTACGCGATGCGCCGCAGATAGCCCTCCATGCTGCCGTCGCCGCGGAACTGGTCGCGCTTCCGCCACAGGCGCACGAACGTGTCCTGCACGAGGTCCTCCGCGTCGTGGCGGTCGCCCGCGAGACGGTAGAGGAAACGGAAGACCGTGTTCCGGTGCTCCTCGAAGAGCCGCCGGAAGTCCGCGGCGTCGCGGAGGTCCACCGGGTCTTCCCCGTCGCCGGGGAACGCGCGGTCCGCCATGCACGTGTCAACGGATCACACGGCCTCCAGGTTGACGAGCACACGGCGCACGATCTCCGCGCGGACAACCTTGGAGGTCCGGAACCCCTCCCGTCCGTCCGAAAGGCGCGCGTTGGCCTGCTTCGCGAGCGGGCACTCGTTGCAGCACGAGGAGCCGGAGAGGCAGTCGCCGGCGTGGACTGCCGCGGCCATAACCACGAGCGCCAAGAGGCGGGTGACGATCTTCTTCATGTTCTTGGTCTCCTGACCTAGAGGACAGGGGGGAGGGCCCGGCTCCCTCCGGAGGCCCGGAAACGGCCTGGTGAGCGCCCTCCCGGGGGCTCGTCGCCCGCCGCAGCGCCCGTCCTTCCGAGTTTACCGGGACAGCTCAAGCCCTTGGGGCAACTCGACTTCCGCGCTCGGTGAAGCCCGGGGACCGGCGCCCGAAGGCGGGCCCACCTCGCCGAAACGGCGCCGCAGACGCCGCGAAGGCGCAACACCGGGGGAGTCGCCTCCCCGACGTATATAGGCAACCGTGTTCGCGAAGATCGCCTTGGACCTTCCGGTCCCGACCGAGTTCACCTACGCGGTCCCGGAACGGCTCCGGACGGAGCTGAGGCCGGGCCAGCGTGTCCGCGTGCCCTTCCGGACGCAGACCCGCGTCGGCTACCTCGTCGCGATCGAGGAGCAGAGCGACATCGCGGACACGCGGGACATCCTCGCGGTCGTCGATGCGGAGCCCCTGGTTCCCCCCGACCTCCTGCGCCTCGCCCGATGGATCAGCTCGTACTACGGCTGCGCGCTCGGCGAGGCGATCCAGGCGATGCTCCCGGGCGGCGTCCGCCGGCCCCGCCCGCGGACGAAGGTCGTCGTGCGGACCGGCGACGGCGAATTGCCGGCGCGGGCACGGAAGGCGTCGGCGGTCTTCGAGGCGTTGGCGCGCTTCGAGCGCCCGCCCCCCGTGAAGCGGCTCCTCGACGCCGCGGGGACGACGCGCGCGGCGCTCCGCACGCTCGAGCGCGCGGGGCTCGTGCGGCTCGTGGAAGACGACCGGGAGGAGGAACTCGACCGGGAGACGCCGGTCGATGCGGATACGCCGCCCGCGCTCGAGCCGGCGCAGCAGTCCGCGCTCGACGGGCTCCGGCCCGACGTTCTGACGCCGCGGTTCCACGTGCACCTCCTGCTCGGCGTCACGGGGAGCGGCAAGACCGAGGTCTACCTGCGAGCGATCGAGGAGACGCTCCGGACGGGGCGGCAGGCGATCGTGCTCGTCCCGGAGATCGCGCTCACGCCGCAGACCGTGCGGCGGTTCCGGGCGCGGTTCTCGAGCGTCGCGGTCCTCCACTCGGCGCAGGCGGAGGCGGAGCGGCGGCGCGCGTGGCAGCGGATCCGGCGCGGCGAGGCCGACGTCGTGATCGGGCCCCGGAGCGCGGTCTTCGCGCCGGTCAAGAGGCTCGGGCTCGTGGTCGTGGACGAGGAACACGAGACGAGCTTCAAGCAGGAGACGGCGCCGCGCTACCACGCGCGCGACGTCGCGGTGATCCGCGCGCGCGACGCGGGGTGCCCCGTGCTCCTCGGCTCGGCCACGCCCTCGCTCGAATCCTACGCGAACGCCCGGCGGGGCCGCTACGCGCTCCACCGGCTGCCCGGTCGCGCGGGCGGCTACCCGCTCCCTCCGATCGAGATCGTGGACCTCTCGCAGGAGAGCTCGCACGTCTTCTCCCGCCGCCTCCGCGTCGCGGTGGCCGACGCGGTCAGGCAGGGCGGGCAGGTGATCCTCTTCCTCAACCGCCGCGGCTTCTCGACGGTCGTCGTCTGCGAGCGCTGCAAGCACGCGCTCGGCTGTCCGAACTGCTCCTCGACGCTCGTCTTCCACAAGGGGCGCGCGAGGACCGTCTGCCATCTGTGCGGCCACGCCGCGAAGGCGCTCTCGAGCTGTCCCGAGTGCCACGCGCCGACGCTGAAGTACGTCGGCTCGGGGACGGAACGGGTCGCGGAGGAGGCCGCGGAGGCGTGGCCCCAAGTGCCGCTCGTGCGCGTGGACTCCGACAGCGCGCGCGGCGAGCGGCTCGAGGACGCGCTCGAGAGCTTCCGCAGGGGCGACGCGCGCCTCCTCGTCGGCACCCAGATGGTCGCGAAGGGCCACCACTTCCCCGACGTCACGCTCGTCGGCATCGTCAACGCCGACACGGCGCTGCATCTCCCCGACTTCCGCGCGAACGAACGCACCTTCAGCCTGATCGCGCAGGTCGCGGGGCGCGCCGGCCGCGGCGACCGCGGCGGCCGCGTGATCGTCCAGACCTACAACCCGCGGCACTACGCGATCGCGGCCGCGTCGCGCCACGACTACGAGGGCTTCGCCGCGACCGAGCTCGAGGAGCGCGCGCTCCTCGGGCTCCCGCCGGAGCGGCGGTGCGCGCTCGCGGTCCTCTCGGCGACGGAGGAGCCGGATGCGCGGATGGCCGCGCAGCGCGTGGCGGAGGCCGTCCGAGGCCAGATGGCGGGAGGGATGGTCGAGCTCCGCGGGCCCGCGAAGGCGCCGATCGAGCGCGTGCGCGGCAAGTGGCGCACGATGGTCCTGATCCTCTCGAAGAGCGCGGGCGCGCTTTCCCGCGCGTGCGCAGCGGCCCGCACCGCCCGCGTGCCGCGCCGCGTGGACCTCGTGCTCGACATCGATCCCGCCGCAGTGCTGTAAGGAGAGGCTTCCGGTCTCCGGCCTCTTCTACTCGGAGCGCTTCGCCCGGAACCACTTGCGCCAGGCCTTGCCGCTCGTGCCGAGCGACTCGAGCTCGGTCTTCGTGGTCGCGAACCCGTTCTGCACCGCGATCTGCTGGAGCGCGCGCACCGCGAAGGAGGCCGGCCCCTCCGCGGGATCGTCGTCGAGGTACGCGAAGAGCGGCTCGAGCGCGCGCGCGTCGCCGAGCATCTCGATGCCGCGGAGCGCGCCGATCTGCACCTCGGGGTCGTCGTCCTGGAGCGCCGAGATGAGGTGGTCGAGAACGACCGGGTGGTGCAGGTTCGTGAGCGCCCACACCGCGGCGCGCCGCCCGCGGATCGTCGCGTCGTCGTGCAGGAGGCCGACGAGCCGGTCGATCGCGGCGTAGTACTGCGGCGTGAGGTCGCGCGGCGGCACGCTCACGAACCAGATCTCCTTGATCGCGGTGGCGGCGCACGCGCGGACCTCGGGGTTGCCGTGGCCGACGAGAGGGATCACGAGCGAGAGGTCGGTCTCCTTGTCCTTGAGGACGGCGAGGCCCTGGCACGCGTTGGCGATGAGCCACGGGGGCTCGTCCGGATCCACGAGGAACGACAGGAGGAGCTCCCGCGCGGGGACGCGCTTCTCGATCGCGAAGCCGATGCACGCGACCGCCCAGTTGCGGAGCGTGGAGGAGCCTCTCTTGTCGAGCGCATGGCGCTTGAAGACGTCGAAGTTCTGGTCGACGCCGTCGCCGATGGTCCGCCGCATGGCGGCCATGGGCTGCTCCTGCATCTCGACGCGCAGCTCCTCGTAGCGGCGGACGTTCAGGTAGGTACGGCGGATGACCTGCCCCTCCTCGTTCCCCTCGTGCTCGAGCGCCTCCTTCACCTGGTCCTCGTAGGGGACGACGATGTCGGCCTCCTTCTTCGGGGCCGAGCAGGCCCCGAGGAGAAGCGCCAAGGCGCCAAGGGCCTGCCACATCCTGCCCATTGGGACGCAGGATACCCGGCCCGTATTCCTCAGGTTCCGCGAGAAGGCGCGGGCGTCGGCCCGGGGCCCGGGAAGGCCCTCGGGGACCGGTCCAGAGGGCCTCATGCCTTCGAGGGCCCGCCCGCCGCACGCGAGCGCCGCCGCCGCTCCTGCTCGTCCGGGAGCGGCAGGCGCTCCAGGTAGGCCCGGAGGTCCGCCGGCAGCTTCCGCGGCTCGCCCTTCCGGTCCACCGCAGCGAGGACCGTCCGTCCCTCCGCGCACAGGACCGCGTCCCGGACCCGGCGCGCCTCGTACGCGAACGTCAGGCGGACGAAGCTGTAGTCCTCGATCCGCGTCACGATCTCCAGCTCGTCGTCGAAGAGCGCGGGCGCGAGGTACTTCAACTGCGCCTCGAACACGGGCAGGAAGCAGTCCTGCTCCCGCTCGACGCGCGCGTAGTCGAACCCGCGGGACCGCAGGAGTTCCACCCGACCGCATTCGAACCACACGAGGTAGTTCGCGTGGTACGCGCGGCCCATGCAGTCGGTCTCCGCGTACCGGACGCGGACCCGCGTCTTGCCCTCGAAGGCCTCCATCACCGGAAGGGGCGGAGGGTACCACGCCCCCGCCCCCACCGCCCGGGAACTGTCCGGATCTCATCCCGCCGCGTATCCTCGGGTGCTTCGCATGACGCCCCCGAGCCGGCTGACCCCTGGCGAGAGGCTCCTTCGCCTCGGCGGCGGGCTCCTGCTCGCGGCGGGCGGGAGCGCGCTCTTCGCCTACTCGAAGGCGCACGATCCCGAGAACCGCGCGGCGATCCTCGCGATCCTCGCGATCCTCATGGGGCTCTCGTGGGTCGGCCAAGGGCTGCGCGGGCGGCGGGACAGCATCGTCCACCACGAGGAATCCGCCCCCCCCGGCCCCCCTGTTTCGGCCGAGCGCACGGTCCTCGGGATCCTCGGAGCATGGCTTCTTCCCGGCCTCGGCCACCTGCTCATCGGCCAGCGCGGGAAGGCGGCCCTCTACTTTGCCGTGATCACGGTCACGTTCGCCGCGGGCACCGCGCTCGCGGAGGGGCGCAACCTGAGCTTCGAGCGCGAGAGCATCTACTTCCTCGCGTACATGTTCAGCGCCGGGCTGACGGGGCTCGGCTGGCTGCTCACGCGCGCCCTCGAGCTCGACCACCGGATCCCGTTCCTCCAGCTCGGACTCACGTACACCGCGGTCGCCTGCCTGCTCAACGTCGTGGCGATGATGGACTTCGTCGCAACGTGCAGCAGGAGCGCGCCGCTCCCCGAGGAAGACGGCGCAAAGGCCGCGGGGCAGGCCGGAGGCCGGGCGTGACGGCTGCGGCGCTCCTGGGCCTCGTCCGGCTCGCCGAGTTCGCGTTCCTGCCGCCGCTCTGCCTCGCGGTCGCCCTCGTGACGGCAGCCGCCCACCGCGAGGGCATGCGCGAGATCCTCCGTCACGCGCTGCGCGCGTGGGCCGTGACGCTCGGAGGGATCATCGTCTTCCTGTTCGCGGTGTCGTTCTTCGAGGAGTGGATCCTGCCCGCGTAGGCCCCCGCGGGTCGGGCCGGACCGCAGGCGCGGCCGGCATGACGGGCCGTTCGATCCCTCGCGCTCGGACGGGCGAGGCCAGGCGGGGAGAGACGACGGCCGGGTCGCTCCCGCGATCAAGGGATCACATAGCGGCCTCCCTCCTCGCGGGACACGAGGCCGCGGATCTCGAGCGTCACGAGATGGCCCGCGGCGACCTCCTCGGGGATGCGCAACGCAAGCGCGACGTCGCGCGCGGCGGCGCCGTCGGGGCCGAGCGCCTCGAGCACGTCGCGCTCCCCCGCCGGGAGGGCGGCGGACGCGGTCGCGCACCACCCCAGCGCGGCGAAAACGTCCTGCGCGGCGCCCACGGCAGCCGCACCCTCCTGCAGCATGCGCAGCGTCCCGAGCGAGCACTCCTCGTCGATGGGGCCGGGCACCGCCATCACGGCCCTGCCGAGGTCGAGCGCATGCCGGACCGTGGTGAGCGCCCCGCTCGTCGGCGACGCTTCCACGACGAGGGTGCCGAGCGAGAGTGCCGCGAGGAGGCGGTTGCGCTGCGGGAAGTGGCGCCGGAGAGGAGGCGCGCGCAACGGGAACTCGCTGAGGACGGCGCCGGTCGCGACGATCTCCTCCAGCAGGCCCATGTGCTCCGGGGGATACGGCTCGAGGAGGCCGCTGCCGAGCACGGCGACCGTGCGCCCGCCTGCGGCGAGCGCGGCGGAGTGCGCCGCGGCGTCGATCCCGCGCGCGAGGCCTGCGACCACGGTCACGCCGGCGCGTGCGAGGTCGCCGGCGAGCGCCCGAGCCACGCGGAGACCGTAGGGGGTGGCGCGGCGGGAGCCGACGACGGCGACAGCCCGCGCGTCGCAGGGAAGCAGCGCACCGCGCACGAAGAGAAGAGGCGGCGGGTCCGCGAGCTGGCGCAGCGCGGCGGGGTAGGCCGGCTCTTCCCACGACACGACGGCGGCACCCAAGGCGCGGGCGGCCGCGAGTTCCCGGGGCGGATCCGCGCGCAGGAGATCGCGGGCGAGGACGCGCGCCTCGTCGTCGCGCAGGCCGAGACAGCGCGCCAGCTCGCGCGCATCGCCCGAAGCCAGCGCCGCCGGGTTCCCGCCGCGATCAACGAAGCGACGCCACCGGCGCGGCGTGAACGCCGGCACGAGCGTCGCGCGAAGGGCCCCGTCGAGGAACGGCGGCGGGGCGTCGCCGGGGGGGCCGGGGGGGCCGGACTCGGGAGCGGCCATATCTGTACGTCGCGGGCAGGTGTCACGAAAACGCGGGGCCCGTCGACGTATCCGCTTGCACAGCAAGGAGTTGACGCACGCGGGCAGATTGCCCGTATAGGATGTGGGAATGCAGATGCGACGCGCGACCCTCCTGCTCGCTCTCGGGAGCTTCCTCGGGCTCGTCTGCGGGATGCTGCTCCTCGGGCCGAAGGCCGCCGCCGGCGCGGAGGCGCCTCCCGAGCTGCGGGCGGTCCCCGCCAAGCCGACCGCATCCTCGAGGGAGCTGTCGCGCCCGCTGATCGAGGCAACGAAGAAGGTTCGCCCCGCGGTCGTGAAGGTCGTGACCTACGGAGCGTACGGGCGCGCCCGGCGGCAGCTCGTCTCCGGTTCCGGGTTCATCATCTCGAAGGAGGGGCACATCCTCACGAACCGGCATGTGCTCGACACCTACCTCCGCCTCCGCAGCCAGGAGCGTTCCCCGCAGGAGCGGGTTGCCGAGCTCGAGGTGCAGCTGCCGGACGGCCGGGAGTTCGGGAACATCAAGCTGCTCGGCGCGGACACGCGGAACGACGTGGCCGTGATCCAGATCCTCGACGAGCACAAGGGCGATTGGCCCGTCGCCACGCTCGGCGACAGCGACGAACTCGAAGTCGGCGAGCTGGTCATCGCGATCGGCTCCCCGTTCGAGCTCGAGTCGAGCGTGAGCTACGGCGTGGTGAGCGCGACGGGGCGCGCCGGCCTCTACTCCGGACGCGGGGGCGGCGAGGACTTCATCCAGACCGACGCCGCCCTGAACCCGGGCAACAGCGGCGGCCCGCTCATCAACCTCGACGGGCAGGTCGTCGGGATCAACACCGCGATCCAAGGGAACACCGGGAACAACGTCGGCGTCGGCTTCTCGATCCCGATCAACCTCGCGCGGACCGTGGCCATCGGGCTCATCGAGCGGGGCGAAGCCCGACGCGGCTGGCTCGGCGTGCACGGCGTCGAGCTTTCCACCGCGGAGCTCGCGCGGCTGAAGATCGACAGCCCCGGCGGCTTCCGGGTCCTGCGCGTGGAGACGGGCTCCCCCGCCGCCCGCGCGGGCATTCCCCCGGAGGCGACGCTCGTCGAGGTCGACGGCCGCCCGCTGCGCGATCTCAACGTCCTGCAGGCGCGCCTGGCCCAAGCAGGTCCTGGCGGACACGTGAAGGTCACGTACGTCGCCCAGGGCGAGCGCCGCACCGTGGACGTGGACGTGGCGGAGGAGCCGACGTATACGTACGGGATCGAGGTCCAGGATCTCGACCCGGCGCGCTCGCGCAAGCTGGGGCTCCCGGGCGGCGCCGAGGTCACGCGCATCCAGCCGGGCTCGGCCGCGGACCAGCGCGACGAGGCGAACCGACTCCTCCCGGGCGATGTGATCCTGAGCGTCCGCTGGCCAGGCGTGAGCTACCGCATCACGTCGCGGGAGGACTTCGAGACCGTGATGCGCTTTCTCGGGGAGCGGCCGCCGCAGGCGGTCCTCTTCATCGTGGCCACGAAGGACGGGTTCTACCGGGTGACGCTCGAGCTCAAGGAGCAGCGGTCATAGCCGAGATAGCGGCGCCCTGCGTCGCGAAGGCGAGGGGGCCGGGGGGGCGGGACCTACCGCGGCGCCGAGAGAAAATCCCGTAGCGCGGTGACTGTGGACGGGAACGCGAAGTCGTCCCACGGCAGGTCCGCGGGCGGGAACCAGCGCACCTCCGCAACCTCGTCGCTGCCCCCCTGGCCCCCCTCTTTCACCCGCCCGGCGTAGACGAGGATCACGACGGGCCTCCCCTGCGGCCCCGACGACGCGTACACGCCGACGAACCGCTCGATCTCCCCCTTGCACCCGGTCTCCTCGCAGAGCTCGCGGAGGGCGGCTGCCGGGGGCGCCTCGCCCACGTCCACGAAGCCGCCGGGGAACGTCCACTTCCCGAAGCCCGGGTCGTGCGCGCGCTTCACGAGGCAGATGCGCGGGCCGTCGCAGAGGATCATCCCGGCGGCGAGCGCGGGCCCGACGTAGTGGACGTAGCCGCAGGCGACGCACGTCTGCCGCGGGCGGTCGTCGCGGCGCGGCACGCGCCACGCGAGGCCCCCCGCCCCGCACATGGGGCAGAAGCGGATGCTCACCGGTAGGTCCCGACCACGGGTCCGAACGAGGTGTCGTCGAAGGGCGCGCGGTCGCCCTCGCGCACGAGGCGCAGGAGCGTCTCCGCCTGGCGCCGCCCCTCGCGCGCCTGGCGCCGGGCGAGGATCGCGCTCCGGTCGTCCTTCGTGGCGTCCGTGAGGAACACGAGCCCCGAGAGGATCGTCGCGACCGCATCGGCGAAGGGGCGCGCCCAGCCCTGGTGGGCGAACCGGTCGGCCTTCGCCGCCGCCTCGGCCGCCTGCACGACCATCTCGTAGTTGGCGCGCAGCACGCCGAGCGCGCCGGAGGCACGGGGGGGATCGGGGGCGTCCGAGAGCGGCTCCTCGAAGAGCAGCGGGAGGCCGCCCTTGAGCAGCGGCTCGATCATCGCGCCGACCTGGATCTCGCTCGTCCCCTCGTAGATGCTCGTGATGCGGCCGTCCCGGAAGTGGCGCTCGACCGCGTACTCGCGCGAGTAGCCGTAGCCGCCGTGCACCTGGATCGCGCGGGAGGTCACCACGTTCACCATCTCGCACGCGTAGTACTTCGAGAGCGGGGTCAGGAGCTCCGCCAGGCGCTCGTACCGCGCGAGCTCCTCGCCGCCGCCCGCGCGCTCGAGGCCGCGCTTGCGGTCCACGACCGCGGCGGTCGTCACGACGATCGCGCGCGCGGCCTCGATCTCCGCCGCGTTGTCGAAGAGCATCGCGCGCACGGGGGCGAACCGGTCGATCGTCCGTCCGAACTGCTGCCGCTCGCTCGCGTACCGGACCGCGGCCACCTGCGCCGCCTGTGCGATCCCGACCGCCTGCGCGGCGACCTCGAGCCGCACGTTGTGGAGCAGCGAGAGCGTGACCTTGTAGAGCCCCTCGCCGCGGCGGCCGAGGAGGACCGCCGGGACGTCGGCGAGGTTGATGACCGCGGTCGCGGAGCCGTGGATGCCGAGCTTGTCCTCGAGCTTTCCGACCTCCACGCCCGTGCCGCGCTCGGCGAGGAAGAGGGAGAGCCCCTCGCCGCCCTGCTTCCCCTCCTCCGAGCGCGCGAGCACGAGGAGGAGGTCGGCGCCGCCGTTGGTGATGAAGCACTTGCTTCCCGTGAGCCGCCACGTCCCGTCGGGCAGGAGCGTCGCGCGTGTCGCGACCGCGCCGAGCGCGCTTCCCGCGTTCGGCTCGGTGAGCGCCATGCACGGCGTGATCTCGCCCGTGCAGAGCCTCGGCAGGTAGCGCTCCTGGACGGCGCGCGGCGCGAACCGGTGGATCGTCTCGCCGCACCCCTGAAGCGCGAACAGCGTCATCAGCGACGCGTCCGCGCGCGAGATCATCTCGACGGCCGCCGTGTACGCGGTGACCCCGAGGTTCATCCCGCCGAATTCGCGCGGCAGGGTGAACCCCATGAGCCCCCCCTCGGACAGCTGGCGGAAGGCGCGCTGGATCGCCTCCGGGTAGCCGACGCGCCCGCGCTCGAGGCGCGCGCCCTCCCGGTCCACCTCCGCCGCGTGCGGCGCGACCTCCTCTGCGGCGAGCCCCCCCACCATGTCGAGCACCATCTGGATCTGCTCGATCGCCTCGTCGAGGCTCTTCGGCGCGAGCTCGTGCGGGTCGGTGAAGTCCTTCTCGAGGGCGGGCAGGATCCCCGCCCACGGCGCCGACTCGATCCGCCGGCGCAGGTCGGCGTTGTCGCGGTAGAAGTTCGCCAAGGCCTTCGGTCATTGTAGGCGCGGAGAGGCCCGGAAACCGGCCGCCCCGCGGCGCAGGCCGGTTCACCCCGGGGGTGGTCGGATAGGCTTCTGGGAATGCCCCGGTTCACGGTCGTCACCGCCACGCGCGGCCGTCCCGACGTGCTCAGGGAAGCGCTCCTCTCGACCGTCGCGCAGGAGTGGGACGACTTCGAGCATCTCGTAGTCGACGACGCGTCCGAGGACGACGGGGCGGCGCGGGTCGTCGCGGGGATCAACGACCCTCGCCTCCGTCTGATCCGGCTCGACCGGTCGCGCGGTCCCGCGGGGGCGCGCAACGCGGCCCTCGCGGAGGCGCGCGGCGAGCTCTGCGCGATCCTCGACGACGACGACGTGATGCTCAGGGGCCGGCTCTCCTCGACCGCCGCGGCGTTCGACGCGCGGCCGGATGCGGTGCTCGTCGCGTCGAGCTTCCGCGCGATCGACGGCAAGGGCGGCGTCCTCGCAGACGTGCCCGTGCCCAAGGACGAGGCGCGGTTCCGCGAGATGCTGCCGCATGCGAATCCGGTCGGCCACTCGACCTGCACGGTCAGGACCTCGGTGCTGAGGGGGCTCGGGGGCTACCGCGAGGCCTTGCGGTTCGGCCACGACTACGACATGGTCCTGCGCGTCGCCGAGAAGGGCGCGGTCGTCCTCCTCCCCGCGCCCCTCCTCCTCTACCGCTTCCACGTGGAGAGCGTGACCGCGCAGCGGTGCTTCCTCCAGGGCGCGTACGCCCATGTCGCGCGCGAGTGCGCGCGGCGGCGGGCGCGCGGCGAGCCGGAGCATCTCGAGGAGCTGGTCGCGGCGGTCCGCGTGCCCGAGGGCGCGCCGTTGCGGCGCGCGAAGGCGCGGGTCCACTACCAGATCGCGGAGTGGCAGTTCCGCGACGGGCGCGTCCGCGAAGCGCGGCCGCACCTCCGGGCCGCGTTCCGCGGCGAGCCGTTCCGGCCCCTCTGCCTCGGGATGCTCGTCGCGTCGTACGCTCCTCTTTGGCTCCGGCGTCTCCTGGGCCCGGTCGTGCGTCCGCTCGTCGCGATGCGCTACGGTTCGTGGCGTGCGTGAGGGCGTCCTCTGGCTCCTCGCGGCGCGCGCGGTGGCCGTCGTCGCGCAGTTCGGCGCCCTGCTCGTCGTCGCCCGCCACGTAGGCCCCGACGAACTCGGTCTCGCGGGCATGGTCGCGGTCGCCGTCGCCGTCGTCGGCGTCGCCGCGGATTGCGGCGTCGAGACGCTCGCCGCGCGGCCCGGCGTCGACGACATGCGCGCGATGTGGCTCTCGACGCGCGCGGGGCTGGTCTGCGCGATCGCGCTCGGGTTGCTCGCACCCGCGGTGAGCCGCGCCTTCCGGGCGCCGGAAGGGCTCACGTTCCTGCTCGGCACGGGGGCCGCGGGCCTGATCTTCTCCGGGTTCGCCGCGCCCGCGCGCGCGAGGCTCAGGCGCGCGCTCCAGTTCCGGCGCCTCGCGCTGGCGGACGGGCTTCGCGCGCTCGTCGCCGGCGGGGCGGCGGTGGCGCTCACGGTCGCCGGCCACGGGGCATGGGGCCTCGTGTTCGCGGACGTCGTCGCGGGAGCGGTCGCTGCCGCCCTCGTCTGGCTCCTCGCGCCGGCGATGAGGGGAGGGTCGCGGGGCAGCCTCGCGGCGGACGGGCTTCGGATCGTCGGCACGCGGCTCTTCGACGCCTGTTTCGCGCAGGCGGACCGGTTCTTCGTCGGCCGGCGCCTCGGCGAGACCGCGCTCGGCCTCTATGGCTTCGCTTGGCGCCACGCGATGCTGCCGCTGCAGCACTTCCTGCCCGTCGCGGACCAGGCGGCGCTGCCGGCGTTCGCGCGGCTCTCCGGCGACGACCTCGTGCGCGCCTACCTCGTGCTCACGCGCGTGCTGGCGCTCGCGATCCTGCCTTTCGCGGCGCTCCTGTGGGCGCTCGCGCCGTGGCTGGTCGAGGCGTTCTATCCCGGGCGCTGGCAGGAGGCCGTGCCGGCGCTTCGCGCGCTCTGCGGCGCGGCGGCGGCGGCGGGGCTCAACTCGGACCCGGGGATCCTCTGGCTCGCCCTCGGCCGGACGCGCCTGCGCCTCTGGTGGTCGGCCGCAAACCTGGTCGCGGTGGTGCTCGTCGTCTGGGCAGGAGCGCACTACCAGAGGGTCACGGGCGTGGCCTACGCGCTCACGGCGCGGTCGCTCCTTGCGACCGTGGCGGGCCAGATCGCGACCCGCCGCGTCGCGGGCGTGCCGCACCTCCGGTACGTGCGGGCCGTCCTGCCGGGGGCGCTGGCCGGGAGTCTGATCCTCGTGGGGGCAACGCTCTTTTTCGGGCCGTAGCCACATGAGCCCGGTCGGCGGGTTGATGGCCGTGACCGCGGACTGGAAGTCCGCACCCTGCAAACGCAAGTCCTTGGGCGGAGCATGGTTACGCGGCCGCGACCGCGTACCTGGTACGTAGCACGAGCCTAGGGCGCCGCGCGGATACGGATGTCGCCGCTGCTCGTGCGGAGGGTGACGAGGCCGCCGCCGCCGCCGAGCTCGCCGCGCATCCGCTGGTCGTTCGGACGGCCCCGACCGTGCACCGCGACATCGCTCGTCACGCAGCCGAACGACGTCTCGGCGAAGAGATTGCAGTCGAACTCCCTCGGGATGCGAACCTCGACGTCACCGAAGGAGCTCTCGAGCGACCAGGGCCGCGCGACCTCGCTGCCCGGCTCGGCGAGGACGTCAACGCGCCCCGAGCTCGTCTTCGCGGTGAGGTCGAGGAACGCGCCGCGCGCGTCGATGTTCCCGAAGCCCGTCTCGAGGTCGCACGCGCCCTTCGCGAACCCGACGAGGACGACGTCGCCCGAGCCGGCCTCGACCGCAAGATCGCCTCGCGCGCGCTCGATCCGCACGTCGCCGAAGGCCGTCTCGATGTCGATCCGCTGCGCCACCACGTCCTCGACCTGGACGCTGCCGGAGCTGGTCCGGGCCTGCACGGAGTCGCCGCGCACGCCGAACACCTTCACGTCGCCGAACGCGGTCACGAGCGCGCAGTCCCCCAAGGCCCCCCTCACCTTCACGCCCCCGGAGCCGCTCTCCGCGTGGAGGCGCTGCCCCGGCGGCACGCGCGCGCTGAACGACACGAGCGGCTGTACCTTCATGGTCGAGCCCGTGATCGCGGCGGCCTCGCCCTCGAGGCGGACGACCAGCCGATCGTCGGCGGCGCGCGTCGTCACGGAGAAGCCCTGGAGCAGCCGCTCCGCCTCGGCTTCCGTGCGCGCCATGAGCCGCAGCCGCGCGACGAGCTGGGGCGGCCCCTCGGCCACCTCGACGGTGATGTCGCCCGCTTGCGTCGCGAGGTCCAGCACGACGCCCTCGGCGCCCGCAAGCTCGACCCGCTCGGTGCGCCTCGCCTCCGCCTCGAGCTCCGGGTGCGAGAGCGTCACCGCACGCCCGCCGCAGGCGGCGAGGAGCGCAAGGAAGGCGAGGCACCGCATCCGCATGATTATTCCCTAGGAACGGGCCGCCGTCGCGTGGAGGCAGCATCGGGAAAGCACCCGAGAACTACCGGTTCGCCGGCTCTTCCTCCGGCTTGGGGAGGGGGGCCGGGGGGGAGGGGCGGCGCAGGACCCTGAGGGAACCGAGGGTGTCCCGGAGCGCGCATCGGCCGCTCCGCGTCGCCCAGAGGGCGAGCAGCGCGGCGGACGCGGCGGCGCCCAGCGAGGCAAGGAGGCCGAGCGCCACGGGGAGCGGCGCCTCGTGCACGAGGAAGGCGGCGCCGAACGCCGCGCAGGCGGCGAGGCCGGGGGCCACGAGCGCACGGACCATATCGCGCGCGCGCACAGGGCCGCGACGGCCGGCGACCGCGAGCGAGAGCGGGCAGGCGACCGCGAGGCGAAGGACGACCGCGACCGCCACGCCCCGGGCGCCCCACGGGAGCGCGAGCGCGACGAACCCGAACCGGAGCGCGGCGTCGCAGACGCCCATCGCGAGCATCTCGCGCGTGCGACCCTGCGAGAGGAGAAGCCACCCCACCGAGCTGCAGACGGGCTCGAGGAGCGCGCCGATCCCGAGGATCGCGAAGAGGGCGGCGCACTCGGTCCACTGCGGGCCGAGCAGCAGCGCGACGAGCCAGTCGCTCACCGCGATCAGGTAGGCGATGCCGGGCATCGAGACGATCAGGAGCTTCTCGACGAGGCGCAGGTACGCGGCGCGGTAGCGCGCGGGGTCGTCCGTGATCCTCGCGAGGGCAGGCAGCGCCACCTGCCCGACCGGCGCGCTGACCTGCGTGATCGGGAGCTGCATCAGCTTGCGCGCGTTCCCGTAGGTGCCGACGGGGACGGGCCCCCACCTCCAGCCGAGCAGCGCCGGATCCACGCTCTTCCCGAGGTAGTTGACGGCGTTGAACCCCATCAGGTGCGCGCCGAAGCGGAGGAGCTCGCGCACGTGCGCGCCGCGCCGGGGCCGGCCGGGGAGCCAGCCGCAGAGGAGCAGCGAGAGGAGCAGTGTGGCGAGGCTCGTGACGAGCTGCATGACGACGAGCGACCAGTAGCGGAGCCCGGCGGCGGCGGCCCAGACGCCCGCGGCCGTCCCCAGGAGCATCGCGGCCGTCTCGAGGAGCGCGATCCGACCGAACCTCATCTGGCGCCGCAGCAGCGCCTGGTGCTGCACCGCTGCCCCGCCGAGGACGAACGCGATCGCGAGGGCGGCGACGACCGGGCCCAGGCGCGGCTCGTCGAAGAACCACGCGACCGCGGGGGCGAGCGCGAGCGCGGCGAGCGCGATCGCGAGGCCGACCGCCGCGTTGAGCCAGAAGAGCGCGGTCACCTCGCGGTGCGTGATCTCCTCGCGCTGGATCGTCGCGACCGAGAGCCCCATGTCGTGGAAGAGCCCGAGGAACCCGGTCACGACCGCGGCCATGCCAAAGATGCCGTAGTCCCTGGGCGAGAGGAGCCGGGCGAGGATCGCCGTCGCCCCGACCTGGAGGACGAGCTTCCCGGTCTGGGCGAAGAGCGACGCGACCCCGCCGCGGACGCTCCTCCCCTTGAGGTCCGAGACGAGGTGGTCCGTCTCGAAGTAGTGCTTCATGAGGCGAACTGGGGCTTCGGGGAAGGGGCGAGGCACTCGTCGATCACGGCGGCGACGGCGTCCGCGCAGGCGGCGAGGGTGAAGCGGCTCGCGTGGGCGCGGCCCTGCTCCTTCCAGCGCGCCCGGTCGACGGCGAGCGCCCGGTCGAGCGCGTCGGCCATCGCCCGTGCATCCTCCTTCGGGACGAGGAACGCCGTGACGCCGTCCGCGACGATCTCGGGCACCCCGCCGACGCGCGTGGCGACGACCGGCGTGCCGGCCATCTGCGCCTCGAGGACCGAGAGCGGCGCCCCCTCCTCGCAGCGCGACGGCTGGAGGAGCACGTCCGCGGCGGCGAGGAGCGCGGGCACGTCGTCACGGTAGCCGAGGAGGACGACGTCCGGGGAAGAGGGCAGGTACCAGTCGCCCGGCCCCGCCACGAGGAGCTTCGCGCGCGTCCGCATCCGGGCGAGCGCCTCGACCGCGACGTCGTGCCCCTTCTCGCGCTCGATCCGCCCGAGCACGAGGATCCTCCTCCCGGGCGGCAGGTCGCGCGCGGGCGGGGCTTCCATGCGCGGCACGCCGTTGGGGATGACGCGCACGTTTCCTCCCCCCGGCGCCCCCCTCCTTGACACGCTGATGACGCGCCGCGCGCGACGGGCCGCGATCCGCTGGGCCCACGTCGTGCCCGGCGAGTGCTTGTGCCATAGAAATGTACGGTTCGTCGTCGACGCGGCCAGCGCGGTGCGCGGCGTGTTGCAGTAGACGAGGTCGTAGCCCTTCATCGCACGCCGGAGCGCGCGGTAGCCCTCGGGGATCGGGGCGCCGCCGATCTCCGGCCGCGCCGCGAGCGCGTCGATGCTGAACCGCTCTCGCAGGAGAGGCAGGAGCCGCGCGGCCATCACCTGGCCGCCCCCCATCGTCTTGCCGTGGTCGAGCAGGAGGATCCTGGCCATCAGCGCCCCTCGAGGATCGCGCGCCTCTCCGCGTCGGAAGGCCGGTAGCCTCGTTGCTGGGCCTCGAAGAGATGGTGCGCGGCGAGCGCGGTGCCCTTGTGGAACCGCGCGAGGAAGAGGTGGGGCTCCGGGGCCCGCGGGTTCCTCAGCAACGCGATCTGCGCGTAGCCGAGCGCCTCGGGACGACGGCCGCGCTTCAACTCGAGCTCCGCGAGGCCAAGCAGCGCCGCGACGGGGTCGCGCCCGCGGTCGAGCGCTTCGCGGTAGAGCGCCTCCGCCTCGTCATAGTGCTCCCGGTCGAGCGCGATCCGCCCGAGCGCGAAGCGCGTCATCTCGAAGAGGCGCGGGGAGAGGCCCGCGAGCGCCCGGAACTCGTTCTCGGCGATCTCGATCCTTCCCATCGCGTGGTGCGTCTCGGCGAGGAACCAGCGCGAGCGCTCGCCGCCGGGCCGGACCTTGAGCGATTCCACGAGCCACCGCTCGGCCTCCTTCAGGTCGTCGTCGCTCCCGGTGGCGCGGCCGCGGTCGAGGTGGAGGGTCCCGAGGTTGAAGGGCGGCGCCCACTCGCTGGGGGCGAGTTCGTTCGCCTTGCGGAAGGCTGCGATCGCCCCTTCCGCGTCCTCCTTGATGCGGAGCTGCACGCCGAGGGCGTTCCACGCGCCGTGCGAGTCGGGCGAGACGCGGACGGCCGACGCCCAGATCCGCTCGGGGTCGCGCCAGTCCTCGTTGCGCCTCAGGGTGAGCGCGAGGAGGACCACGATGGTGGCCGCGAACGCGGGCATCGCGGGGAGGACCAGCGGCGCGCGCGCGAAACCGAACGCCGGCGACACCGGGGCGGGCGAGACCGCGAGGCTCAACGCGGGCCGCGCGAGGCGCTGGCGGAGGAGCGCCCCCGCCGCTAGGGCGAGGCCGATCGCCGGGAGGTAGAGCCGGTGCTCGTTCATCACCTGGTTGAGCGGGAGGATCGAGGACTCGGGGCCGAGCGCCACGAGGAACCAGAGGATGCCGAGGCTCGCCGCGGGCACGCGGCGGCGCAGGCGCACGGCGGTGACGAGAAGCGTCGCGATCACCGCGAGACCCAGGAGAACGCCCGGCTCGAGGAGCGAATGGGACTCGCGGACATGGCGGTGGATGCAGAGGCCCTGCGGCCAGAGGAGCAGGCAGACGTAGGCGGGCACCACGCGCGCCTGCGTGAAGAGGTTGTCGAGGATGGTCCGGGCGCCGCCGCTGCCCGGGTCGGCGGCGGCGACGGCCTGCGCGCGCGCCGCGAAGTCCACGACCGCGGCGCCGAGCACCTCCCGGCGGAGCAGCAGGTAGAGGGAGGCGACCGCGAGTGCCGGCAGCACGGCGAGGTAGCCGCGGCCGTGGAGCCACGCGAGCACGAGGAGGAGCGCCGGGAAGACGATCGCGATCTCCTTCGAGAGGAGACCGAGGGCGAAGAGGAGGAGCGAGACGGCCAGGAGCGCGGCGCGCGCCGCGAGCGACCGCCGGCCCGCCGCGTGGAGGTGGGCGAGGAAGGCCCACACGAGGAAGGTCGCCGCGAGGAGCGCCGCCCGCGCGCTCGCGTAGTTCACGGTCTCGGTGAGCGCCGGATGGGCGGCGAAAAGCAGGGCGGCCACGAGGGCCCCTCGGGTCCGGGCGCGCGACGGGCGCGGATCGAGCCGCGCCGCCGCCGCCGCGGCGGTCAGGAAGACGCCCACCGCACAGAGCGAGTGGAGCGCGATGGCGGTCAGGCGCCAGACGAGGGGATCGTAGCCGCCCCAGTGATAGTTGAAGGCGAAGGAGACAAGGACGACCGGCCGGTACATCTCGTGCCCCGGGAGCGCGCTGAAGAGGTCCGGCCGGTGGAAGTACCGCGGTACGTACTTGAGATCGCGTACGAAGGGGTTGCTGGTGACGTGGTGCTCGTCGTCGAAGTGGAAGGGGACATCGAGCGTGTTCGCGTAGGCGAGGAACGAGACGGCGACGACGAGCAGCGCGCCGTAGGCGAGCGGCGCCCGCGCGATCTCCGCGACGATCCAGCCCCCGACGCCCCCCTTCTTCACGACACGGCCTCCCGGAACGTCGCGAGCAGCTGCCGCGCCGTCTCCTCCCAGGAGAACCGGCGGGCGCGCTCGAGCCCTCTCGCGCACATCCCCGTGCGGAGGCTCTCGTCGCGCGCGACCTCCTCCATCGTCTTCGCGATCGAGTCGGAGGCGCGCGGGTCGAAGTAGCGCGCGCAGTCGCCCGCGACCTCATGGAACACGTCGATGTCGGCACAGGCGACGGGCGTGCCGCACGCCATCGCCTCGAGGATCGGGAGGCCGAAACCTTCGTAGAGCGACGGCTGCACGACCATGACGGCACGCCGGTAGACCGACGCGAGCGCGGCGTCGTCGATGTAGCCGAGCACGTCCACGGCGGCGGGCTTCGGCGCGGGGGGGGCCCCGGGACCCACCATCACGAGGCGGAAGGCGCGCAGCCGCGCGCGGAAGATCGGGAAGGCCTCGAGCAGCGTCCCGATGTTCTTGCGCGGGTCCTGGTTCCCGACGACGGCGAGGTAGGGGGTCTCGTCCGGTTTGCCCTCGGGGTCCGGGCGGAAGATCGAGAGGTCGACGCCGTTCGGGATCACGCGGAGGCGGTCCTCGCCGATGCGCTCGCCGTAGTGCTCGAGGAGGTCGCGCTTGGTCGCGTTCGAGACGCAGACGACGCGCTTCGCGCGCTTGAGCGTCGACGGGAGCCGCCGGTTCATGTACGCGCGGAAGCGGAAGCTCTTCGACTGCGGGACGATCCGCCACGCGAGGTCGTGGATGCAGACGACCTCGGTGCCCGTCCCCGCGAAGGCCGGCAGGAGGAAGCTCGGCGCGTAGTAGAGGTCGATCTTCTCCTCGCGGAGTCGCAGCGGGAGCTGGAACTCGCCGAAGAGCGTGGACTTGATCGGCTGCGAGAGGGAGACATCGGTGGGGACGAGGCGCAGGTTCGGTGCGGCGAGGCCGAGGTCCCGGGGCGCGTCCGACGGCAGGTAGAGCAGGAACTCGTCGGTCGTGTCCTGCCGGAGCATCGCGCGGAGCGCGTGGACGGTCGTCCGCCCGATCCCGGTCATGTCGCGCGTGACCGCGAGGCCGTTGATGGCAATCCTCATCGGCGCACCCCGGGCGGACGTCGCGACGCCCCGCGGGCCCCCACGACCTCGGCGAGCGCCGCCCTGAGCCGGAGGCCGATCGCCTCGGCGGAGAACTGCTCGCGGGCGAGCCGGCGCGCGCCCGATCGGAGCCGGTCCGCGAGGCTGGGCTCGTCCCGCAGGCGGCGAAGGGCCGCGACCAGCGAATCGGGGTCGTCGCGGTCGACGAGGAGCGCGTTCTCGCCATGCCGCACGAGCTCGCGCGGGCCGGGGCCGTCCCCGGTGACCACGGGCAGGCCCGCCGCGAGCCCGTCGTAGACCTTGCACGGCACGACGCGCAGGGACTTCGGGGTCGCGCCGAAGACGCCGAGCACGGCGTCCGCCGCCGCGAGCCGCTGCTCGAGCTCCTCGCGCGCGATGAAGCGCCGGTCGAGCGTCACGTTCGGGAGCGCCCGGGCATGGACGTCGCGCGCGACCGCAGGTCCGTCGGGCCCGTCGCCGACGAGGACGAACCGGATCTCGGGCGCGCGTGCCGCGGCGTCGAGGATGAACGGCACGCCCTGCAGCGGCACGAAGCTGCCGCAGAAGAAGGCCGTGAACTCCTCCCCTTCCCCGTGCCCCATCCCCACCGCGACCGCCACGGGCGCTCGCGCCCTCGCGCGCACGAGCGAACCCACCGGGACCGGCACGAAGCGGGACCGCTCCACGCCGAACGTCTCCGCCATGAAGTCCGCGTGCGCGGCCGTGTCGGTGAGGACCAGGTCGGCGACCCGGAGCGCGCTGCGCTCGAGGGCGAAGAGCGCGCGGGCCTTCAGCGAGTCCGCCGCGAGGAGGCGCCGGTCGTTCACGACCGTATCCCACGGGGAGAGGAACGCGTCGAGGATGACAGGGCGGCGCCACGCGACCGAGAGGGCGCGCGCGAGGTGGATGTCGGCGTGGCCGGTGTAGCCGACGACGACCGCGTCGCGCGGGCCCGCGCGGAAGAAGCGGGCGGCGAGGCGCGCCCACGCGATCGCGGCGCGGAACGCGGCCCGCAGCGGGCGGCGCACGGCCTGGACCTTGCCCGCGGCGCCGTCGAAGAGCGGCGCGTGACACTCCGCGACCTCGACGCCCGCCGCGCGGAACCCGTCGAGCAACACCGCCGTGCGGGGATAGCCTGGCCCCTTGCTGTACGTGCCGAACCAGAGCACCCTCACGGCGCGCCCCTCCGTTCGCTCCGGTCGAAGCGCAGCTGCGCGATCTGCTCCGAGATGAGCGCGAGCGCGAAGAGGATCACCCCCTGGACGATGAGCATCATCGCCATGTTGGTGAAGCGGTGTTCGGTGATGAAGGTGTAGAGGTAGTAGCCGAAGCCGAGCGCGAACGAGAGGAGCGAGAGGGGGAAGAAGACGCGGAAGGGGCTGAAGAAGGTCGCGATCTTCAGGATGATCAGGAAGAAGCGCGCGCCGTCCTTGAGCACCTTGATCTTGCTCTTGCCCTCGCGCTTCCGCGCGTCGATCGGGACGTACTTCACCGGCAACCCGGTCTTGAAGCACGCGAGCGTGATCGTCGTCGGGTAGCTGAAGGTGTTCGGGAGCAGGTAGAGGAAGCGCTGTGCGACGCCCGCGCGGACGACGCGGAAGCCGCTCGTGAGGTCGGGGATCCGGCGGCCCGTGACGTAGGAGGCGAACCGGTTGTAGACCGCGTTCGCGACGCGGCGCGGGAGCGAGGCGTGGCCGTTCGGCCGCCGCGCCCCCACCACCATCGCATGCTCCTCGAGCGCGTCGACGAGCGCGGGGATCTCCTCCGGCCGGTGCTGGCCGTCGCCGTCCATGAGGACGAAGAGGTCGCCGCCCGCGACGCGCATGCCGGCCTTCACCGCCGCGCCGTTCCCGATGTTGTAGGGATGGCGCACGACGCGCGCGCCCGCGCGGGCCGCGACCTCGCCGGTCCCGTCCGACGAACCGTCGTCCACGACGACGATCTCGAAGAGGTCCGTGCGCTGGCGCGCCTCCGCCACGCGGCGGATCCCTTCGATCAAGCCGCCGATCGACGCCGCCTCGTTGAGGGCGGGCAGAATGACGCTGATCTTCCTGACCATGCGATGAACGGGGCCAAGGGGCCTCGCCTCGCGCTCCGCCGCCCCTATCGGCGTTCCCGCGGCCAGGGGTTTAGTTTTTTGGACAAGGGGGGGCCTCGGGGGCCTCCCGGGTGCGGACCGTCATGCCGCATCCGGCTGCCGTAACCCTAGCTCCTTGCAGGCCTTACGCACGCCGGATGGCGCAAGGGATGCGCCTACTAGCGACCGACGGGGCGCCAGAACTCACCGTCGCGGCCGGTGGAGCTTGTCGCGACGCGGCCGGTCATCGAGGTCAGGAGGCCGCCGACCATCAGGGCCGCGCCGGAGCCGGGGCTGGCGCCGGGCCCGCTGTAGGCGGCGGCGTCGGTGAAGACGAGGTCCCCCGCGTGGCTCACGTAGAACGTCCGGGAGCCCGACGAGCCGTGGTTCGTGGGCCACGCGTAGCAGCACCACGTCGTCTCCGCCAGATCGGCATGGATGGCAAGGTCGGGGCCGCCGCCCGGCAGCTCGGGGAGGCCCTCCCCCGCCGCGTCCGGGAGGTAGAGGGCGAACTGGTAGCCGTGGCGGGCGACCTCGCCGCGCGCGCTGACCTCGCGGAACGCGGTCGAGAGGACGGGCGGCCTCAGGACCTGGCCTCCACGCACGCCGACGGCCCCGGACATCTCGGCGAAGGTGCCGTACTCGCCGACGCCGTTGCCGTTGCCGTCGGCAGCCGTCGTCTTCTGGAAGGCCGCCTGGGCAGCGAGCAGGCTCCGGAGCGTGCCGATCGCGGAGGTCTCGTTCGAGCTGAGCCGCGCCGAGAGGAGGTTCGGGATCACGATCGCGGCGATCACCGCGATGATCGCGATCACCGCCATCATCTCGATGAACGTGAAGCCCGCGTCGCCGCGCGGCTTCCCCGTCCGTGTCCTGTGGATACCCGATGCCCGCATATGCCAAGCGCCCGTCATCTCCTCGGCTCTCCCGCCGTCGAACCGGAGCGCGGCCGGCGCCGGCTCGTCCTGCAACGATCCAAAGAAACAGGGGGGCCCGCTGCGGGCCCCCCTGGTTTCACGTTGCCGGATGGACCGGACTCTAGCCGGTCTGGCGCCAGAAGTTGCCGTCGCGGCCGGTCATGCCGGTCGCCACGTTGCCCGTCATCGTGTTGCCCGCGCCAGCGAACGCGGCGTTGGAGAGCGGGCCGTTGCCCGAGCCGCTGTAGTTCTGGTTCTCGGCCGCCACGATGTCGCCACCCTGGTTCACGAAGAAGCTGCGGTTGCCCGTGTTGCCGTAGTTGGTCGGCCAGGCATAGCAGCACCAGGTCGTCTCCGCGAGGTCCGGGTCGATCGTCGGATCCGCGCCGCCGCCCGCGACCTCGGCGAGGCCGTCGCCCGTCGCGTCGGGGAGCCACATGGCGAAGAGGTAGCCGCTCCGGCTGACCTCGCCGTTCGCGTTCACGGTGCGGAACGCCGTCGAGAGGACCGGCGGATTGAGGATCGCGTTGCCGCGAACGCCGATCGAACCCGACATCTCGCCGAACGTGCCGTACTCGCCGACGCCGTTGTTGTTCTCGTCCGCGCGAGCCGTCGTCTGGAACTGCGACTCAGCGGAGATGATGTTCCGCAGCGTCGCGATCGCGGCCGTCTCGTTCGAGTTGAGACGCGCCGAGAGCAGATTCGGGATCGCAATCGCCGCAATGATGGCGATAATCGCGATCACGATCATCAGCTCGATGAGCGTGAAACCCTGTTCGGTCCTGCGCATGTCCTTCAAGCTCCTTTGTAGAACTGTTTCCGAAACCAACCCTTTGCCAGGTTCTCTGCGTGTTTGGATGTCGAAGTCAACGCGGGGGAGAGGAGCCCTTCTGGACCCGACCCTGTTCCCCGCTGGTCCTTGGGTCATGTATCACTCCCCCATCGGCGGTCAACGACGCCCGAATTGAGGGCTGTTCCGCTTCGAGAAGCTCGCGGACATCAGGGCGAGACAGCTCGCCGGTCCAGGCCGTCTCGTTCTGGAGCAGCGCGACCGCGCCCGCGCGGTCGGCCACCAGCGCGGCTGCCAGCGCGTCCAGCGCTTCCTCGCGGCGGCCCGTCTCAAGGAGCAGGGTGGCGGCGCGGAAGACGAGAGGCATCGATCCCTTCGCCTTGGCGCCTGCCTCGCGGAGGTGGGCGACCGTGCCGTCCGCGTCCCGCACGGCGAGGCACAGCTCGGCCGCCCGGAGGTGGCCCTCGCGGGCCTTGGGGAGGAGCGCGACGGCGCGATCGAACGCCTTCCTCGCGTCGTCGAAGAGGCCCGCGCCGAGAGCCTCCCGGCCCTGCTCGAGAAGCGCGACGTAGAGGCGCCCCTTCAGCTGTTCGTCGGCAGGGCGTGCCCCGTGCGCGCGTCCGTAGGCGACGACGGCGGCCCCCCAGGCCCCCTCCTTTTCCGCCCAGAGGCCCTCGCACACGTCGAGTCGGTACCCGGCTCCCATGGCGGCCAGACGGTCCCGCTCGCCCTTGAACTCCTGCGTCCGGCCGGCCCGCAGCAGCACGCTCGCGCGGTCGAGGACGAGATCGCACCGGACGCCTTCGTCCTTCGTGCGGGCGATGGCGTCCTCGTAGGCCTTGAGCGCCTCGTCGTGGCGGCCCGCCATCGCGAGGAACGTCGCGCGGAACACGCGCGCGTCCACGTTGTCGGGGTGCTCCTCGAGCACCTTGTCGCAGGCCTCGAGGGCCTGGTCGGTCTGGCCGAGCCCCGCGAGGAAGACGGCGCCGTTGAGGCGCGCCCCGGCGTCGGGCGGGACCGAGATCCCGTAGCCGGCGAAGAGGAGGCCCGCGGCCAGGGCTACGCCGACACCGTAGAGGAGGGCGCGCCGACGGCCGCGGGACACCTAGTTGTGCTTCCCGAGCTGCTTCTGGAGCTCGAAGATCGGCAGGAAGACCGCGAGCACGATGCCGCCGACCAGGAAGCCCATGATGCCGATCATGATGGGCTCGATCATCGACGTCAGCGTCTTGACCGCGGCGCTGACCTGGTCGTCGTAGAAGTCGGAGATCTTCTCCAGCAGCTGCTCGAGCGAGCCGGACTTCTCCCCGATCTGCACCATGCGGGTGACCATCGGCGGGAAGACCTTGCTCTCCATGAGCGGCTCCGCGAGCGTGTGGCCCTGCCGCACGTTCTCCTTCGCGTTTTCCACGGTCTCCGCGATGATCCGATTGCCCGCGGTCTCGGCGACGATCTCGAGCGCGCCGAGGATGGGCACGCCGGACTTGATGAGCGTCGCGAACGTGCGGGAGAAGCGGCTGAGCGCGACCTTCTGGAAAAGCGGCCCGAAGACCGGGATGTGAAGCACCATCCAGTCCCACTGGCGCGCGCCCCACACGGTGCGCTTCCAGATGATGAAGAGGGCGATCAAGCCGGCGAACCCGAGCATCACCTCGAAGATGTGGTCCTTGAGCACGAAGCTCACGGAGAGGACGCCCTTGGTGAGCTTCGGCAGCTCGATCTCCAGGGTGTCGAAGATCTCCTTGAACTTCGGCACGATGCCCACCATGAGGAACATCGTGATGCCGAGGACGAGCACCAAGCTGATGACCGGGTAGGTCATGGCCGCGCGGATGTCGCGCTTCAGCTTGGCGGACGCCTCGAGGTACTCGGCGAGGCGCACGAGGATGTCGTCGAGCTGGCCCGAGACCTCGCCCGCGCGCACCATCGAGATGTAGATGTTCGGGAAGACCCGCGCGAAGCGCTCGAGCGCCGTGGAGAGGTCCGTTCCGCCCCGCACCGACTCGATGACGCCATCGAGGACGACGCGGAAGCCGGGCGTGTCCGCCTGCTCCTGGAGCACCTCGAGGGACTCGAGGAGCGGGACGCCGGCCGAGATCATCGTCGCGAGCTGCCGCGTGAAGATGACGATCTGGTCGCGGCTCGCGCTCGGGCGCGACCGGGTGAGGCCGCCCAGGAGCCCGCCCTTGGCCTTCTTGCCGTCGCCGCCGCCGCCCGCCGTCTGGCGCACGTCGAGGACGATCAGCTCCTTCTTGCGCAGGTCCGCGACCGCTTCCGTCTGGGTCTTCGCGGTCAGGATCCCGCTGATCGTCTTCCCCTCGCGGTCGCGGGCGCTGTACTTGAACGAAGGCATCGGACTCCTCCTTGCTCCTGGACTACGACTCGTTGTTCTCCGCGGTCTGGCGGCTCAGCAGCCTGCCGTCCGGCATGATCTCGTCCGGCATGGTGACGCGAAGCACCTCCTCCACCGAGGTGACGCCGCGGATCGCGTTGAGGACCCCGGCGCGCCGCAGGCTGATCATGCCGTGCTCGCGGATCGCCGCGTTCTTGAGGTCGAGCGCCGACTTGCCCTGGATGATGAGCCGCTGGATGTCCTCGTTGAGCGGCATCGTCTCGAGCAGCGCGAACCGGCCGGAATAGCCGTTGGTGCAGCGCGGGCAGCCGACGGGCTTGAAGAGCTCGGCCTTGGCCGCTTCCTCCTCGGTGAATCCGACGCTGGTCAGCCGCGCGGCCGGCACCTTGTCGAGCGGCGCCCTGCAGTACTTGCAGAGGCGGCGCGCGAGGCGCTGCGCGGACACGAGCAGCGTGGCCGACGCCACCATGAACGCGTCCACGCCCATGTCCGTCATGCGCGTGATCGTCGACGCCGCGTCGTTCGTGTGAAGCGTCGACAGGACGAGGTGGCCCGTGAGCGCGGCCTTGATCGCGATGCCGATCGTCTCGGTATCGCGGATCTCGCCGATCATGATGATGTCGGGGTCCTGGCGCAGGATCGACCGCAGCGCGCCGGCGAACGTGAGGCCGCGCTTCTCGGACACCTGGACCTGGTTGACGCCATAGAGCTGATACTCGACGGGATCCTCGACCGTGACGAAGTTGTACTCGTCGTTGAGGAGCTCCTTGACCGCGCTGTAGAGCGTCGTGGACTTGCCCGAGCCCGTGGGCCCGGTCACGAGGATCATGCCGTGGCTCGCGTCGAGCGCCTTGCGGATGTCCACGAGGGTCTTCTCCTCGAAGCCGAGGGTGTCGAGCGACAGCGCGAGGTTGCCGCCGTCGAGGATACGCATGACGACCTTCTCGCCGTGCACCGTCGGGAGCACCGAGACGCGGAAGTCGATCTGCCGCCCGTCGGCGCGGATCTGGAACTTGCCGTCCTGGGGCTTCCTGCGCTCGGCGATGTCGAGCGAGCACATGATCTTGACGCGCGAGACGATCGAGTTGTGGAGCGCCTTGGGCGGCTTGAACGCCTCGTGGCAGGCGCCGTCGCTGCGGAACCGGACGCGCACGACCTTCTCGAAGGGCTCGATGTGGATATCGGAGACCTTCTCCTTCACCGCCTGGTAGATGACGAGGTTGACGAACCGGATGACCGGGGACTCGCCGTCGTCCTTGGCGAGCTTCTCGAGGTCGATCTCCTCGACGTCCTGGTCCCTCTTGATCTCGATGTCGGCCTCGCCCATCTCCCCCATCACCGCCTCGAGCTCGGCCGCGCCCGGGTTGTAGACCCGGTTGAGCGCCCTGTCGATGGCCTCGGGGAGCGAGAGGACGAGGCGAAGCTCGCACCCGGTCGTGTTGCGGAGCTGGTCGAGCGTGACCACGTCGAACGGGTTGCTGACGGCGACCGTCAGGATGTTCTCGATGCGCGAGATCGGCACCAGGTGGTGCAACGTTGCCGTCTCCTGCGGGATGACCTTCACGACCTCGGGATCGAGGACGCAGTCGTGCAGGGTGACCGGCGTGACGTGGAGGCGCTCCGCGAGGAGACCGAGCAGATCGTTCTCCTCGATGACCCCGCGCTTGACGAGCACGCTCGAGAGGCTCGCGCTCTCCTTCGTCGCGGCCTCCGTGATCGTGTTGAGGTCCTCCTCGGAGACGATGTCGGCGCCGCGGAGGATGCGTGCGACGCGCTTGTCGAAGCCGCTAGACATGACGACGCGTCGCCTCCGTGCGGCGGGCGGTCGCCGCCGCCGCCGCGGGCTTCTCCGGGGTCTGAGGCCCCGTGACGCCGCGCTGGAAGGTGCGCTTCAGGTCCTCGGGGTCGGTCGTGCGCGCCATCGCCTCGTCGTACGTGATCGAGCCCTTCTCGTAGAGCTCGAAGAGCGCCTGGTTGCCCGTCTTCATGCCGTACTTCCCGCCCGTCTGGATGAGCGAGTAGATCTGGTGCGCCTTGTTCTCGCGGATGCAGGAGCGGATCGCCTGGTTCGCCACCATGACCTCGGCGGAGAGCACGCGCCCGCGCCCGCTCGAACGCGGGATCAGGCTCTGGCAGATCACCCCCTGCAGCACGAACGAGAGCTGGGTGCGCACCTGCTGTTGCTGGTGGCTCGGGAAGACGTCGACGATGCGGTTGATCGTCTGCACCGTGTCCGACGTGTGCAGCGTGGCGAAGGTCAGGTGGCCGGTCTCCGCCAGGATGAGCGCCAGCTCGATCGTCTCGAGGTCGCGCATCTCGCCGATCAGGATCACGTCGGGATCCTCGCGCAGCACCGAGCGGAGGGCGGCGGAGAACGAGTGCGTATCCGATCCGACCTCGCGCTGGTTGAAGAGGCAGTTCTTGTTGCGGTGCAGGTACTCGATCGGGTCCTCGATGGTGATCACGTGCTCGCACCGGTGCTGGTTGATGTGGTCGATCATCGCGGCGAGCGTCGTCGACTTGCCCGACCCCGTCGCGCCCGTGACCAGGACGAGCCCCTTCGGCAGCGCGCAGAACATCTCGCACGTCTCGCGGGGCAGGCCGAGCTCCTCGAACGTCTGGATCGCGTACGGGATCACCCGGAACACGGCGCCGATCGCGCCGCGCTGCATGAAGACGTTCGTGCGGAAGCGGCCGAGGCCGTCGATACCGAACGAGAGGTCCAGCTCGAGGTCGCGCTCGAACTTCGCGATCTGCTCCGACGTGAGGACTGAGTAGATGATCTTCTTCGTGTGGTCGGGGGCGAGCACCTCGTGCTCGGTCGACACGAGGGACCCGTCCACACGCACCTTCGGCGGGGAGCCCGCCGTGATGTGCAGGTCCGATCCGCCCCGCTGAACCATGATCTGGAGCAGTTCCTCGATACCGACCATGTTCGACCGTCCGTCCTGCCGGCGGCGCCGGCGTAGTAGCCCGGCTACCTATCGGCCCCGGCGGAATCGGGGTTGAGCAGGGGGGATCGGGAGGGAGGAGCAGGGAATGAAGGAAGGGGGGCTCGGGGGGCGTCTCGTTTCGGGACGTCCCCCGAGCCCTTCGGCCGGACCGGCTACTCGCCGCCCACGAGGACGATCTCGACGCGCCGGTTCTTGGCCTTGCCCGCCGGCGTGTCGTTCGACGCGGCCGGCTGCTCGTCGCCGAAGCCCTCGATTTCGACCATGGTCTCGTCGATGCCCTGCGCGATGAGGAAGTTCTGCACGGTGGTCGCGCGCGCGAGGGAAAGCTCCTCGTTGCTCTTGAAGCCCGACTTCTTGATCGGATCGGAGTCGGTGTGGCCCTCGACGCGGATGCGGCCGAGGCCCTTCGTCTCCTTGAGCGTCCGCACCACCTTGCCGAGCGTCTCCTGCGCCTTGCGGTTGAGATCCGCCTGACCCGCGTTGAACGTGATATCGGAGGCGATCACGAGGGTGGCGTCGCCGCCTTGCCGCTCCATCACGGTCACGCCGGTCCCGTCCAGGGAACGCTTCAGGCCCACGATGTCGATCTTCGACCCGCCACCGGCCGCATCCCGGCTCCTCGCGAGCTCAAGCTGCGCCGAGAGCGCGTCGGCCTTGGCCTTGTTGCTCTCCGCGTCGCCCTCGGCCTTGACCATCTGGGCGCGCATCTCCGCTTCCTTCTGCTTGAGCTCCTGGTTCCGACGCTCGGCGTCGGCCTTCTCCGCCTCGAGCACCCGCATCCGGTCGGTCGACGTTCGGCAGCCCGCCGTCTGCAACAGGGCGCCCAGCGCCACCACCAGAAAAGCCCGAGGGATCGCTCTGAAGACCATCGCCTCCTCCTGTGTCCGTGCTGCGGTCAGTACCTGAGCCCCGGCCCGCGCGGGCCAAGCCCCTACCCCTCATTGTGCGCGGTCCCCGCGACAAGGTCAACCACCTGCTGGAGGTTTTGGTGGATTAGGGCACAACACATAGTACGTGAGGGGGCCTCGGGGGCCGGCCCAAGGCGCTCTCCCGGGGGAGGAGCCGGGCGAGCGCCCGGTCGGGCACCATCCGCACGGGATGCGCCGCGGACGGACGGGCCTACTCGCCGCGTATCCAGGCCGGGTAGTCGACGAGGATCAGGTGCTCGATCGAGGCCCCGTGGAAGAGGACGGCCAAGGCCCCCATCGCGAGGAAGGGGCCGAAGGGGATCTCCCGGTTCCTGGTGACGGCCCAGATCAGGAGCCCGAGGATGGACCCCCCGACCATCGCGACCATGATCGCGAGGATGGAGCCCCAAGGGCCGAGCAGGAGGCCGCACATCAGCATGAACTTGACGTCGCCGAGGCCCATCGCCTCGCGGCGGAAGACGAGCGTGCCGAGCCAGCGGATGAGCGCGATGATGCCCGCCCCCATCGCCGCACCGGCAAAGCCGACCACGAGCGACGCGAGAGCCGGCTTGAGCGTGGGGACAAGCGCGAGGCCGAAGAGCGCGGTGCCGTCGCGCGCACACGGGTGCAGGCCAGGCACGAACAGGGCACCGAGGACGCCGACCACGGGACCGGCGCGGATGGTCAGCTCGTCCGGGAGGATCTTGTGCTCGAAGTCGATCGCGGTCGCGGCGAGGCAGATCGCGGAGAAGGCGGCGACGATCGGGAATGCCAGCCATCCGGGCGTCCACGCCGCGAGCGCGTCCGTGCGCATCGCGGCGAGCGCGAAGAGGGCCGCGCACGACGCTTCGACGAGCGGATAGCGCAGCGGGATCCGCCAGCCGCACGCGCGGCACTTCCCGAGCAGGACCACGTAGGAGACGAGGGGCACGTTGTCGAACCACGCGATGCCCGCCTTGCAGGAGGGGCAGTAGGAGCGCGTCTTGCGGAGGAGGCCCAAGGGCTCGTCCCGCGGGATCCGGTGGACGACGACGTTCAGGAAGGAGCCGACGATCGCGCCGAAGACGGCCGCCATCGCGACCAGCAGCGTGGTCACGCCCGAACCTCCGCGATCGAACCGCCGCGGCGCCGGTAGGCGCGACGGCAGTCGGGACACCGGCGCCGCGCATCCAGCACCGCGCCGCACCGGCAGGCCCAACCCCGCACGCGGGCCGGGATGCCGTAAACGACCGCGTGCTCAGGCACGTCGCCGGTGACGACACTCCCGGCGCCGACGACGGCATAGCGACCGACGGTCACGCCGCAGACGATCGTCGCGTTCGCGCCGATCGTCGCGCCGTCGCGCACGACCGTCGCCACGTACTTCCCCTTGCGCTCCACCTCGGCACGCGGGGTCTTCACGTTCGTGAAGACCGCCGAGGGGCCGACAAAGCAGCGGCGGCCGATGCGGACCCCTTCGTAGACCGACACGTTGTTCTGGATCTTCGTTCCCTCGCCGATCGACACGCGGCTCCCGACGAAGACGTTCTGGCCGAGCACGCAGCCCGCCCCGATCCGCGCCCCGGGCATGATGTGGCAGAAGTGCCAGATCCTCGCCCCCGCCCCGAGGCGCACCCTCTCGTCGATCACCGCGGTGCGGTGGACGGACGCGGCCGGGCCCTTCGACGGCATTCGTGATGATTCGAACCCCCGGGCCCCGGAAGGTCAACCGCGCGGAGCCGCGGCGGTCCGTCGGCGAAGGCGACCTCGGGTATCGCGGCCCCTAGAAGGGGATGTCCTCGAAGTCGTAGTCCTCCCCGCCGCCGTCGGCGACTTGACCCGCCTCGGCCGCGGGCTTGCCGGGGCGCCCTTGCGCGGCGCGCTCGGGCCCCCGATCGCCCCTGTCGGCGGAACGGTCGCCTCCGCCGCCGATGAACTCGAAGCTCTCCATCACCACCCGGAGCTTGCTCTTCTTCTGACCGTCCTTGCCCTCCCAGCTGTCGAGGCGCAGGCGCCCCTCGATGAAGACGGGCCTGCCCTTGGTCATGTACTTGGCGAAGGCCTCGGCCCGCGGCCCCCACCCCTCGATATCCACGAAGGTGGTCTCCTCGACCATCTCCTGCGTGGTGCGGTTCCGGTACTTGCGGTTCACCGCAAGCCCGATGTTCACGACCGCCTGCCCGGACTGGAGGTACTTCAACTCCGGATCCCGGGTGAGGTTGCCCATGAGCAGGACCTTGTTGTAGTTCGCCATGTTCGGTCTCCTGTTCGCGAGTTTGACTCTACCCGAACCCACCCCTAGAATCCGCCCGCGTCGGCAGATGAATCACGTCGAAAGGCGCCGCTACCCCCGCGTTCCGGCGGATCTCCCGCTGCGGCTGACCTTCAGGGACAGGACGGTCGAGACCCGGATCCACGACCTCAGCGGAAGCGGCATCCGGTTCAAGGCCCCCGCGGCCCTGCCCATCCTGAGCCGCGTACAGATCGCGCTCGAGCTGCCGGACGGCACGCCCGGCCAGCCCGGGGCGTCGATCGCGATCACGGGGGTCGTCGTCCGCTGCCTCGAGGGCGACTTCCCGGAGGACGCGCGTTTTGACACCGCGATCTTCTTCGAGGACCTCTCGGAGATCGCCCGGGCGAGGCTCGCCCGGTTCGTGTCCAGCCGGCTTTCGTGACCGCGGCATATCTCTAACGTCGGGGGCCGGTGTCACTTTGGCCCCTCCCCCGCGCCCCCTCCCCCCGCCTGCGAAGCCGGTTTGCCAGGAAAATTGACGAACCGGCGCGCGTCCGGCGCGTCTAGTTCTAATGGTGGGGTAAAGGAGGGCGCTCGTGAGGAAAGGCCTGCTCGTGATGGCTGCCCTTCTCGGCGGCTTCGTGTGGGGCCAGGAGCCCGAGGAGGAGGGAAACCTCGCTGACGTCGCGCTTGAGGATCTCGCGTCGCGGATGGCCAAGGTGCGGCGCGAGATCAAGATCATCGACTTCGACGAGTCGCTCGGGCTCGTGCCCGGGATCGTCGCGCGGGAGCGGGAGTACGAGGCGATCCTCAAGGACGCGCAGGCGAAGGGGACGGAGATCCAGCCGCTCCTCGCAAGGGCGCGCGACCTGAAGCTCGCGCAGCTCGCGGACCTGAACCGGATCCTGAAGCTCCACCGCGGCGAAAACGTGGACCTGGGCGAGAAGGAGGTGTGGGAGCGGCTCTCGAACGCGCGGTTCCGGGACGTCCACTTCCGGGAGGAGTGGCTCGTGAACATCCTGGACCACCTCGAGGAGCAGGTCGGCATCAACATCGAGATGGACGCGCGCATCTACAAGTTCGACACGGTGACCTTCGACTTCGACCGGACGTCCGCGCGCGCGATGCTGCAGATGATGGGGGACGTGCTCCTGTTCAAGTGGGTCATCCGAGGCGACACGCTCTACGTCTACAAGGAGCGGAACGAGACGCTCTTCGGCGGCGACTGGATCCGGAAGAAGAAGGCGGCGTGGAAGGCGCGCCAGGAGGCGCTCGAGGCGGCGCGCAAGGAGGCCGAGCGGAAGGCCCTCGAGGAGGGCAAGTGATGCGCAGGATCGTGCTTCCCGTGGCCGTCGCGGCGGCCTTCCTCGGCGGCGCCCGCCTCGCGCGGAGCGCAGGCGACGACCAGGAGCTGGTGAAGACGCTCGCGCACCAGCAGGGGCTGCTCGCGGGCGACCTGAAGAAGATCGAGCAGGCGTGCAAGGACGTGGTCGAGATCCGGCAGATGCGCCAGAGCGGCCAGTTCGTGCTCAACGACGAGGAGAAAAAGCTCGAGCGGCAGGGGCGCGAGGACTTCCACATCTTCATGGAGCGACTCCGCAACGGCACGCTGGAGGCGCTCGAGATCCTCGATCGCGCCGTCAACCAGGAGGACTTCGTCGATCCGCTCCGGCGGATCTACGGCAAGGCGCTCGACGGGCCCGTCCCCGTCTCCTGGGACGAGGAGGACCTGGACGTCCTGGTCGGGGAGCTCTCCGAAGCCTTCGGCGTCCAGATCAACCTCAGCGGGGAGATGGACCGCCGCAAGACGCTCACGTTGAACGGCGAGATGTCGCTCCTTGCGGTCCTGCTCCAGATCGAGAACGTATTCAACGGGAGGTTCGTGGTGAAGGAAGGGAATCTCTGGCTGGAGCTCGACGATCTCGGCGACGAGAGCGCGCCCGGCCCCGAGAAGAGGCCCTCCGTGGAGACCCCCGAGGCGCCGAAGAAGCCCGACGGCAAGCCCAAGAAGGAGTGATCCTCTCCTAGCGGCGGCGGATCCCGAGGACCGAGAGGATCACCGACGACATCACCACCTGCGCGCCGAGCACGAGCAGGGTGAGCGCGGCCGCGATCCGGCCGGGATCGAAGGGGGCTCTTTCGCGCCACGCGATGACGAGCGGCACACCCACGACCACGCCGACAGCGAGGAAGCCGAGGCCGAGGAGGAGGCCCGCCTCGAAGCCGACGTGACGGAAGAGCCGGTCGAGGTAGGGGCGTCGATAGAACCCCTCCACGTGGTACCAGGTCTTCACGATGAGCCCGACCTGGACGAGCTGGGCGCCGAGGAGGACGAAGGCCGCCCCGGCGAACGGCCGGGTCCAGCCGAGCCCCTCGCGGCCGAGGAACGCCGGTCCCGCGAGGAACCCGCCAAAAAGGAGGAACGCGGCGCCCGGCGCGAGAAACACGAGGTTCGGCGCGAAGAGGAGCAGGAACCTGAGGTGCCGCCAGCCGTCCCGCCATGTCCGCAGGTGCGGCGGCCGGCCGCGCCCGTCGCGCCGGAAGTCCACGGGCACCTCGGCGATCCGAAGCCCCGCGAGCGCCGCCTTGATCACCATCTCGGAGGCGAACTCCATGCCACCCGCGCGGAGCTGGAGCCTCTTGCCCGCGGCGGTGCGCAGCGCGCGCTGGCCGCAGTTGACGTCGGTGATCCGGGTGCGGAAGAGGAGGTTCACGAGCCCCGTGAGCACCGGGGTCCCGAGGCGGCGGTGGAGCCACGGCATCGCGCCGTGCTCGATCCGCCCGCGCAACCGCGACCCCATCACGAGATCCGCGCCCCGGTCCACCGCGTCGACGAGCGGCCCGAGCGCGTCGAACCGGTAGGAGCCGTCCGCGTCGCCGAGGATCACGATCTCGCCCGTGGCCTCAAGGATCCCGCGAGAGAGCGCGCTGCCGTAGCCGCGCCGAGTCTCCTCGACGACGCGCGCTCCGGCGGCCCCCGCCGCCCCCACCGATCCGTCCTTGGAGCCGTTGTCCACCACCAGCACCTCGGGCTCGAAGCCGAGCGCCTCGATCCCCCGGCGCGCCTCCTCCACGCACGCGCCGACGGTCCTCTCCTCGTCGAGGCAGGGAAGGACGACCGAGATCCGCCGCCGCGCCACGTGCGCGGCAGTCTACCGGAGTCCTAGAACCCGCGGTCGCCGCTGGCGCGCGAGGCGAGCGAGGAGCGGCCGAGGCAGCGCGCCTTCTCGATCCGCTTGTCCAGCTCCTCGAGCAGGGCGGCGAGGCTGTCGAGCTCCGCGTCCTGCATGCCGGTCACGAGGTGCGCGACCTCTTCGAGCGCGCGGCGATACCCCTCGTGGAAGGCGGCGTCCTCTGTCATGGCGATCTAAGCAGATCGGCGCGGCGGGCGGCGCTCCGCAGCCGGGGGAGGGGGCCTAAAGGAGGGGGGCCGCGGCCGGAGGCCCAAGAGCCTCCAGCCTGCAGCCTTTTCCTGGTGGGGAGGGCCAGAGTTGAACTGGCGACACCACGATTTTCAGTCGTGTGCTCTACCACCTGAGCTACCCCCCCAGCGTGGCGACGGGCTACCGTAGCATCAGATTTCGCCTCGCGCCACCGCCTGCGCGAGGGCTTCGAGGTCGAGCTTGATCTGCGCCTTCAGGGCCTCGACGTCCTCGAACTTCCGCTCGGCGCGCAGGCGCCGGACCGGCCGCACCTCGAGGGCCTCGCCGGTGAAGTCGCCCTGCCAGCCGGGGACGTGGACCTCGAGCGTGCGCCCCCCCGGCCCACCGAAGGTCGGACGGAGACCGAGGTTCATCACCGCTGGCGCCATGTCCACGCCGCGGAAGACGCGGACGAGGTAGACGCCGTCGGGCGGGAGGAGCTGGTCCTTCACGTCGACGTTCGCGGTCGGGATGCCGAGCTGCCTGCCGCGGCCGGCGCCGCGGACGACGGCGCCGCGCAGCGTCCACGGGCGGCCGAGGAGGTTCGCCGCGCGGTCGAGGTCGCCCTTGCGGATCGCGTCGCGGATCGCGCTCGACCCGATCTTTCGCCCCTCCTTGTCGAGGACGGCGCTCGCGCTGCGGACCTCGATCCCGAGCGCGTGCCCGATCTCCCGCACCTTCCGCGCGTCCCCGGAACGGTCCCTCCCGATCCGGCTGTCGAAGCCGAGGAGGAGCCGGCGGCAGCCGAGCCGTCCGAGGAGCACCTGCTCGAGGAACTCCCGGGGGTCGAGGGGGCGGACCGTCGCGAAGTCGAGGACGAGCGCCGCGTCGATGCCGTGGCGTTCGAACTCGAGGAGCCTGTTCTCGAGGGTCAGGAGCGGCGGGATCCTCTCGCCGCGCAGGACCTCGAGCGGGTGGCGATCGAACGTGAGCACGCAGCTCTCGCCGCCGGCAGCGCGAGCCCAAAGGGCGAGTTCGTAGAGGAGCTGCCGGTGTCCGCGGTGGACGCCGTCGAAGACTCCGACGGTTGCGACCGGGTCCTTCAAGTCGCCGGGGCGGACGAGGGCGGGATCGAGGCGCTTCACCGGGGGTCGTACTGCTCCTCAAGGGCTTCGAGGTCGGCCTTGATCGAGAGCCGGTCGGCCTCGCTCATGAGATCGAAGAAGAGGACGCCGTCGAGGTGGTCGCACTCGTGCTGGATGATCCGCGCGATGAGGCCCTGGAACTCGCCCTCGTGCGGCACCCCGTCGAGGTCGGTCCACGCGAGCCGGACGCTCTCCGGACGCACGATCTGGCGCCGGATGCCGGGCACGGAGAGGCACCCTTCCTCCATCTCCGCGGTCGCGCCGAAGCGCTCGAGCTTCGGGTTGATGCAGACCATGGCCTTGTCGACCTCGCCGGTCTCGCTCGCGACGAACACGCGGACGCTCTCCCCCACCTGCGGGGCGGCGAGGCCGACGCCGCTGGCCTCCTTCATCGCCTCGAGCATCCCCTGGACGAGTTCCTTCAGCCCCTTCGTCCGGGGGTCGACGTCGAGAGCGCGCTTGCGCAGGACGGGGTCGGGGTAGCAGACGATCCGCATGGACTCCTCAAGTGTAGGGCCTGCTGGAAAGGCCCGCCCCCCCAGCCCCCCGGCCTTGCCCGCACGCAGGACGCGCCGCGCGGCACAGGGCTCCATTTGACGGAGGGGACGCGGCGCGCTACAAGGTACGGTTCTCGGGCATGAACATCGCCAAGCTGATCGAGAAGGGCGAGGACGCCCTCAAGAAGAAGAGCTTCGACTACGCGATCGAGATCCTGCTCCAGGCGGTCTCCTTCGCGCCGAACAGCCGCGAGGCGCGCGAGCTGCTCCGGAAGGCGGAGCTCAAGAAGTACGAGCACTCCTACCCCGGCAAGGGCGTGGTGGCGGTGTTCGGTTTCCCGGCGCGCCTCGGCATGCTCGTCGCGGGACTCGGGAAGAAGCGGAACCCCGAGGGCTACATGATGGCCTGCGAGAAGTTCCTCACGAAGGACCCGAAGAACAAGGCCGTCAACCTCGCGCTCGGCGACGCGGCGGCCGCGGCGGGCCACCTCCAGGCGGCGATCCTCGCCTACGAGACGGTCGCCGAGCACCACCAGGGCGACGTAAGCTCCCTGAAGAAGCTCGGCAACGTGCTCTGGAAGGCCGGGGAGATCCGCAAGGCCCACGAAGCGTTCGACCGCGCGGTGAAGCTCGACCCCCACGACCAGGACGCGGTCAAGGCGCGGAAGAACCTGGCGGCGGAGGCCTCGCTCAAGGAGACCGGGTTCGAGACGGCCCGCTCCTCGCGGGACCTCGTGAAGGACAAGGGGGCGCTCGGGAAGATCGAGCAGGACGCGCGCCTCCACCGGACCGAGGAGGACCTCGCCACTCGGAAGAAGGACGTGGAGGATCGCCTCGCCAAGGGCGAGACCGCCGAGCTGCTCGTCGAGCTCGCGCAGGCGTGCCGGAAGCTCAAGCAGTGGGACGCGGCGTTCGCCGCCATCGACCGCGCGATCGCCAAGGAACCGCAGAACACGCACCTCAAGTTCGCCCGCGGGGATCTCGAGATCGACCGGCTCGAGGAGCGCCGCATGGACCTCATGCGCGAGGGCAAGAACGAAGAGGCGAAGCGCACGGAGGCCGAGCTGCTGAAGGTGCGGACAAGGGAGCTCCGGGAGCGCGTGAAGGCCTACCCGACCGACCTCAACCTCCGGTTCAAGCTCGGGGACCTCCTCTTCGAGCAGGGGCAGGTGGACACGGCCATCCAGGAGTTCCAGCAGACGGTGCGCGACCCGAAGTTCCGGAGCGACTCCCACCTGCGCCTCGGACGCTCCTTCAAGGCCAAGGGCCAGCACGACCTCGCGCTGCGGCAGCTCGAGCAGGCGATGGACGGCCAGAGCGGGATGTCCGAGAGGGTGAAGGAGATCCTGTACGAGCGCGGCGACACGCTCGAGCGGATGGGCAAGAAGGCCGACGCGAAGGTCGAGTTCGGCCGGATCTACGAGTTCGACATCAGTTTCAGGGACGTCGGCGACCGGCTTCGCAAGCTGGAAGGCGCCTGAGGCCCGGGGTAGACTCCCGGGCTACCCACTTTCGAGAGGACCCATGGCCCACTCCCGCACCGCCAAGAAGAACATCCGCAAGAACGAGGCGCGCCGCGCGCTCAACAAGGCCGCCGTCTCGGCGATGCGCACGCAGGTGAAGCGGGTCCGGGCCGCCGTGGCCGCGGGCGACCGCGAGGGCGCCGCCCGGGAGTTCCGGACCGCGATGCAGCTCACCGACAAGGCCGCGAAGGTGAACCGGATCCACAAGAACACGGCCGCGCGGATCAAGAGCCGGCTCGCGACCGCGGTCAACAGTCTCGTCGCCGCGGGGAAGTAGGGGGCCTGGGGGGCAGCGGCCCCCGTCTACTCGATCGGCACCTCGGCCGGGCCCGGGACACGCACCCTGGACCGCCTTCCAGCACCGGACCGTGCAGGTCCCCGAGACCATCGAAGTGCGCGACACGCTCTGCGTGGAGTCGCGCCTTGCGGCGGAAGGACCTGAGCGCGGCCTACTTGCCCGCGCCGAGGCGCTCTAGGCGATCCTCGATGTCCGTCGGAACGGAATAGACGAATCCGCGCCCGGCACGAAGCCGGATCAGGAGGCCCGCCTTGGCCAGATCGTTCAAATCGGACCGCGCCGTCATCCGGGTCACCTCATGACTGTTTGCGTGAGCCGTGGCCGAGTAGACCATGCTCGGATTCTGCAACGCGTGACCGAGAAGCGCGAGCTGCCGGTGACTGAATGCGTGCGATTGCCGCAGGATGGCCTGTGCGCGCTGGATCATCCGCATCTTGAGCCGGACGTAGTCGTGGAGCGCCTCGATTGCGTTCTCGAGCGTGGCGAGCTGCGACAAGACGAAGTAGGTCGTGTCGTTCGCGTCGGTCTCGGCATAGAGAAACGAACGGGCGTACTCCACTGGGGCCTTGCGCAGAAAGTGCGAGATCGACAGGTACTCGCATAGCCAATACCCCGAACGGGCCATGGACCAGTAGAAGAGCGCCCGCGCGGTTCTGCCGTTCCCGTCTACGAACGGATGGTCATAGGCGAGGGCGAAGTGCAGGAGAATCGCGCGGACGATCGGGTGTATGTAGAACTTGGGCGTCTTCTCGTTGGCGAGATCGCAGAGGATCGACATCCGCTTCGCCAACTCGCCGAACCTGGGCGGCTGATGGAGGACTTCTTCGGTCTTCGTGTCAATGACGGCGATCTCGTCCGATGTCCGAAGACGGCCCGAATCCTCGGGATCGTCTAGGGTCTGGTCGGTGACGATGCGGTGCAACTGCATCACCGCGTCGGGCGTTAGCGGCTCCTTCTCCATCTTCCGGATGAAGCGGATCGCCTGGTAGTTGTTGAAGATCATCTGCTCGCTACGATCGTTCGGCTTCCGGCCGGAGCGAAGCATCTCTGTCGCGACTTTCCTCGTAGTCGAGGCGCCCTCAAGCTGGCTCGACGTGATCGCCTCCTCGATGGACGCGCTGATGCGGTAGCGATCCCGCGTTCCGGGATTCATCAGCTGCTCTGGGATCGGAACGCGCCCGCTCAAGTCTCGGTCAGCCTCGGAGAGATAGCGAAGGAGCGGGTCCGGCGTCGCCAGCGTGAACATCTCCCCCGCCGCGTCTTTGCACGGAAGCCACTTGGTCATCGACACCCGGGCGGACTTGATGGCCAACCACCACTCCTCGAGCGTGACCCCCTGGGGCGGCGTTCGAAATCGGAGGCGATCCCAGTGGACGTACTTGTCGCCGTCTACCGTCGCCGACCACGCTCCGGCGGCTAACATCCGGCTGACGTAGTCCTTCTTGGGGAAATGGGTCCGCCTGAGCGTCTCAACGTCCGGAGGCGTCGTAACGCGCATGGTCAGAGAATCGTAGCGAAAGCGAGTGGATAATCAACAAAAAACTTGCCTTATGGACAGTTTTTCGCATACTATCTATGCTTGAACCGGCTCGGATAGGGAGCCTTCACGAGGGCGGTCGGATTCTGCGTCGGGCCGTGCGCCTCGGTCTCCGGCGCCAGAGTTCGCGCTCGATCCCGTCCCGCGCGAGGACGCCGACGGCCGTGTCCTCGTGCCGGCGCTCGCGGTTCGCGCGCCCCCGCCGCCCCCTCCGTCTGGCGTCCTGCGAAAAACGCTACTTGATCCGGTACCCGAGGAACTCCGGCTCGTTCGCGAAGACCCAGGCGACGATCTCGCCGATCCGGAAGTCCTCGCGGCCGTAGCTCTCGCGGCTGATCGCCTCGGACGCGCCGCTCGCCGCGAGCCGGTAGGAGTCCACGACCCGCCGCAGCCGGTCCGCCCACCGCAGGAGCGACGGCGCGCGCAGGTCCACCCAGCCCTTCTGCGCGTAGGCGTCGATCTCCTTGTCGGTCGCCTTCCGCGGCGCGACCGCGGGATCGTAGCCCGGGATCTTCACCTCGGGGCCGCGGAGGATGGTCCTGCCGTCGGGGAGCAGGATCGGGATCCCTACGGAGACGATCGCGTCGCGGAGGTCGGGGCGCTCCTCAAGGGCCGCCGCGAGACGCTTGCCCGCATCCCCCGCGTGGAGGCTCGCGACCGCCTCGGCCACGGTCGGCCAGACCTCGCGCATGAGGTAGAGCTCGAAGAGGTACTTCGAGAGCTGCGGCGGGCCCAGGTCCCCGAGCGCGACCGAGGGCACCGCGCCCTCGCGGTCGATCTGCTGGAGCCTGTCGAGCGCCGCCTGCCTCAGGAGCCCGCCGCGATAGGTCGGCGCGAGGATCGACCCGTCGAGCGCCGCGAGCACGTCGCGGCCCGTGGAGCGGCCAAGCAGCTCCTGGACCGTGACCTCCGCGATCTCCTCCGGCGTGATCATCTCCATCTGGTGGAGCGCGGTGATCGCTTCGAACTCGCCGTGCGCGAACCAGCCGTTCTCGCCCGTGTTCACGCAGGCGAGCCGGATCGTGCGCGGCTGTCCGCCGCTCGACCGCCGCTGCGGGAACCGCGAGGCGTCCGGCCGCGTGTCGAGCGGCTCGTCGAGCGAGGCCCGCTTCGCCTCGAAGAGCGGGCGCGCGGGGACGTGGCGCCGCGCGAACCGGTCGCCGTTCTTCTCCCACACGTACCCAGGCACCTCGTGGACCGCGACCGACTTGTAGCCGATCATCGCCGCGGGCTTCAGCTCCTTGTAGACCGGGCCGTCCGCCGTGCGCGCGGCGAGGAAGAGGAGCCCGGTGTGCGCGAAGGCGACCGCGGTCTTCGCCATGAGCGTCGGGCTCGGCTTGTCCTCGCCGTGGGTGTACGGGATGTTGAGCCCCATGCCGCCGGTTCCGGTCGTGCCGACCTTCAGGTAGATCTGCGTCTTCGCCTCGACGAGCGCGGCGTGCAGCAGGCGCACGTGGAGGACGAGCTGCGGGATCTCGATCGAGGCGAGGAGCCCTTGGAGGTCCTCCTCGAGCTGCTCCGGGGTCGCGTGGCCCGCGGTGCCGCGGAGCCCGAGGTCCGCGAGGAGCTGCTTCGCCGACGTCGGGACGTCCTGGTAGGAGATCGCGGTCGCGGTGTTGATGCAGTCCACGACCGCCGCGGGCTTGAGGTCGCGCAGCAGCGCCATGAGCGCCGAATGCTCCCGGGCGTCGTCGAAGCTCTCGTAGATGTCGCTGAGCAGCTTTCGGCGCCGCGCCTGGTCGCGCCGGTCGTTCACGGGGGGGGCCTCGGGGGCCTTCAAGTCCGCGAGCTTGCCGCGCGCGAAGACGTTGCCGTAGCGGCCGACCACGTCCGCGGACGGGAACTCCGCGTGGAGCTCCGAGACGGCGCGATCGACCTCGGCGCGGTAGAGCGAGACGACCGAGATCCTTCGCGTAACGCCCGCTTTGAGGAGGCTCCGGCAGACCTGGTAGCCGACGAGCCCCGCGCCCCCGAGCACCGAGACGGAGTCGAACCGCATCGCGGGGGACTATATAACACAGGCTCTGGGCTCAAGACCGGAGACTGGGGGCACGGGCCCCCGCAGGGCCTCCTTGAGCCTCAAGCCTCCTGCCCGAGAATGGCGAGCCCGCGATCGAGCACGTCCTCATCCACCGCGTAGCTGATCCGGAAGTGCCCCGGCGCGGCGAACGCGCTTCCCGGCACGACCACGAGCCCCCGGTCGAGCATCCGGCGGCAGAAGACCATGTCGTCCGGCTCCGGCGAGCGCGGGAACGCGTAGAAGGCCCCGTCGAGCGGCGGGTGGTCGAGGCCAAGGGCGGCGAGCGCCGCCGCGACCTTGTCGCGCCGCCGCCGGTAGAAGGCGCGCACGTCGTCGCGGGGAAGGTCGATCAGGCGCGCCGCGACGCGCTGCATCGTCGCGGGCGCGTTCACCTGGCCGATCGCGCGCAGGGCGAAGGGGAGCGCGCGCCGAAGGTCCTCCCGGTCGGCGGCGCCCGGGTGGATCGCGACGAACCCGATCCGCTCGCCCGCGAGCCCCAGGTCCTTCGAGAAGCTCGAGACGTACAGCACCTGGTCGTAGCTCCGCGCGGGCTCCGGGGGCGCGCGGTCCGTGTACCACAGGTGGTGGTACGGGTCGTCGAAGACGAGGTAGATCGGCCGCGAGAGCTGCGCGGACCGCGTCGCGAGGGCGCGCGCGAGGTCCTGGTAGAAGCGCTCGGGGTAGATGCGGCCGGTGGGGTTGTTCGGCGCGTTGAGGATCACCGCGCGGGTGTTGGCGGTGCACGCGTCCGCGAGGCGCGCCGCGTCGGGGATGAACTGGGGGCCGGGGGGGACCATGCAGCAGGCGCCGCCGTAGTTCTCGACGTAGAAGGGGTACTCGACGAAGCACGGGCTCGAGAGGATCACCTCGTCGCCGGGATCGAGGAGGACGCGGAGGAGCGCGTTCAAGGCGCCCGCCGCGCCGATGGTCATGCAGACGTCGGCGGCCTCGTACGGGAGCCCGGTGCGCCCGGCCAGGTGGCGCGCCACGGCCTCGCGGACCTCGAGATAGCCCGCGTTCGTCATGTAGCGGTGGCGGAGCCCCGTGCGTTCGCGGGCCTCCGAAGCGAGCGCGTCGAAGAAGGCGGCCGGCGGCTCGTTGCACGGGTTGCCCAAGCTCAGGTCGGCGACCTTCTCCGCGCCCCGCTCCTCGCGCAGCTTGTTCGCGGCCTCGAACATCCGCCGGATCCAGGAGGCGCGCTCGAGCGCGGACCGCACGTTGCTCGCGATGGGCATCCGGAGAGTATAGGAGGGTGTCCTCCTTCCGGCCCCCGAGGCCCCCTCCTGCCCCTCAAAAAAAGCGGCCGCCCCGTTCGAGAGGCGGCCGCGCGGATCGCGAGAGAGGTTACTTCACGCCGAACACGCGGTCGTACCGGTAGTAGATCTCGAGGCACATCACGAGGACCGCGGTCGAGTAGACGCGGCCGCCGTCGTCCCCCCAGCAGCAGAGCGGATCCCAGGAGCCGGTGCGCGAGCCCATGCCCTTCTGGTGCTGGTGCTTGACGATCGCCTCGACCATCGCCTCGTTCCACTTCCGCCAGTGGGTGCCGCCCACCTGGAAGATCGCGAGCGTGGCGTAGTACCAGTAGTACATGTCGATCGAGCCGTCGTCCGGGTTCCAGTTGGGCGGGATCTCGAGGCAGACGTCGGCGCCCTTCTTGATCATCTCGCTCGCGCGCGGGTCCTCGCCGAGGAAGATGCGGGTGAGGATGCCGACCGCCGTCATCGAGCGCGACTTCTCCGGCGGGAACTTGTCCTGCTTCCCCTCCGGCCGCGCGGGCGCGCCGCCGGGGTAGTTGTAGCCGACGTTCCCGAAGTTCGGGTCCGTCATCTTGTCGATCCACTGGCGTGCGCCCTCGAAGGCGTCCGGATCGACCTCGAGACCGGCGTACTTGCCGGACTTCAGGGCCATCACGCACCAGCCGGTGACCGACGTGTCGTTCTCGCCGCCGCGCGGGTCGTAGCGCCACGCGAGGTACGGGTTGCGCGCCATCGCGATGAAGTTGAGCCCGTCCTGCGCGGGCTTCTTGTAGCGTGGGTTGCGTGTCATCCAGAACGCCTCGCACATCGCGAGCGTGGCGATCGCGTGGTTGTAGATGAAGGCGTGCGTGGCGCGCGTGCCGAAGACGCCGTCGTCCGACTGGCTCTGCATCAGGTAGCGCAGCCCGGCGCGCACGTTCTTCGCGTACTTGTTTTCCTTCGCGGAGCCGCGGTCCGTGTAGCCGGCGCCGAGGAACGCGAGGATCGCGAGCCCCGTGACGCCGACATCGTAGAGCGCGCCGCCCGGGCCGTCGCACTTGTCGTCCGGCGGGTCGTGCTTCATGAAGTCGTCGCAGTCCCACTTGCCGTCCTCGTCGACGTCCTGGTGGTCCGCGAGCCACTTGAGCCCGAGCTCGACGGCGTTCTCCGTGAGCCCGGAGCCGCCGCCCGCCTTGAGGTTGCGCTTGCCGCCGCGGCCGCGCTTGCCGCCGCCCGCGCCGCCGCCGAGACCGATCGCGGAGTTCGTGGAGGGGCCGGTGAACGGCGCGTCGGAGAGGCCGTCCTCGCCCGCGGTCTCCTCGAACTCGCTGTCCGTGTCCACCTCGTTGTGGTCGGAGATCTCCTCGGTCTCGATCTTCTCGACGATCTGCTCCTCCGGGATCTCCGGCTCCGGCTCCTCGAGGGGCACCTCGGGCTCCTCCATCTGCTCGGCCAAGTCGGACTGAATCCGGGCGACCGCATCCTTCGTGTCCATCCCCATCGGGATCTGCCACATGATGAGCAGCACGACGGCGTGGAAGACCGCCGAGATGAGCCACCAAGGGGCCATCTTGACCATCTCCTGGACGGAGCCCTCGAAGCCGCTGTCGTGGCGGCGCTCGCTGATCCTTCGCATCTTTGACCTCTCTCGCGGCCTGAAAACGCCATCCTACCGGCCGGATCGACCGCTTACCAAATGGGAAACGGACCGCGGAGAAAACGGTTCGGAGTCGGCGCAAACCGTTGTTCGATAACGGGTTAGGAAGGGGCCTTGGGGACCTGACGCGTCCGACAAGGAGGCCATCGGGACGTTGCCCGCCGGGGCCGACCGCACGACGACGCGAGGGCGGCCTAGCGGCAATGGCAGGGACTTTAGCCGGCACGGCGCCTCCTCTTGAGCGGGTAGTTGGACATCTTGACGCGGACGGCCCTTGGGTAGGACCGTCCCGGCCGTGGCACGACCTGCGCCCGGATCACGGC